>Ga0315268_10005692_pt1 | contig 13341 bp, 10 predicted proteins | sample C1_top_MG_FD_204535 | JGI IMG/M metagenome (GOLD analysis project Ga0315268, IMG submission 204535) | Sediment microbial communities from Yellowstone Lake, YNP, Wyoming, USA - C1_top | ecosystem: Environmental > Aquatic > Freshwater > Lake > Sediment | place: USA: Wyoming | collected 2017-08-01 | reverse complement strand
CGGTGTAATCGGCCGACGGTTCGTCGACCCTGGGCGTGTAGATGAACAGAAAGGATATGTTCTTGTGCATTGCGCCGGCAGCGAGCAGGTCGAGGCCAAACATGTCAAATCCGGAGGTGGTGGTTTTGTCCGTATTGTATCCGGACAGACCTGTGGAGGTTCTGACTGCGATCGGGGGAGGAGTGTGGAACACGTTGCTCTCTTTGCCCTCCTGGCCCGGGATCTGGTAGCCGTTGTCCCTAAATCGCTGGCCGAAATCGTTGAGCTTGGGATAGCCGGCGTGGCAGGAGTTGCAGTTGAAACCGTGCTTCCTCACGAAAGCGGGAATCGCCTGTCCGGCGGCCGGGATCATGAGCTCAAGAACAAAAAGAACGAGCAAAAGAAGACCTGACTTTTTCATTCTCGTCTCCTCCTCTACCTGGGCAATTCCGATGCTTGGAGGGGGCGCACGTCCGCGACCTCGGGATTGAGACTGTTCATTGCACGCGTCAAGAAAGCCACCAGTGCTCTCGCCTCTTCATCCGAGAGTCCGAGAGGGACTATCAGCGGGTCAAGAAAAGGATCTCGAGAGCCGCCACCCTTGTTGTAAAAATTGACCACGTCTGTCAGAGTCTTCTCGCCGCCGGTATGCATGTAAGGCGGCCGCAAGGCAACGTCCCTGATTGTCGGCGTCTTGAACGCACCCTTGTCTCTTGAGTCCTTGGTGGTTTCCTTTCTTCCGTCGTCCTCCTTGAGAGGCCCCCTCTGCGTCACGCCCAGATTGTGGAATCTGCCGTCCGTGAAAGAACTCCCCCAGTGGCAGGAAGTACAGTGCGCCTTGCCGTTGAAGATTTCGAGACCCTTCTTCTCGACGGCAGTCAGTGCCGTTTCGTCGCCGTTCACGAATCTATCGAAGGGAGAGTCGGTCGTAACAACGGTTCGCTCGAACGAAGCGATGGCCTGTGCCACCTGGTCTACTGTGACGGGCGTGGTTCCGAACACCTTCTCGAATTCCACTTTGTACCCGGGAATGTCTTCCACGGTTCTGATCATCGCTTCGTGGGTGTTGCCCATTTCGATGGGGTTTTGAATCGGGCCCTTGGCCTGTTCCTCGAGGCTTGGCGCTCGTCCGTCCCAGAATTGAAGAGGGAGATAGGCGGCATTTGAAACCGGCGGAGCCCTGCGGCCTCCGCGCTGGAGACCTATGCCTTCGCTTGTCGGGCCTTTGTCGGACCAACCCGTTCGAGGGTTGTGGCAAGTCGCGCAACTGATCGTGTTGTCCTTTGAGAGTCGAGTGTCGAAGTACAACTGTTTGCCGAGAAGTATTTTCATGCTTGTCTGGGGATTGTCGGGCGGAAAAGGCGGCTGGGGAAGACTGCCTATCTTCTGCGGTCCAAGGGAATGTACACCCACACTGGTAAATGGACCGCTTTGCTCGCTGGCGCCAGAGATCCGGAGTGGAACAATAAGGAACACAATAAGGAACACAATAGCGAGAACCAGACCTTTTCTCTTCATATTGCCTCCCTGTTTGAGTTGAGAACCTGAGCCTGTTGCGAGAGAACCAGGAAGGAAAGAATCCGGGTCTCTCGACCCCGAGCAGATTCAAACCTGCCTGCGAGAGAAATGTAGCAGAACAGTGAGAACAATTGCAAGAAGTTAGGCAGGGCCGGTCTGTTCAGTCGCCAGACCGGCGGCAGCGTCCTTGATTTCCTGCCAGGCGAGTCTGACGTGGCGCTCTTCAGTCGAGGTCTGTCCGACACAGAGACGGAGCGTGAACTTGGAGTCCAGCGTGGTGTGGGTGAGATACAGTTTTCCGCCTGAATTCAATCTTTCCATCAAACGCCGATTGAAATCGTCTCCGGCGACGTGGCGGAAGCAGACAAGGTTCAGGATCGAAGGGGCCGCGAGCTCGAACTCGTCTGTTTCGCGCACCCATCCCGCGAATTGCTTTGCCAGCTCTATGTGGCGTCTTATGTGATGGCGCAGGCCCTCGATCCCGTAATGCCTGATGACAAACCAGAGCTTGAGTGAGCGAAAACGCCTCCCGAGTTGTACGTGCCAGTCCCTGTAATCGATGACCGCTCCGGATTCAGTGGCCTTATTCTTCAGGTATTCGGGCAGGACGCTCAATGTTCTTATGAGAACAGATCTGTCCGCAACGTAGAAACAATCGCAATCAAAATTTGTGAACATCCACTTGTGGGGGTTGAAGCAGTAACTGTCCGCGAATTCGACTCCGTCTTGAATGTGTCTGAATTCGGGGCATATTGCGGCCACTCCTGACATTGCTGCGTCGACGTGAAGCCAGAGACCTTCTTCCCTGCAAATGCGGCCCGTTTCAGAGAGGGGATCGAAAGCGTTCGAAGAAGTCGTGCCGACGGTGGCGCAAACGAAGCAGGGCAGAAGACCGGCCTCGCGGTCTTTCCGAATCTGCCTCGAGAGATCTTCCGGCCGGAGCGCAAAATTGGCGTCCACGTCTATCAATCTCAGATTGCGTCTTCCCAGGCCTGCTATTTTGACCGCCTTTTCTATGGACGAGTGGGCCTGAGTGGAAGCGTAAGCCACAATGCGGCCGTCGCAGCCGTTTTCGTTCGTTTTGAACCCCGTGGCGCGCTCTCTCGCTGCAAGCAGGGCGCAGAGTGACCCGCTCGAAGCCGTATCCTGTATGACCCCGCCGCCGGTCTTGTCAGACCTGAATTTTGAAGGCAGGCCCATCATGTCGACGAGCCAATCCAGCACGAGGGTCTCGAGCTCGGTGCAGGCAGGGCTTGTGATCCATAGCATGCCCTGAACGCCGAGGGCCGCTGACATGAGCTCGCCAAGAATAGAGGGGCCCGAGCTGTTGCACGGAAAATATGCGAAGAAATTGGGAGACTGCCAGTGAGTGACGCCGGGAAGGATGAGCTTGCTTACGTCTTCCAGAATCCTTTGGAACGATTCGCCGTTCTCCGGAGGGTCAGGTGGAAGCGAGGCCCTGATTTGCCCGGGCTCCACCTGCGACAATACGGGAAAAGACTCTACCTTTTTCATGTAGTCTGCGATCCAGTCGATCACCTCGCGGCCGTGCTGCCGAAAATCTTCCGGATTCATGTGATAGCTTTTCCGTGGCTCCATGTTGACCTCTTGATTCCTGACTTCTGCCGGCCCGGGGATCGGGTCGCGTCCCCACCTTCTTAAGGCCTCGTCCAATCACGGCTCAGGATTTCAGAAAGCGAACGGACTGTCAAGGCCGGGGATGATAGCGTCTTCTTTTGACAGAAACCCCTTCACGTTGTAACATCTTCCTGTCGTCGATTTTCAGGCGGCCTTTTGCAGAAGTAGATCATCGAAACATGAAAAAGGAGACGTAAGAGTTGGAAGGATTGATGATTGGTGTTTCCGGAATCCGGGGCGTGGTGGGGAAGAGCTTTACCCCTGAATTGGCCAGTCGATTCGCTTCTGCTTTCTCGACGTTTGTGAAGCGCGGGAAAGTAGTCGTCGGCAGGGACTCCAGGCCCTCCGGAGAGATGCTCAAGCACGCAGTCATTTCCGGTCTCGTGGCAGGAGGGTCCGATGTGGTGGACGTGGACATCTGCGCCACGCCGACTATCCAGGTCGCTGTCGAGGACCTGTCCGCCTCGGGAGGAATAGCCGTCACCGCTAGCCACAATCCGGAAGAATGGAACGCCCTCAAGTTTGTTTCTTCCGGTGGCGTGTTTCTGAACGACTCGCAGGGTGCGGAGCTCTTGAGACTCTACAAGAAGCGTTTGATCAACTATGCCGGCCACAAGGAGCTGGGCCACGTCACCCGGGATGCCGATGCTTCCAGGCGTCACGTGTCCAGAATTCTCGGCCTGGATCTCGTTGACCAGAAGCGCATCGCTGCCAGGCGATTTCGCATAGCGATAGACTGTTGTAACGGCGCAGGCTGCGAGGGTGTAAAGCTTCTGGCGTCTGCCTTGGGGTGTGAGACCTACGAGATAAACAGCGAGCCGACCGGGATTTTCACCCGCGGCGCCGAACCGTTGGCTGAGAATCTCTCCGCCCTGGCGGACAAGGTCTGCAGGGAAGGAGTGGACGCCGGGTTCGCGTTTGACCCTGACGCTGACAGGATGTCTATTGTTGACGAAAAAGGAAATCCGCTGGGAGAGGAGAGAACCGTTTGTTTTTCTACGGCCTTTGTCCTGGGCAAGGAAATGGGTCCGGTCTCGACGAACGTTTCTACGACTGCTGCTCTGGAGGACATCGTTCGCTCATTCGGGAGCAAGCTCTACAGAACAAAGGTCGGCGAGGCGCACGTGGTCGAAAAGATGAAGAAGACCCGAAGCATAGTCGGTGGTGAAGGAAACGGTGGGGCGATACTACCTGCTCTCCATTATGGACGTGACGGGCTTCTTGCAATGGCCCTTACGCTTCAGTTCATGGCCGACAGCGGAAAGAAACTATCCGAGTTGGACGCCTCCTTCCCGCGCTACCACATGGTAAAGAAGAAACTCGACGCTCAAGGCATAGGTTCTGAGAATCTGAAGGAACTTCTCCTGGACAGGTTCGAAGACGGGACCGTGAGCCGAGTGGACGGCATACGCATCTCCTGGCCGGGCAAATGGCTGCACGTGAGGAAATCTCGCACCGAGCCCGTGGTGAGAGTGATAGTTGAATCTTCTTCTGCGGATGAGGCCGCGGCTTTTGCCGAGGAAGTCTCCACCCTGGTGCGCGCGGCCAGGGTCTGATTGAGTGGTCTGCCGGATTACGGCATTACTTGCGATAAAGTGTCCACAACGGTCGTAGATGTGCTAAAATAGTGGTATGTGTGGAATAATCGGCTACGTCGGGAAAAAGGATTGCGTGCCTATTCTTCTCGAGGGCTTGAGGAGGCTCGAATACAGGGGCTACGATTCCTCAGGCCTCGCTGTCCTTTCCAAGAACGGGGTCATAGTAGAGAAAACTGCCGGCAAGATAGGTCTTCTTGAGGAAAGAGTCCGCCACGCCCGTCCCTTCGGTTATGCGGGCATAGCTCACACAAGATGGGCCACTCACGGAGAACCGTCGACCGAAAACGCACATCCCCACCTTGATTGTCACCGCAAGATAGCAGTCGTTCACAACGGGATAATAGAAAACTACGCCGTTCTCAAGGAGAAGTTGAAGAGCGAGGGGCACGTCTTCACGACGGAGACGGACACAGAGGTGCTCGCTCATCTTATAGAGAAATACTACGACGGCAATCTCGAGCTGGCAGTCGGCAACGCACTCTCGATGGTCGAGGGAACGTACGGCATAGCAGTCGTCTGCGCCGATTCTCCGGCGAAAATCGTCGGTGCGAGAAACGGAAGCCCTCTCGTCGTGGGCATAGGAAAGGGTGAGTACTTGCTGGCTTCCGACGTTGCGGCAATGCTGAGGCATACGAACCAGGTCATATATCTGGACGACGGCGAAATGGTTGTGCTCGAGAACGACGGTTTCCAGACCACGACGATAAGCCAGCAGAGAGTGTCAAAGAAGATCGAGGAGATCTCCTGGAACCTTGAAATGATAGAAAAGGCCGGCTTCAGGCACTTCATGTTGAAGGAGATCTTTGAACAGCCGCAATGTCTGCGCAACGCCATGAGAGGAAGGCTGATGCCCGAAGAGGGTGGGGCAAGATTGGGAGGATTGAACCTTTCGGACAGCGAGCTGCGCAAGATGGACCGGTTGATAATTACTGCCTGCGGTACCTCGTGGCATGCGGCGCTGATAGGCGAGTACATGTTCGAGGAACACGGCAGAATCCCCGCCGAGGTGGAGTACGCTTCGGAATTCAGATATCGGAATCCCATCCTGAGAAAGGGCACCGTAGTCACGGTCATAAGCCAGTCCGGAGAAACTGCGGACACCCTCGCCGCGATGAGGGAAGCAAAGAAGAAGGGTGCAAAGGTGCTCGGAATATGCAACGTGGTAGGCAGCACGATCGCGCGTGAGGCCGACGGAGGAGTATACATTCACGCGGGTCCGGAAATCGGAGTCGCGTCGACGAAGGCATTCACTTCGCAGCTCGCCGTTCTGGCGATTCTCACGGTCTACTTCGGCCGCATGAGGACCATGTCGATAGACGAGGGCAAGCAGATAGTAGGCGAGTTGCGCACGATTCCCGAGAAGATAGAGAGGATACTTGCCGAGAGCTCAAAGATCGAAGAGATAGCGAAGAAGTACTACACTCACTCGAATTTCCTTTATCTGGGCAGAGGGTACAATTTCCCCGTTGCGCTCGAAGGAGCTCTCAAGCTAAAGGAGATCTCGTACATTCATGCCGAAGGCTACCCGGCTGCCGAAATGAAGCACGGGCCCATCGCCCTCATTGATGAGAAGATGCCCGTAGTCTTTATTTGCATCAGGGACAGCGCGTACGACAAGATTATGAGTAACATGGAAGAAGTCCGGGCTCGCCGCGGCAACATCATTGCAGTTGCAACGGAAGGAGACAAGGAAGTCCAGAAGAGAGCCGATCATGTGATATACGTCCCCGATACACTGGGCATGCTGACCCCCTTCCTCACAGTCATTCCATTCCAGCTTCTCGCTTACTACATCGCAGTTCAGAGAGGATGCGATGTGGACCAGCCTCGCAATCTTGCCAAAAGCGTGACCGTAGAGTAGAATAAGCCGGAGTCTTGGCGCAAGAGAAGATCGATTTTGTGACACTACGTACCGGAAGGAGTTGCCATGGGAAGACCAGTCAGATGCAATTCGGCACCCGCTCCGGTCGGTCCCTATTGCCAGGCAATCCTGGCCCGGCCGGGAGACGTTCTTTTCAGCGCGGGGCAGATTCCGCTGGACGCCGCAACAGGCGAGATGGTGGCCGGCGGCGTGAAAGAGCAGACTAGGCAGGTGCTCGAAAACTTGAAGGCGGTCCTTCGCCAGGCGGGATTTGATCTCTCCGACGTAGTAAAAACTACGGTGTACATGGCGAGTCTCCAGGAATTTGGCTCCATGAATCAGATTTATGCCGAGTACTTTTCTGAGCCGCACCCGGCTCGCTCGTGCGTTGAAGTGAAAGCGCTCCCAAAGGGCGCTCTGGTCGAGATAGACGTGATTGCCGTGAAGGAGGGCGCGAAATAGGAACGTGATCGCGCCTGGAGCTTTCTTATCGGCTCCGGAATCGGGAGAAACAATGAGCAAAGAAGCAAAGCTTCGCCTGACGACCAAAGTCTCGTGCTCTGGGTGAGCCTCAAAGATAGGTCCGGCGGACCTTGAAAAGGCTCTCCACTCGATACGGAAAAGACAGCGCAACAGCAGAGTTCTTGTCGGGCTTGACACTCTGGACGACGCAGGGGTGTATCTAATCCGAAGAGGTGTTGCTCTCGTCCACACCGTCGATTTCTTTACGCCGGTGGTCGACGACGCCTACGATTTTGGGTGCATCGCAGCCGCTAACGCGCTCAGCGATATCTACGCCATGGGCGCGAAGCCGCTGACTGCGCTCTGCATAGTGTGTTTCCCGATAGACGAGATGGATGCGCGGATTCTGGAGGACATGCTGCGCGGCGGCGTGGACAAGTTGAGAGAAGCGCGCGTCGAGCTTTTGGGCGGTCATTCCGTCAAAGACAGGGAGTTGAAATTCGGATTTGCCGTCACAGGAACTGCGGACCCCTCGAGGCTGGTACTCAAGTCGGGGGCCAGAACCGGCGACTTACTTGTCCTCACGAAGCCGTTGGGCACGGGAGTACTCAGCACTGCGCTCAAGGCCGGCAGGCTCACAAAAGCGAAAGAAAGGGAGATCACAGGAGTGATGTCCGCTCTCAACTGGAAAGCGTCCGAGGCCATGCTGAAGGCCGGCGCGCACGCCTGCACCGACGTCACAGGTTTTGGCCTGCTGGGCCACGCATTTGAGATGGCAGCGGCCAGCAATTGCACGCTGGTGATTGATTCTTCGGCAGTTCCAATCATGGAAGGAGTGCTGCCCCTGATAAGGGAAGGTCTTTTCCCGGGAGGTCTCAAGTCCGTCAGGGAGTTCCTGAAGCGAAAAATGAGATCCGAGGCCGGAGTGTCTGATGAGATTGTGAGCGCGATGTGCGACCCTCAGACTTCGGGCGGTCTTCTCATTTCAGTTCCGGCGAAAAAGGCCCGGGGTCTGTTGCGCGATCTTGTTCGCGGCAATTCAAAGACGGCCTCCATAATTGGAAGGGTGGCGCGGAAGGAGAGCAAGTCAATAGTCTTACAGTAGATTCAGAAGCGGGAGCGGATGAGTTCTGGTGGACTCCAAGGACTTCAAATCCTTCTGTCGGGCGCTGATAACGTCCGAGGTGGGTTCGATTCCCACACGTTCCCGCCAGGGCTTGTGGGGCAGCGTTGAGCAAGGCAGGAGGAAGTTCTGAAGCACGAAGGCATCGCGGTTCTGGCTCTTTTGTTCGTCCTTGGAAGCGGCGGTGTAAGTCGCGCCGAGGGCTCGCCGATATCAGGTGAGCCAGGGAGCGCCGGTGTGAAACCAGAATCCACGCTGGTGTCTCCGGACACCTCGGTTTCCGAGAGCGCTCGAATCGGCGTCTCGCCCAAGCTCCGTTCAAGGCAGGTGGCGCCCGAGCCGCCGTACAGGATCGTTCTCAGATCTCTCGTGTATCCGGGCTGGGGGCAGCTCTACAACAGGAAATATTTCAAAGCTCTCGCGGTCTTCACTTCAGAAGCCACGCTTCTCGGCATGATATACAGCGAATCAAAGGAGGCCTCGGAGGACTACGATGCCCACCTGGTGGCGCCTGATCCTGCCACTGCCGAGAGGCTCTACAACGAATATGCGAAGCATTTTGACAAGAGAGATTCTCTCATTTGGTGGACCGCAGGCCTCGTCCTCTTGAGCCTGGCGGACGCTTACGTGGACGCGCACCTGCTGACGTTCGAGCAGGAGTTCAGCGAGTCGCGCGGAAGAACGGAGTTTCTTATTTCTGCTGCGCCCTGCCCGCGCGGGGGTTTCGTGGGATTGAGTTATCTCTTCTGAAAATTGACGGCGTCTCGAGAAGACCGAGAACCGGGGGGAATACAAAACTGTTATGCCAAGCAGTGCAAGCAGCACAAGAAACTTCTGTATAATTGCCCACATCGATCACGGGAAATCAACGCTCGCCGACAGATTTCTCGAGATTACCGGCACCATCTCCAGAGACAACATGCGCGAGCAGATCCTCGACGACATGGATCTCGAACGCGAGAGAGGAATCACGATCAAGTCTCATCCCGTGACGATGAATTACTCTTTTGGAGGCGGAAGGTTCCTGCTCAATCTGATCGACACTCCGGGGCACGTGGATTTCTCGTACGAAGTCTCGAGAAGTCTGGCTGCCTGCGAGGGGGCCCTGCTTCTTGTGGACGCCGGACAAGGCGTTCAGGCGCAGACCGTGAGCAATCTGAACATGGCCAGCGAGGTCGGACTTACAATCATACCCGTCGTTAACAAGATAGATCTTCCCTCGGCAAGAGTCGAGGACGCAAGGAAGCAGCTTTGTTCCTTGCTGGGAGACGGCGTCAAAATCAGCTACTGCAGCGCCAAGACCGGCCAGGGAGTGAAGGAGATCCTTGACAGAGTGGTGGAGGAGATCCCTGCACCTTCCGGTTCGGAAAAAAGGCCTCTCAGAGCTCTCGCTTTCGACTCCGAATTTGACCAGTTCAAGGGAGTAATCACGTACGTGAGAGTTGTGGACGGAACTCTCGGCGTGGGAAGGCGGATAAGATTCTTTTCCACGGGCGCGGAATTCGAAGTCACGGAGCTTGGAACTTTCAAGCCTTCCATGGTACCTTGCGGCTCGCTCAGGGCGGGTAGCGTGGGTTATGTGATGGCGGGCGTCAAGAAGGTCGCGGAGGCTAAGGTAGGAGATACTGTCGTCGATGCCCAGGCAGAAGCCGTGAAACCGCTGCCGGGTTATCGGCAGGTGAAGCCCATGGTCTTTTGCGGAATACATCCCGTGGAAAGCGAGGAATTCGAGCTTCTCAAGGATTCGCTCGCCAAGCTGCAGCTCAACGACGCGTCCCTGTTGTTCGAGCCTGAAAGATCCGCAGCGTTGGGACTCGGTTTCAGATGCGGGTTTCTGGGTCTTCTCCACATGGAGATAGTCAAGGAGAGACTGGAGCGCGAGTACGGCGTCTCTCTCATAGCCACTGCTCCAAACGTTGAGGTGAGGGTGAACCGCAAGAATGGGGAGGCTCTTTTCGTGGAGAATCCGAGCAAGATGCCTCCCGTGGGTGACATAGAATCCGTGGAAGAGCCTTACGTTCTTGCTGAAATACTTACGAGGGTCGAGTTTCTCGGAAATCTCCTGAAACTATGTGCGGAGAAACGAGGTATTCATTGTGGTATGCATTATCTGAGCGAGACTACGGTTCAGGTTGCCTTCGAATTGCCCCTTTCTGAAATAGTACTGGACTTCCACGACAGGCTAAAATCGACCTCGCGCGGCTACGCTTCTTTTGACTATGAGTTCTGCGGATATAGGGAGTCAAAGCTCGTAAAGATGGACATCTTGCTCAACGGAGAGTATGTTGATGCCTTTTCGGCGATAATCCATCAAGAGAAGGCCTACGCTTGGGGCAGAGACACCGTCGCCAGGTTGAAGAAGATAATCCCGAAACAATTGTTTGTTGTTGCCATACAGGCCGCCCTTGGAAACAAGATCATCGCCAGGGAGACAATAGGTGCCCTCAGAAAACACGTCACCGGCAAGTGCTACGGCGGCGACATCACGAGGAAGAGAAAGCTGCTCGAAAAACAGAGGGCCGGCAAGAAGAAGATGAAGCAGCTTGGCCACGTCACCGTTCCTCACGAAGCATTTCTGGCCGTCCTGAAGGTCGGCGACAGGTCGTGAGATTGTGAGGATCAAAAATGAAGGATGACAAGATGCAACCCACGAAAACCGCCAGAATCAGACCAGCGGTCGAGAGACCGAGAAGGAAATCAGTCGCCAGAGAGTATGCGGAAGCAATAATCATTGCCATATTGCTTACTCTGTTCGTTAGAGCCTTCGTAATTCAAGCTTTCAGGATTCCTACCGGATCTATGATGGACACGCTGCTCGTCGGAGATTTTCTCTTCGTCAACAAGTTCATCTACGGTCCCAGGGTTCCTTTCACGGACACCCACCTGCCGGCCGTAAGACAACCGAAGCAGGGGGACATCATCGTTTTCAAATATCCCGCCGATCCGAAGAGGGATTTCATAAAGAGGTGTGTAGCCGTCGGCGGGCAGACAGTTGAGATAAGAGACAAGGTGGTTTACGTGGACGGGGTAGCGCTGGACGAGCCCTACGTCATCAGAAGCGATCCCAGGATTTTTCCAAAAGAAGTGTCTCCGAGAGACAACATGGATCCGGTTTACGTGCCGCAGGGTTACATTTTCATGATGGGCGACAACAGAGACAACAGTCACGACAGCCGCTTCTGGGGTCCGCTTGACCTGCGGTTGGTGAAGGGAAAGGCGATGATCTTATACTGGTCATGGGACGGCGAGAGACATTTGCCGAGGCTGAACAGGCTTTTCCACGTGATACACTGACATTGCTTTGGGTGGACATTGACCAGGAAGAAAGACTACTACGACGTGCTCGGCGTGCCGAGAAGTGCGCGAGACGAAGAGATAAAGAAGGCCTATCGCGGCCTCGCCCTCAGGTACCACCCCGACAGAAATCCCGGCGACAAGGACAGCGAGGAGAAATTCAAGGAAGCCACTGAGGCTTACGAGATCCTGAGAGACTCCGAGAAGCGGACTCTGTACGACAGGTACGGACACGCGGGTCTGAAGAGAGGAGCCGGATTTGATTTTGATTTCGGGACTTTCGATCTCGCCGACGCGCTGCGCGCTTTCGTGAGGGATTTCGGCAACTTTGGATTCGGAGACCTGTTTGGAGCCGGGCCTTCTCGAGGCAGCGTGGAGACACGCGGTGCAGACATTCGGATCAGGCTTCCGCTTACGCTCGAGGAAATTGCTGACGGGACAAAGAAGAAGGTGCGCGTGAAGCGTCTGGCCGCGTGCAAGTCATGCGGGGGATCCGGCGCCAGAGCAGGCACTGGGAGAACTGCGTGTTCGAGCTGCGAGGGCACCGGTCAGATAAGGCACGTTCAGCGGTCCTTCCTTGGACAGTTCATTAGTGTCACGACGTGCTCGAGTTGCGGAGGCACAGGAAGCATTGTTCGCAATCCGTGTCCCGAGTGCGACGGGCAGGGTAGAGCGGAAGTGGAAGAAACGGTGGAATTGGAAGTTCCAGCCGGAGTGGCCACGGGAAACTACTTCGCAAAGAGGGGTCTCGGTAATGCGGGTCTTCACGGCGGGCCTCCGGGAGACCTGATCGTGCTCATCGAGGAGAAACCGCACGAATTGCTTGTGAGAGACGGCGACAACGTCGTCTGTAATGTTGAGGTTTCGTTCAGCGAAGCGGCTCTGGGCTGCGAAGTCGAAGTTCCCGGTATTCGAGGACCGGAGCTCCTCAAAGTCCCGCGTGGCACCCAATCAGGCGCGGTCCTAAAGCTGGCAGGAAAGGGGATCCGTTCTCTCCAGGGTGGAAGACGCGGCGACCTGCTCGTGCGGGTACACGTTAGAACACCTTCGAAACTTTCTCAGAGAGAGAAAGAGCTCTTTGAAGAGCTAGGAAGACTGGAGAACGAGGCACCGGGAAAGGGCAAGAGGTTCATCGGCAAGATAAGGGAGGTCTTCAGGCCGGAAGAGCCAGAATAATCGGCCTCACACAATGGACAAAGAACAACCCAAGAGAAGAATTGGAGCTCTCGAAGACTGTTTTTTTGTGCCTCGTGGCTCTTTTGAAGGAGATCGCGTTGCAATCAAGGGTTCTCATGCCAGGCACATCAGCGTGGTGATGCGGAAGAGGCCCGGCGACTTGATCGGTGTCATAGACGGTTTGGGAGCCAGGTACAAGGTCGAACTGATCGAGTGTACTGCCGAAGCTGTCTGCGGCAGAATAATAGACAAGCAGGAGTTCAAACCTGACTCGCCCGAACTTTGGATTGCCGCAAGCGTCATAAAGGCGAACAGGATGGATCTGATAGTGGAGAAGTGCACGGAGCTGGGAGCTGCGGTCATCGTGCCTCTTTGCACTAAACGATCCTTGTCGCCTAAGAGCGTCTCGGCTTCGAGACTTGCAAGATGGGAGAGAATCTCGGCAGGTGCCATGGCTCAGTCGTCCAGACTTTTTCTTCCGAGGGTGAGCAATGCGACCTCCCTTGAGCAGCTTTTTGAAAGCAATTCCGACGGCACAACCTTCATCTTTGCCCACACTTCTGGCAAGAGCATGCACCTCTTGAAGGAAAAGGACCTCCGCCATCCGAGAGTTGTGGCCTGCATAGGGCCGGAAGGCGACTTTACGCAGGGTGAGCTCGAACTTCTCATCAGAAAGGACGCGATTCCTGTGT
>Ga0315268_10005691_pt1 | contig 13341 bp, 12 predicted proteins | sample C1_top_MG_FD_204535 | JGI IMG/M metagenome (GOLD analysis project Ga0315268, IMG submission 204535) | Sediment microbial communities from Yellowstone Lake, YNP, Wyoming, USA - C1_top | ecosystem: Environmental > Aquatic > Freshwater > Lake > Sediment | place: USA: Wyoming | collected 2017-08-01 | reverse complement strand
TCACACCCAGGAGTTTTACCCCAATAGTCTATCGGCATTAAAGCGAAAATTGATCTTCAATCAATTAAGAGGCGGGACCGCGGCTGTAATCCTGGAACCCATTGGTCCGGAGAGCGGTACACGTCCCGTAACCCGCGAGTTCAACCAGGAAGTCCGTGACCTTTGCGAAAAGTACGGAGCTCTTTTGATCTTTGATGAAGTGGTTACAGGGTTTCGCCTGGGTATGGGTGGAGCCCAGGGATATCTAAACATCAAACCCGACCTGACAATATTTGGCAAGTGCATCTCCGGTGGTTACCCGATGGCTGGTGGATTAGGAGGCCGGCGCGATATCATGCTGCATTTATCGGCAGGGATCGGCGGTACAGGTGAGCGTGCTTATGTCGGTGGAACTCTTACAGCCAACCCGTTGTCCTGTGCGGCTGGATACCATGCATTGCTGGAAATGGACCGCACCAATGCACCTGTCCTGGCAGGTCTGGCAGGCGATCGGCTTTCCAAAGGTCTGCAAAAAATGATCGATCGGCTGGATCTGCCATTTGTTGCTTTTAATCATGGTTCGATCGTTCATCTCGAGACTGCTGGCACTATGTTGCTGGATTTCAAGAATCCCCTCAAGGTCGCAAGAGAACTCAAACCTCGCAAGCATATGATGGAAGAGGTGGGAGCAGGTTTAATGTCCCAGGGTTTGATCACTTTGGCAGGCAGTCGTATGTACACAAGCATGGCTGACACGGATCAAGTCATCGATGATGCACTTTCCCGATTTGAGACGGTCTTGTCCAGCTTTTAGGTCAACTTACCTGTCACAAATTATTACCAATCTGAGAACATCCCATATCTCCTTTTGAAATTAAGGGAAAATCCTGGCTTTTGATAAACCATGGGTCTCTTTCGAAAGTTTATTAGGCAAATGCGCAATCTGATCATTCTCTCAAAAAATGCAACCGAATACCGTCGTTTGATCGAATCGGAAGAGCTACCCGATCTCGAAATTATCGCTGCCTTAAGAAATATCGGGGAGATCAACCTTGAAATAAAAAGGGATCAAGGCGTTCTTAATAAGGTTGAAATCGTTCTTGGGGATACGTCGTTGGTGGCTAAAGTCATTAAACGGATCCCCGGTTTACGCTGGGTACAGTCCACATGGGCAGGTGTAGAGCCTTTGCTTGAGTTGGGTTTGCGGAAGGATTACCTTCTAACCAATGCCCGGACTGTCTTTGGGCCGTTCATGTCAGAATACGTCTTTTCTTATCTATTATTACATGAGCGTCGCATCCTTGAACGAATGCAAGCCCAACAGCGGCATGTTTGGGACAGTACCATTACCGGCAGTTTGCGCGGCAAGAGCTTGGGGTTGCTCGGAGTTGGTTCAATCGGTTCCCACCTCGCATCGACAGCCAGGCATTTTGGATTGCAGGTGAGAGGTTATTCGCGGGTCTCTCAGGCATCTTTGGATGTCGATCAGTATTTTCATGGGGACGAATTACAAGAATTTGTGACCGGATTGGATTACCTGGTAAATACTCTACCAGGCACTCCCCAAACCCGGCATATTGTGAATTCGGATTTGCTTGGCTGGCTGCCCCGTCATGCAATTTTGATCAATGTTGGTCGTGGCAGCACGGTGGATGAACTTGCATTGGTTTCAGCCTTAACCTCTGGACAGATCTCTGCTGCAGTCCTGGATGTGTTTGACGAAGAACCACTCCCACCAGAGCATGTATTTTGGAATACACCCAACCTTTTCATCACCTTCCATACGGCAGCACCCAGTGTTCCAAGAGATCTGGCTTCCTTGTTCATTGAAAACTATCACCGCTACCGGCAGAATTTACCGCTCCTCCATAAGGTGGATTTTGACAGGGGTTATTAAAATCCTGTTTTTTCACGAGAATTTAAGAAAACAAGAAAGGAAGAAGGGTATTCTGGAGGATCACCGATCAAAGGTAACAAAATGGTAGCTGCAGGGATGCCACAATTTATGTCGTGATATAATTTGCAGTTAATCCTCCTAAATGAAAAGGACACATTCACGCTAAGAATGTTGAGATCCAACAGTTTAGGATTTTTGTTAAAACACCCATCCATCTAATCTCGGAGGTATGAATGGAAATAACAACCCAGCAGTACAAACATTGTGATCTGATCAGTGTTAAAGGTCGTATTGATAGTTATACTGCCCCCAAGTTGGGTGAGGCGATGGAAGCCATAAACAATGTTGGACGGTATAAGATCGTCCTTGACCTGAGCGGGTTGGAATTTATGTCAAGCGCAGGTTTTCGAACGATGTTGATGGGACAGCGTAATTGCAAACGATATAACCGTGGTGAGATCGTTCTGGCAGCCCTCCCAAAACGAACCCAGGAAGCACTTGATCTGACGGGTTTTACTCCCCTCTTCAGGACCTTTCCCGACTTAACCTCCGCGGTAGGTAGTTTCTAAGCAGGTGAGCGGGCTCGAGAGTCCAGAGCCACTCATAATTTAACTGTTTTGAAAAAATAATTATATCCGCATGCGTACAGTCAATTTCCAGGCTAAATATGAAAACCTGGATGCAATTCGTGAGTTTGTTGCCCAGGCAGCAATCGACGCCGGTCTCAATGAGACCGGTGTTTATGCGGTACAACTTGCCGCGGATGAAGCCTGCTCAAATATTATGGAACACGCTTATGAAGCAATAACTGGTGGTGAAATAGAAATTACCTGCAGCAACGATGGAGAAGACCTTGTTCTTATTTTTCGGGACCATGGTTGTTGTTTTGACCCAGCTTCAGTACCTGAGCCAATCTTGAATGGATCTTTGAACGAAAGACAGATTGGAGGTTTAGGTATTTTCTTAATAAACCATTTGATGGATGAAGTCAAATATGAAAACCTGGGTGAAGCTGGCAATGTCCTGACTCTTAAAAAACACTTGACGGCGTAAAATGAGAAAGTCCCAATTGCCCAAAAAATCCAGCTGGAGGCAAGTGATCGACCTGGGTGCCCGGCTGTTGGATTTAAATGGTCTGCCTGAACAACACGATCTGATCATAACGGTCATGCAGGAACTTTTCGGGGGAAAAAATGAATTATGGATCAATGATGCCTTGTTCAAGCTTCCAGGTCGTCAGTCTCAAACCATTAATAATGCAGACCTGCCATCCCCCGAAATGAACCAGGTCATTAATACAGGTACTCCCGTTCAAACCTCAGGGCAAGAAAATTGCATGGCTATTGCAGCCATTTGCCAGGGAACCATATTTGGGGTGATGCAAGTCAGCCGTTCGATCGAATCACCTTTCAATAAAAAGGACTTCGAAATCCTCCAGGGTTTGGCAGCCATGGTAGCCCAGGTCTTGCGGGATACCCATCGCAAAGCTGTGGAAGAGTGGCGTATAGAACAGCTAAACCTGGTGCGAAAGGTCAGCGCTCAGATCGTGGATGTGATGGACCTGGATGAGCTTGCCCGCCAATTGACCCGGTTGATCCAACAGACTTTTCAATATTATTACGTCGCAATCTTTACCTTTGACCAGAATCAGCAAAGTCTGAAATTTCGTTCATCAGCCGGTCCCATCGCGCATAAAAGAAAACGTCGGTCATCTCCGGTGCTGAAAGTGGAAGTCGGTAAAGGGATCATTGGTTTGGTAGCTCTGACCGGGGAAGAGATCCTCAGTAACGATGTCCATAACGAACCGCGTTTTAAATACACGGATAGCCTTCCTGAAACCTTGTCGGAAATAGCTCTTCCCCTAAGAATAGAAGACAAGATCCTGGGAGTTCTCGATATTCAAAGTAACGGAGCTAATGCCTTTCATCCAAACGATCTTCTGGTCCTTAGGGCTCTGGCAGATAACATTTCCATCGCAGTTGAAGGTGCTCATCTTTATGGGGATCTGCAGAAGCGGGCTCAACATCTGGCACTTGTAACAGAGGTCAGCCGGGATATCACATCAATTCTAGATCTGGATGAATTGCTTCGAAAAGTAGCATCCTTGATACAGGAACGGATGGCATATCCCCATGTTCATCTTTTCAGTGTTCATCCCAACCGTCGCAAGATCTACCATGAAGCCGGGAGTGGATGGCGTGCCCAATCACTGGAAGGGTACAGCCTGGATATGGACAGTCCTATGGGTCTTATCCCCTGGGTTGCCTCCCACGGTCAGACTCTAATGATCAATGATGTCTCTCTCGAACCACTTTATGTGCCCTCGCCGCTCCCTCCATTAAATACAAAAGCCGAGCTGGTTGTTCCATTGATATATTCCGGCCAGGTATTGGGCGTGATGGACATTCAGGCAGAGAAATTAAATGCATTCACGGACGATGACCGCTTCATTTGTGAGGCTCTGGCTGACAATATCGCTACAGCGATCCACAATGCAGATCTATTTCAGTCCGAGAAGTGGCGAAGGCAGATTGCAGATAGTTTGCGTGAAGTGGCTGGTTTATTGTCCGCGAATGTCAGCGTGGATGATGTCCTGGATACCATTTTGGGCGAATTGGAGAAGGACCTTCCTTGCGAGGTATCTGCGATCTGGTTGTTGGATGGGGAAGAACTATACCTGGCTCACATCCGGGGTGCAGATCCAATTGATGTGGAGATCGCCAGGAAGGATTGGCCAGACTCTTCCAATTTCCTGATGGAAACGCTAAATTCAGATGAACCGGTTATTCGAAAACCCATGGATCCCATTGGTCCTAGCGGTGCTGTCAGGGGCTATTCTGCTGATTATTCTTCCATTGCTGCAAGGTTGCAGGTTGGCAACCAACCGCTCGGTGTTCTGACCCTTGCCCATCCTACTTCGGGCAGGTATGGTCATGAAGCTCAGGCTATCACATCCACTTTTGCAGGCTACGCGGCTGTCGCGATCGAAAATGCAAGGTTATTTGATGCTGCCCAGGAACAGGCATATGCTTCAGCGGCTTTGTTGCAGGTAGCTCAAACGGTGGCAAATGCAAAAGATCTGGATGACCTTTTGGCATCCATCACCCGCATAACACCGATACTTGTAGGCGTGGAATCTTGCGCGATCTATCTTTTCAAGAATGATTTTTATATTCCCTTGCATGCATATGGCATGGCAGACGAGATTCAGAAGTTTATTATCAGTAGAAATTTCTCATCTGGAGAGTATCCACTCCTGGATGTGGTTCGTGAACGAAACCAGTTCGTTATAGGACTGTTAAAATCGAATGATCCGGAAGCATGGTTGTCCCCTGACCTTGCCCTAACTAAAGAAGATTCCTTTTATGCGATGGAAATGGGGGAGAAGTTATTGATAGGCTTTCCTTTGTCGATCAAATCGGAATTTTTTGGAGTGATGGTAATTAAAGAAACTTCCGAAGCACGCAGGTTCCGCCAGAAACGGATCGATATTATTGTCGGCATAGCCCAACAAGTGGCGATGAGTATCCAAAATGAACAACTTCAACTGGAAACTGTTGCCCGTGAAAGGCTTGAATATGAATTCCACCTGGCTCGCCAGATTCAACAGACTTTCCTGCCCGAGCAACTGCCTGTTTTTGAAAATTGGGGTCTGGCAGCTTTCTGGCGACCTGCTCGTCAGGTGGGAGGTGATTTTTATGATGTATTTCAACTCCCAAACGGTGAACTGGGAATGATCATCGCGGATGTTTCGGATAAAGGGATCCCGGCAGCTTTATTCATGGCTGTCACCCGAACCTTGCTACGGGCAGTGATACTGGAGGTCACATCGCCCGGATTGGTATTGCAGAGAATTAATGATCTGCTCATACCAGAAAACAAGCAGGGCATGTTTGTTACGATCGTTTATGCGGTGCTATGCCCTGAGAGCGGAATACTGACATATGCAAATGCCGGTCATAACCCACCATTTTTGATCGCAAAGAATGATCAGGAAATAGAAATTTTGCCCCGCACCGGAATGGCGCTTGGAATTGTTGAAAACACTATTGTAGATGAAAGGGTAATCCAGATCCAGGAAGGTGATTGTCTATTATTCTACACTGATGGGATAACTGAGGCTATTTCGCAACAAGAAGATCTTTTTGGGGAAGAGAAATTACGGTTCATTTTCAAAGAAACCTTTCAATCCCCTGCTGAAAATATCATAAAATCCATTGAAGAGTCTGTTTATTCATTTATGGGATCCTCCATCCCAATAGATGATCTGACCATGCTTGTCCTGCAACGACTTCGATGAGAAATGGTATAATTATTATGTTAAATCTCTCACTAGGAGTTTTATTTGGCTTTTAATCCAATAAACTGGCTGCTTGGCCTTTTCTCTTTGGATATTGGTATAGACCTGGGAACCGCAAATACCCTGGTACATGTACGTGGCAAAGGGATAATTATCAACGAACCTTCCTGGGTGGCATTGGATAAGCGTACGCGCCTGCCACTCGCAATTGGGCAGGAAGCAAAAGAAATGGCGGGTCGGACCTCTGGTTCTTTAACGGTTGTACGACCAATCCGGGATGGTGTGATCTCGGAATTTGAGATCACAGAAGCCATGCTCGAATATTTTATTAGCAAAGTTCACGAACAGACCATTGTGCCATTACCGCGACCGCGCGTGGTGATCGGAATTCCATCAGGTGTGACCCAGGTGGAGAAACGGGCTGTTTATGATGCTGCCATGTCTGCAGGCGCTCGTGAAACCTATTTAATTGAAGAACCCATTGCAGCAGCCATCGGTGCAGGGCTGCCAGTTAATGAAATCCACGGTTCCATGGTGGTTGATATCGGTGGTGGAACCACCGAAGTGGCAGTTATCTCCAGGGGAAGAGTGGTTGTGTCTCGTTCCCTCAGGGTTGCCGGTGATGAAATGGACCTGGAAGTGGGACAATACATTCGCAACAAATATAACCTGCTGGTTGGCGAACGGATCTCAGAACAAATAAAATGGAATATCGGTTCCGCCTTTCCACTTCCAGTAGAAAAGACCTCCGAAGTAAGAGGGCGTAACCTTGTTACCGGATTACCTGAATCAATCGTTGTATCGTCAGTGGAAATGCGTGAAGCTTTGACCGGTTCTGTCCAGGTGATCATCGATACAGTAAAAGATGCTTTGGATGAAGCCCCACCAGAGATCATTGCCGACCTGATGGATATGGGTATTTGCCTGGCAGGTGGAGGTGCATTGCTCCAGGGTCTGGCTGAACGGTTGTCTGAAGAACTCAACCTGCGTGTGTGGGTGGCAGATGATCCGCTGACATGTGTTGTGCGAGGTACTGGAGTTATACTGGATGATTTTCAAAACCACACCCAATTCCTCGTCGGTCTCGAGCGGGATGGCAGCAACCGGTAAATTTTTCCATGCTTTTAAGTCAGGTATGGACACGAAAATCCAAGTGATATGAAATCAACTTTTCCCCGGTCATTGCAGACGGCCTTCATTATTCTTGTGGTGGTCGGTCTGGTCATGCTTGCACTCGGTGGCTATTTTGGCAGTATAACCAATTCTCTCGGCCAGGTTACGGTTGGAGCTCAATCATGGATCTCAAGCCGGTTCCTGGCATTGTCCGATTTCTTTACCGTTCCAAGGGATGTTGCCTCGCTTCGACAAAGAAATATCGAGTTGGAAGCGGATGTAGCCCGCCTCCAGACCCAGATCATTGAACTCCAGCAACAAGTAACCCAGACAGAGATCCTATCAGCGTTGGTGGATTTCGCGCGGGCAAACCCGGAAAACTCGTATAAAGCAGCTGCGGTGATCGGACGTGACCCGAGCCCATTTCTTCGTTATGTGATCATCAATGTTGGCTCAAACGAAGGGATCGTCCGAGGTATGCCTGTTGTCACTCAACAAGGTCTGGTCGGTCGGGTGGAGGCTGTTGTATCTGAAGCCGCCAGGGTACTCCTGATCACAGATCAATCATCGGCAGTGAATATCCGCTTAAAAAACTCCAAGTCGGAAGCGATCCTGGCCGGTTCGATAACAGGAGACCTGACGTTGGGAATGATCTCACACGATGTTACGATCGCACCAAATGATGTGGTATTAACTTCCGGACTGGGCGGAGATTATCCTCCTAATATCCTGGTCGGACAGATCATCAGTATCAGCAACCTGGATTATGAGCTTTTTCAAACAGCCTCTGTCCAACCGGTGGTGGATTTTTCCAGGTTGGAGTTCATTCTGGTGATCACGAATTTTCAACCCGTGGATCTTACCCCTTTGCTCCCAACACCTAATCCTTAATTAATTATGTCCATTTTCTTAGCATTACCCGTATTGGGATTAGCTCTCATGCTTCAAACGGGGGTCGTCAGCCGGATCAACTTGCTCTCAGGAAGTGCAGATCTGGTGATGATCATCCTGGTAGCCTGGTCCCTTCAGGAACGGGTGAATTCAGCCTGGTATTGGGCGATAGCTGCCGGTTTAATGACCGGATTCGTATCGGGTTTACCCTGGTACTTAACATGCACCGGTTACTTGGGGGTTGTTGGGATCTGCCGACTGATGCATCGCAGGGTATGGCAGGCGCCACTTCTGGCTTCTTTTGTTGCCATTTTTATTGGTACTTTTGGAATGCACCTTCTTTCCATTGGATACTTGCTGCTTATGGGTGGTTCGTTCAAAATAGCTAATGCCATCAGTCTGATCGTATTACCGAGTACACTGCTCAATTTGTTGTTGGTGATACCTGCACATTATCTTTTTAAAGATCTGGCTGATTGGGTGCATCCCTCTGAGGCGATCGTATGAAAAAGAAACCAACCCAGGTTAGTTTTGAGCCATGGCGATTGATGACCATATATATAGTCTTTAGTCTGATCTTCGTTGTTATCATCGCGCGTTTGTTTGGTCTGCAAATCCTTGATTATGAGACCTACTTAAACTACTCAGATGAAAATCGAACGAGGGCCATTTCTGATCCACCAGAACGCGGGATCATTTATGATCGGAATGGATATGTGCTTGCCAGAAATGTAGCATCTTATACGATAGCAATCACACCAGCTTATCTACCCGACGACCCTTCCAATATTCAGCAGATCTACCGGGACCTGTCTGATCTGACTGGAATCCCGGTCAACAGCGGGACGGTGGAAGATGCAAAACTCGTTTCTGCCTGTATTCCCGGACCGGGAATTACGCAGTTGGTAGAATTGGGAAATTCTCTGGCACCATATGATCCGGTTAAAATTCAATGTAATGTAAGCGAGAACACAGCCCGCATTGCCCGGGAACGGTTGGTGGATTGGCCAGGGGTAAGCGTTCAGATCGATCCGATCCGGGACTATCCGACCGGTTCCTTAACTTCCCATGTCGTCGGTTTTTTAGGTCCGATCCCGGCCAGGCTGGAAGCAGAATACAAGACCCTCGGTTTTTCGACCCAGGTTGATAAGGTGGGATATGCAGGGGTGGAAGCATCTTTGAATGATATTTTGATCGGTTCTCCAGGCAAACGTGTGGTTGAAGTGGATGTAGCCGGAAAGGTATTGCGTAACATAGACCCTCCCAAAGCGCCAACCCCTGGAAATAATGTCACCCTGACGATTGATACCCGACTCCAGGCTGCTGCTGAAGCTGCCTTGAAGGAAGAAATCGATTATTGGAATATACGTTATTTTGGTTACGTTAAAATATCCAGCGGCGCGGTCATTGCCATGAATCCCAAGACAGGAGAGATACTTGCCATGGTTTCATGGCCGACCTATGAGAACAATCGCCTGGCAAGGTTCATCCCGGCTTATTATTACAAGCAGCTTAGTGAAGACCCTACCCACCCATTACTAAATGCTGCAATTTCCGCAGAATATCCGCCAGGATCGACCTTTAAATTATCAACTGGTACCGGAGCGCTGAATGAAGGTGTGGTTTCCCTGGATCAGATCGTAGAAGCTCCTGGAGAATTAGTGCTCACCGAAAGCTTTTCTCCCACCGATCCGGGATTTCAGCGTTTCTACCGTGATTGGATCTACCCAAAGTCGTTTGGTAATATAGATTTTTTACATTGTATCGCATATTCAAGTAATGTATGTTTTTATAAATTGGGTGGAGGCTACAAGAAGGAGATCCCTGAAGGACTTGGGATTTTACGCTTGCAGCAATACGCTGATTCGTTGGGATATGGTCAGCAATCCGGAATCGAATTGTATGGTGAAGCTTCCGGAATGATCCCGGATCCAACCTGGAAGCGAATCTATCAGGGAGAAAACTGGTCCACTGGAGATACTTATCTCGCCAGTGTTGGGCAGGGTTATGTGCTGGCGACCCCGCTGCAAGTGCTCATGTCTGCAGCTACGATCGCCAACGATGGTAAATTGATGCAGCCTACGATCATACGTTCCATCCAGGATGCGAAAGGTAATGTCCTTGAAAAATGGTGGAACCCGGTCGCCCAGTCGGTAACAGACAAACCAGTAGAACAGAACAGCTATCAAATCTCTCCTTTTCTTCCGAAAATGAAATGGGATATCACGGTCGATCCGGTTATTAAAGATTACCGCTGTGAAAATACTTATTGCACCGCTACCGGTTTGATGAAAACGGTTCAGCCCTGGGTGGTGAAAAGCATGCAACAGGGCATGCGCCTGGCGGTAACAGATTTCCGAGGTACGTTGGATAACACATTTTCTTTTAAAGATTACCCGATCGCTGTGGCAGGCAAAACTGGTACTGCAGAATATTGCGACGATGTAGCCAACAGACAGGGAAAATGTAAATTTGGAAATTGGCCATCCCACGCCTGGACTGTCGCCTATGCTCCTTATGATAACCCCGAGATCGTAATCCTTGCATTTGCATATAATGGCAGTGAAGGTGGCTCTGTTGCAGCTCCGATCGTTAAACTCATCATGAATGCGTATTTTGAAGAAAAGGCGGTCAATACAACTCAAGGACTGGGACAATAATCAGCTGCTGACTGTGTGCTATAATTTAAATTACTTATGACAAAAGAACCATCCATTGTCCAAATAAAAGGAATTCGTGAAGGCCTGATGGTATCCTTTGCCGACGCTGATTGGGAGACGTTGACAACCACCCTAATTGGTCAGATCGACGAGCGCCCGACCTTTTTTCAGAGCGCTCGAATGGCTTTGGATGTGGGCGGTAACGTCTTGAGGGTCGCAGAACTTGCACCTTTACGTGATATTCTATCGGAGCGTGGCATTTCATTATGGGCTATCTTGAGCAGTTCATCCGTGACTGAACAAACAGCCCAAAATTTGGGATTAGCCACCCGCATTTCAAAACCAAAACCGGTTGAGGACATTAAAGCTGCGGATGCGATCACAGAGGGGAAAGCATTATGGATACAACATACCCTTCGTTCAGGAACTCGGATCGAATTTCCCGGGAATGTTGTAATATTTGGCGATGTAAATCCTGGTGCCGAGGTCGTTGCGGGTGGCAGTGTTCTAGTCTGGGGTCGGTTACGCGGCGTGGTCCATGCTGGTGTTGGAGGGGATAAAGATTCTGTTGTCGGGGCACTCGAGTTTTCACCGACGCAATTGAGGATCGCAGGTGAGATAGCCGTGTCACCCAAAAAAGCACCTAAAGGAAAACTGGAAATAGCAAAATTAATAGACGGAAATTTAATTGCCGAACCGTGGAAATCAGGGTAAAGGGTCAGGATGGAACATGACAGCTAAGGTTGCTACAGTTACTTCAGGAAAAGGCGGGGTTGGTAAAACAACTGCGGTTGCCAATATTGCGGTCGGTTTGGCCTCCCAAGGTCAAAGAGTGGTTTGTATCGATGGAGATATCGGTCTTAGAAACCTGGATGTGATCCTGGGACTTGAAAACAGGATCGTTTATGACCTGGTGGATATCGTTGAGGGTCGCTGCCGTTTACGGCAGGCCATGATCCGGGATAAACGATTGCCGGAGTTATACCTGATCCCGGCAGCACAAACCCGCGATAAGAGTTCGGTCTCTCCAAGTGATATGGTGCGCCTATGTGATGAATTACGGCAGGAATGCGATTGGATCCTGATCGATTCACCTGCAGGAATCGAACGGGGTTTTCGCAACTCGATTGCAGCTGCAGACATGGTTCTGGTGATGACAAACCCGGAAGTATCCGCTGTCCGGGACGCGGATCGGGTCATCGGTTTGTTGGATGCTGAAGAAAAAGGACCCGCACACCTGATCATTAACCGATTAAGACCTTCCATGGTTAAACGGGGGGATATGCTTTCTGTGGAAGACGTATTGGATCTGCTGGCGGTCCATTTGATCGGGATCGTCCCAGAAGATGAAAATGTGATCGTTGCTTCGAACCGTGGCACACCCCTTGCATTTGATAACAAGAGCAAGGCTGGGCAGGCATTTCATAATATAGCCCGGCGCCTGATGGGCGAAGACCTTCCTTTCGTGGATGTTGAAAACCAGGGATTTTTCCAGCGTCTTTTCGCGGGGAGGAAATAGATGGATTTCATAAACCGGATCCTCGGTCGTCGTTCGAGTGCTGGAAATGCGAAAGAACGGTTGCAACTTGTCTTGATCCATGATCGAACGGATCTAAGTGCCGGTGCACTGAATGCCCTCAAAGATGAACTGATCGGTGTGATTTCAAAATATGTTGAGATCGATTCTACCGCGGTGAACATTATCATTGCCAAGGAAGGTCGGACACAGCGGTTGGTGGCAGATATCCCTTTGCGAAGTTCCAATCGCCGGCGTTAAAATATTCCGGTCGTTCGAACCCCTGGTTTTTTCCTTCTCCATTCCATTTGGTATGAATTAATCTATGATCCGTGGATTTCGTGAAGAATTTTGGCGTCATTTTGACTTCAGCCTGTTAGGAGCAGTGATCCTGGCGATCGCGTTTGGGGTTGCCATGATCCGCTCTGCCATCGCAGGAAATGAAAGCCTTGTAGGTCTGGTTCCGCGCCAGATCATTTTCGGCAGCCTGGGGATCGTGGTCATTATGATCGTGGCTATGATCGATTATCACTATTGGGCAGCATTGATCAGGCAAATCTATTTTGTGATCATGGTTTTCTTGATCATCCTTTATATCATTGGTGGGCAAAGGTTCGGAGCTGCGCGTTGGTTGGAGACAGGTCTTGTTTCCATTCAACCCACTGAGCTTGCCAAGATGGTGGTGATCCTGGCTTTATCGTATTATTACAGTCGCAATATTGACGCGCTGCGTAATCTCTCCTGGCTGGTCAAAAGCCTCATGATCGCAATGGGTCTGGCGATATGGATCTTCCTGCAACCAAATTTGAGCAACGTAATTGTGATCCTGGTATTATGGGGATCACTTGCCTGGATCAGTGGACTTGAAGTGAAGCAACTGCTTCTCCTGGGTGCCACTGCTTTGATCGTGATCATCATAGGATTCCAATTTCTTGTCCCGTACCAGCAGCAACGAGTTACAGGTTTCTTGTTCCCTGACCAAAAT
>Ga0315268_10005690_pt1 | contig 13342 bp, 14 predicted proteins | sample C1_top_MG_FD_204535 | JGI IMG/M metagenome (GOLD analysis project Ga0315268, IMG submission 204535) | Sediment microbial communities from Yellowstone Lake, YNP, Wyoming, USA - C1_top | ecosystem: Environmental > Aquatic > Freshwater > Lake > Sediment | place: USA: Wyoming | collected 2017-08-01 | reverse complement strand
TCTCGGGCACTTGCTTGATGCAGACGATGATGTTCATTGAGAGCAGTCAGCAGTCAGCAGTTAGCAAAAAAATCCTACTGATGGCAAAATGCTAACTGCTAATTGCTATTTTTTCCTGGCGTATTCCTTGTTCAACGCCAACCCGATGATGTTGCGCATGATCTGGTTGGTGCCTTCGTAGATCTGCAGGATCTTGGCGTCCCGCATCATCTTTTCCACCGGGTATTCCCGCATGTAGCCGTGGCCGCCCATGACCTGCACCGCGTCCACGGTGATCTGCATGGCCATGTCGGTGGGGAAGAGTTTGGCCATGGCCCCTTCCTTGGAGAAATCCTTGGGCTTGGAGTCGATATAGCGGGCCACCGCGTAGACCAGGGCCCGGGAGGCCTCGATGCGCGTCGCCATATCCGCCAGCAGGTGCTGCACCGCCTGGAACGCGAAAATGGGTTGGCCGAACTGCTGGCGCTCCTTGGCGAAGGCCCCGGCTTCATCCAGGGCGCTCTGGGCCAGTCCCACGGCCAGGGCCCCCACCCCGGGCCGGGCGTTGTCCAGGGTCCTCATGGTGATGATGAAGCCCATGCCTTCCTTGCTGATGAGGCGGTTTTGGGGGATGCGGCAGTCTTCCAGGATGATCTCCCGGGTCACCGAGGCCCGGATGCCCATCTTTTTCTCTTTTTTGCCGAAAGAGACCCCGGGGTCATTCTTCTCCACCACAAAGGCCGAGGCGCCCCGGGCCCCCTTGGCCCGGTCGGTGATGGCGATGACGGTGTTGAACTCCGCCTCCCCGGCGTTGGTGATCCACTGCTTGGTGCCGTTGAGCACGTAGTGGTCGCCGTCTTTCACCGCGCTGGTGGCCACCGCGCCGGCGTCGGAGCCCGCCTGGGGCTCGGTGAGGGCGAAGGCGCCAAGAGCCTCTCCTTTGGCCAGGGGCGGCAGGTACCGCTTTTTCTGCTCCTCGGAGCCGAAGAGCAGCAGGGGGTAGGCCCCCAGGAAGGAGGCGGCGTAGGTGGTGGCCACTCCCACGCAGCCCTCGGCCAGGGCCTCCAGGACCAGGCAGTTCTCGAGACAGCCCAGCCCCAGGCCCCCGTATTCCTCGGGGATGACGGTGCCGCACAGGTCCGCCTGGGCCAGGTCCTTGATGATGTCCCAGGGAAAGGTCTCTTCTTCGTCGAGCTCGGCGCGGATGGGTTTGATGCGCTCCTGGCTGATCTGGCGGGCCAGATCCTGGAGCATCTGTTGCTCCTCGGTGAGCAGATAATCCATAAACCCTTACTCCGCCGCTTCGGGCACCACCAGCCGGCCCTTATAGAAACCGCAGTGGGGGCAGGCGTGGTGAGGCCGCCGGTGTTCGTTGCATTTGGGGCAAACGGACAGGCTAGGCGGGGTCAGGGCGTCATGAGACCGGCGCATGTTTTTCTTGGAGATGGACTTCTTGCGTTTGGGTAAAGGCACGGTAAGTCTCCTTTTTTATGGATAGCTGTCAGCGGTCAGCTCTCAGCAAATCCAAGCTTTTAGCGGCACCGTCTTTCGCCGTGCAGGCGCGGCTTTTTGTGAGGCCTGGGGCTACCAAAACACGGCTATATTGGGGCTGGCGAGTCCGCCCGCTTGTCCTTGCAGGCGCAGGCTTCCCGGTTCAGGTTGGCGCCGCAGCCGGGGCACAGTCCTCGGCAGACGGCAGAGCACAGGGGCTTCAAGGGCACCATCAAGATAATCTGCTCCTTGAGAATGCCTTCCAGGTCAAGCATTTCCCCGGTATAGTAGTCCAGATCCAATTCGCCCCTGGTCAGCTCCTCTTCCTCCGCTCCTGCCGGCGGGGGGCCGGGGACCAGCAGCAGGTCGAAGTCGGCCTCCACCGGCGCGGCAAAGGCCTCCAGACAGCGGCCGCAGGAGAGCCCCAGGCGGCCGGAAAGTCTGCCCCGCACCAGGATGTCATGGCCGTGCCTGGTGAGGTTTACTTTCCCGGAAACCTTGGCCTCGGTAAATTCCAGACCCGGCTCCTCTTCCTGCCAGCGCCCGAACCACTGGCTTCCCAACTCCACGGGCACATCCAGGCCGGTGGGCCCGATCCTGGCGAGGGCGATCTGGAAGGCTTTATCTTTCATGAAAAATTAAACAGGCGGAGTCTTCTTAATCCAAAATATTTAATATATAAAAAAAGGGCCAGGTGTCAAGATTTTCACGAAACTTCGGCACCCTGGCGGCCTCCGTTACAAGGTGGCGGCAGTCGGAAGAATTAAGGACTGTTGGGCGATAAAAAGGCAGGGAAGCTATTGCAATTGATATGCAGTAATGGTAAAAAATGGGGCAGCATCTGCGCCGCCCCCGGGGGAGGCCGGAGCCAAAGCCATACGCCATGAAAATTGCCCTCATCGGACAACCCAACTGCGGGAAAAGCACTATTTTTAATTATTTCAGCGGGTACAAGGCCGCGGTGTCCAACTTTCCGGGCACGACGGTGAAGTACACGGTGAGCCGGGTGGTGTTCGAAGGCGACGAACTCACCTGCGTGGACCTGCCCGGGGTCTATTCCCTCACCTCCATCGACCCCGCGGAGCGGGAGTCCCGGAACTACCTGCTGGCCGGGGAATCCGACGTCATCATCAACGTCATCGACGCCTCCCTGTTGGGCCGCAGCCTGGAGCTGACCCTGGAGCTCATGAGCCTGGAGCGCCCCCTGGTGGTGGCCCTGAACATGATGGATGAGGCCGGCCGCAAGGGGATCACCATTGAGCCGGAAAAGCTCTCCCAACTTCTGGGGGTACCGGTGGTGCCCACCGTCGCCAAGGCAGGGAAGGGTCTCAGTCGACTCCTGCGCACCGCGGTGGACGCGGGCCGGGTGGGGGTGCGGCCGGTGCAGACCCTGTTCAGCCGGGATATCGAGGAAGAGATCGACGAACTGTCCGACCGTCTGGACTACAAGCTGTCACAGGATCTGGGCCTCCCCTGGCGCTTCATGCTGGTGAAGGCGTTGGAGGACGACCCCTACATCCTGGAAGTGATCGGCCGCCGGGACGGGCAGGCGGTCCACTGGGTGAAGAACAGCCAGAAAATCCTGGCCCAGAGCCACGGCCGGCCGCCGGAAATCGTCATCTCTTCGGAGCGCCACGCCCTCACCGTCAATATCTTTGAACAGGTGGCCCGGGTCAGGCCCGCGGAAAAACCCGATTGGCGAGACCGGTTGGACCGCGTCGCCACTCATCGCTTCTGGGGCTACGTGTTGCTGGTGGCAGTTTTGAGCCTCTTTTTCCAGGTGGTTTTCCGGTTCGGCCAGGTCGCGGAAAATTTTCTCATGGGCTACCTGGAGTTGGCCCAAAAGGCGGGGCAGGCCTGGCTGGGACCCCAGAATCTGGCCTACAGCATCGCCGACGGCCTCCTCATGGGCATCTTCGGCGGGATTGCCATAGTACTGCCCTACCTCCTGCCGTTCCTCGCCGGCCTGGCGCTCCTGGAGGACAGCGGTTATCTTCCCCGGGTGGCCTTCCTGATGGACAACCTCATGCACCTGTTGGGGCTCCACGGCAAGTCCATCATCCCCTTCATCCTGGGCTACGGCTGCAGCGTCCCCGCGGTGATGTCCACCCGCATCCTGGAGAGCCCCCGGGACCGACTGGTGGTCTCCATGCTGGCGGTGCTGATTCCGTGCTCGGCCCGCTCGGTCATCATTTTCGCCCTGGTGGCTTATGCCCTGGGGCCCTACTGGGCCCTGGGGGTCTATTTCTTCAACCTGATGGTCATCGGGGTGCTGGGCCGGGTCTCCACCTGGATCCTGCCCGAGGTCTCCCCGGGGCTGCTGATGGAGATTCCCGAGTACCGGCTGCCCACCTGGGCCAATGTCCTGCGCAAATCCTGGCACAGCCTGAAAGAGTTCATCGTGGTGGCCTGGCCCATTCTCATCGTGGGCAGCCTGGGCTTAAGCCTGTTGAAGTTTTACGGCCTCGAGGCCCCCATTAACGCGGTCTTTAAGCCCTTTACTGCTTTGTTGGGGCTGCCCGCGGCGGTGGGCACCACCCTGATATTTGGCATCATGCGGAAGGAACTGGCTTTGGTAATGCTCACCGAGGCCCTGGGGACCACCCAGATAACCGCGACCCTCAGTCTGACCCAGCTCCTCACGTTCACTATTTTTGTGTTGTTTTATGTGCCCTGCGCCTCCACCATCGCGGCGCTGAGCCGGGAGATCGGCTGGAAGGGAGCCACCGTGGCGACGCTGTGTTCCCTGGCCCTGGCCACCGGCCTGGGGGTTCTCACCCGGGCCTTCGGGGCCCTGGTGTTTTAAGGGGCTGCGGCCTTTGCGGCTCCCGTCCCGGTGCGCCTCGACCGGAGGCAGGCAAATATCCGGGATTGCCGCCAACTTTGCTGGATAATCTTGAATAATCACCTGAAAAAGACGACATTCTTCTCCAATAGGGTTGTAAATTTTGGCAAAAATTTGCTAAGGTAACATTATTTACATCCATGGAGAGAGACGTATTTGAGGTTGTCACGGTCCAGTTATTCACGGTAGGGTATTTCGGCTGTAACCCCGTCTCCAGGCCTTTCGTAGAACCCCCGAGATAAGCGGCCGCCCAGGAAGGCAAAAGACGCCACTTCCGGGAAAACCCTTGCGGTTTTTTGCCGGGATCAGACCGAGATTGTGGGAACGGGACGGGCAAACGGCGGGACCGGGCGGTCCGCCAGCCGGCCTCCCGGAAAATTGGCGTATCCCACGATTCTGCCGGTTCCGGCCGGGGCCGGGGTTAAGACGATGATGGCGCTGTGGAGACCGGGGCTCCCGGCTTCATGGGGCCTGCAACTTGAGGAAACAGCTAAGGATGGCTAAAGAAGCGAAGACCATGGAAACCCGCGCCGGGGAAACGCCGCGGCATCCGCCCCTGGTTCTGGAAGACAACGAAGCCCTGCTCCTTTGCCTGGCCCGCTCGCAACAATGCCGGCGCGCCCAGGAGCGGCTGACCAAATTTAATGAGTGCCTGTTAAACTTCGGAAGCAACCCCGAGGAGAACATTAACCGCCTGGTGGCCCTATGCGGAGAACTCATGGAGGCGGTGTGCGCCCTTTACAATCGCCTGGACGGGGGGCTGCTCTGTTCCATCGGCCATTGGAACACCCCGGCGGACTACAATCCGGTGTGCCGCCCCGAAGGGCATATCTGCTATGACGTAATCCTCCGGGCCAGCGACTCTCCCCTGGTGGTGCGCCGCCTGGCGCAAACCTCCTACGCCAGCACCGATCCCAACGTTTCCCTGTATCAATTGCAGACCTACATCGGCCAGGCGGTAAAATTTGGGGGAGAATCCATCGGGTCGCTCTGCGTGGTGTTTCAACACGACTTCATCCCCCATGACGAAGATCTGAAGCTGATGGGCGCCATTGCTGCCGCCATCGCGGTGGAGGAAAACCGCCGCCTGGCGGTCAAGGAGCTGCAGGAGAGCAAAGAACGCTACCAGCTGCTGGTGGAGACCATGAACGAGGGACTGGCCCTGGCGGATGAGAATTATGCCTTTGCCTACGTCAACAACAGGCTCTGCCAGATGCTGGGATACCGCCGGGAAGAAATGTTGGGCCGGACGCTCCTGGAATTTATCCCCGATGATTTTAAAGCAACCATGATGGCCCAGATGGCCAGCAGGCGGGCCGGCAGAGCGGAAAGGTATGAAATCCCCTGGATGGGAAAAAATGGCCAGCTGATTCAAACCCTCATCTCGCCCCGGGGCTTTTACGACAAGGAAGGGCGGTTTCTGGGGAGTCTGGGGGTGCTGACGGACATCAGTGAGCGCAAGCGCATGGAGGAAGCCTTGCAAAAAGCTCACGACGACCTGGAAAGCCGGGTGGAAAAGCGGACCGCACAACTGGTGCGGGCCAACCGGAACCTCTTGCAGGAAATCCAGGAGCGCCGGCGGGCGGAGCAAGCCCTGAAGGACAGCGAGGCGCGCTACCGCTTGCTGGCCGAAAACGTCAGCGACGTCATCTGGACCACGGACCTGAACCTGAAGATTACTTACGTCAGCCCCTCCATCAAGCTTCTCCTGGGGTTTACTCCCCGAGAAGTCCTTGAGCTGGGGGTGCCCGGTACTATTCGGGATTCTTCTCTCAAACTGGTCCAACAGACCCTGGCCGAGGAAAGGGCCCTGGAATGCCTGGAGAGCCGGGATTTGACCAGATCCCGGACCCTGGAGCTGGAGCTTATCCGCAAAGACGGTTCCCCGGTGTGGGCGGAGGTCCGGACCACCTTCATACGCGATGTCGATGGGAAGGCGGTGGGGCTCCTGGGGATATCCAGGGATATCAGCGAACGCAAACAGGCGGAGCAGGAACTGGCCAGGTACCGGGAAGGCCTGGAAAAGCTGGTGGAGGAGCGGACCGCCGAGCTGAGCAAGGCCAACAAGCAGCTGCGGGAGGAAATCAAGGAGCGTCGCCGGGTGGAAGCCGCATTGAAGAGAAGCGCCGAAAAAATAAAATTATTCGCCTATTCTGTTTCCCACGACCTGAAGAACCCCGCCATCGCCATCCACGGGCTGGCCCGGCTGTTTCACCAACGCTACCAGGAGCAGGTAGACGAAAAAGGAAAACACATTTGCCACCAGATTTTGCGGGAAGCCGAACAGATTTCCAGCCTGGTGGAGATGATCAATGTCTATGTGGCAACGAAAGAGGTTCCGTTAAAAATCGCCAAAATCAGGCTGAAAGAAATCCTGCAAGTGGTCCGGGAGGAATTCTCCGCGTCATTCCAGGTCCGCGGCATCAAATGGTCGGAACCCGAGCAGGTGCCGGAATTCAGGGCTGATAAGTTGTCCATCTTAAGGGCGTTGCAGAACCTGGTGGATAACGCCTTGAAATACGGGGGGGACGATTTAACCGAAATTGCCATCGGCTGTGAAGCCGCCGATGGAAACCACATTATCTCGGTGACCGATGACGGCAAGGGTTTGACCCTGGAGGACCGGGAAAGCATTTTCGGGCTGTTTCAACGCCCCGAAACCTCCACCGGAGTGCAGGGCTCCGGTCTCGGGCTGGCCATTGTAAAGGAAATTGCCGAACGGCACGGCGGCAAGGTGTGGGTGGAGTCCAGCCCGGAAAGAGGAACTACGTTTTATTTTTCCATATCGACGAGGGGCGGGCTGGAGAAACGGGGAGCCGCCTCCGTCATTTCCTGAGACGGAACAGCACCTGCCCTTTCTTGGAGTGGTCCACCAGGCTGTAAATACAGCAGGCCAGGGTAAACAAACCGGAAAAGCAGACGATGGAAACCACCGGGGCGCTCATGGCAATGTCCTCCCTTGGGGAAATCTGAAAGTTCTTCAGGTCTTACCATTTAGAGTGGGAAACCGGCGAAGATGTTAAGGGTGCCCATCTGGCCTCACTGAGCCTGGGCTGATATCCTTTCCAAGCGCGGAAACGCGGCCAAGAGGCCGGGATGGAGCTTAAAGCTGCTCCCTTTCAGCAGGTGGGCCAGCTCCAGGGCGTTGGCCACGGCCTGGCCCGCGGGGTGGTTGTTGAAAATGACGTAGGTTTCCCCAGCCTTGCTCGCCAACTCCCGGGCCCGATCCCCCAGGTCCTCCAGCTCCTCAGGGGAGTAAAGATAATCGTAGCGGGCCTCCCGGTCCTCCCCGAAGTCGAACCAGGCCTCCTTCCGCCGCCCGTGGCAGCGCAGGTACCCCTTGGAGCCGGTGACCCAGCGGGTGGCGCCCATGGGGTAGGACACCAGGGGCTGGTCGATGTTGACAAAGTCCAGCCCCACTTGAGCCAGAAAGTCCCGCACCTCGTGGCGCTGCCAGGAGCGGTGGCGCACCTCCACGGCCAAGGGGTAGTCGGGCAGGAGCTTTTTCAGGTCCGCCAGATAAGCCCGGTTTTCCTCGGTGTTGTGGAAGGAATAGGGAAACTGGGCCAGCAGCACCCCCAGCCGCTCCGCACTCAGCAGAGGCTCCAGCCCCAAGCGGAACAGGCTGAGCTCCGGGTCCGGCAGCCGTCGCTCGTGGGTGAAAAGCTGCCAGAGCTTGGCGGTGAAGCGGAAGTCCGGGGTCTGGGCCACCGCCGCCAGCCAGCGCCGGGTCAGCTCCGGGGTGAGGGGCCGGTAGAAAGTGACGTTGATCTCCACCACTCCGAACCAGCCGGCCAGCAAGGTGAGGCGGTCCGTGCCTTTTAACCCGGGGGGATAGACCACGCCCTGCCAGTCCCGGTAGTCCCAGCCCGCGGGCCCGATGAAGAGGCGATGGTTTTCGGTTTTCGGTTTTCGGTTTTCGGTTTGGTTTCTCAAGGCGGCTTATTCGGGGAGCTCAGGCTCACAAATTATTAGGGCGGCCTGTGGCCGCCAATAAATCCGGCGGGCACAGCCCGCCCCATGCATCAGATTTTCTTTAAACCAAGAACCGGAAACCAGAAACCAAAAACCGTATTTCCTCAATGGCGGCATTGGACGTAATGGGGCTGGTCCAACAAGACCTGCTCGGCCGCGGCCGGGTGCTGCTCCCGGGCCAGGACCGCCTTCAGGGCCTCCAGGGCCACTTCCAACTGGGGATCGTCGGGCTCCCGGGCCGTGAGGCGCTGGGTGGCCAGCCCGGGCCACAGCAGGAGCCGGGCCAGGAGGTGGCCGGATTTTTTGCCGCCCCAGCGGATGATCTCGTAAGAGACCGCGGCGATGGGGAACATGAGGCCCACCTTGATGACCACCTGGAGCAGGTTGTTCAGCAGGCCCGTGTGGGTGAGGGGCGGGAAAAGCGGAAAAAAGATGGTGAAGATGAGGATGCTCACCAGGAGCACCACCAGGATGAAGGAGGTGCCGCAGCGGGCATGGGCCGTGGGATGGCGCCGGGCGTTAGCCACCGTCAGTTCCTCCCCGGCCTCGAAGGTGCAGATGGATTTGTGCTCCGCACCGTGGTACTCAAAGACCCGGCGGATGTCCGGGAAAAAGGAGATGCCCCAGATATAGAGCAGGATGAAGAGGGCCTTGAGGGTGCCGTCAATGACGTGAAAGGTGAAGTCCGCGGGGGTCAAGGCCCGTCCCACCAGGCGGCCCGCCAGGCCGCTGAGCCAGTGGGGCAGAAAACCGAAGAACAGGAAGGCCAGCAGGAAGGCGCCCCCCAGGGTCAGGGTGATGCTGCCCCAGCCCAGGGGTTGCTCCGCCTTGCCGTCCCCTTCCTCCTGGAGGGCGGCCTGGGCGGAGAAGGTCAGGGCCTTGACCCCCGTGACCATGGCTTCGAGGAGGATCACCGGACCCCGGAAGAGGGGGCGCTTGAGCAAGGGATAGCGCTCCGTCAGGGAGCAGTAAACCTCGTCCTTGAGGAGTACCGAGCCGTCGGGCAGGCGCACCGCCACCGCCAGGGCGTGGGGCGAGCGCATCATCACGCCTTCCAGCACCGCCTGGCCCCCCACGGCCAAGGGATATTCCTCGGGCTTCATTCGGCCGGTTCGGCGACTTTATCTTTTTCCAGGTGAGCGTACTTCCGGCGGAAACGTTCCACCCGCCCGGCGGTGTCCATGAGTTTCTGCTTGCCGGTGAAGAAGGGGTGGCATTTGGAGCAGATCTCCACCCGGATGTTCTCCTTGGTGGAGCCGGTGACGAACTCGTTGCCGCAGGCGCAGCGCACCTTGGCCTGGTGGTAGGCGGGGTGTATATCTTTTTTCATCAGCGTCTTAGATCTCCTGCATTTGAACCTGAAATGTTAATTTTATCTTATCTTTTCCAAAAAGCCAGGGAAAATCTAGGGAGCATCTTCTAGATGCTCCTTGCGCGTCGTTGACTTCTTCTGGCACCGGGGGCAGAAAAAGCTGCTGCGCCCCGCCTGGACCAGGCGCTGGATGGGGGTGCCGCAGCGCCGGCAGGGCTCGTCGCCCCGGCCGTAAACCTGGAGGTCCAACTGAAACAAGCCGGTCTCTCCCTGGCTGTTCAAGTAGTCCGACACGGTGGTGCCGCCCCGGGAGATGGCGGCTTGAAGGATGCGCCGGGTTTCTTTCAGGATTCGGCGCCAATCATCCGGCGACAATTCTGAAACAGGTTTGGCCGGATGCAGCCGGGCCGCGAACAGGATTTCGCAGGCGTAGATGTTGCCGATGCCGGCCAGGATCCGGCCGTCCAGGAGAAAGTTCTTGATGGGCCGGGACCGCCCCCGGGCCTGGGCCGCCAGCCACCCGGCCGTAACCTGGGGAGAAAAGGGCTCGGGTCCGAGGTCCGCCAGGGGGGTAAGCTCCTCCCCGGGCGGAAAAACCAAAACCTGGCCGAAGCGCCGGACGTCCTGGAGGGCCAGGTCGAAGCCGCCCTCCATTCGGAAGACCAGGTGAACGTGGTCCCGGGCCGGCGAGGTGGTCGGCGCCAGCAGCAGCCGCCCGGTCATCCCCAGGTGCATCAACAGGCGGACCCCGTCTTCCAGTTCGAATACCAGGTACTTGCCCCGGCGATCCAGACCCAATATCCGGCGCCCCACCACCCAGCGCCGCAATTCTGCCGGCGAACTTTGCCGGCGCAGAGTTTTCTCTCCGGAAACCACTTCCCGCACCCGCAACCCCAGGAGGCGGGGGGCCAGACCCCGGCGGATGACCTCGACTTCCGGCAGCTCAGGCATGGATAGTAAGACGGTTTTCGGTTTTCGGTTTTCGGTTTTCGATTGAAGGCACCTTGGCGCCTCGCCTCATTAAGCAAAGGGGCGCAATCACTTGCGCCCCAATCATAAATCTAAAATCAAAACTCGAAACTAAAAAAGCATGTCCAGAAAATGCTCGTGGTATTCTTTCAGGTCCTTGTGGCACTCGCCGCAAAAAAAGCGGACCTCGCCCTGGATCTCCGAGTCGTCGCTCACCGCCGAAAAACTGCCGTCGTCGTTTTGCACGTAAAAGGTGGTGATGGTGACACTCTCCGCCACTTCGTAGAAATCCGTGTCATTGCCGCAATAAGGGCAGGAAATTCTCATCGTCCCTGCCCTTGTCCGACAGTTTGCCGGATGTCCTGGCGGTAAATGGGATTGCTGGGTTCGAGCTTGCGAGCCATTTCCATTTCAATGGCAGCCCGCTTGAATTGCTGCTTGGAGACCCCTTTCTTGCCCTGGCGCTCGTAGATCTGCCCCTGATGGATGAACAGACGGGCCAGGTAGTAATGGGTGCGGGCGCTCTTAGGATTAAGTTCGTTGGAGGCTTGCAGTTCCTGGCGGGCCTGCTTGTATTTCTTTTGGTGGTAATGGATGATGCCCAGGTTCCGCCACAGAACGGCTTGGTGAGCCTTGTCCGGATTCTTTAAAGCCTTGAGGAGCACCAGCTCCAGGCGGGCCATATCCTGGTCGGTCACCTCATTGCCGCTGGCCAGAAGGCGATCGCTGAGTTCTGCAGCCTCACCGGGGGAGAGTTCCCGACCGGTCAAACCGTCCTTGAGCCGCACCTGGTCCGGCGTGTTCGGGGCTTCAGGCGGCGTCGGCACCACGGCAGTTTCCGGAGGCGGAATCACCGGGGCCGATGAACACCCCGCCGTACCCGCCAACAGAATGATTAACAGCCAGACAATTGCTTGGTATTTGGTAGACAAACCGGTGGCTCACTCCGAAGTTGACACCGCACTAGTACCGTATCCGCCAACCCCAGTCAACCTCTTTTTACGGCAACGTCACCGGAGAGCTTAAGCCTGCGGCATTTTCAAGGGGGATATCGGATAGGGCAGGGAGGTTCGCCCGGCTCAGGTGGCCATCGAAGGCAGGTAAGAATTCGTTTAGGTCTGGAAATCTTGCGCAGTCCAATGGAAGCGCCAGGATGACCTCAGCCCGAAACCAAAACCCAAACTCAAGCCACCAGTTTCAGGCTTTCCAGCAGGGGCTTGGGATCCACCAGGTGGCGGGCGAACCAGCCCTCGTAGTCCCGGGCCCCCAGGGCCAAAGCCAGGATCTCGGAGAAATGGAAGACCGGCAGCTTCTGCTGGGCGGTGCAGCGGATCTCCAGATTGAGCTGGCACATGGCGCAGGCCGTCACTATGCAGTGGGCGCCCACCGCCACCGCCGCGTCGGTGATTTCATTCACCAGCGGCGTGACGATGTCCGGTTTGGTGGCGGACAGGAAGGAACCGCAGCAACGGTGGGTGTAGGCCCCGGGCACGGCCTGGGCCCCCAACGCGGCCAGGACGTTTTCCATCTCGCCCTGGAAATAGCGCTTCCGGGTCAGGGCCGGAGGACGGTACAGGGTGCAGCCGTAATAGGGCACATAGCGCAGGCCGTCCAGTCTGCGCACCGCCTTCTCTTTCAGGCGGTCCAACCCGTAGCGCACCAGGACCTCCAGGAAGTGGACGATTCCCAGGTCCAGGGGAATGGCGCGCCCCCATTGGGCCTCCAGGGCCCGCCGGGTGTCCGGGTCCCTCCGCAGACAAGCTTGGGCGTAACGCAACTGGTGCAGGCAACGGGGACACATCACCACCAGGGGCCGGTGGGGCGGCGCCAGGGAGAGGTTGCGGGCCGCCAGGGCGATGCACAAATCCTGGCTCAGGCTCTTGGCCGCGGCCGAGCCGCAGCAGTTCCAGTCCTCCAGTTCGATGAGCTCCAGGCCCAGAATTCGCGCGGACTGCATCATGGAGTTGTTGCTCTCCGCCGCGGTGGTGGCCAGGGAACAGCCCGGATAATAGGAAAATTCCAAAATTTCGCTCATTTCATCTCCCCCGTGAATTCCTTAATAATGGGCAGAATCTCCTTCAAGTTGCGCACCCGGGAAGGGGTGAGCTCCAGCTTGCGCTTCACCAGCATCTTGAGGCCCACGTCCATGTCCTTGAAGAAGCTGCGGGTCCGAAGTTTGTAGCGCCACATGATCCCCAGCTTGTGGGCCCGTCCGTAACGCTTCAGCGACCGCAGCATCTCCTGGTGGAAGCCCAGGATGTCCGGCTCGGCCACCGCCACCCCTTCCTCCACCGCCAGGTGGCGCAGGGTGTCCATGACGGCCCCCATATCGATGGCCATGGGGCACTGGGAAGAGCACGTGTTGCAACCCACGCACACCCAGATGGTGGAACAGCCCAGAACCTGGGGCCGCAAGCCGAACTGCACCAGGCGCAGCACCTGGTTGGGGGTATAATCCAGGGCCTGCACAAAGGGGCAGCCGTTGGCGCAACTGCCGCAGTGGTAACACCGGTTGATGTCTTCTCCGGTGCGCTCCATGATCTCCAGGGCCAGGGAGCGGTCCGAGCCGCCCTCCCGCACCACCCTTACCGGGGCCGCAGTTTGAGGAAGAGTTTGCACTCGAGCCATAACGGGTCCCACCTTTTTTTCCGTAAAGAGCAGGGTGGGCCAGGCCCACCCTGAAGTTCAATCTTATGTATAATATAACTCTATTCTATACTAAGTCAATAGACTATACCAGTCAGTCGAACAACAGGGGAGGGGGCGGAAAG
>Ga0315268_10005689_pt1 | contig 13342 bp, 11 predicted proteins | sample C1_top_MG_FD_204535 | JGI IMG/M metagenome (GOLD analysis project Ga0315268, IMG submission 204535) | Sediment microbial communities from Yellowstone Lake, YNP, Wyoming, USA - C1_top | ecosystem: Environmental > Aquatic > Freshwater > Lake > Sediment | place: USA: Wyoming | collected 2017-08-01 | reverse complement strand
ATAAACTTGAGATGTTCGATATTTTTCACAGCCAGAAATTTATTATGCATACTGAAACCAATCCGGTTTGCATATTTCTCGAAGAAGAGTTCAGTGTGTATATTCTTATCATCTATTTTACATACCTCCAATAGCCCAAGAACGTTGTCTTTAGTTTGAAAAGGGAGCTGGTCACTAAGGAATTTTTTTCCACGTATAGTCAATACAAGGCTTTTGTTATTTGTATAATAAGGATACCCGTCGGGCTTTACTTGAGGGTGAAGAGGTGTGTTCAATTGATATCCCTGGTTTTCAGTTCTTGCAGCGAGCAGCATAGTATTCAGTTTAGGGTCTATAAGATAGAGACGGGCGTCAAGGTTGAAAAAACCTTTTGGAATTGCGACACATAGGTTATAAAAATCCTTGATATTTTCAAACTCCTGCGCAAGATCAAAAAAGGTCATTAAGGCATTATTTTCAATTTGTGTGAAATCATAACGCTGATAATCAATCTTTTTATGTTCGATTCGATCTATAATTTCTCTAAATAACATAATGGGATCTTCAATAAACCATGTTATCTATGCTTGAGAACTTTTCCCGAAGAAGCAGAAAAACTATGCAATATAAATATAATTCTATAGGTTTCAATTTGTAATCTCTTATTTAAAATTTCTATGTCTTTCCAATAAGCACAGAGCATTCAGCAACACTGAGGATGTATCTGGATATACTACCTACTACACCTCTGAACCCCCCCATGCCTTTGCTACCGACCACAATTATATCCACTTCCAATTCTTTTGCAGTATGCAGGATCTCATCTGAAGGGTCACCTATTTTTGTTAGTTTGTCTATATTTGAGAATCTATTACTTAAATATTCAGTGGTTTGTGCAATAATCTTTTGAGATGCCTCTAATTCTACAGAACTGTACCTTCTTAAATCTTCCTGAACACTTGCATCTATTTTCGTCATAAATTTATCAGGAATGTCATAAAAAGCTGGGGTGACCACATGTAGGATTGTTATTCCCGTATTATCATGAAATGGCATCAGGGTTAAAATTTCTCCCGCCTTCCTTGCATAATCAGAGCCATCTGTTGTAAAGAGTATTTTAATCGTGTTCGATGATTCTCCTTGAGGAGGTTTAATGACAAGTATCGGTTTTGGAGAAATGATAGATACAGATTTTGTTACACTTCCGACGATACGCGATTTAATCCCCTTTAGTCTTTTTGGCCCCATAACGATTATGTCAGTATTTGAATCAACTGCTGCCTCAATGATACATTTGTCAGGATAACCATTCATTAATACTGTGTTGATTTTTGCAGGAACAGATTTCAGAATATTTGTAGCTGAGTCGAGTATTTTAGGTGCAATTTGTTGTTTGATTTCTTTACGTCTTGCGTAATAATAATCCTCACTATCTTGAAAATGATCGTCGCTTATGACGTGAAGAATGGTAATTTCATCGTTAGGTGATAAATTGAGTCTTTTGAGAAATTGTGCTGCTGCTTCAGAATATTCTGAGCCGTCTGTGGGAAGCAATATTTTCATGGTATCATCCTGTCATAAATGAGATATTAAAATAAAAGGTCAATGCATAATATAATATCAATTTTATGCAGTTTTCTCTAAAAATACATTTTCATGCTCCTTTGTGTATCCCTCAGACTCATCAGTATTTAACCATGTATCTATACAGGTATGAACGCCTTAGAGGAATAGCAGCTGCAAAAATAACCTCGCTACCCCCCTACACAAAATCGATCGAATCGTTCAATTTTATACCTCTTAACGACCAAAAAAGTCTTTTGGATCAGTAGTTCAAGTATTGAGGCTTAAGGGGATTTCTATTCCGTTGATTTCTTTATTAGCTTTTCCCTGAACCATCTAATAACATCATCATACGATGGGGGTGTTATTAAAAATACCTCTATATCACTGGGGAATTGGAGTTTTGCCCTATCTTCATCCTTCATTAAAACCAGGCCTGCTTCTGCGTCCGAAAGGTTGCTGTCAATAATGCTCAGGATCTGCTGAAGTCTTTTATCTGAAAATTCTGTATAAAACTCAAGGACCTTCATAAATACCTCTTTTGTGTACACAACTCTAAGACAGTTGCCCCAATCCGTATAAGGTCCTAATATCTCTTTATTTTCAAGGGGGAAAAGGGTTCCTCCTTCTTCAACTTTCTTTTTAATGATCTGAACAATTCGCTCATTGAGCTTGGTCAGTATATTCAACGCCTCATCGCCCTGGTTGTAAATAATTTCACAAAATATCTTTTTAATCTTTCCAGCTACCTCAATCTTTTCTATCTGCTGAATTACCTCATCCCAATACTTATTGAAAAGTTCCTTATAGTCATCAGGTGCATCTTCGAAGGGATAAATATTTGCTACACAATAGAGCTTCCTTTTACCTACAAACATTTCTGTTTCCGGTCTGTCAATCTGTCCTAATTCCACCATATTCATTCACCCTTTTTCACTTTTTTATAATCCATTACAAATTGATATTTTAACCTTTTTTTCTTAGATATTCTTCGACCTCCGGAATTATTTATAAATTTAAACCAAAAGCATGATTAAATGCAATTGACTGCTAACAAAAGAAAGTATTTTTATTAGTATAATGGACAATAATAGAGCACAAAATGAAATTGAATTTACACTTTAATAATTCGCTGAAAAATAAATTTCCAGAAAAACAGATGATAATTATTGCACAAACGCTTATCGAACTTGCAACAAATAGTGCTGTTCAAGCAGAATTGCCGGACATTGATCAATATGTGAATAATTTCATGGCAGCAATGGAAGAAGGTGATTTAATCTTACTCGAATACTCTATAGTCAATCTTTACACTCAGTTGCACAGTGCAGGCTCTAAGTATTCTACGTCCGAAAAGGAACTCCTTAAAAAGAGAAGCGGCTATTTGAGCTATCCAGGTGGTCTTTCACCCATTATCATGGCGAAACAGTATATCAGGCCAGAATCAATAGTAGCTGATCTCGGTGCAGGCAATGGATTGCAAGGATTATTGCTTCAACACATTTATCCACACCGTAGAACACTTCAAGTCGAGCTTTCCGCTGAAATGATTCGCATTGGACGTATTTTCCAACAAGCCCTTGGGATCAGTACCGATCGCATAGAATGGATCCATGATGACATTGTCAATGTGTCAATTGAAGATGCTGATTTCATTTACATATACCGTCCGGCACGCCCACTTGATAGTGGAAACGAGCTATATCAGGCTATCTCCCATAAACTCGCTGCTATAAATAAGCCCCTTGTTATCTTCAGCGTAGCTGATTGTCTTGCGAAATTTCTGGATAAACGTTTCTCCATTTTTTATACAGATGGTCATCTGACCTGCTTTGTCAAGGAGTGTAGATAAAACTCTTCTCACTGCCTAAAACTTCTTTTGAGCCGATCAGCCATGATCTTCAACTGAAAAAGAGGGTTCTCGCAAGAAGTCCGCTTCCTTATATAAAAGATAATTTAGAAAATGCGCTGGAATTTGAATCTATTCTATCAGTAAAGATTGATCCTTCAGTGCCTTGACCAACTGGTCAAATTCAAATCGGTGCCGGAGGCCGAGTGAGACGATTGCATCGTAGACGTCCGTTGTTTCATGTAAATCAACAACGGATAGATATTTGTTGAAGAGATCATCAAAGATTTTCCTTTTCTCTTCAACAAAATATAAATCTTCATAGGCATTACAGATCTTCATCGCTATATCTTCTATTTCTCCCATGCACGCTCCTCATTTGGCAGTATATACAATTTATGAAATAATTATAACAGAATCACATGAGTTAAGACGATTGAAATGGAGATGATCTTACTTCGTTTCCACAAAACCTACAACTTTTGGTTCATCAGCTATTTTTATAGCCCCAAAGTTCTTTTCATATCTTGCAATATTGTCTTTAAGAGCTTCACAGATCCTTTTCATATGTCCCGGGCTGACGATTATTCTTGCATTTACCGCACCCTCCGGCGGAGCAACCATAAGAAAATCCAAAATAAATTCATCTCTGGTATGCGTTACTACCATATTATTAGTGTCCTGTTTGTAACACTTCTTTACACTTTTTTCTTTCGTCATCCCCGTGCAAACGGGAATCCAGAGGCAGTGGTACTGGATTCCTGCTTCCGCAGGAATGACAGACTGTGTAAAGTTATTTATGAGACACCACATTAGCATATACACCCCCTTTCAGTTCATTCGGGAAATGTACTTTTACATCTTTTTGCCCTTCCTGCATATATCGGCCTCCTTTCCTTTTAGTTTATAACAAGATATAGATCTTTATATTATAATCTATCTGTTTCTTCGAGACTGAAGAAAAGACCTGAAATATTCTCTCGTATATTTCGTATATAATGAACGATGCTCCCATGTTTCAATTAAGCTTGCATTTTTCTAACAGCAAAGATACCCTCAGGGATTTTTTAGAGAAGATTACGAGGAAATCTGTTTCACTGACCCTTACAGACAATTCTATCAGTATGCTTTCAATAAAAAAGAAAAACAATTCGTTTTCAGTCAGAATGCACTGGATGTTTCTCGATGCCGGTAAAGAGGTCATCGGGGAGATAGCCAATTTCATTAAAACAAGGAAGGGCCAGACACCCCTCATAAGAAAATTTATCAGCGAAAACCAGACGTGTTTAAAAAACAAAGAGCGGCATTCCAAACAGTTCAGTATCCGCACACAAGGCAGATTTTGCAATCTGAGAGAAATTTTTGATTCCCTCAACAATAATTATTTTGGAGCGGGGATCACCGCATCTATCAGCTGGGGGAAACAGAATTCACGGAGGGCTGTAAGGAAGCGCACGTTAGGAAGTTACTGCAGACATAGCAACACTATAAGGATAAACCCTGTCCTGGACAGGAGAAATGTCCCACATTATTTTATCGAGTATGTTATTTACCATGAGATGCTCCACAGTGCCGTCCGAGAAGAAAGGAAAAATGGCAGAAGACCGATGCATACCTCTGAATTCCGAAAACGGGAGCGTCTGTTCAAAGAGTATGATAAAGCCATATCATGGGAGAAAAGTAACAGATGAGCATAGTTTGTCCCTCATGGCTTTCGTTTATCCTCTATAATCCGATCAGGAAAGTATTTACTGACAGGGAAAAGATTTTGGACGAATGCGGAGTTACAAAAGATTCAGTTGTACTTGAAGTCGGTGCGGGAAACGGATTCCTCACGGAGGCGATAGCAGAACGTGCAAAGGAAGTATATGCAGTTGAACTGCAGGACGGCATGATAAGAAAGCTCCAGAAGAGGATTCTGCTGTTTGCGGATAAAGTTTCTATTATCCGCGGTGATATCGCTTCCGTCATTCTAAAAGAAAAATTTTTTGATGTTTGCCTTCTGTATTACAGTTTTCATGAGGTGAGCAATAAAATGGATGCTGCAGATACTATCAGCAGGGCGGTAAAGACAGGCGGCATACTGTCAATCTACGAGCCTACCATAGAGGTGGAAAAACTTAAAATGGAGAAGACTTCCAAACTGTTCGAACAAAGGAGCTTTATAAAAGAAATGGAGTGGGCACGGTTCTTTACAAGGTTTGTGAGACTGAGAAAATACGCTCCTCATACGTGAAAAGGGGGGGAGTAGAATTTCTCTTTTGAGTAATTACAAAACCCATATTGCAGGATTGAGCACAATGAGAAAAATTGAGAGTCTTATGGGTATTATTAAGATGCTTTAATTTTGGCAATTAACTGCCTTACCTTTTCAGCATCGGGAGCGTTTGGAGCTAATCTGAGGTATTCCCCAAGCTCTTTAATCGCATCTCCTTTCTTCTTAAAGTCAAAAGCAAGTACAATACCAAGGTTTCTGTGAGCATTCAGATGGCTGGGGTTTATGGCTATTGCCTTCCTGTATTCTTCCATTGCTTTATCAGACCTTCCTATACGCCTGTAGCATGTCCCCATGTCTACCCTAACATTCACATTCTTCTCATCCATCTCCAATGCTTTCTGATATGCATCTATAGCCTCATGAAAACGGGAGGTATCCATCAGTATGTTAGCGAGTTCAATCAATGCATTCAGATTGTTTGGGTTCTGTCTGACTAACTCCTGAAGTCGTACGATTTCATTCTGACTAACAATAGGTCCTGCTGAGAATGGAGTTTGAACTTTTGGTTCCTCTTTTTTCTGGCAGTTAGTCAGGAATAAGAAAGAGGCTAAACACGCTATAAGTATCTTTTTCATATACACACCACTTGTTTGAAATTTTATCGTTTCGTTTATTGTAACCAAATGCAACAAAAAAATCGCCCTGAAATCTAACAATATTACGTTATATAATAAACAATCAGTTATATATCGATTTTGCTAAAGAGGTAAGAAGTGCCCATTTATGAATTCTACTGTGCCGATTGCAATACTATCTTCAATTTCTTCTCCAGTAGTGTAAATACAGAAAAGCGGCCAATGTGCCCAAGGTGCAATAAAGTAACGCTGGAACGGCTTATATCCAGATTTTCATTTCTCAAAGGCGCAAAAAAACAGGATGATATGGTAATGCCGGAAATGGATGAAGTAAAGTTACAAAAGGCCATGTCTTTGCTGGAAAGAGAAGCTAAAAATTTCAATGAAGACGACCCCAAGCAGGCTGCCAATCTCACACGCAAACTGCTCGATATAACAGGGCTTGATCTTGGCTCCGGGATGGAAGAGGCGTTAAGACGTCTGGAGGCAGGGGAAGACCCTGAGATGATAGAAAAGGAGATGGAGAACGTCCTGAACGAAGGAAACCTTTTTCAAGCATCTCCAAAAACTCCTAAGAAAATGAAGAAAAAGCCACCAGAACGCGATGAAATGCTTTACTTTTTATAACTACAAAAAAGAGGTTCACTCAGGGGATTGGTAAATAAGAATAGTTTGACAAATTAGACGCAATTGATATTATCTATAAGTGGCCGAATTGCAAATCCAACAGATAATAGCTTTAAAGATGAATATACTATATTTAATTTCAAAAGCAATATTTCTTGTCATTTCAGTCCATCCTACAAATCATTTTTTAAATAGTGAATTATGACTGAAGAGAGCCCTTATAAAAATACTGAGTTCTGTATTTATTTGCTCAAAGAAACATTCATAATATGGAGAAAACAATGGAAAAGGTGAAATGTTGGGAGGTTTTCAATTGCAATGAGAAAAAGTGTCCGGTTTATAAAGCAAAAGAACTGAACTGCTGGCTGATCTCAGGGACGCATTGCCGAAACGAGATTCAAGGGAAATTCTTAGAAAAAATGGAGATGTGTCTCGGTTGTAAGATTTTTAAGGCAAATATGGATGTTGCTGCAATGAGAGAGACTATTAAGGTTGTCAATAAACAAATCAAAGAATTCAGGAGGATTGTTAAGGATAGGGACAAGGAGTTAGAGAGCATCGGTCTGGAATTGGCCATTGGGTTATCCGAGGTCTTTGAGGCATTAAAAAAGATCTCCTCTGGAGATCCTACCGTAAGGATACCCATGACATCAAGAGTTGAGTTGATTAGCAAATTAAAACATATTGTTAATTTAACCGCTGAAGAAATCGGCGAAATTGTTGACCAGTCTCACGAATTTGCTATAGGTCTTGCCGAGCATTTTGATGTATTGCACAAAGTATCGATCGGCGACTTACGTGCGAGGGTAGCTGGAAAATCTCAGGTAGAACTGTTGGAATCACTGAAAAAAGTAACAAACGATACGATAAAGAGCATATCAAGAGAAATTAACGAGCGCAAACTTGCAGAGGCAGAGCTACAGAAAGCCCATTATGAACTTGAGAAACGGGTTGAAGAGCGTACCGCAGAACTAAGAGCGGCAAATAAAAAAATGATGCAAGAAATCATCGAGCGCAAGCGGGCTGAAGAGGCGCTCAGGGATAGTGAGATTAGATACCGCCATGTAACCGAAGCCGCCTTCGAAGGTGTTGCGGTAACCGAAAGAGGCACTTTGATTGATTTCAGCGAAAAGTTAGCGAAACTTTTAGGATACCAACGAAGCGATCTTATCGGAAAGTCCATAGCAGAACTTATCGCACCAAATGTCCGCAATGAAACTGTGGCGAAAATTCTCTCAGGATATAGCATACCTTATGAAAGCATATGTTTGAGGAAAGATGGAACTACGTTTCCTGTTGAAGTATGCGGAAAGAACTATGTATCGAAGGGGAGAGAACTCTGTGTTACGGCGATACGCAACATTACCAAACGAAAGCGCACAGAGAAGGTACTCCAGGAAAGCGAAGAGAAATATAAAACACTTACAGAAAACTCACTTACCGGGATATTCATACACCAGGACGGAAGATTTGTCTTTGTTAATGATAAATTTGCGAATATGCACGGTTATAAACCTGAAGAATTGCTGCACAAGGAGCATCTATCGTTGGTACATCCCGATGAAAGAAAAACCCTGAGAGAATTTGCAATAAAAAGAATAGAGGGGAAACCGGTTCCTCAGCAGTACGAAGTACGTCGAATAACAAAAGATGGCAAAACTATCTGGTGTGAAATGATGGCTACCGTGATTGAGTACAAAGGGAAACCAGCTATTATGGGAAATGTTATTGACACTACACAACGCAGACTGGCAGAGAATGCGATCAAGAAAAGCGAAGAACAACTGCGGGCTCTCACTACATATTTACAACGGGTAGGAGAGATAGAAAGAACTAATATTGCACGTGAAATTCATGATGAGTTAGGACAGACATTAACGGTTTTAAAAATGGACTTGGCCTGGTTGAGAAAGAGATTGCCTGACGGTCAAATATCACTGCTCGAAAAAACAGATACAATGTCACAATTGATCAATAAGACTATTCAGACTGTAAAAAAGATTTCGACAGATTTGAGACCCGGATTGTTAGATGACCTGGGTCTCGCAGCAGCCATTGAGTGGCAGGCGGAAGAATTTCAGAAACTAACAGGCATAAGATGTAAAATAACAATAGAGCCCAAGGAAATCACTCTTGATAGAGACCGAAATACCGCAATCTTCCGTATTTTTCAGGAGACTTTGACAAATGTTGCACGGCATGCAAAGGCATCGGCAGTAAACGCGAGTTTAAAACAGAGAGATGGGCAGATAGAACTGAGAGTCCAGGATAACGGGAGGGGTATTACAGAAGGACAGATCAGTAATCCTAAATCGTTCGGTCTTATCGGAATTAGAGAACGTGTTAAAATTTTTGGTGGAAATAGCTTAATGAAGGGTAGTCCCGGTAAAGGAACAATAATGACAGTGAAAATTCCGATCCGGGATATAAGAGAAAATCGATGATAAAGATTCTCTATGCCGAAATAAAAAAGTGGTAGCGTTAAACTATAAAGCGAGCTACCCCAGGGGGTTTTAAAAATTCCCATGTTCCCCTTACATCACAGTGAAGTGAGGATACCTCGATGTGGAGCATAGCGATGCCGCAGTCCAATCGCTTAGAAATGTTGTAGGTATCGTCGAGATTATCCACTGAGACAGTAATACTATTTTTCTCTACATGAAAACGCCATGGCTGACGATTAACTGCTGAAGGTGCAAGCCTGGCTGCCTCCAGAGCTGTCTTTACCCACATAGGCCATTGAGACTCCTCTAATCCTGTTACCAGTTCTATGAGAGATTTTCGTCTATGAGTCATGCCAAAGCCTGTCATGATTTTCTCTTCAAGTGACCATTTTTCTATAGCATAGCCTATAGGTGTTACTGCAAAGACCTTTTCATTGTCTTTTATTTCTGCAAGAGAAGCAGCTTCTTCAGGCCTGAAAAACCCACCTACCCAGCACGTACCAATGTTCAGGGCGGTAGCCTCAAGAATAATACCCTCTCCTGAATAACCTACCTTTTCATGAATTTTGGGGTCATCCTTACTCCCGATAAAAGCGATAAATGCAGATGCGCCTTTGATCTTTCCATAATGGCCGATAGCGCCCTTAAAAACTCTATCCGGTGATTTGTTTACAAGGACAGATCTGGCTTCTTCAAAAGGTCTATATTCCTGACAAACAGTATCGAGATGTTCGATCAAATCCTGACGAAGAGGATTTTGGTCGAAGAGACGCCGGGACCTCCTTTCTTCTATCGCAGCATACCATCTTGAAAAAGGAATCTCCATCAATGATTTTCTCCCTTTAGGTATATTGTAATCATTCTGCCATCAATCCACAAAAACATAATTCATGCTTTTTTGATAGAATGAAAATAGATTATGAAAAGAATATCCGTCACCCCGATAAGGAGCATTGATTCAGAATATGTCAATGACAATTTTAGAGAAAGATACTGACCTGACTTTTCCACAATTTGTAGTTCTTAAGGCATCTGCAGGGTCAGGAAAGACTTATACCCTTACAGAACGGTTTGTACAGTTTATCCTATCTGAGAAGATTCCAAAAAACAGTTTACGAAATATCCTTGCTGTAACGTTTTCGAATAATGCTGCGAAGGAGATGAAAGAACGGATTCTCTACTGGCTGAAATCAGTGTATTTCGGGAATCAGAAAATGACCGAAGAACTCTCCCGAATCATTACCCTTGACAGGGAGAAATTGAAAGAAAAGTCTGGATTATTGGTAGATAAGATTCTCGATAATTACTCTGATTTTCAGGTCAAGACGATTGACAGTTTTATGACTACCGTATTCAAAGCCTCTGCCATTGACTTTGGATATAATCCCGAATTCGACATTCTCATGAGTATTGATACCCTTATGGAATATTCATTTGACAGGTTTTTGAGAAAAGTTATGGATGGTACAGAAGAAGCGAGAGTGTTAGAAGAGATAATCAGTGGGATAATCGAACAGAAAAGGGGAGAGTCTGCTTATCCATGGGACCCTTCAAATATCCTCCTTGACGAAATAAAAAAAATTTATCGAAGGCTTTCATCAACAGGGAAAGAGCCCTTGATCGAGGATCTTTCATCATCCATAGCTTCAGTAAAAGACACATTGAAGACAGCAATCGAAGAGATAGAGGATGCTATCAAGAAATCTGGGCTGGAAAAGAGAAGGAATTCCACATATGTCACCGCGATACTTCCCTGTGTCAGAGAAAACAGATTTGCAGATATCATCGGCAAAGGGTTAACAAACCCACCTGTTACAAAACCGAAAAAGAAACAGCCTGATTTACTGGACTCTTATGACCGGATAGTTTCTCTGTGGGAACAGGTTAGAGAATTGATTAAGGAATATACCTCATACCATGTCCGCACTTACTATACACCTTACCTGAGAGTCTATAGAAATTTCCGTGAGGATATCGAAAAGATGAAAAAACAGCAGGGAAAGATTTTTATTGAGGATATCAACCGGTATCTTGCTGAATACCTGAACAGCGAGATTGTTCCGGATGTCTACTTCAGAATTGGTGAAACCGTCTTTCATTTCCTCATTGACGAATTTCAGGATACTTCTCCTATTCAATGGCATAACCTCAATCCACTCATTGAAAATTCTCTTTCACAGGGAGGCAGCCTCTTTGTTGTAGGTGACACAAAACAGGCTATTTACGGTTTCCGTAACGCTGACTATACCATTATGAAGAAAGCTGAACGCAACAATCCATTTCCATCTGCAGAACATATCGTCAGGGAGCTCGATACAAATTACCGGAGCCTCCAGAAGATACTGGATTTCACCGAGAAGTCATTCAAGCAAATTGTCCCTGGCAAAGATGAATATAAAAAGGCAGGAGAGAGGAGTGGTCTGATTGATTATGTCCAGAGGGTAAAAGAAGACAATATAAGTCCCGGATATGCAGAAGTTACTCTCTGCGAAAGAGATAATGATAATCCTTCTGAAAGGTTGAAAATACAGGAACTTATCCAGGAACTGAATAAAAGGGGATTCAGGCATGGTGATATCGCAGTATTGACACAGACAAATGAAGATGCTGTCAGAGTTACCACTTGGCTGAACGAAAAAGATATTTATTTCATTTCTTTCAGCAATCTTGATATAAGAAGGAGGAAGGTCACCGGTGAAATTGTTTCGCTTTTAAACTTTCTCGATTCACCCACTGATGATCTCTCTTTTGCAACCTTTATCCTTGGTGATATCTTCAGCCGTATCCTTGAAAAAGATGCTCCTGAAATGAAGAGAGAATTATTCAGAACCTTTCTTTTTACCTTTCGAGACAATCCACCCCTGTACAAGGCTTTTCAGAAGGAATATGAAAATCTCTGGGCTAAATACTTTGCAGGGCTCTTTAAGTCATCCGGTTATTTCCCTCTGTATGACCTTATTACAGAAATATTCAGTGTCTTCAGGGTCTTCGAGACAATGGAGCATGAAGAAGCTGCTCTGGTAAAAATCCTCGATGCTGTGAAAGAATTTGAGGGAGCCGGATATAACAGTCTCAGGGACTTCCTATCTTTTGCAGCTGACAGCGAGAGTGATGAATCAGAGTGGAATATGGATGTGCCAACAGATATAGACGCAGTAAAGGTTATGACCATCCATAAGGCAAAAGGACTGGGGTTCCCTGTTGTAATTGTGCTTCTTTATGAAAGTTGGAACAGGGGATTTGATTATTTTATAGAAGATGCTGCAGAAAGAATCAGAATGCTCAAGATTAATCAGAAAACGTTGGTCAGTAACCCTGACTTTGAAAGTCTGTACAGGGAAGAAATAGTAAGGGATATGGTAAACAAGCTGAACAGCCTGTATGTCGGATTTACCCGAGCAGAGGAAGAGCTCTATGTCATAGGGGTTAAAGGCAGGAAAGAAGGGTACCCGTTTGATCTTCTGCCAATAGATGATTTCTCACCTGCTGTAAAGCCAGAGAGAGGAAAGGTTGACAGTCCGGAACATCGTCATGCCCTGCAGATTCATCATCATCACAGACAGTTAAAGTTTCAGATCCGCTCTGATGAACTCATTAATATTGAAGAGAGACAGCGAGGTGAATTCGTACACAGGGTATTACTTTTTGTGGACTACATTCATGAAGAATTCGAAAAGGAATTGGAGCAGATTATCAGGAGGGTAATGGTTGAGACAGGTGCAGAATATGATGACAGTGAAATGAAAGATATCATCCTCGGGTTTCTTGAACATGAAGATATAACAGGGTATTTCCGACAAAAAGCTGACAGAACAGTCATGAGGGAACAGGAATTCTCAGACGGTTCAGGCAACCTCTACCGGATGGACCGTATTGTGATCGACAAAGATAACGTTACAGTTATCGATTTCAAAACTGGTAAAGACAGAGATTCTGAAGAAACATACTTCATGCAACTAAAATCCTATATGAAAATCCTCGGGGAAATGTATCCTGATAAGACTATTGAAGGGATTATCGCGTATAT
>Ga0315268_10005685_pt1 | contig 13347 bp, 17 predicted proteins | sample C1_top_MG_FD_204535 | JGI IMG/M metagenome (GOLD analysis project Ga0315268, IMG submission 204535) | Sediment microbial communities from Yellowstone Lake, YNP, Wyoming, USA - C1_top | ecosystem: Environmental > Aquatic > Freshwater > Lake > Sediment | place: USA: Wyoming | collected 2017-08-01 | reverse complement strand
GCCAGTGGGGATGAACCGCTGGCGCCGTCGCCTTGACTGGAAAAACCGGAGTGTTCCCCACGCCTGTGGGGATGAACCGACGAAATCTCCTATCAGGAAAAGCTGCGCGAGGTGTTCCCCACGCCTGTGGGGATGAACCGGCCTTGTGCCTTTTTGAGCAGTTTTTTGCCGTGTGTTCCCCACGCCTGTGGGGATGAACCGGTACGCCTGCGCGGAGCCGACACCCAGGCAAAGTGTTCCCCACGCCTGTGGGGATGAACCGGCACGCGCTAACAGCCAGGCCGGCTTGTTGCGGTGTTCCCCACGCCTGTGGGGATGAACCGTCCGGTAGACAGCGGCTACCAGCGATACCCCAGTGTTCCCCACGCCTGTGGGGATGAACCGGTCAGCACGCAGAGGTTCGAGAACCTGATGCTGTGTTCCCCACGCCTGTGGGGATGAACCGCCTGATATAGATGTACACAAAGGCAACCGAACGTGTTCCCCACGCCTGTGGGGATGAACCGTCAGCCCTGCACCTGGAACTCGCCGTCGGACTGTGTTCCCCACGCCTGTGGGGATGAACCGCGGTAAAAGATTGTTTGTCCCGCGCGGACCAAGTGTTCCCCACGCCTGTGGGGATGAACCGCATTCACCTACCACAGTGAGGAAGTTGACGCCGTGTTCCCCACGCCTGTGGGGATGAACCGACCATTGTGTTTTGCGCGGGCGTGGCTCATGGGTGTTCCCCACGCCTGTGGGGATGAACCGAAAATCCCTTCGTCCTTCAGGTTGTCCCATGCGTGTTCCCCACGCCCGTGGGGATGAACCGGAGCCAATCATGATAATTAGTGAGCAAGTAAAGTGTTCCCCACGCCCGCGGGGGGGCTATGATCTCGCTGCGGCGCAGGATTTCGATCATCACGTGTTCCCCACGCCCGCGGGGGGGCTATTCGTAGGATCGGTAAAAAGGGGATGCAGTACCCGTGTTCCCCACGCCCGCGGGGGGGCTATTGCAGGGCAGTTAGACTGGTCGTGAGGCCGTTGCCGTGCCGCGCAATTTCTCGGACTATACTGTTTTCGTCGTGGAGGATGGGATGCGGGAAGGCGCGAAGCTGATTAAAAAAGTGGCTTAAACAAGGAGGGGTTATGCAAGTCAAAACGGTTGTTTCTGCCCCGTGTGTTGAAGATGTGGATGAGGAAAGTTTGTTGCGGCAAATGGTGGACGTGATCGTCCGGGAAAGATCGCCGGAGGCCATTATTCTGTTTGGTTCCAGGGCAAGGGGGAATGCTCGCGCCGACTCCGACGTGGATTTGCTGGTGATAGAAAAGGAACCTTTTTCGCCCCAACGCAGCCGGCGCAAGGAAGTGGCGCGCCTGCAAATGGCCTTGCGGGAGTTACCGCTTTCAAAAGATATTATTTTGTATAGCCGGGACGAGTTCGAGCACTGGCGGAATTCGTTGAATCATCTGGTTGGGCGGGCAGGTCGTGAGGGGAGGGTGTTGTATGGACGACTTTGAACATGGCCGCGCCATGTTGCGCAAGGCGCACAAGGATTTCAATGCGCTGACGGGTGTGCTGGACAATTCTTTGTTCGCCGATGAGATTTTTGGGTTCCATGTTCAGCAGGCGGTAGAAAAGGCTGTGAAGGCTTGGCTCTGCGCCTATGGCATTGCCTATCCGCCGACGCATGACCTGGCTCGCTTGCTGACCCTGCTGGAAAAAGCGGGAGCAGATGTTGAGCCATTTTGGCCGCTGGTTCAGTTCACCATTTTTGCGGTTCAGGCGCGTTACGAAGACGGCCTTGCCGATCTGGACGAACCTCTGGAACGGGCTGTTGAAATCGAAAATGTTCGCGCCTTGTTGGCGACAACAGAAAAATCCATCGCTGAAAACTCAGTGGGTTGATTGCGGAGGTAATATGAGTGAGGTTCTATTTCTTGTAGAGCAAGCACCCGGAGGCGGCTATATTGCGCGGGCATTGGGGGAGTCGATTTTTACCGAGGCGGATACGTTGCCAGAATTACGCCTGATGGTTCAGGAGGCGGTGCATTGCCACTTCGATGAACAGGATATGCCCAAGCTTATTCGCTTGCATATCGGGCAGGAAGAGGTAATGGCTGCATGAGGCTTCCGCGTGATTCATGGTCAGATAATGCTGGAATCTCAACGTCGCCCAACCCAATACCCGGGTCGGCGGCTTTGATGGGCAATCGCGATCACTCTGACGGATGAGCCCTGAATTCGAAAAACCAATGTGTATGGAAAACGCTTGAAATACAGACGAACCGTTCCATGTGGTCCAGCATTGCCGACACCGGGTTGCTCGGCGGCCAGACGGACGACGCGCTTCAATTCCTGGGCGAAAGTGCGGCTGGGCGATGATCCGCCGTTATCTCGATACCAATGGGTCGCTTCTTCTGCTTCAGCGAGCGCCTCTGGATTGAACGAGACGCGCATCAATCAGCGAGCGCTATCAATAATGGCGTCGAGCCGGGCGAAAACTTCTTCTGCTGGAATCCAGACCGTTTTGCCAGCTTCCATGTCCGTCACGCGGCGGGCGATTTCTTCGTCCCATGCTTTGGCGATGGCTTCGGGTGAGTCTTCTGCTTCGCCTTCCAGGCTGACGATTAGGCGGTGGATCAATTCGCCTCGCTCCCTGGGCGTCAGACTTAATGCCTGGTCTTCAATTTCTTTCAATATCGCTGCCATGATGCCCTCCTTTAAATTCAAATGTTGCAAATAATATGATAGCACCACTGCCATGAACGAAGTAGCTGATCCCATCATGCTTTCCGCGCTTCAGCACTGGAGCTATTGCCCGCGCCAGTGCGCGCTGATTCATGTTGAGCAGGCATTCGATGAAAACGTTTTCACCATGCGCGGCAACGCGGCGCATGAGCGGGTGGATGATCCGGGATTTGAAACCTTCGAGGGCGTGCGTGCCGAGCGGGCATTGCCGGTGTGGTCGGATCGGCTGGGGCTGATTGGCAAGTGCGATGTAGTGGAGTTTCATCCAGACGGGCACATCTATCCGGTCGAATACAAACATGGCCCCAAGCGCGAAAAATCCCACGATGACATCCAACTTGCCGCACAGGCGATGTGCCTGGAAGAGATGACCGGCAAGGTCATCACGCACGGCGCGATTTATCACCACGGTTCGCGGCGCAGGCGTGAGGTAGCGATTACCCAGGTATTGCGCGACAAGGTGGAAGAGACCGTGAACGCCATCCGCGCCATGATGGATTCCGGCAAGTTGCCGCCCCCGGTCAACGATGCGCGCTGCAAGGAGTGTTCGCTGAAGGAAATCTGCCAGCCGCAGGCTGTTGCTGCGCGTGCAACGCAGCATATTTTGCTGGAAACCTTGTTTGATCCGGGAGCAGTGTAAAAATGGCGCGCCAGATTCTCAATACCCTTTATGTCATGACGCCGAACTCCTATCTTCACCTGGAGAATGACACGGTGCGGGTAGATGTGGAGCACGAAAAGAAGTTGCAGGTGCCGCTGCATCATCTGGGCAGCGTGGTCTGTCTGGGCAACATCATGATTTCTCCGGCGTTGATGCACCGCTGCGCCGATGAAGGTATCAGTCTGGTGTTGTTGAACGGTCACGGACGCTTCAAGGCGCGGCTGGAAGGGGCGGTGAGCGGCAACATCCTGCTGCGGCAGGCACAGCATCAGCAGGCGGGCAACTCTGCCTTCGCCCTGGAATCCGCTCGAGCCTTCATCGCAGGCAAGATCAAGAACAGCCGTTATGTTTTGCAGCGCGGTGCGCGGGACGCCAACGAAGATGAAGACGCCCAAATCCTGCGCGCCGCAGCCGAACATCTTGCCGCCTCTTTGCGTGCGGCTGCCGGGGCATCCGATCTCGACGTCCTGCGCGGCGTGGAAGGCGAAGCCGCCAAGACCTATTTCGAGGCCATGCCAGCCCTGGTGCGCCGGGATGTGCGCCCTGCCTTCGCCATGAACGGGCGCTCCCGCCGCCCGCCCCGCGACCGCTTCAATGCACTCATCTCCTTCCTCTATTCCATGCTCATGAACGACTGCCGCTCGGCGCTGGAGGCTGTCGGCCTCGATCCTCAATTGGGTTTCCTTCATGCTGTGCGTCCGGGGCGGGCGGCACTTGCCCTCGACCTAATGGAAGAATTCCGCGCTATCGTCGCCGACCGGCTGGCGCTCACCTTGGTGAACCGCGGGCAGATCACAGAAAATGATTTCCACGACCGGGAAGGTGGCGCGGTGCAGATGGAGGACGCTGCCCGGAAAATCGTCATCGTTGCCTACCAGGAACGCAAGCAGGAGGAAATTACTCATCCCCTATTGGAAAGCAAAATGCCTCTCGGCCTTGTGCCTCTGCTCCAGGCGCGCCTACTCGCCCGCACGGTGCGGGGCGAGATGGAAGGCTACCTGCCGTTCCTTGCCAAATAATCATGCTTGTTATCGTCACCTATGACGTCTCCACTGAAACCCGCGAAGGCCGCCGGCGGTTGCGAAGGGTGGCAAAACTTTGCGAAGGCGTCGGCCAGCGAGTGCAAAAATCCGTCTTTGAATGCCAGGTGGATTTGGTCCGTTTCGAAGAACTGGAAAGAAGGCTGCTGGAAGAAATCAACAAAGAAGAGGACAATTTGCGCATCTATCGCATCACCGAACCCACGCGGCTACATGTCAGGGAGTATGGTTGTTTTCATGCGGTGGACTTCGAAGGGCCGCTTCTGGCATGAAACGCGAACCCTTAGCAATGGCACAAACCCGGCAGTTTCGCGGACATGGCAACGCATTGAAGCTTATGGATTATTATTTCTCTCGCTTTTACAAAACCCAACCTTGGCGACGCGGCGCGCCAAGGTTCGCGCCCAACCCAGAAATAAACCTTTCGCAACGGAAGGTTACAGCCGCGGAGTAGCGCCCGTCCTTCGGGGCGGGCGAGGATTGAAACGCCCATCATCCACCCAGCCATTGCGCTTTGCCGCTGTAGCGCCCGTCCTTCGGGGCGGGCGAGGATTGAAACCCATGATCTGTCCAACATCAATGCGCTGGCTGGCTGTAGCGCCCGTCCTTCGGGGCGGGCGAGGATTGAAACATAGTGCATCTCCTTTATTTATGTTCGAGTCGGCGTAGCGCCCGTCCTTCGGGGCGGGCGAGGATTGAAACTGATTTAGTGGATTCGCCATTACATGCTCGCTTTCGTAGCGCCCGTCCTTCGGGGCGGGCGAGGATTGAAACGTCACCAGACCGCTTATCGCCGCGTTGAGCGCTGGTAGCGCCCGTCCTTCGGGGCGGGCGAGGATTGAAACCACCTCCGGCGCGCACATGTATTTCGGGTGTTTCAGGTAGCGCCCGTCCTTCGGGGCGGGCGAGGATTGAAACCCCCATGCTCTCGGCGGCCAACCATGGGTACGGGGGTAGCGCCCGTCCTTCGGGGCGGGCGAGGATTGAAACCAGAAGGGACAACGCCAGAACAAGCGCAGGCGTTTGTAGCGCCCGTCCTTCGGGGCGGGCGAGGATTGAAACGACAAGTAGCACTAGCCACACCTCTGATCTGCCCCGTAGCGCCCGTCCTTCGGGGCGGGACTGTTTAATCGTCTCAATGCGAGCAGATTTAAGCCGGCGCGTTATAATATCCAGCTTGGTTTAAATAATAATTTTAATCTTTAATACAAGGGGTCTAAAAATGAAAAAAAGATTTGCTCTTATTCTTGCAGGGTGCCTGTTAGGGAGTCCCATCGCGTATAGCGCGGGTGGCGCGCACTGGACCTATTCCGGTCATGAAGGTCCGGAACAGTGGGGTACGCTTGCGCCGGAATTTGCGGCATGTGCTGCCGGGAAGAACCAATCCCCGATTAATTTAACGGGATTCATCGATGCGAATTTGCCGGCGATCAAGTTCGATTATTCTACTGTGGCAACAGATATCCTGAATAATGGTCATACGATTCAAGCTAATTTCAAGCCGGGAAGCACCATCTCCGTGGACGGAAAAACATTCGAGTTGAAGCAGGTGCATTTCCATTCCCCGAGCGAGAACCAAATCAACGGTAAGTCCTATCCGATGGAAGGCCATTTCGTTCATGCCGACAAGGATGGAAATTTGGCCGTGGTTGCCGTCATGTACGAGGAAGGCAAGGATAATAAAGGTATTGCCGGACTGTGGAAGCAGATGCCTGATGCAGCAGGCACCAAGCTGGAGCTGGCTGCCACCGCTAATGGTACCGATTTGCTGCCGGAAAACCGTGTTTATTATCGCTTCAACGGTTCGTTGACCACGCCGCCCTGCAGCGAGGGTGTACGCTGGCTCGTGATGAAGAATTCCGTTTCAGCGTCCAAGGAGCAGATCGAGCATTTCGCACATGTGATGCACCACCCGAACAATCGCCCCATTCAGTCTGTAAACGCGCGTTCGGTGTTGCAGTAACAAGCAGCCCCTTCTTCCGGAGTGCTGCATCTATCACGGCACTCCGGAAGAAAAACGTTTTGTATGGTTTTGAACCCTTTGAAGATTCTTGCACTCGATACATCCACTGAACTGTGTTCCGTTGCCTTGTGGTTCGACGGGGAATTGCTTGTGCGTGAAGAGCTTGCGGGGCAGCGTCATTCCGAGCTGATTCTGTCCATGGTGCAGAGCTTGCTTGTCGAGGCAGAAACTGATTTGAAGTCATTGGACGGTATCGCATTCGGCGAGGGGCCCGGCTCCTTTACCGGTTTGCGCATAGGCTGTGGCGTGGCGCAGGGCTTGGCGTTCGGCGCAGACTTGCCGGTGGCGGGTGTATGCACTTTGCTGGCGATGGCCGAAGCCTCAGGGGCAACCCGTGTGATCTCGTGCCTGGATGCGCGCATGGGCGAGGTTTACCATGCCGTCTATGAAAAAAACGGGAACGATTGGCGCATTTGCAGTGCACCTGGACTGAGTGCGGCGCAGGATGCGCCGGACCTTGCGGGGGAACAATGGATCGGCTGCGGCAACGGCTTTGCGGCCTATGGCGAGGCGCTGCGGGCCCGCTATGTCGGGCAGCTTGAGTCGGTGATGCCCGCGATACTGCCGCATGCGGCTGATATCGCCAGGCTCGGGGCTGCGCAGTTCCTGCGCGGCCACGGCAGGGATGCGGCGGATGCGGCGCCGCTGTATATACGCAATAAAGTTGCCCTGAAAACGAGCGAACGATGAGTGCCCAGTTGCAGGAAATCGCCGCTTTCCGCCCGATGTGTCTGGAGGATGTCGAGGCGGTGCTCTCCATCGAATGCGAGATTTATCCTTTCCCCTGGAGCTACGGCAATTTCCGCGATTCGCTCAGTGCCGGTTACAGCTGCTGGGTATTCGAGTTCGGTGAGTTTCTGATCGGCTATGCCGTATTGATGGTGGCGGCCGGTGAGGCGCACCTGCTCAACCTCGGCATTGCCGGCGGCTGGCAGGGCAAGGGGCTGGGGCGCAAGTTTCTCCGGCACATGATCCGGCTGGCGCGCGACTACCATGCCGAAGTCATGTTGCTGGAAGTGCGGACTAGCAACATTGCGGCGCGCCGCCTTTACGCCACTGACGGTTTCCGCGAGATCGCGGTGCGCAAGAAATACTATCCTGCCGAGAACGGGCGCGAGGATGCAATTCTGATGGAGCTGCCATTGTGATGGACCGGCGCGAGCTTTTCCTCACGGAAATGGGGCTGGGCCCAGTATGGCGGCTCAAGTCTGCCCCGGCGCAAATTTCGGAAGGTGTCCATGGGGAAGCCTTGGGCTGGAGCAAGCTGAAAAGCCGTGTTGCAGCTTGCACGGCGTGTGGATTGCACAGTACCCGTACCCAGACGGTGTTTGGCGTCGGCGACGAGAATGCCGACTGGCTGTTTGTCGGCGAAGCGCCCGGTGCGGACGAGGACGCCCAGGGCGAGCCCTTCGTCGGCCAGGCCGGCAAGCTGCTCGACAACATGCTGAAAAGCATCGGCCTGAAGCGCGGCGAAAACGTGTATATCGCCAATGTGCTGAAATGCCGTCCACCCGGCAACCGCAACCCGCTGCCGGTGGAGGTGGCAAAATGCGAGCCCTATCTCCAGCGCCAGGTCGAACTGATCAGGCCGAAGCTGATCGTGAGCCTGGGAAAATTCGCCGCCCAGACCCTGCTCGGCCAGGATGCCACGATTGCCAGTCTGCGCGGCAGCGTGCATGCCTACCAGGGCATCCCGCTGATCGTGACTTACCACCCCGCTTATCTGCTGCGTACTCTGCCCGACAAGGCCAAGGCATGGGAAGATTTGTGCCTGGCGAAACAGACCATGCAGGACTTGTGTTCTGCTACATCGGCTACTATATAAGAATTCATCCTCAATCCAGGAGTTCGTGATGCGTAATTTGTTTCTGTCCCTGATGTTGCTGCTCTCCATGTCCTTGAGCGGTTGCGGCTACAATACGCTGCAATCCACCGACGAGCAGATCAAGGCGGGCTGGTCAGAAGTGCTTAACCAGTACCAGCGCCGCGCCGATCTGGTGCCCAACCTGGTGAACGTGGTCAAGGGCTATGCCGCGCACGAGAAAGATGTGCTGACCCAAGTGATCGAGGCGCGTGCCAAGGTGGGCTCGATTCAGGCAACGCCGGCACTGATCAACGACGAGCAGGCCTTCGCCAGATTCCAGCAGGCACAGGCTCAAATGACCAGCGCCTTATCCCGCCTGCTGGCGGTTTCGGAAAGCTATCCGCAGCTTAAGGCTGATGGCGTGTTCCGCGACTTGCAGGCGCAGCTCGAAGGCACGGAAAACCGCATCACCGTTGCACGCAACCGCTACATCAAGGCCGTGCAGGAATACAACGTGACGGTGCGTTCTTTCCCCAGCAACCTGACGGCGATGATGTTCGGCTTCAAAACCAAGCCAAACTTCAGCGTGGAAAACGAGAAAGAGATTTCAACCGCGCCCAAAGTGGATTTCGGCGCTCCCGCCAAGTGACGGCTGGATGAACTCCCGGTTACGCAGCGGCGTTGCCTGGCTTCTGGCACTATGCGCCCTGTGGTTTACGCTGGCCGGCACTGTGTGGGCGGAGGTGGCAGTGCCGCCCCTCAAGGCGCGCGTCACTGACCTGAGCGCAACTCTCCAGCCTGCCCAGCAGGCGGGGCTGGAGCAAATCCTGAAATCCTTCGAGGAAAAGAAGGGCAGCCAGGTTGCTGTTCTGATCGTTCCCACGACTCAACCCGAAACCATCGAACAATATGCCATCCGTGTGGCCGAGTCCTGGAAGCTCGGCCGCAAGGGCGTGGATGATGGCGTGCTGCTGCTCATCGCCAAGGACGACCGCGCCTTGCGTATCGAGGTGGGCTACGGCCTGGAGGGAGCCATCCCGGATGCGGTGGCAAAGCGCATTATCAGTGAAATAATCCTGCCCTATTTCAAGGTGGGGGATTTCAACGGCGGCATCCACGCCGGGGTTGAAAGCATCATCAAGGTGATCGAGGGTGAGCCGCTGCCGGAGGCGAAAAAGCCACGCTCCGGCGGTAAAACAAGCGGCAATCTCGACGATTGGCTGGGGATCGCCTTCATCTTCACGGTTGTATTCGGCGGGTTGATGCGCACCCTGTTCGGCCAGTTCATCGGCGGCCTCATTGCGGGTTCGGTCGCTGCCTTTATCGCCTGGCTGTTGTTTGCCTCGTTGCTGGCGTCTCTTGCCGCCGGCGTGTTGGTGTTTATATTTACCCTGGCAGGCCGTCATGGCGGGATGGGGGGCTGGTCCGGCGGAGGAGGTGGTTTCAGTGGAGGCGGCGGTGGCTTCGGCGGCGGCGGCGCTTCGGGGAGATGGTAGGCGATATGAATATCGGGCGGATCATTCGGCATTTCCTGACTTTCCCCTGGCAGGTGAGGCGGCATTTCCCCGCGCGCGCGATGCGGGTCATCGAAGGCGCAATCAGTGAGTCCGAGTCGACCCACTACGGAGAGATCCGTTTTGCAGTGGAAGCCGCGCTGGATCCTGTTTCGCTGATCAGGGGAAAGAGCGCGCGCGAGCGAGCCATTGAGCTGTTTTCTCAACTGCGGGTGTGGGATACCGAGCGCAACAACGGCGTGCTGATTTACCTGCTGCTTGCCGACCGTGACGTGGAAATCATTGCCGATCGGGGTGTACACCGGGATGTCGGGTTGCCGGGGTGGGAGAAAATTTGCCGCGAAATGGAGCAGGCATTTAAACAGGGGCGCTTTGAGGAGGGGGCGCTTGCCGGCATTTCGGCAATCTCGTGGCACTTGGCACGGCATTATCCGGCCGCTGGCGCTAACGAAAACGAGTTGCCCGACCAGCCCCTTGTTCTGTAGCAGGTTCAGTGTCTGGTGTCGTCGAGCAGGCTGACGTCATCAGACTGCCGCTGGTTTTCTTCGTGGCGCTTCTGCACGAAATACATGGTGCCGCTCACGAACAGCCCGAACAGTGTGAGAACCGCATAAACCGACAAATTAAAATGGACCAGCAGCGCGTAAAGACCGGTCATAACGAGGATAGACAGGTTTTCGTTGAAGTTCTGCACCGCAATCGAATGGCCTGCTCCCATCAGGATGTGACCGCGATGCTGTAACAGCGCATTCATCGGCACGACGAAAAAACCCGACATTCCGCCAATTATCACCAGCAAGGGCACGGCGACCCACAGGTCGCGCACGAAATTCATGGCGATGACGAGCAAGCCCATCGCGATGCCGAGCGGAATCACTTTCACAGATTGCCGCATGGAAACCATTTTTGCTGCCAGCACAGCGCCAACAGCGACACCCACCGCCACGATACCCTGCAGCATGGTGGCCCTGGACAGATCCATATTCAGTGCCGCTTCGGCCCACTTGAGGACGATGAATTGCAGGGTTGCGCCCGCACCCCAGAACAGGGTGGTGACGGCGAGCGATACCTGTCCGAGTTTGTCGCGCCAGAGCAGTGTCAGGCAATGGTTGAAATCGTGGATCAAAAATAAGGGGTTTTTCTTCAGAATCCGGTGGTCCACCCCGGTGTCCGGAATGTACAGGTTGAAGGCGGCCGCGATCAGGTAAATGCCGCCGATGATGCTGATGCTCATTTCCGGAATTGTGTCGATGCCGGTGTCGATCACCGGCAAATCGAAACACAGTAAGGTCTGGGCGATTTCCGGCTGGACCAGCAGGCCACCGACCACGGTGCCGAGGATGATCGCTGTCACCGTCAGCCCCTCGATCCAGCCGTTGGCGACCACCAGCAGTCGATGCGGCAGCAGTTCGGTGAGAATGCCGTATTTGGCGGGGGAGTAGGCGGCAGCGCCGAGGCCGACAACCGCGTAGGCGGCCAATGGGTGCACGCCGAGCAACATAATCAGGCAGCCGAAGAGCTTGACCAGGTTGCTGATGAACATCACCCGTCCCTTCGGCATCGAGTCGGCGAAAGCGCCGACAAACGCAGCAAGCAGAACGTAAGAAACGGTAAAAAATAGTTTGAGCAGGGGTTCGTATTCCTGCGGAGCGTGCATGTCGCGCAGGGCGAAGATGGCGGCGATCAGCAGGGCATTGTCGGCCAGCGCGGAGAAAAACTGGGCTGCCAGGATAGTGTAAAAACCGCGCTTCATCCGCTTAGTGGGGGTCAGTTCCGTTTAGTTTTCCGGCTTCGTCGGTAAGCCCTGAAGCCGCTTTATACCATGAAACCAGGCGGGTTGCCATGCACCGTCTCAATATGAGATTTTATCTATCCTTGTGCACCAAAATGTGATTGAATATTAGGATCATTAAATTTCTTTATGGATTCTCGATGGCAGACCGCCGACTTCAAGTTTTTTATACTGTAGCCAAACAGTTGAGTTTCACCAAGGCGTCGGAGATATTATTCATGACGCAGCCTGCGGTGACCTTTCAGGTCAAGCAACTCGAGGAGCACTTCAATACCCGCTTGTTCGAGCGCAGCCACAGCAAGATCACGCTCACCTTGGCTGGCCGCTTGGCGATGGGGTACGCCGAGCGGATTCTGAACCTGACCGCGGAAATGGAAACCCGGCTGACCGAAATGACCGGGGAGGTCGGGGGCACTCTGCTGATCGGCGCCAGTACGACGATTGCAGAATACATGCTGCCGCGCATGCTGGGAGATTTCAAGGCGCGCTATCCCCAGGTTCAGGCGCGGTTGACGGTGGCCAATTCGGAAACCATCGAGTCCAAAATCGCCGATCATACCCTCGATATCGGCTTGATCGAGGCGCCTTCCCATCTTCATAACCTGAAAGCAGAGGAGTGCTGCCAGGATGAATTGGTGATGATTTGCTCTGGCCAGAACGGGCTGTGCAAGCTTCCTTCCGTTTCGGCTGAACAGCTCGCCGATCAGCCCTACATCAGCCGCGAAGCCGGATCCGGCACGCGCGAGGTGGTGGACGATTTTTTCAAGCGCGCAGGCATCCAGCCGGAAGACCTGAATATCGTCATGGAACTGGGCAGCCCGGAAGCAATCAAGGGCGCGGTGGAAGCCGGCTTGGGTATCGCCATCGTTTCCCGTGCGACCATACTCAAGGAAATCAAGCTGGGCGAGCTGGTGGCCGTGCCGCTGGAACCGCGCTTGATTCGTCCGTTGTCCGTGGTTTATGCCACTGAGAAATTCCGCTCCAAGCTGTTGCAGTCTTTCCTGGATTTCACCACCGCTGCGCTGAAGTAGCGTTATTTATTGAACACGAAACAGGGTGAAAAAAAACTGTTGCGCCTGTTCGGCGAGCTGACAGCCGAACAGCGGGATACCGTGCTCGCCTTCATCGAGTTTCTTGTTTCCCGCAACCCGGTTGCCAACCATGCCGCCGGGGAACAGGCCCCGCAAATTCCGCAACCCATTCCTCGGCCAGACAAGGAATCCGTGGTCAAGGCGATCAAGCGGCTGCGGGAAACCTATCCCATGCTGAATCCCGACAAGCTGGTGCATGAGATTTCGGGTTTCATGATGAAGCATGTCATTCATGGCAAACCGGCCGTCGAGGTGATCGACGAGCTGGAAGTCTTTTTCGCCAGGCACTACGAATCGTACAAAGACAGCTTCTGACGCTGTCGGTCTTTCCTGATGTTTCTGCTCTGTTTAGCTTCTTCGGCGAAGTTTGATTCATGTAGGAGCGCCGCCCCCGGCGCGAATGCGACCGAAAATCGCGGCCAAATCCCATCCCCATCCTAACCTTCCCCTTGTCTCGCCATGGTCGCCGCAAAGCGGCGGGAACCTGGCGGGGACACTCCTTGCGGGGGAAGGGGAAGGGACGATCGCCCTCTCTCCCTGTGGGAGAGAGTTGAAGAGAGGGTTGGCGCCGCTCCCACAGCGGTGTTTTGGCTCTAATAATGGAATGGACGCCCACTACCCTAAACGGCATCAAAGTGCCAAAGTAGTGGTGCAGTAAAGCCCACCAAATAGAGAGGAGCGTCCATCATGA
>Ga0315268_10005684_pt1 | contig 13349 bp, 11 predicted proteins | sample C1_top_MG_FD_204535 | JGI IMG/M metagenome (GOLD analysis project Ga0315268, IMG submission 204535) | Sediment microbial communities from Yellowstone Lake, YNP, Wyoming, USA - C1_top | ecosystem: Environmental > Aquatic > Freshwater > Lake > Sediment | place: USA: Wyoming | collected 2017-08-01 | reverse complement strand
GCTACCGGAGGGACAGCTACGGGACGAGTACCTGACGGCGCTGGCGCAGACGATTTTGCGCAAGAGGGGTTCCAAGTCCACGAAGGCCACCACCAACCCGGTCGTCGTTGAAGAAGAGCAGGATGGCATCCTGCCCAAGCACGAACAAAGCGCTGAGAAGGAAATTCCCGCCACCTGGCCGGCCGACGTGCATGCCCAGTACACGATTTTCCGCAGCAACGTCGCGGAGAAGGTCCGGGAGATACAGAAGGCGCAGAAGGCGAAGAAGCCGGGGGGCGGCAAGAAGAAGAACAAGAACACGAACCCCGGCGCGGGCACCAAAGCCAAAGGTGTTGGTGGGGCAGCGACGCCAGGCGCGACCGGTGTTCTGGCGCCGCGGGCGCCGGAGACGATGCCCTCGCCATTCATGCGCGATGGGCCGGCGCGGGCCGGCGCTATGGCATCGTCCACGCCTCCAACAGATCGACCTCAAACGTGGCGGGCCGCGGCCGAAGCGGCGATTCTCTGGGGCTGTCTTGATCCTCGCGCGGGCTGACGGCCGGATTGCCGTCTGTCATCCACTGTTTGCTTTCCGGGCGCTGCCGATCACGCGGGGAGGCGATTGGGGCGGTTTGGGGGTCTTTCATGCGCAGATCTCCCTGGCGAGCGCATGATTTACGATACACCCTTTTGGCAAGCAATCGAAAACGGTTGTCCCGGCGCGGTCCGGTAACGATGCGCCACAGGCGCAAGACGCCGGCGCGCGGGCTGGCTGGCTTGGGACTATGCCTCAAAGGGCCAGCACGTCGGCGATTCTGCGGCTGCGGTTGAAGACCCCGGTGGGGTCGACGATGCGCGGCGCCTGGGCGACGGGCGCGGCCGGCGAGTCGGGCAGAGGCTCCGAAGCCTGGGCGGACGACGCCTTGCTGCGCGTCTTGCCGATCTGCACGAGGAACTTGCCGATCACCAGCTTGGCGGCGGCGTTGCCCGAGTTGTCCCTTACCTGCCGGGGCGCCAGGTAGAGGCTGTACTTGCCGTTGTCGAGGCCGTTCCATTTTCCGCCGGGGGCGACGATCCGGTAAAGCACGCGGATCGACGGGGCGCTCGATGAGGGGTTCAGGGACACGACCGATGCGGTCTGCTTGAACTTGCGTGGCCCGTAGACGATCAGGTCGCCCGCGTTGATGGTGGCGGCGTTGACCAAGCGGTTGTCGGTGTAGGTGATGGCGAAGGTGTAATACTTGGCGCCGGCCTTGGTGACCTTCGGCGCCTTGGAGACGGCCGCCGAAGGCCGCGCGGTATCCGGCACGGGCGCGCCGATGAAATTGGCCAGGATGTTGTCGGCTCCCACGACGATGCTGCGCGAAAGCGGCGCGGCCAGGCCGCTGCCCGCGGTCACCGTGTAGGTTCCCGGGGGCAGGCGCAACTGGTAGCCCCCGGCAGTCATCGTATAGGTGTCGAAGACGCCGCCGGTCCCGGCGACATGAATCCGTATGCCGCCGAGGCCCTCGCCCTCGTCGTAGAAACCGTTGTGATTCAGGTCGTTGATGACGCTGCCGACAATGAACGGATTGCCCGGTTCGAGCGGACCGCCAAAATCTTCAGTCACGACCAGCGGGCCGACATGGTTGTCCCCGGGCCGTTTTGGCGGGTGAATGACCGCGATGCCCACCTCCCGATAATGACTGATGTGGGGAGTGACTGTCGGTCCGAAGACCTCCTTGTCGCTATCCATCATTGTGTCGCGATGGCCTGGCGGGTCTTGGATGCCCGTGGGCGTCTCGCCCCAATCGATCGCGAAGGCAGCGTGCGCGTGCAACACGGAGTCAGCGTAGGCATAGACATTCTCGCCGAGGTAGGACCGGTCGGTGTAGCCCTGCTCGCTGGCGCGGCCGCGAAGATCGGGCTCGACTGCTTTGCCGTTGGCGTCGGTGACGTCATGGCTCTGCTGGTCGTACTTGATCATGGTCTGCGTATGGGTCTTTGCAGCGAGATAGAGCGGTTCATTCCATGCGACGGGCGGCACGGCGGTGAGGGCGGCCCACTGGCTCCGCAGGATGGTCGCGTTCACCTTGAACTGCTGCATGGCGGTGATAATGGAAGGATTCTGCGCGTTGAGCAGCAGATCGAGCTCGGGCCCGGGGTTGGTGCGCATTCGATTGATCATGTCGAACAGCGCCTGCTCGGAGGCGCTGGGATCGAACGAGAGCAGCACTCGCGATTCAAGGCATTCCAGGATCGGTTTACGCGACAGTCTCAAAGCCCGTGACATCGAGAATCTCCACCAAACACGAGGGATGTAGCATACGCCCTGATCTAGTCTAACACCGGCCAGAAGGCAGTCAAACGAAAAGGCCGCTCAAGGCTCGAACGGCGTTGTGGCGCGCAGCAGGCGATCGCGGACCGCATGCCACTGAGGCAGGGGCGGGGGCATCTCGATCCAGATCGTCTCGACGCCGGCGAGGTCCAGTTCGCGAAGCGTGGCATAGAGTCGCTGTGCATATTCCGCGGCGTCCGAGGGCATTTGAACCGTGCGCGTTGAAGGCAGGCGGCCGATAATGTGCGGCTCGCCGATAACGACGAGCGCCGATGGCTTGGCGGGGGTTTCGCGCAGTTTCTGCTGGATGGCGTCATACTGCTGCGTATCGAAACGGAAGGCCCGCGCCCGCGGGGCATAGTGAACCAATTGTTGGCCGGGGCTCATGGCGGGCTCCAGTGGTGAGGCACTGAGCAGAGCCTGTTCGATCGGGCCGATCTCGCGGGCGAGGTCATCGGCCGTGACTGCGCCGGGGCGGAGGATTCTCGGGCGGCTGCCGGTCAGGTCGAGCACCGTCGACTCGATGCCTACGCGGCAGGGCCCGCCGTCGAGAACAAAATCGACACAGTCGCCCAGTTCGTCGCGAACGTGTGCCGCCGTGGTGGGGCTGATGCGCGTCGAGCGATTGGCGCTGGGCGCGGCGACCGGACCGGCAAATTCGCGCAGCATCGCCAAGGCGAGCGGATGATCGGGACAACGCAGCCCCACCGTGTCCAGGCCGGCCGTGGCCCGGGCGACGATGCTCGCGTGCTTGGGCAGAACAAGCGTGAGCGGGCCGGGCCAGAAGCGCTCGGCGAGGCGCTGGGCGCTTTCGGGCCAGGCGGAGGCACATTGCCGGGCCACGTCGGCGTCGGCGACGTGAACGATCAGCGGGTTGGTCGGCGGGCGACCTTTGGCGGCGAAGATTCTTTCTACGGCTATCGCGTTCGTGGCATCCGCGCCGAGGCCGTAGACAGTTTCGGTCGGAAACGCGACGAGGCCGCCGGAGCGGAGGATTTCGACGGCGCGGAGGATGTTGGGGGGGAGGGGCGGCATGAAAGGGGCAGACGGCCGGTGACTTGTCCGTTGTCACTGATCACTTGTCATTTGTCATTTGTCCTAGGTCATTCGTCGGTCGTCGAGATTCTGGGTCCGGTTTCACGAAACCAGTTGATCCGTGTTTTCCGTGTAATCCGTGGCCAGTCCGAGCCGCGTCCGACGCGATGCCACGGGCAGAGATGCCCGTGCCACGGAGCCACTCGGCGATTCCGGTTTCGAGCAGCCATTGTCGGGCGGCCGGCATGTCCGGGCAAATCAGGAAGACCTCCTGCACCGTGCCCGTGGACGTGTACAGGCACTTGAGGCCGGCCGGCGTGGGGTATTGCACCTTGAACGATGGCGGTTTCTTGCCGCGGCGCACCTTGATCCGCCCAGGGACGATGCGGCTCACGTGGGGGCAGTCGGCGATGATCTGGTTGAGAATCTCGTCGAGGCCCAGGACACGTCCGTGCTGGCGCTTGATCCGGCCGAACTTCATGGCGGCGGATTATATGTGTGCATCGCCGCAGCGCGGTCGCGACCGGATCATTCGGGCGTGAGTTCCGGGACTGTCGCGCGCTGCACGGCTCGAAGCATAAGGACGTTTTCGCCGGCCCGCGGACTTACTTCTGCCTGCCTGAGCGGTCCAGTGGAGCGGGGTCGCCCTTCCCGCCTCCTGCGCTTTGCCTGGCCAAGTAGCTCGCGCGGCGCTGGCGGACCTCCTCGGGCACGGGATTGGCCTTGATGAACCGGGCCATGTCGTGAAGGAGATGGAAGAAGGCCGGGAAATCCTCGCTGAATACGAAGAGATGGCTCTTGCGAAGCTCGTCGGTTTTGGGGTCTCGCTTACCCTCGGTCAGCACGAGGTAATGATCGCCGCCGGAGGTGCGCTTGACCTGGGCGGCGTATGTCCTGGTTCCGGACGACTTGAAGTATTTCTGGAAGATGATTTCCGGAGGCGGCTTGGCGGATGTGTCCTTGCGCTGGTTGTTCCGTTGCCCTTCTTGTGCGCGCAGTGTCTCTGTAGCGGGCATGGCGTGTCCTTCCCGGGGTCTGTCGCCCCATCAAATGTGAAAAAATACGGCCTCATCGAGCGGCCAAGACGCCGCTCTGATAAACCACAGATGAACACAGACAAACGCGGATACAGAAAGGTCGCATGGGCGGCTCGTCCGTGGCGTGGGTGTCGGGCACGAATCTGTGTTTATCTGTGTCCATCTGTGGTTCTTTTTCCGCAGGGGGCCCGCAGGGCATCGGTCAGTTACTGCTCGTGTCTCCTAATAGCTGCGCAACACCCCGATCACGACCCCCTGCACGCGGCAGCGGTCGGCATCGATGATCCGCGGCTCCATGGAGCTGTTGGCCGGCTGGAGGCGGATGCGGCTGCCTTCCTTGTAGAAGCGTTTAAGCGTGGCCTCGCCGGTGTCGAGGAGGGCGACGACCTGCTCGCCGTTGCGCGCGGTCTCGCGTCGCTCAATGATGACGTAGTCGCCGTCGCAGAGGTGGTCTTCGATCATCGAGTCGCCGCGCACCTTCAGGACATAGACGCCGTTGCGGGAGATGAAGAGCTTTTCGAGATCGACCTCCTCGCGCTGTTCGATGGCCTCGATGGGCGAGCCGGCGGCGATGCTGCCCAGAAGCGGCAGCTTGGTTGAGCGGTCTTCGTCGGGGAGCTTCTCATCGGCGATGATCTCCAGTGATCGCGCCTTGTGGCGATCACGACGGAGCACGCGCTTTTTCTCGAGCGCGTTGACATGCTCGAAGATGGTGACCTTGCTGGTGCCGAGCTGGTCGGCCAACTCCTGCATTGTCGGCGCGTAGCCGTGAAGGTGCCGGAAATTGCGGATGGCCACGATCACATCGACTTGTCGGGGCGTGAGATTCATGGTGCTCTTCCTGCGTTCGGCGTATGTTTGGATTATCATTACCCTAACACAGGCGGCGGGTCAAGCGAAAAGTCGGGAAAAATTCTGCATCTTTGTTTTTCTTGTCGCCGGGAGGGAGGAGTTTCGATTCAAAACAAAAACAGGGCGAAATGGATGAGATTGTCCATCGCGCCCTGTTGTTCTTCACGGTTGCGGTCGCTCGTAAGCCGAATTCTGTTCCCCTTGCGGGGAGCGATCATTTCTCTGCGACGGCCATTGCTGGCCGCCTGTAGCGACCTACCCGCGGAGTTGGACCGGTTTGCCGGGCCGCGCCCTGGGCCTGGGCTAGCTCCGCCTATTTGGTCTTTCTGCCGGTGGGGTTTGCCGTGCCGCCGCAGTCACCTGCAGCGCGGTGCGCTCTTACCGCACCATTTCACCCTTACCGGAGGAAGTGCTGAGCGCTGAGTGCTGAGTACTGAGTGCTGAGGCTCAAAACGCAGCAGTTTGCAGTGAGTGCTGACTCAGCAGTCAGCACTTCCTCCGGCGGTGTATTTTCTGTGGCACTTTCCGTCGGATTGCTCCGCCTTGTTGCTAACAAGCACCGTGCCCGGGACTTGTGTGCGATGCACAACAGTCCCACAGTTCGGACTTTCCTCATCCCGGCGCGCGCCGGGACGCGACCGCTTCTGCGACCGCAACGCTTTTATTATACGCTCGCCCTTGATCAAGTGGTCATGGAACTTATGCTAGCGTCCGATACTCTTGCCCTGAGTTGAGGGATTTCATGGCGTTAGCCGACTCTGCGCTGCTCAAGAGCATAGCGCTGTTCGCCCAATTGAGCGAAGGCGAGCGAGAAGAGCTGGGAAAGCTCCTGCGGGTGCGCAACTACCGGGCCAACGAGCCGATCTTCTGGATTGGCGACGCGGGAACCGACTTTTTCATCGTCCAGCACGGGCGGGTGGTGCTTTCCTGCCCGGACGAAGCGGGCAACGAGATCGAAATCGCCATCCTCGGTCCCGGCAACTTTTTTGGCGAGATTTCGCTTCTCGACGGCGGGCCGCGCACAGCTTCCGCCCGGGCCGAGGGCAACCTGACGCTGCTGTCGCTCAACCGCGATGAGTTTCTCGATTTTCTGCGCACCAAGCCGTCGGCGACGATCCACATCATGACGGTGCTGGGCCAGCGAACGCGCGGGATGCTCGACAAGCTGCGGGGAATCCGGAACGTCAACGAGGAAGTGGACAGCCATATCAAGCCGCTGCAGAAGCTGGTTGACCGCGGCGCCGCGATCGGCGCCAGCGGCTGGTTTCTGATCATCAATATCTGCTTCATCATCGTCTGGATCAGCGTTCAGTGCCTGCTGTGGAAGAAGCCGATCAATTTCCGCGACGAGCCGCCCACGTTTTTCTGGCTGGGATTCATGATCACGCTGGAGGCGATTCTGCTGACCATGTTCGTGCTCAACAGCCAGAAGCGGCAGGCGGAGCGGGACCGCATTCGCGCTGATCTGGACTACCAGGTGAACGTGAAGGCCCACCTGGAGGTGATGCAGCTTCACCAGAAGATGGATCGCCTGCAGGCGGCTCTTGTGGAGCAGAAGCTCGCCGCGGCCGGGGCTCCCGCGAGGCGCGATGTCGGCTCGGACGTGCCGATCGTTGGCGATTCGATGGCGCCGCTGGATCCGACAAGGTCCTCGGCCAACCGCTGACTTGTATGCAGAAGCGCGCGGAGAAAACCAGGCCGAAGCCGCCCGACGAGGTCGAGCAGCTCACCGCCGTTGCGCTGGGGCGCTCCTCGGATGAGGAGCTGATGCGGCGGACGCAGCAGGGCGACCGGCAGGCGTTTTCGCTGTTGTACGAGCGGTACAGCGCATCGGTGCTGTCGTACCTGTATCGCATGCTGGGCAACCTCGAGGACGTGGAGTCGATCGCACAGGAAGTGTTTTTGCGGGCGTTCCGTTTCGCCCCGACCTATCGGTATCCGCAGCGCTTCTCCACGTGGCTCTTCACCATCACGCGCAACCTGGCGATCAATTATTCGCGGCGGCGCAAGCGCAGCCCGGTCCGCAATGTCACCGAGCTGAACCTCGAGGGCGTGGACATCAGCGGCGATCCGTACCAGGTGGCTCAGCGGGCGACCGACGACGTTGAGAAGCAGGAGGAAATCGCCCGGATGCTGCGGGCGCTGGACGATCTGCCCACCGATCAGAAGGAAGTGATCGTGCTGGGGGTCTTCCAGGACCTGTCCTATGCCGAGATGGAGGAAATAACCGGGACGAAGGCGGTCACTCTCCGGTCGCGCATGTTCCATGGCCTGAAGCGCCTGGCGCGGATGATCAGCGGACGGAGCGAGACCAACGAAAAGGAGCAATAACCACGAAGACGCGCAAGGAGCAAAACCACGAAGACGCGAAGAGCAGCTCGCACTCGGCGGCCTACCGGCAAGTCAGAGCTTTCTCTTCTATTTTCCTGTGGCTTCGATCGCCGAAGCGTCTGGCCAAGCAAGAACCACTTCGTGTCTTCGTGACTTCGTGGTGAGATGCGTTTTCGCAGGTGACCGGCGGTGAAGCAACATGGCCGAAACGCAATTCGAAACCGACGAGTTTCTGAAGCTGCTGAGCGAGGCGCTGCGCGCGGGTCCGGGCAGCCCGGCGTGGCGCGAGGCGATCACGTGCCTGACGGCCGAGCGGCTTACCGAGGCGGACGAATACCGCCTGCTGATGACGGTGCGCGAGGACCTGGAGAGCGGGCGCGGTTATCGCGCGATCCGCGCGGGCCCGGGGTTCACCCGCAAGGTGATGCAGCGCGTGGAGGAGGAGGCGCAGGAGCGATCACGCGGCATTCCAACGCCGACGCTGATCGCCATTCTCGCCGGGGCGGTGATTGTGGCCACGATCGCCATCCTGGCCGTGGTTCTTTACCGCTCGCACCCGTCGGGCGGCACGCTCGCGGATTTGTCGGCGACGTATTTTTCCAAGCCGCTGCTGGCCAGCGATTTTTCGCAGTCGATCCCGCCGGAATGGAAGAAGTTCGGGCAGGAGCCGGTGATCTCGGTGCGCGAAAAGGGCCTGCGGGCCGGGCCGGCGCGCGGGGACAAGGACTACAAGACCGGCGGAATCTCCTTCGCGTCGCCGATTCCCGCGGGGCGGAGCTTCGCGATCGAGGCGACGATCCGGATGGCGCGGCCGACGTCGCAGGTGTACGTGCAGGTGTTCGTATCGGAAGACCCGCTGTCCGGTTCGGCACGGGAATTCGTGGTGAATCTGAAGGATGGCAGCCTTGGTTCTTACGGGGCGGGGGACCAGGAGGCCGGGCCGCCCGTGTCGGTGCAGCCGGGATCGCTGTCGCTGACGATCAAGATGAACCAGCAGTTTGTCATCGTGCAGCGCGGGGCGGATAATCGCGAGGAGCAGCTTTACGAGGGCCCCCACGGGCTTTCGGGCCAGGCGGCGCGATACGTGGGCGTGCGCTTCGGCGCCCAGGGCGGCAAGGAAGCCGGCCTCGAAGACGTCGTTGTGCAGTCGATCCGCATCCTGGAGCCCTGATGTCCCTTGCCGACAACATATCGGCCGAATCGACGTCCGCGTGGTCGGACGTCGACGCCGCGCGGTTTCTGGCCGAAGCCTGCCGCAAGCTCCAGGCCGAACTGGGCAAGGTCATTGTCGGGCAGGACCGCGTGATCGAGGAGGTGCTCGCGGCGATCTTCGCGCGCGGACATTGCCTGATGCAGGGGGTGCCGGGGCTGGCCAAGACGCTGATGGTTTCGACGCTGGCGCGGACGATGGACCTGTCGTTCAAGCGGATTCAGTTCACGCCCGACCTGATGCCTTCTGACATCACGGGCACGGACATTCTGCAGGAGGAGCCGCAGAGCCAGCGGCGGCAGTTCGAGTTCCAGAAGGGGCCGGTTTTCGCGAATATGGTGCTGGCCGACGAGGTCAATCGTGCCCCGCCCAAGACGCAGGCGGCGCTGCTGCAGGCGATGCAGGAGCGGCAGGTGACGGCGGGCAACCGCACGCTCGATCTGCCCGAGCCGTTTTTCGTGCTGGCGACGCAGAACCCCATCGAGCAGGAGGGCACCTATCCGCTTCCCGAGGCGCAGCTCGACCGGTTCATGTTCATGGTGCTGGTGAACTATCCGCAGCGCGAGCAGGAGCTGGAGATGCTGAAGCGGACGACCGGCTCGTGCGACGAGCCGGTGAGCCGCGTGGTGGACGGCAGGCGCATCCTTGAGCTCCAGCAGCTTGTTCGGCGCGTGCCGGTGGGCGAACACGTCTACAACTTCGCCCTCGACATCGCGCGGGCGACCCGGCCCAACGAAAGCGGCGCCAGCGATTTCGTCCGGCACTGGCTGAGCTGGGGCGCCGGTCCGCGCGCCGGGCAATACATGGTTCTGGCCGGCAAGGCCCGGGCGTTGATGCAGGGGCGGCTGTTTGTGACGATCGAGGACATCGAGGCGGTGGCCCCCCCGGCGCTCCGTCACCGGATCATCCCCAATTTCAACGCTGAGGCCGAGGGGATCACGGTCGAGCAGATCATCAACAAGATCATGTCGCTGATTCCTCGCGGGAAGGGTGAGCGGCTGCTGTAGGTCTCCGAAAAGAGACAGCGCCCGCCGAGAAGATGCAGTCTCTCGCGGGCGCATCTGTTTTCGGACGTGGCGGCAATGCCTACGCCGCGATGTTTCGAGGGCCGTCGTGAGCAATGCATGCATAGGGCGTTCCGCATCGGCGGTTTTCTGGAGATGGCCAGGGCAGAGGGCGAGCGAGAAGCTGTGTGCTGCGAGGTTCACGCGCAACGTTATGCAGGGCAAGATGACTCCGCTCGTTTCGCTCTGCGGGCCGCCCGGATATGGATGAGCCCGCCGCTCGATGTACGACAGTTCGTCGGGCACACCCGCCTTCTTGCATTTGCACAGGTGCGCCCGGTCACGGGCCCGGCGGCGCCGTCGCCCTGAGGCGCAGCGCGACATCCTGCTGGTACTCGGGCGATGTCAGTTTCGCCCGGCCGCCGGAGTGATTGATCTGCTCGCTCTTGTCCACGTTGCCGGTCCTGGTATTGACCCACGCAGCCTGGTAGCGCCCGGCGGGCAGTTCGATCATCAACTCGGCCGCCGATCCGCCGCGGATGTAGATGGCGTAGGCCCTGCCGGCTTGTCCGAGCACGCGGACGGTGGCGTTGGCGGTGGGCGGGTTGCCGCTGATGGTCGCGGTGATTGCCCCGCCCTTCACGGCCGAGTTCATCGGCGTCATGCGAATAAAGTCGAACTCATCCATGAATTTTCTGAGGATCAGGAGCTGTTTGCGCAGCTCCGCCCCGCCGCCGCCGGGCGATTTGAAATCGATCAGCGTCCCGTCGGGGTGGCCGGGCGTGAACGAATAGTCGAGGTTGTCGTAGATGGCGCCGCCGGCGATGATGAAATCCCACGCCTCGGTGCGGTAGTGGACATCCTCTTTCCCGCGGAAGCCGGTCTCATCATCGGCGATCACCTTGTTCAGGCCGTAGTTCATGGCCACGGTTTCCGGCGGCGTGGCGTAGTGGAAGTTGAAGATGGAGACGTTGGGATCGGGCTTGTCGACCTTCTTGCGGTCGTTGGCGATGTTCTGGGCGATGAGGTGTTTGTTGGGCAGGTCCTTCTCCGTGTCGACGATGGCCTGGGCGATGTGCGCCTGCCACTGTTCGGTGACGCCGCCGAAATACGGTTCGTTGCAGATTTCGAAATAGAGGTTGTCAAAGCCGTTGAGCTGCCGGACCGCCTCGCGCGTGAAGGCGTCGTGGACGGCCACGAGATCCGCGTGCTTGAGCGTGTAGACCTCGGTGCGCGGGCAGGCGCCGATTGCGTTGATGTTGTTGGCGGCGTTCATCGGGTTCACTTTCCAGAGGTTCTCGTCGTAGAAGGGGCAGAAGAGGACATACTCGACGACGATGCCGCGTTTGCCGGCCTGGGCGACGAAATCCTTGAGGCGGTCCCAGTAGGCGGGGTCGAATTTCTTGAGGTCGAACTTGTTGCCCCCGTCGGCGGCGCCGGCCGTTTCGGTGCGGGCCCACGGGCCGAGATAGCGTTTGGGGCTGAGGGTGTTGTCGGTGATGCCGAAGGAGCCGGGAATCTCGTGATAGGTGCCCGAGAACGTGCGGGTGACGTTCATGCCGTCGCGCCGGGTGGCATCGAGATACTTGATGTAGTCGAAATCCAGATTCATCACAGCGCCATAGTGCTCGGTGGAGCCGATGAGGATGGTGGGCCGGCCGCGGAAGAGCAGATAGTGCGGGTTCTTGGGGTGCAGTTGCAGCGGGCGGTTTTCGCCGGCGGCCTCGAGGGCGCGAACCTGCGCAATAAAGGCGAAGCTCGTGAAGATCAGCACGAGAGGTTGAACCGGAAAATTGCGGATCATTGGATTTCTCCGGGACCAACTGATAACCACACGGGCGTGCGGCGGCAAGGGCAAGTTTGATGCTTCAAGCCGATCGCGCAGGATTTGCCGCACATTCTCGGGTGGCATGGGCAGGTACTCTTGCGCGTGCGTTTCTTCAGGCTCGCACGGACAAGAGTGCTTGCCCGTGCCACCCAAACTTCCGGAGACCACTTTCGGAAAAGAGATTTGTGCGCGCTTCTTGCAGAGCGCCCCTCGCCCGCGCAGAATACGCTTCCGATCGCCCGGCGTCGGGCGTCGGGCGGCATGTCAGGCGGTCGTCGGAGCACCGCATGCGGATTGGTCGTTACGCTGGCGAAAAGGGATTGAGATAAAGGAGAGACTTTTATGAGCAACGGGCTACCGGACTATCTGAAGATGGCCAAGGCCAACCCGATGTCGAACCGGGCGCCGTGGTACAAGAACACCGCGCCGACGTACGCGGGGATTTTTCTGTGGTTTGCGTTCTGGTCGAAGTACGGCCAGGCTCAACTCGGCGCCGGCATCGGTGCAGCGCTGCTCGGCCTGGTTCTGGCGGCGGTCATCTGCCACACGCTTTTCTACATGATCCCCGGCATGCTGGGGATGAAGACGGGATTGCCGCTGTATATCGTGGGCACTTCCACCTACGGCACGCAGGGCGGGTTCCTGATGCCCGGCTTCCTTATGGGCCTGCTGCAATTCGGGTGGCTGGGCGTCAATGCCTATTTCTCGGCTCTGGTCATTAATGCTTCGCTGGGCAAGAGCGAGATAGGGTGGAGGATTATCGCCGTCGTATGGGCAGCCGCGGCCGCATTCGTGGGTCTCAAGGGCATTAAGTATGTGGCCAGAGTGGCCACGTACGTGCCGCTGATTCCGCTGGCAATCATGGTAATCCTGTTTGCCAAGAGCGTCGGTGGGATCGCCAGTTTTGATGCCAGTAAACTCACGCACGTGAGCTTTATCAATGTGGTTGCGGCGATCATCACGCTGGTTGTCGGGTTCTTTGCCACCGCCGGCGCAGCCGGCGTCGATTTTGGCATGAACAACAGAGATGCCAGAGATGTGCAGATGGGGGGCTTGGTGGGCATAGCCGGCGCGGCCATTATCACTGCGGGCCTGTCGCTCCTGATTGCGGCCGGGGCCTGGGGCCATGGTATTGCCGCCCCTATCACAAAGACTCAGCCAGGCACGGCCGACCCGGTCTTCATGGGAAATCTGCTGGGCTCGGGAAAGGTAGGCAACATCATGGCGCTGCTTCTGGCGCTCGCCGCGTTCCCGCCGGCCTGCTTCAGCTCGTTCATCGCCGCCAACAGCTTCAAGACGACGCTGCCGAAAGTGAATCCCTTCGTATCGGTCGGATTGGGAACGGTCGTCAGCGCCGTTCTCGCGGTCACCGGCGCGGCAGGCAACCTGGAAAGCGTTTTCGGCTTGATCGGCGCATCATTCGGTCCGATCTGCGGCGCGATGATGGTGGACTACCTCCTTTCTGGAAAGAAATGGGCTGGTCCGCGGGCCGGCTGGAACATGGCCGGATGGATTTCGTGGGCCCTCGGTTTTATCGTCGGAATCCTGCCCAATGATTTGCTGGGCCGATTCAAATTGGATTTCCAACTCGGCCCCGTCTATGCGTTCGTCGTCGGCGCGATCGTGTACTTCATCCTGGCTAAGGCCGGACTCCAGCCACCGGTGGTGCCGATGGAAGGCGCTGCCGAGAAGGAGCCGGCCGCCGCGAAGTAAACCGGGGTTTCTGCGGTTTCGCGTGAATCCTGTGCCGCGGAGG
>Ga0315268_10005683_pt1 | contig 13351 bp, 13 predicted proteins | sample C1_top_MG_FD_204535 | JGI IMG/M metagenome (GOLD analysis project Ga0315268, IMG submission 204535) | Sediment microbial communities from Yellowstone Lake, YNP, Wyoming, USA - C1_top | ecosystem: Environmental > Aquatic > Freshwater > Lake > Sediment | place: USA: Wyoming | collected 2017-08-01 | reverse complement strand
TGGTACTTGTGGCGGGCGGCGGATCTGGCCAGGAAGTAGCGCCTGTCGGCGCGTCGCGTTCCAGTGCAGCAAGAATTCGCCTCGGACTTTCCGGCTATTGCGGTTGTCGGCGGACCCCGGTTGATCCAGTCGAACGAGTCCGCTGTGATGTCGGTGAAAAGCCACTGGACGCGACGGCCGTCGTCGGCCGCGGACGCGGCACCATTCAGAATAACAAACAATTGCCGATAAATTCAGAGCAAGGCCGTTGCCGATCTCCGCGAACATGCAACACACTCTGGCGAGAATGAACTGCATGTCAACCCGGATATTCAGGCAAGTGTACGCGCTGCGCAGCCTGAATCCTTCGCATCCGACTCTCCATGTGGAATATCCTTAGACGCTGGCTGGCCAGGTTCTCCTCCTTTGCCCGACGGCTCGCCGTGCGCCTTGGCGGCCGCCCATTGGGCCAATGGGTGGAGGGCAGCCATGCCGAACCGTATCGCAGGTTCTTTCACTTCCCGCTCCCGCTCGTAAAGCGCAGTTATCACCTGTACCTTCCGGGGAGATATGCCGCCGCGAAATCATGGCCGCTGCTGGTGATGCTCCATGGCTGCAAGCAAGACCCCGTGACATTTTCCAGCGGCACGCGCATGAACGAGCTTGCGGACGAGCAGGGATTCCTGGTGCTGTACCCGGAACAGAGGCGGTGGGCCAACCTGTACCGTTGCTGGAACTGGTTTGATTCCTCCGCACAGCGGGCCGGCGGTGAGGCGGCGCTGATCGCCGGGATGGTGCGCGAAGTCATCGACGCGTACGGCGTCGATCCGCGCCGCGTGTACATCGCCGGGCTTTCCGCAGGCGGCGCGATGACGAGCATCATGGCAAGTTGCTACGGGGATCTTTTCGCCGCGTGTGCCGTGCATTCCGGACTGATGTATCGGGCAGCCGAATCGATCCCCGAAGCATCGAAGGCCATGAGGCACGGGTCGCGTGCCTCGCCGGAGAATACCGCTCGGCAGGCCGTGGCGCAGAAGGAATTTGCTTTCGTACCTGTAATGGTCATCCACGGCAGCAGGGATGAGACGGTCAATCCGGTGAACGCCGATCAGGTGGTCGAACAGTTCATGGCGATGGCCAGGCTTTCCGACGGGGATAACGAGGCGTCAACGCAGTTCACCAGCAGCGAGCATGACGGAGACCATTACCCCTACGAAATGCGCGAATACCGTCGTGGGGACATGCTTCTGCTGCGACATGTACTGGTGGAGGGCTTGGACCATGCCTGGAGCGGGGGCAACGCAGAGCATGAGTTCAACGACCCGCAGGGTCCGGATGCCAGCCGCATGATCTGGGAATTCTTTACCGACTTCCAGCGCGGCGAGCAGAAGGCGCCGGCGGCCGCAGTGGCCCAATGAGTCCCTATCGCGCCCCGCCGGCAGCGCTCATCCCCGCGGATGTCCCGTATTTTGAGAAGGGGCTCTGCCGTGTAACGCGGCGCCCGATCAACGGCTGCTGCAAGAAGAACGAACGCCGCCTTCACCCTCCAAGCCCTACCCATGAACCCTCCCGCCAGGGCGGGAAGCAAGAAACTGCGTCCAACGTGGCGGAAGCTTCTGCCAACTCGCGACTCTAGACATGCTGCGTCGTATTTCGAGATCGATTGGGACGACACTCGCGCGCTATCTCAGTGCGCCGGTCGCCAATTACCGGCCACTGACCACGTCGCCGGCCAAACAGCTCGCCTCCACGTTGCGCCCCGGGGACGTTTTACTGGTCGAAGGCAACACCCGCATCAGCAACGCGATCAAATACCTGACCCAGTCCACCTGGTCGCACGCCGCGCTGTACGTCGGTGCAATGCCGAATGCCGCCAGTAACGGCGAGGAAGAGCCGTTTCTGGTCGAGGTGGACATGGTCAACGGCGTTACGGCAGTGGCGCTAAGCACGTACGCGGCGTTCCATACACGGATCTGCCGTCCGGTCGCGCTCACCGCCGAGGATGCTAAACGGGTTGTAGAGTACGCCGTGTCGCGCCTCGGCCAAACGTACGATCTGAAGAATCTGATCGATCTCGCGCGCTATCTGTTGCCCACGCCCCCGCTGCCCAGGCGCTGGCGCCGGCGCATGATGGCCCTCGGCAGCGGCGACCCGACCAAGGCAATTTGCTCAAGCCTGATTGCGCAGGCGTTTCATTCGGTGTCCTATCCGATCCTGCCCGACATGATCCGGCGACGCGACGACCCCGGTGCGGATGACCACAACCGCGAGCTGCTGACGATTCGCCATTTCAGCCTGTATTCGCCACGCGACTTCGACATCTCGCCGTATTTCGAGATCGTCAAGCCCTCGATCGAGCACGGCATTACCTATCGGCACACTGCACAGAAACAGGCGCCCACCGCCAGCAGCGACCAACTTCAATCGGCCGCGGCGCCCGTCCACCTGAACTTGACGCCGGAACCTCAGGCCGGAGCGAGGTAAGACCGGCGCAACGTCTGCTCGATGAATACCCGCGCCTCTTCCGCGACGAACGGCTGGCCGTGGGCAAGCCGCTCCGCGTACTCGAAGAATGCAATGAAGAGCTGGCCCTGGTCCACTGGCTTTCTCAGTGTGAACCGACTGTCGCGCCGGATGAGTTCTTTCCAAGCGGCACGGACCTCGGCCCAGAAGGGCTCGGTCTCTTCGAAATAGTTCTTGCCCGCACTGAAGTCGTAGCCTCGGATGCGCTGGTAGCGGGCCACACCATATTCGCGCGCCAGATAGGGGATGGCTGCCCGCGGTTTTCCGGTTTCATCCAGTGCCAGCTTCAAATTGTTTTCCTCCTGTATCCACCCGGTCGGCGTGATGGTGTGGCGGTTGGTTCCCAGCAGAACCTGATAGTCGTTGCGCACGCTCCATTCGCGCCGCGGCAGCGGCCGCCAGGTTTCATCGCTGATCCAGGTCGAAAAACTGTCGCTGTGCTGCCAGCGGCCACTCGCGGCATAGCGTGGCGAGTCGTCGACCTGGTAAACCGACTGCACCCAAGCACCGCGGTGCCGGCCTTGCGGAATGTTTCTCAGAGCCCAGGTATTCGATCCCTGATAGGCCAGCGCGGCGTCCGCCTCATATCGCCATTCCTGGCGCCAGTGACGGGTGACGAAGGGCTCGCTCTCGCTGCCGTCCTGCTGCAGCACGCGCATCACCAGAACATGCTGCAGGGCGATGAAATCCCCGCGGTCTTCGGCTACGAATACAGTCTCGGTGCCCCAGCTCTGGTAAGGCGCGTCCGGTTTGAGCGCCGGATCGAATCTCGCCACTTCGAGGAAATCGAAACTCACGCGATAGGGGCCGGCCATAGCCAGGATCGCGCGACGATCGCGCTCGAAATCGCTTAAGCTCGCTGCATGCAGGCGTTTCCATTCTTCCGCCGGCTCCGTGTCCAGCGTCACCGCTGCGCCCTTCGTGCTGGCGCCGCGCGGCTTGAGCATACCTTCGCCCATGGGCCAGGAAAATGTATAGCGGCTTATTTCTGTGGCCTCGGGCGAACCAGGCTCGTAGGCGTGCACGGCGAGGGGCATCAGGGCAGTGGCGACCAGGATCAAGAGCAGGCGCATGGCGGATTCTCGGAGTCAAACAGACCACTCCATTCTAGACGATTGACGTCGAATGGGGCGGGCCGTCCCCGGCCAAAACCATTGGCACGATCTCCGGATTGGGCTCATGATGCATGGAACTTGGCGCAAGCGCCGCGGGCAACCGACTGGTTCGCACAATCGTAAGAAAACTACACGGCTATTCAATTTACTGGAGGAAAAAGTCCATGAAGTTCAATACGGGAATTGCAGCGGCGATGGTCATGATTTTTGTCATCACGGGACTTGCGGCTTGCGACAAGAAGGGTACTGCGGAGAAAGTTGGCGAATCGATAGACAATACGGTGAAAAAAGCCGGCGAGAAAATTGAAGACGCCGGCAATAAGATCAAGGATGCCGCGAACGACGCCAAAGACGACGCGACGAAGAAGGTCGGCGACAAGATAGAAGAGGTCGGCGATAAGATCAAGCATGCCGCGAAAGCAGCCAAGAAGTAGGGAAGCACGGAATTACGCGTTGCGTGCCGGCTGTGGAATGGTGGTTTGCTCTTTGGTCGTCAGTTTGCTGGTGATCATGTGTGCCTTCATGGTCGGCTTCGTCATTCGCCGGGCGACGTTCGTCAACGATCCGGGCGGCTCGCATCGGCCGCCCGCGGGGCTTAGAATCGCGATGTCTTCCGACCCACGCAACGTGTCCCGTTGACGCCGTCCGCTTCCATTCCCCCTGAATACGCCGCTGCCTCGGCCCGCTGGACCGGCCTGTCTGTCGATCGACGCGAAGATGCCGCCCTGCTGATCGGCAGAGGCCGCTTTGCCGACGATCTCGGGGTGCGGCCCGGCACGCTGCAAGCGGCGTTCGTGCGCTCGCCGCATGCCCATGCGCGCGTGAGCGGCGTCGACACGTCGGCCGCGCTCGCCGTGCCCGGGGTGCGCGCCGTGCTCACCGGCGAGGACGTGAAGCGCTGGACGGCGCCCTTCGTGGTCGGTGTGAAAGCACCGATGGAGCACTGGTGCCTGGCGGTGGACAAGGTGCGCTACGTCGGCGAGCCGGTGGCGCTGGTCGTGGCCGAGAACCGCTATGTCGCCGAGGATGCGGCCGATCTGGTGCGCGTGGAATACCTGCGGCTGCCTGCGGTAGTGGAGACCTCCCATGCCATCGACGCAGGCGCTTCGCTCCTGCATGAAGCGGTCGGCTCGAACGTGGTCAGCGACCGCAGCTTCGTCTACGGCGATCCCGACGCGGCATTCGCGGCGGCCCCGCACCGGGTGCGGCTCAAGATTCACTACCCGCGCAACTCCTGCACGCCGATCGAGGGTTTCGTTGCGGTGGCCGAGCATCTGGCCGGGGACGAAGGCTACGAGGTGCTGTCGAATTTCATGGGGCCGTTCTCGCTGCACGCGGTGATGGCACTGGCGCTGAAGGTGCCGGCATCGAAGCTGCGCCTGAAGATGCCGCGCGATTCCGGTGGCAGCTTCGGCGTCAAGCAGGCGATCTTTCCCTATGTGGTGGCGTTGTGCCTCGCCTCGCGCAAGGCGGGCGCACCGGTGAAATGGGTCGAGGACCGGCTCGAGCACCTTTCGGCCGCGACCTCTTCGACCGGGCGCGATTCGGTGATCGAGGCCGCGGTGGAGCGCGACGCGCGCATCAGCGCGCTCGCCTGGGATCAGTTCGACGACGTCGGTGCTTACCTGCGCGCGCCCGAGCCGGCGACTTTGTATCGCATGCACGGCTGCCTGACCGGCGCCTATGACGTGAAGCACCTGCGCGTGCGCAACCGCGTCGTGGTCACGAACAAGACGCCGGCCGGACTGGTGCGCGGCTTCGGCGGGCCGCAGGTCTATTTCGCCCTCGAGCGCCTGCTGCACCGGATCGCGCAGGAACTCAAGCTCGACCCGCTGCACGTCTTCCATCGCAACTTCATCCCGAAAGATGCGTTTCCGTACCGCGCGGCGGCCGGCGCGCTGCTCGACTCCGGCGACTATCACGGCGCGCTCGATCTCGCGGTGAAACAGGGCGGCCTTTCGGAACTTTACGAGCGGCGCCAACGCGCGCGGGCCGAGGGCCGGCTCTACGGCATCGGTTTCTCGGCCATCGTCGAGCCGTCGATCTCGAACATGGGCTACATCACCACGGTAATGACGAAGGAGGCGCGCGCGAAGGCCGGACCGAAGAACGGCGCCATCGCCAGCGCCACCGTGGCGATCGACCTGCTGGGCGGGGTCGGTGTGACGGTCGCCTCCGTGCCGCAGGGGCAGGGCCACATGACCGTGCTGGCGCAGGTCGTGGCAGACGTGTTCGGCCTGAAGCCCGACGACATCGCGGTCAACGTGGAACTCGACACCCACAAGGATGCGTGGTCGGTGGCCTCGGGAAACTACTCCAGCCGCTTTGCGGGCGCGGTGGCGGGAACTGCGCATCTGGCGGCCGTGCGCTTGCGTGCAAAGCTTTGCTCCATCGCCGCCGCGCAACTGCGCTGCGCGGAATATGACGTGGCATTCGAGGGCGGCAAAGTGTTTGCCCGTGGCGAGCCGGCGATGGCGATCGCCTTTGCACGCATCGCCAGCGGCTCGCACTGGGCGCCGGCCCTGCTGCCCAAGGGCGTCGAGCCCGGCATGCGCGAGACCGTGTTCTGGACGCCCGAATCCCTCGAAGCGCCGGACGAACAGGACCGTATCAACACATCGGCGGCTTACGGTTTCGTGTTCGACATCTGCGCGCTGGAGATCGACGGCGCCAGCGGCAAGGTGCGCATCGACCGCTACGTCACCACCCATGATGCCGGCCGGTTGCTCAATCCCGCGCTCGCCGACGGTCAGATACGCGGCGGGTTCGCGCAGGCTTTGGGCGCGGCGTTGATGGAGGAATTCTCCTATGCACCCGACGGGGCCTTCCTCGCGGGAACCTTCGCCGACTACCTGGTGCCCACGGCGATGGAAGTGCCCGAGCCGGTCATCATTCACATGCAAACGCCATCGCCATTCACCCCGCTCGGCGCCAAGGGCCTGGGCGAAGGCAACAACATGAGCACGCCGCCCTGCATCGCGAACGCGCTTGCCGATGCGCTCGGTGCGGGCGTGGATCCGGAAGCGATCGTGCTGCCGATGACGCCGGCGCGAATCATGGCGCTGATCGGCATGCCCGATCCGCCGCCCGCCAATCCGGTTGCGACGTGGGTGTCGGGAGCCGCAAAGGCACTCTGCATGTCCGGCATCGTGGAACTCGACGCCGCGCCCGAGGCAGTATTCGCCGTACTCCTCGATCCGCTGGCGCTGGCATCCGTGATTCCGGGTTGCGAGCGGCTCGAAGTGGCAGGTGATAACCGCTACACCGGCGACGTGACGCTGGGCGTGGGATTGGTGAAGGCGCGTTATCGGGCGGAGGTGTTGCTCACCGAAATCGACGCGCCGCGTTCGCTGCGGTTGTCGGGACGCGGGGCGGGCACGCTGGGGCTGGCCGAAGGCGGCGGCCGTGTGACGCTTTCGCCTTCGGGCAACGGTACCCGTCTGCACTATGAATACGAAGTCGCGGTGGGCGGCAAGGTGGCGGCCGTGGGCGCACGCATGCTCGAAGGCGCCGCCCGCGTGGTGCTGAACCAGTTGTTCGAACGCCTCGGCCGCCGCGCCTCGGGCCGCGCTGGCACGGCCGCTGAAGCCGGCTGGTGGCGGCGACTGGTGCGCTGGCTGGGGATTGCGCGATGAAGCCGTCGCAGTTCGATTACATATGTGCCGACAGCGCCGACGAGGCGGTGGCACTGCTCGCGGAACATGGCGAAGAGGCGCGCGTGCTGGCCGGTGGCCAGTCGCTCATGGCGATCCTGAACATGCGGCTCGCCGAGCCGAAGGTGCTGGTGGACATCCATCGAGCGGCCGACCTCGCCGGCATCGAAGTGCGCGGTGTCCGACTGCACGTGCAGGCCGCGGTGACCCAGGCTGCGTTGGAACGCCATGCGGACCTCGCGCGCCGGTTGCCGATGCTCGCGCAGGCGCTTCCGAACCTCGGGCACTTCCAGACCCGCAATCGCGGCACGGTATGCGGCTCGATCGCGCATGCGGACCCGAGCGCAGAGCTGCCATTGTGTCTCGCGACCCTCGGCGGCCAAGTGGTGTTGCGCTCGCGGCGCGGGCAGCGCACCGTGGCTGCGCAGGAATTTTTCACCGGCATGCTGCAAACCGCGTGCGCGCCGGATGAACTGGTCGAGGAAGTGCGCTTTCCGCTCTCCCGCACGGGCGAGCGCCACGGCTTTATCGAGGTGTCGATGCGGCATGGCGATTTCGCAATCGTCGCGCTGGCGGCGGTCGTGGATGCGGACGCGATTCGCCTCGGCGTCGGCGGTGTCGGCGACCGGCCGCAGGTGGCGCGCTGGCCGAAGCTCGCCGGTTCCGCGCTCGACGATGCCTTGAACCAGTTCGGCTGGGACCTCGGCGCGCGGGACGACGTGCACGCAACCGCGGTGTACCGCCGCCATCTGGTGCGCACGCTCGGGCGCCAACTCATCGAACGGCTGGGGACGACATGATTCCGAAATTCTCACCACCGAGGCACAGAGAAAATTCCTATATCTGATTGGACGTACGGTAGGCGAGCGAAGACGATGATGCCAAGCTTTGTCGCGTGGATCGAATCTTTTCGGCATCTGTCGCATTTAGTTCTCTCCCGTCTTTCTCCGTGTCTCTGTGCCTCTGTGGTGAATCGGGTTAATCCAAAATGAAGCACTACAAGCGCGGCGTCATGCATCGCCTTGAGTTTGAACTGAACGGCGTGGCGCGCTCCGGTCACTGCGAGCCGCGCATGCTGCTGTCAGATTTCCTGCGCCAGGAACTCGGCGCCACCGGTGTGCATGTCGGCTGCGAGCACGGCGTGTGCGGCGCCTGCACGGTGCGGATCAACGGTGTTGCCCAGCGTTCCTGCTTGCAGCCGGCGCTGGCGGCGGCCGGCCAGCGGGTTCAAACCGTCGAAGGCCTCGCAAACCGCGACGGGGAACTCACCGACCTGCAGGCGGCGTTGCGCCGACACCATGCGTTGCAATGCGGTTTCTGCACGCCGGGTATTCTCATGTCCGCGGCGGAATTCCTGGAGCGCGCGCCGGACCCGGACCAAGCGCAGGTGCGCGAAATGCTCTCCGGGCACCTTTGCCGCTGCACCGGCTATACCAATATCGTGATGGCGATCCTGGAAACCGCGGCGCAGCGGCAAGGGCGGGACGGTGCTTGATCTCGGCCGCACCTTTCTGCAAAGCGTCGAGCGCAGGCCGCAGGCGCTGGCGATCGTCGACGGTCCCGTCCGGTGGACTTACGCAGAATGGCAAACGAAGGTCGCGGCCACGGCGGGCGCCGTGCGAGCCCTCGGCCTCGGGCGCGGCGATCACGTGCTGGTGATCCTGCAGAACCGCTGGCAAATGGCCACGCTGCACTGGGCCTGCCAGTTCCTCGGCGTGATCGTGACGCCGCTCAACTGGCGCGCGAAGGCCGACGAGATCGAATACTGCGCCCTTGATGCCGAAGCCAAAGCCGTAGTGTTCGAAGCCGTGAGTGCCGAGGCGGTGACCGGGTCGCCCGCGTGCGCGAAACTGCCGCGGATCGTTGTCGGCGGCGATGGCAGCGCGCAGGCCGGCGCGATCGGCTTCGACGACTGGATCGGCGCGGCTTCGCCGATCGCGTCGCCGGCGGCCAGCGCCGGGGATTGGTCGCTGATGCTCTACACCTCGGGCACGACCGGCAAGCCGAAGGGCGTGCCGCGCCGCCACCGGGCCGAGCGCGCGGCAGCACTGGCGCACGTGGCGCAGAACCTCTACCGGGTCGGCGAACGCACACTGGGTGTGATGCCGCTGTATCACACCATGGGCGTGCGCTCCCTGCTGTCGATGGCGCTGGTGGACGGCGGCTTCGTCTGCCTGCCGCGCTTCGATGCCGGGCAGGCGTTGCGGCTGATCGCCGCCGAGGGCGTGACACATCTGTACCTCGTGCCCACGCTGTATCACGATCTGCTCGCGCATGCGGATTTTGCGCAGACCGATCTTCACTCGGTGACCCGGCTGGGCTTTGCCGGCGCGCCGATGCACGATGCGCTGCTGCAGCGACTGCACAAGGCCTTCGAACCCGAATGGCTGGTCAATCACTATGGCTCCTCGGAAGTCTTTACTTTCACCTTCGACCAGGACGCTGCCGCCAAGCCCGGCTCGGCGGGCAGGGCCGGCGTGAACGCGCGGGTGCGGGTCGTGAAGCTGGACGCGAAAACTTCCGAGGACATCGCAGCACAGGGCGAGGAAGGGCAGATCATCGCCGAGCTGGTGGGCGACGAAGCCTTCGAAGGCTACTGGAAGCGGCCCGACGCGGATACCAAAGCGCTGCGCCAGGGCTGGTACTTCACCGGCGACACCGGTTATCTCGACCGCGACGGCGACCTGTTCGTCAGCGGCCGCGTGGACGATATGATCATCTCCGGCGGGGAAAACATTTCGCCGGTGGACATCGAGTCGGCGCTGTCGCTGCACCCTGCCGTGGACGAAGTGGCGGTGGCAGGTCTGCCCGACGCGCGCTGGGGCCAGCGGGTGGTGGCCTTCATCAAGCGCAAGGCGGCGGTGGACGGGCAGGCGCTGGATGCCCACTGCAGGGCGACAAACCTGCCGAACTTCAAGCGCCCGCGCGAATATGTGTTCGTCGCCGCGATCCCGAAGTCGCCGGTCGGCAAGATCCTGCGGCGAAAGCTCGTCGCGGGCGAGTACGAATTGGAGACATCAAATAACGGCACTTGAACCACGGAGGACACGGAGGAAGAACAATACGAAGCGAAAAGAATTGCGGCTAAAAACCGGATCACGGTTCGCAGACCTGCCGCACCAGCCTTTTGCTGCAATGGCTCGTCAGCCAAAAAAAACTGTAAGCCATGAATTTTCTTTGTCTTGCCCTTCCTCCGTGTCCTCCGTGGTTCAAATTTTTTCGAGGAAATTTCCAAATGAACGCAATCGAACACCCCTCGCAGGGCCTGCTGAAGAACCTCGACGGCTTTCGCATCGAAGTGGACACGGCGAAGAAGCGCGGCGATGTCATCCTCGACCGACCGCCGCTTAACGTGGTGAGCATGCCGCAGCGCGACCAGTTGCGCTGCGCGTTCGAGGCGCTGGACGCGAATGCGCACGTGCGCGTAATTGTCTTGCGCTCGGCCGGCGAGCATTTCTCCAGCGGCGGGGACATCAAAGGTTTCCTCGAAGCGAGCCCAGAAACTGTTTCGACGCTGGCGTGGAATATCGCGGCGCCGGCGCGTTGCGGCAAACCGGTGGTCGTGGCAAATCGCGGTTACTGCTTCGGCGTTGGCTTCGAGATTTCGCTCGCCTGCGATTTCCGCATTGCCTCCGAGACCGCGCTCTATGCGCTGCCGGAACAGAAGCTGGCGCAGATCCCCGGCTCGGGCGGCTGCGCCCGGTTGCAGAAGATGGTGGGCATCACCCGCACCAAGGACATCGTGATGCGCTCACGGCGCATTCCCGCGAAACAGGCATACGACTGGGGCGTGGTCACCGAGTGCGTGCCGGACACCGAACTCGAGCGCACGACCGACGCACTGGTGGAGGAACTGCTGGCGCTCTCGCCGCTGGCGCAGCGCACCGCGAAGAAGCTTCTGAACGACACCGAGGATTCCACCCTGTCGATCGCAATCGAGCTGGAGGGCCATTGCTACAGCCGGCTGCGCTCGTCGGACGACTTCCGCGAAGGCGTGAGCGCTTTCCACGCCAAGCGCAAGGCGCAGTTCAGAGGGAGCTGAATCGAGTGGCACTTACTTAAGGGTTGCGCGCGAACTCCGCCTGCGCATTCTTTCCCCCAACCTGTCCTCCCCCACTGGCGCAGGGGAAGGGACCATGGGAAAAAGCTCCACACTCGGCTCCCTCCTCTGCGCATGAAATGCGCGGGGGAGGGGTGGGGTGGGGGCAAAGGGGTTAAGTAAGTGCCATTCGAGACTGAATCCGGTTAGCGGGGACTCAGAGGCTGTGAAAAAATTGATCGTGAGATCTTTGGTCTATTTCAGGGAGGGGTCACCCCTTACCGCGAGCAAGCAAATCGATCCTGGGCCATTCTGAGAGGTCGCGAATGCGAACTTACGGCCAATCGAGGCCCATTCCGCCAGAACTCTCGATTATCGATTTTTTCACGCACTCTCAGCCCTCCTTGCCGTTCACGCCCAGTTCCTGCGCCAGCCGCTTCGTTACTCGTCTGAGCAGCGCGGCCGGTATTTTTCCGAGTTTCGTTGCATCGCGTGCCTCGATGGTAGCGATTTTTGCAGTCCGGATTAGCGAAGCGACAGGGAGGCCGCTCTGTGCAAAATGGATTACCGGCACGTCACCGGGCCACCCGCGGTTCTCCGCGCTGGTGATCATTGCGACCCAAAGCAATCCGTGCGCGTCCTCGATGCCGCCGGTCGATACGACCAAGGCGGGCCGTGATTGCCGCGTCGAGCGATCGGTGTAGGGAAAGGGAACCTTGACGACATCGCCTTGCTTAAAGCTTGCCATAGGCTTTGGTGTCCGCCTCGGAACTCCACTCGGAGAAGGTTCGGAACGGATCGTCCGTTTTGCCGCCGCGGCTGGCCTTGGTGAGAATCACTCGCTCATCGACGATTTCGTAAATCAACTCGTCGCCGGCCTGGAGGCGCAGCGCAGCGCGTACCGGCTGTGGAATGGTGGTTTGCGCTTTGGTCGTCAGTTTGCTGGTGATCATGCTTGCATTCATGGGTAGTAAGGAGGTTCCTTATGGTAAGGAAAATCCTTGTTTTTTTCAAATAAGCCGGCATTCGGATCGAATGCATAACCGGATCGCTATCCGGGTTCGGTTCGGCTGGAGCGTGGCCCGGCCTCAACGCAATTTTGCGCTACTGAAGCCGCCGGCAGACTGAATGTCTGCACGGCAGGAAGCCGGCAGGTATTTCCTGATGTCCGCCGTATTGGCAGGATCGGGGCCGCAATCCCATCGAATAATCGCAGTTCCCGCAATGGGCGGTTTTGTTCCTTGGGCATCCGCCCAGGGTTTGAGAACGATCGCCTGACCATTGACGGCCTTTGCGATGTTCTGGACCGCAACCTGGATTTCCCCGGAACCATTCGTACTGAGCACCGTCACGTACTTTGAGAATGCCGGTGTCGAGGCGTTCGATTCGCAACCCCACGTGCCGGCCTCGGGCAGCTTGGCGACGGTCGTCACGGTTTCCGTGATGGAAGTGCGGCACGCCGACGCCGAAAGGATGGCTTCTGACATCTGGGCGCGTGGGCTATAACTATTCAAAAGCGGATCCGTTGCGTTGACGAGCCACGCGACCTGATGCGTCACGCCGATAGTGCCGATCCCGGCGACAAACAGGAGCAGCATGATCGCCAGACCGCCCAGCGTCCAGCGCCATGGCCAAACCGGTTTCGAAGCGGCCGACATTTGCGCATGGAGCCCGCGGGCGAAGTAATGCGTGCCGATGGAAAGTATTACGAGACACACGATGGCCTCGGCCGCGAGCGCGGGATTCAGCTCGATGCGCGCTGCGTTGTCGCGTATGAAATGGACCCATCCGAAAATCCAGTACCAGAGAATCTCGAAGAGTGGAAAACCCGATTGAGCCACCTGCATCAGCACGACCAATGTCAGGAAGCAGATCAGCAGCCATTTGAAAAAGGTGCGCACCCAACTCATGGGTTACATCGTCCGCGTGCCGGAATTCGTTTTCGTCCCGGTCATGGTTTGCCGCCTTCGCGCTGCTTGAGCTGATAGATCGTTTTGCCTTTTTCCCAGGCCCCCGGCGTCATCAGCTCACGCGTACCCGCG
>Ga0315268_10005682_pt1 | contig 13351 bp, 10 predicted proteins | sample C1_top_MG_FD_204535 | JGI IMG/M metagenome (GOLD analysis project Ga0315268, IMG submission 204535) | Sediment microbial communities from Yellowstone Lake, YNP, Wyoming, USA - C1_top | ecosystem: Environmental > Aquatic > Freshwater > Lake > Sediment | place: USA: Wyoming | collected 2017-08-01 | reverse complement strand
TGCACGTCGAGCGCGACTTCCAGATCAAGATAGACGGCGTGCTGGTGCGCGGCCGCATGGACCGCGTGGACCGGCTCGGCGAGCGCCGCATCCGCATCCTGGACTTCAAGACCGGCGCCGCCTACACCCAGCAGAAGGCCGACGACAGCCTGCAACTCACCCTCTACGCCATCGCCGCGCGCCAGGCCTGGGGCGCCGAGCCGCAAGAGCTGATGATCTACAACCTGGAAGACAACTCGCAGATCGTCACCCCTCGCACCGAAGTCCAACTCCAGGAAGCTCGCGACAAAGTCCGCCAGGTCGCCGAAGGGATCAAGGCCGGCAACTTCGATCCCACACCCGGGTTCCACTGCCGCTGGTGCGAGTACCGCAACCTCTGCCCCGCCACCGAGCAGAAGCTCTACTCTATCGAGCGCGCCGCCGGAGCCAACTAGGCCGCGGTTTCATCTGCCCAACATGACGTGGCGCAGCCGCCCTCGGCTGCCGCGACACGCAATAGAGCTGGTTCAGTCTTTCGTGGAAGGGCACGGCGGAACCTGTCGTCCCGAGCGCAGCCGAGGGAGCGGAGCGAGGGAGCCGTGCCGCAACGACCCGATTGTGGCGGCTTCAGCCGCTGAGGGGACGCCCTCTCGGCTCCTGAATATCAATGTTGAAAACTGCGGAAATCGAGCAGAGTTGTTGGTGGAATGAAAACAGGACAGCCGATCACCGAAAGCCGACGGCCGATTACCAAAAAACTTAGGGGACGCTTCCCGCGTCCCCTTCAGTGCCTCTGTGGCTGACGACTAGTGCTTCTTAGTCGCCTTCTTCGCTGTCTTCTTGCCACCTTTTTTGGTTGCCATTGGATCTATTCTCCCTTCCATTCTTCATGGATTCGCAACGATCCTCTGTTGCAATTGTTTGATTGTATAGAGTCAATCAAAAACGAAGTCAAGAAAAAAATCCGTTGAACCACGAAACTTACATCCACTTCGGCGATGTACCAGCGGCGCGCGGCCACGGAATCGTCGGCCGGCGTCATCTTATTAGGCGGAAGAACAACCCGCTGGCTGAATCCTGCAGCGCGTGCGCGATCATTCCCGGGCGCAGGCTCCTGCGCCACAGCGCCAGCAGGCCGAACAGCGCGCCGTACACCGCGATCAACACGATCCGCCGTCCTCCCTGATAGGCGTGCGCGATGCCAAACACGATCGCCTGCAGCACCACGGCCGCCCACGGGCTGCGCGTTGCCGCCGCGAACTGCTTCTGCAGGTAGCCGCGGAACATGATCTCCTCGCAGAAGCCCGCGGTCGCGCTCAACACCAGCCACAGTCCCGCCTCCGCCACCGTCCGCGGCACCAGTTCGCCGATTTGCTTTTTCGCCTGCTGCAACTGATCGGGAGCGGTCAGCCCCAGCGCGAACGACAACCCTACCAGCACGCCCGCCGCCACCATCCAGAAGCCGATCGCCGTCGCCGCGTCCAGCAGCGCGTCTTCCGGCGACGACCACCTTCCCCCCACGATCTCCCGCAGTCCCACGCCGCGGCGCCGCGCTCCCCACACGATGTAGGCCACCAGCAGCCATTCCCACCCCAGCGTCAGCGCGTACATCAGGATGCGCCCGTGGCGTGCGATCATCGTGTGCTGCGATTGCGCCGACGCCACCGCAAATCCCAGCACCACCGCGACAAATATTGTGGTATGCCAGGTGGGCGCCACCGGCTCCTGTGCTGCCGCTGTCCTCGGCGGTGTAGCTTCTTGCGCGATCGGCTGGTCGGTGGACAAGCTGTTTTCCCCCTCTCGTTCCGGCGCCGGGCAATTTGAAACTGGAAAATTTACAATTTTGAAATTTCGCGAACCCAAGCGCTACTCACAAATTTCAAATTCTCAAATTTCCAATCTCAGATCCCGCCCGGCCTGGCTTCTCCTCCATCTTATAATCATGGGTCGAAATCCAAGCAGGAGCACTCATATGCCTTCGCCGGATGATGTGGTGATCGTTTCCGGAGTCCGGACCCCCATCGGAAGATTCCAGGGCTCGCTAGCGGAACTCAGCGCTCCCAAGCTGGGCGCCATGGTGGTGCGCGAGGCGGTGAAGCGCGCCGGCATCACCGACGTCAACCAGGTTGACGAATGCATCATGGGCAACGTGGTCCAGGCCGGCCTGGGACAGAACCCGGCGCGCCAGGCGGCCCTGGGCGGAGGCCTCTCCGCCTCGGTCGGCGCCATGACCATCAACAAGGTTTGCGGTTCCGGCCTGAAGTGCGTGGCACTGGCCGCCCAGGCCATCCAGACCGGCAACAGCAGCCTGGTGGTCGCCGGCGGCATGGAGTCCATGAGCAACGCTCCTTACCTGCTGCCGCAGGCGCGTAAGGGCTATCGCCTCGGCAACGGCGCCATCATCGACTCCCTGGTCCACGACGGTCTCTGGGACGTCTACAACGACTACCACATGGGCCACACCGGCGAGAACGTCGCCGAGAAGTACCACATCACCCGCCAGGAGCAGGACGACTACGCCGTCAACTCCCACCGCAAAGCGGTCGCTGCCACCAAGGAGTGCCGTTTCAAGGACCAGATTATTCCGGTCGAAGTGCCCGGCAAGAAGAAAGGCGAGACCATCCTCTTCGACAAGGACGAGGGCCCGCGCGAGGACACCACCATCGAAGCCCTGCGCGCCCTCAAGCCCGCCTTCAAAAAGGACGGCACCGTCACTGCCGGCAACGCCCCCGGGGTGAACGACGGCGCCGCCGCCCTGGTGGTCACCTCCGCCGGCGCTGCCGAAAAGCTCGGCGCCAGCCCCATGGCGCGCATCGCCGCCCAAGCCACCAGCGGCATCGATCCCGCCTGGATCATGATGGCGCCCGTGGATGTGGTTCGCCTGCTCTGGCAGAAAACCGGCTGGAACAAGGATGAGGTTGACCTCTATGAGATTAACGAGGCGTTCTCCGTTGCAGCCATCGCTGTCACCCGCGAACTCGGTCTCGATCTCTCGAAAGTGAACGTCAACGGCGGCGCCGTCGCGCTCGGACATCCCATCGGCGCCACCGGCGCGCGCATCCTGGTTACCCTGCTGTATGAGATGGTCCGCCGCGACGTCAAGCGAGGAATCGCCGCCCTTTGCCTCGGCGGCGGCAACGCCGTCGGCTTGGCCGTCGAGCGCTAGAGCAATTAGCGATTAGCGATTAGCAGTTAGCTGCCGTCACCGTGCGCCTTAGCAATTGCTAATTGCTAATCGCTAATTGCTAATTGCTAATTGCTGATCGGCAACGCGCCTTCAGTACAAAATAAACCCGCGATTGATATTCGCCACCATCCGCCCCGTCCTCCGGAACACCCCGATCCCTTCGCGCCCACCCTTCTCATTGGTGTTGCCCTCGATGGTCGTCAGCCGGTCGCCGTCGGCCCACTCCACCAGTCCGGTGTGGCCGTTGCCGCTGCCGGTGGACAACACGAACACGCACCCCGGCTGCACCAGCGACGGTTGCGCCAGCGCCTCCACCGCCGAGATGCGCTTCACCCCGGCCGCTCCCGCCCGCGTCCACATGTCCAAAACCTGCGCCGTCCGCACCGCCGGGTTGGCAACTCCCAGATCGGCTGCCGCTCGGTGGAAGCACCAGTACACAAATGCGGCGCACCAGGCATGGCACCCCGACGCCGGCTCCAGCCCCGCGCAGCGCAGGTACTCGTCCACCTGCGGTCCCCGGTTCGATCCCGTCGGCTCCTCCAGCACGCCCACCTGCGACCCCGCCACTTTCAGCACGCGTTGCAGCAGCGGGGTGGCGGCCCTGGTGACCGGCGGCACCGACGCCGCGCCAAACAGCGCGCCCCACGTCATCGGCCCCACCACCCCATCCACCTGCAGCGGGCTGCTGAATTTGTCCAGCGATCGGGCCTGGAACAGTTCCACCGCGTCGGCGGTCTCCGCCCCGAACACGCCGTCTTCCATAACCGGACCGCAGCCAAGCTGGTTCAGCCGCTGCTGAATGGCGCGCACCAGCGGCCCCTGCGCTCCGGCGGTCAACACGTATCCAGGAAATATCATGGGTGAATTTGCAGCGCTCGCCATGCCGGCGATTCTCTCACGATATCGAAGCGTGGCGTAGAGGGGATGTGCTGTCGATGGCTTCCGCGCGCCTGATTCCATCGGCAATCGTCAATGTTGTGGCTTAGTTCGTCTGCCCTGCGGTCACTCCCGCGCTCCTCAGCGCCGGCAAGGTGACCAGGAATACCGACCCGCCGTCCGGCGCCTTCTGGGCTTCGATGCTGCCCTCGTATTTTTTCAAAATCGCCATGGCGACGCTTAATCCCAGGCCGGTGCCGCGTCCGGGCCGCTTGGTGGTGAAGAAGGGGTCGAAGATTTTCGGCAGCGTTTCCGGGCTGATCCCCGGTCCGTCGTCCTGGAAGCTGATCCACACCCGCTCGCTGTGCCTGCCCAGGCGCACCCGCAGCGTGCCCCGCGGCCGCACCTCCCGGATGGCCTGCTCCGCGTTGATGATCAGGTTCAGAAACACCTGCATGAGCTGGTGCGGATCGCCAACCACGTTGGGCAGCGTCCCGTCGGGAATGAAATCCACCGTGATGTTGTTCACCCGCAGCGAGTGCTCGTGCAATTGCAGGCTCCGCTGCACCATCTCGCTCACGTTCAGCGGCGCTTTGCCCGGCGCCGGCGGGCGCGCGAAGAACAGCAGGTTCTGCACCACCTCGGCGGCGCGCCGTGCCTGCTGCTTCAGCAGCTCGAACTTGCGCCCGACTGCCTGGTCCGGCGCCGCCGCTTCCAGCAGCTCCACCGCCCCCAGGATCGCGGTCAGCGGATTGTTCAGCTCGTGCGCGAAGCCGTCGATCATCTGCCCCATGGCCGCCAGCCGCTCCGTCTGGATGAGCTGCTGTTCCATCTGTTTCAGCGCGGTCACGTCGCGCACCGACGCCACCACCCCGGTCAGCGAGCCGCGCGGATCGAACAGCGGGCTGGCGGTGGCGCGCAGCGTGCGCCAGCTTCCGTCGCGGTGCTGCGCCGCGTACTCCGTCGTCTGGAAAACTTCTTTGCCGGTGATCAGCTCGCGGAACAGCTCCTGCATTTCGGTCGCCGGCGCCGGCGGCCCGGCGAGCATGCTGCGGCCCACGAATTCCTCCGGCTCGTACCCCAGAACCTCGCGCACCCGCGGGCTGACGAACGTGTACCGGCCCTCCTGGTCCAGCACCAGGATCAGGTCGGGGAAGCTCTCCACCAGCCGGCGCTGGAATTCTTCCTGCCGCTGCAGCCGCTCCTCCATCTCCCGCCGGACCGTGATGTCGATCAACGCTCCCTGGTAGCGCACCACCCGGCCGCAGCCGTCGAACACCGCACGCGACGTGTCCAGACAGACTACGGATCGCCCGTCTTTGCTCCGCAGCCACAGCTCGCGATCTCGCAGGGCGGTGTTTTCTTCCAGTTCCCGGATCATCGCCGCCCGCTTCTCCGGTTCGCAGTACAGTTGCTGCACCGGCACCGCCAGCAGCTCCTCGCGGCTGTCGTAGCCCAGCATGCGGACCAGCGCCATGTTGCAGTCCAGCAGCCGCCCATCGGGCGTGGTGAAATACACACCCTCCTGCAGCGTCTCGAACAGCTCGGTGAAGCGCATTTCGCGCTCGCGGTCCTCGGTGATGTCCTGCGCCAGCAGGCTGACGCCCGCCACTTCCCCGCCTTTCAGGATGGGGTGCACGACGCAATCGAAGTAGCGCACCGCCGGGTGGTTCTTGGTTCGCGCCCGCAGCACACCCGACCAGTGCCGCCGCTCCAGGAACCGCGCTCGCGCTTTTTCCGCCTCGGCCCGCGTCGGCTCCAGCAGGAACTCTTCCAGGTTGTGTCCCGCGATTTCGGAGAACGGCCTGCCCAGCAGCTCCACCACCGTCCGGTTCAGCGTCTGGATGTTGCCGTCGAGGCTCAGCCCGAGCACCACGCCCTCCAGGCTGTCAATCAACTCCCGGAAATTGCGCTGCGACGCCGACAGCGCGTCCACCAGCTTCCCGATCTGCTGTTCGCTCGGCGGCGCCTGCTCGCGCTCGTACATACCGCGCAGCATGCCCTTCAGCTCCGCCAGCTCGCGCCGCTTCTTACTCGCGTAGACGGCGAACAGCACCCCCACCACCGCCGTTCCCACCGGCAGGGCTTCCAGATTCGCGGGCAGCAGGTCAATGTTCTGCCAGGCCGCAGCGGCGAATCCGGCCGCCAGCAGCGCCAGAAACAGCAGCGCGAAGCGCCACAGCCGGCTTTCCTGGTGCTCCAGTTCGCGCAGCCTGTCCTGCAGGGTTGCGTGTTCCCCCGCTTCGCGCACCGGCGCCGTGCCTGCCACTGCCGCCGCGCTCTCGTGCTGCTCCTGCTGCGTGTCTTCCACTTGCCGTCTGTCTTTCAATTCCAGGATAGCCATGGCTGCCAGGCTTGGAGGGGCCGCCTTACAGGGTATCAACTGATCGTATGTTGGTTCGTCCGCGGTTCGCAACAGGGGGAAACTCCTAGGTGACCCCCTCCTGCCCATCTTGGTACTTAGCCCAAACTGCGCCAAAACTTAAGATGGACTTCAAGGCTGTCATCCTGAGCGAGGCGTCGGCCACTGAAGCAAACTTCAGGGCTGTCATCCTGAGCGAGGCGTTGGCCACTGAAGCGAACTTCAGGGCTGTCATCCTGAGCGAGGCGTTGGCCACTGGAGCCTGCCCCTGAACTTCAGAACTGTCATCCTGAGCGAGTTCCAGCGCGCCCCGGTTTTGGGCGCGCTGCGACCGAGTCGAAGGACCCTACTCCCCAAACCCCGCCACCGCCGCCGAAAGGCTCTCCGGTAGCGCCCTCTCGCAATCCCCGCATCGCCCGGGCAGGCCCAACGCCCAACGCCTAAAGCCTAAAGCCCCGAACATCACCGAACCCGCCACTCGCCTTCTGCTATACTTCCCGCCCCTTGATGCTCTACAAGACCTTAAGCGCCGCCGTCTACGGCATCGACGCCAGCATCATCGAGGTCGAGGTTGACGTCTCCGGCATCAGAACCACCGAAGACCACTTCACCACCGTTGGCCTGCCCGACGCCGCCGTGCGCGAAAGCCGCGAGCGCATCCGCTCCGCCCTGCGCAACTGCGGCTACGACATCCCGCCCACCCACATCACCGTCAATCTCGCTCCCGCCGACATAAAAAAAGAGGGCTCCGGCTACGACCTCCCCATGGCGCTCGGCATCCTGGGCGCCTACGGCGGCCTCAGCCGCAAAGAAGTGCCGGATTTCGTGCTGGTGGGCGAGTTATCGCTCGACGGCGGCGTACGCGGGGTGCGCGGCGCCCTGCCCATCGCCATCGCCGCCCGCGCCCGCAAAATCCCCAACCTGATCGTCCCCACCATCAACGCCCGCGAAGCCGCGGTGGTCAGCGACGTTAACGTCTACCCCGTCAACTCGCTGATGGACGTCGTCCACCTGCTCAACGGCGGCAACACCATCCAGCCGCTGCGGGTCGACCCCACGGCGCTGCTCAGCGAAGCGCAGCAGTTCGCCGTCGATTTCAAGGACGTCCGCGGCCAGCACACCGCCAAGCGCGCCCTGGAAGTGGCCTGCGCCGGCGGCCACAACATCCTCATGATCGGACCGCCCGGCTCCGGCAAGACCATGCTGACCAAACGCATGCCCACCATCCTGCCGCCGCTGACCTTCGAGGAGGCGCTGGAAACCACCAAGATCCACAGCGTGGCCGGCGTGCTCGACGCTAGCGCCGGTCTGGTCGGCACCCGTCCCTTTCGCGCTCCCCACCACACCATCTCCGACGCCGGCCTGATCGGCGGCGGCGTCGTTCCCCGGCCCGGCGAAGTCTCCCTCGCTCATCATGGCGTGTTGTTCCTCGACGAGCTCCCCGAGTTCCCCCGCAACGTGCTCGAGGTCATGCGCCAGCCGCTGGAAGACGGCGCCGTCTGCATCGCACGCGCCTCCATGTCGCTCACCTTCCCGGCACGCTTCATGCTGGCCGCCGCCATGAACCCCTGCCCCTGCGGCTATTTCAACGACCGCACCCGCGAGTGCCATTGCACCCCGCCCATCATCCAGCGCTACGTCTCGAAAATCTCCGGCCCCCTGCTGGACCGCATTGATATCCACATCGACGTCCCCGCCGTGAACTACAAGGAGCTGCGCGGTGGCGTGGTTCCGGAAGCCTCCGAGCAGATCCGCCGCCGCGTGATGCGCGCCCGCGACCTCCAGCTTGCCCGCTTTTCGGCCGGCCGCCCCCGCATCTACTGCAACGCCCAGATGCTCCCCAACCAGATCCGCACCTATTGCGAGCTTTCTCCCGACTGCGAGCGCCTGCTGGAGCGCGCCATCAACCAGCAGGGCCTCAGCGCCCGCGCCCATGACCGCATCCTGAAGGTGGCGCGCACTATCGCCGACCTGGAGGGGGCCGCCCAGATCGACGCCAAGCACATCGCCGAAGCCATTCAGTACCGCACTCTCGACCGCACCTATTGGGCCTGAGCGTGATTCTGTGACCATCGGGTCGCGCCTTTCTTCCGGCGGCCACGGGCAATTCCAGCGATCTCTTCTTGGCTCCGAAGCTCGAATGGCGCTGCTCATGCGTCCATGCCGGCGCCCTCTAACGTACGTTCGATCGAACATGGCCATGGCACTATCGTGGTACTCGCATTCCGCTTGCCGGCCTTGATCCCGGGTTTACAATAAAAAAGAATCTTTCGGGGCCGCCGCCACCTCGAAACTTCTGGGCCTCCGGGACCCGGTTCGTTGCGAACGTCAAGAATGTTGATACGTCACACCCGCCAGATACCCCCATCACATAATGCTTGGTTGTGGTCCCGGTACGCCGCGTAGGTGATTTATGGCATCGATTATAGGTAAGGGCGCAATTTTAGCCGTGCCGCGGCCCGTCCGGCGCTTGCGGGCCGCGGCCGGATTCAGGCGGCTGATGTTCGTTAGTCACAGCGGGTAGCGACCTGCGTCACAGCCCAATGGGTTGTGACCTGGGTACCCTGTTAGGGTGATTTGCGCTACCGCAGGAGGCTTGCAACGCATGAAAACTGTTTTCGTTGTAGGGGCTGGGCCCGCCGGCATGTTTGCCGCGCAGAAGATTGCCCTTGCCGGACACCAGGTCGTCATTCTGAACCGTGACATCAAGCATGGCGGCTTGGCCGAGTACGGCATCTACGTCGTCAAAGACAAGATGAAGACCGGCCTCCGCAAGCAGTTCGCCAAGGTCCTGTCCCTCCCCAACGTCCACTACTTCGGCCACGTCCCGGTCGGCGCCAACCAGCCGGTCACCGTGGAAGACCTGCGCGCCTTCAACCCGGCGGCCATCGTCTTCGCCGTCGGCGCCCAGGGCACCAAGAAGCTCGGCCTCCCCGGCGAGGACGCCAAGGGCGTCTACTCCGCCAAAGACTTCGTGTATTACTACAACCAGCTTCCGCCCTTCGCCAGCCGGGATTTCTCCACCGGAAAGCGCATCGCCATCGTCGGCATGGGCAACGTCATGGTCGACATCGCCCGCTGGCTCCTCCAGGACGCCCCCAACCGTCAGACCGAGGAAGTCATCATCGTCGCCCGCCGCGGCCCCTTCGAGGCCAAGTTCGACGAGAAAGAAATCAAGTACGTCGAGCAGCACCTCGACGCCAAAGACCTGCTCGCCGAAATGGAGCGCGTGAAGGACAAGGTCGCCGCCGTTGGCCAGGACGTCGCCAATGCCGGCGAGATCTTCACCCTCCTCCAGAAGCCCTACGTGCCCGGCGTGCCGCCCAAGATGAAGTTCCGCTTCCTCTGCGGCCCCAAGGAAATCGTCAAGGGCCCCGACGGCCGCATCTGTCGGCTCATCGTCACCGAGAACAACCTGGTTAAGAAGGGCGAGGGGACCGCCGCCAAGGCCACCGATCAGACTACCGTGCTCGACGTGGACACCATGATCTTCGCCATCGGGGACGTGCACGATCCCAACCTCGGCCTCCCCATGGGCCCCGAGGGCTACAGCACCAAGCCCACCAACGGCAACGAGAACTCTCTCTACCAGGTCGTGGACCCGCAGACTGGCGCCGAGATGAGGGGCATGTTTGTGGTCGGCTGGGCGCGCCGCGCCAGTGACGGCCTGGTCGGAATCGCCCGCCACGACGCCGAAGTCGGCGCCACCCACGTCCTCAACTATCTGGAAACCCTGAACCCCAACGGCGCCGTCCCCGTCGAGAGGATCGAAAGCACGCTCCGTGCCAAGGGCATTCGCCCGGTCAACAAGGTCGAACTCAACGTGCTGAGCAAAGCCGAGGAGCGCGAGGCGCAGGCCCGCGGCCTCACTTACTTCAAATACTCCGACGACGAAACCATGCTCAGGGTAATTGAAGAGGAGATAAGAAAAGGCGCTGCGGTAGGCGCCGGCCAGGACTGACCCCCGCCGGCCCGGAGGCGAAATGACCCCGGGCCGGCTTCGCAATTCGGAGCGCAGTCACCAAGTGTAGTTGTCCCAGGTACCCCACCCCGTCCTCCCGCGACAGGGTGGGGTTTTTCTTTCGATATAGCTGTTCTGCACGGAAACACAGAGACACGGAGGAGCCGGAGAAATAATGAAAATTCCTCCGTGTTTCTCAGTGCCTCCGCGCCTTCCGTGTTGCTGCCTGAGCATTCATCTCCCGCATAAATATACATATCGCCCCACGATATGGCCCAATTCGGAACTTCGCCACCCCTGCCTGTGACAACCCTCACAGCCGCCCCTTGTGCCCTCAGCCAAGACTGAAAGGTTGTCCAGGAGGCTTCATGAAGCGGGTCATTATCCTTGGTGCAGCCGGCCGAGACTTTCACGATTTCAATACCCTGTTCCGCCATAACCCCGAGTACCAGGTGGTCGCCTTCACCGCCACCCAGATCCCCGACATTGCTAACCGCCGCTATCCCCCGGAGCTTGCCGGACCTCTCTACCCCGACGGCATTCCTATCGTGGAGGAGAAGGAACTGGAGACGCTGGTGCACGAGCGCGCCATTGACGTCGTCGTCTTCTCCTACAGCGACATCGCCCACCAGAACCTCATGAATCTGGCCTCGCGCGCCCTAGCCGTGGGCGCCGATTTCTGGTTCCCCGGCGGCCGCCACACCGAGATCGCCGCCAAGGTGCCCGTCATCTCCATCTGCGCCGTGCGCACCGGCTGCGGCAAGAGCCCGGTCGCCCGCCGGGTGCTGGCCGAACTCCGCACCCTGGGCTGGAACCCCGTCGTGGTGCGCCATCCCATGCCCTACGGCGACCTCGTCCAGCAGGCGGTGCAGCGCTTCGCTACCCTCGACGACCTGCAGCGCAACCAGTGCACCATCGAGGAATGCGAGGAGTACGAGCCGCACATCACGCGCGGCACCGTGGTCTACGCCGGCGTGGATTACGAAGCCATCCTGCGCCGCGCCGAGCAGGAAGCCGACCTGGTGCTCTGGGACGGCGGCAACAACGACACCCCCTTCTACCGCTCCGACCTGGAAATCGTCGTCGCCGACCCGCATCGCGCCGGCCACGAGCTCACCTACTTCCCCGGCCAGGTCAACCTGCGCCGCGCCCAGGTGATCGTCATCAACAAGGTGAACACCGCGCCCCCCACCGCCGTGGACACGGTCCGCCAGAACATCGCCCAGCACAACCCGCAGGCCACCGTCATCGAGGCCGCCTGCCGCGTCTCGGTCGCCGATCCCGAGCACATCAAGGGCAAGCACGTCCTGGTGGTGGAAGACGGCCCCACGCTCACCCACGGCGAAATGCCCTACGGCGCCGGCGTGGTCGCCGCGCGCCAGTACTGGGCCTCGCAGCGCGTCGACCCGCGCCCCCACGCCATCGGCTCCATCCGCCAGACCTTCGAGAAATATCCCCACCTGCGCGACCTGCTGCCCGCCATGGGCTACAGCGAAACTCAGCGTCACGAACTGGAGGAGACCATCAACCGTACCCCCTGCGACCTCGTCCTGCTGGCCACGCCGGTGGACCTGAGCCGCATTCTCAAGCTCAACAAGCCCTGCGTGCGCGTCGGCTACGAGGTCGAGGAACTCACCCAGCCCACGCTCACCGACGTGCTGGCCGATTTCACCAGCCTGCACCAGCGCCAGCAGCGCGCCGCCGCCATGGCCGATTAGTGTAGCGGCGGACTGCCGTCCGCCGAGAAGAGGCTGAAAGGTTCTTATGAACGCGAGCGATTTCCTTTCCCTCCGCGATTTTTCGCCCCAGGAGATCCGCCGGCTTCTCGATCTCGCGGCCGACATCAAGGCCTGCCCGGAAAATTACTCCACCGCGCTCAAGGGCCGCACCCTGGCCATGATCTTCGAAAAGCCCTCGCTGCGCACCCGCGTCACCTTCGACGTCGGCATCCAGCAGCTCGGCGGCTTCTCGCTCTACCTTTCGCCCGCGGAAATCAGCCTGGGCAAACGCGAGTCGGTCTACGACGTGGCCAAGAACCTGGAACGCATGGTGCAGGGCATCATGATCCGCACCTTCGCCCACGAAATCGTCGAGCAAATGGCCGGCTACGCCGCCATCCCCGTCATCAACGGGCTCACCGACTTCAGCCACCCCTGCCAGGCCATGGCCGATTTCATGACCATGCTGGAGATCAAGAGCGAAATCGCCGGCCTCAAGGTCGCCTTCATCGGCGATGGCAACAACGTCGCTCATTCCCTGATGTTCGCCGGAGCGCAATTGGGCGCCCGCGTCTGGGTGGCCACGCCGCCCGGCTACGAGCCGCGCCCCGAGGCCGTCAAGTGGGCCTGCGGCCACGGCGCTGCCACCGGCGGTTCCTGCACCGTGACCAACGACCCCGCCGAGGCCGCCTCTGCCGCCGACGTCATCTACACCGACGTCTGGGCCAGCATGGGCCAGGAAGCGGAAGCGGAAAAACGACGCCTCCTCTTCCGTCCGTATCAGGTCAACGCCGCCCTGTTCGCCCGCGCCAAGCCCGCCGCCATCTTCCTGCACTGCCTGCCCGCCCATCGTGGTGACGAGGTCACCGACGAGGTCATCGACTCGCCGCGCTCCGTCGTCTTCCAGCAGGCCGAAAACCGCCTGCACGTGCAGAAAGCCATCATGCTGGAGCTGATGAAGGGCGAGCACGTCCAACGCCCGCGCCAGGTGATCCACAAGGAAGTGGTTCGGCTATGAAGACAGCGCTCATTGCGATTGGCGGCAACTCACTCATCCGCGCGGGGGAGAAGGGCACAGTTGTCGAACAGTTGGCGAACGCCCAAAGAACCGCCGCCGCCATTCTCGGCCTCATTCGCGACGGCTACCATCTGGTCCTGACTCACGGCAACGGCCCGCAGGTCGGCGCCGCGCTGCTCCGCTCCGAGCGCGCTTCCGACCAGGTCCCCGGCCACTCGCTCGACGTCTGCGACGCCTGCACCCAGGGGGA
>Ga0315268_10005681_pt1 | contig 13355 bp, 12 predicted proteins | sample C1_top_MG_FD_204535 | JGI IMG/M metagenome (GOLD analysis project Ga0315268, IMG submission 204535) | Sediment microbial communities from Yellowstone Lake, YNP, Wyoming, USA - C1_top | ecosystem: Environmental > Aquatic > Freshwater > Lake > Sediment | place: USA: Wyoming | collected 2017-08-01 | reverse complement strand
ACCAGGGAATTCAATGCGAAGTGGCCGGACCATGGCATCAGCTTAGCCTATGAAGGTGGATGATGCAAGATGGGAGACCTGACCCTACCGTCCTTAACGCCCAAGCTCAGCAGCCGTCTTGCCGCAGCGAAGCGAAGGCGAGACGGTCGGCTGGAGCGCCTTGTTGGACGGCGCTACTTGGAATGGCGGGATGCGTCGAACGCCATGAACGCAAAAGAGAACGCGACCGCGAGCAACACAACTGTGGTGAGAATCTCCATGACTACAAACCCTCCAGGGCATCAATGTGACGCTCAATCTGGCGGTGCACTCTGAAACCCGCCAAGGTGATGACTATGACAGCGACGACGGCGCCCCAAGCTTTATGAGCTGGCACAGACTCTGCACTTGAAACCAACCAGCCAACCAAGCTGATGTCCGTGACAACCATGACACCCAACCAGAACTTGAGGTAAGCAATCTGCTCTTTCGCAATGTCTAGCTTTGACATGCCGGATAGTCTACTGGCTTCAGAGAGGAGTTACCACGGCATCTGATCGGACGCCCAACTAGAAGTAGACAGCTGCAAGGTGCTGAAAAAAGCACCTTCAAGGTGTCTAAATCCGCGGACATCCATACAGCTTCTTGATTTTACGGAAATCCCAATAATGCTAACTCCCAGCGCCGGTGCTTGGTCCACTCGACCCAGCCGCTACTTCGGTTGGGGCACGATGCGCAGGTAGGGTTTGAGCGTCTTCCAGCCACCGGGAAATTTCTTCTTCGCCTCATCGTCAGACACCGAAGGAGGAATGATCACGTCCTGGCCCGGCTTCCAGTTTACCGGCGTGGCAACCGTGTGCTTGGCCGTGAGCTGGATGGAATCCAGCACGCGCAGCACCTCGTCGAAGTTGCGGCCGGTGCTCATCGGGTAGATCAGCATGAGCTTGATCTTCTTGTCGGGACCGACCACAAACACGGTGCGTACCGTCGCGTTGTTCGCCGCGGTGCGCCCCTCGGATGTCGTGCCCGCGTCCGATGGCAGCATGTCGTAGAGTTTGGCGACCTTCAGTTCCGGATCGCCAATCATGGGGTAGTTGACTTTGTGGCCCTGGGTTTCCTCGATGTCCGCCGCCCACTTGCCGTGGTTCGTGACCGGATCGACGCTCAGGCCGATGATCTTGCAATTGCGTTTCGCGAACTCGGGCTGCAGGCCGGCCATGTAGCCCAGTTCGGTGGTGCAAACCGGGGTGAAGTCTTTCGGGTGCGAGAACAGGATGGCCCAGCCGTTGCCAATCCATTGATGGAAATTGATGTTTCCCTGCGTGGTTTCCGCAGTGAAATTCGGGGCTTCGTCGTTGATGCGTAAAGACATGATGGCTCTCCTCAAATAGTTTCTTCGCGTCGGGAATTTGGCCCGCCGTTCGAAAGTTTGTTATCCCACCTGAGATTGGCGTTGTCAAGCACAGTGCTGTGGCTACTCGACCTTGGCGCCGCGCTCGGCCAGCAAGGCACGCAGGACGGATCGATGGCAGCGCGATTCGTCTTCGCAGTAACAGCCAACAGAGAAATTGGCATGGCTGGAAAGCGCAGCCAGCACGTCGAGCGTACGAGCATTTTCCGGGGTTGCCATCTCGGCCCGGTATTTTTTAGAGAACGCTTTCCACCGGGCGGGCGTTTTCGCCTCCAGTGCGGCCTTCACGGATTGCGCGCTGGGCGCAAGATTGGGGAACCACACGTCGTACCAGTTTTGTGAGGCGAACGCGGACTTCGGCACACCTCGCGGCGGGCGCCGCACCGTTCCGATGCGAGTGCCTTCGTTCTCGACCCGCGCACTACCCAGTCTGACGATACGCACGGTCATTGTTGTCTCCCGGTTGAGCGAGCGGGTTAGCCCTTAGTTCATAGGGAGAGAGCCAAACGAAGCCCATCATCAACCGATGCCAGCAAACCGGGTGGAACCCTTCCGACTCGCTCAGTGAGGAAGGTTTTGTCGATCGTGATTACTTGCGAAATATTGACAACCGAAGACTTCCGCAAGCCTGTGCTCCTGACCGGCAGTCGGACATTTCCGGGTGCGTCTGCCAGACGCAGATTCGAAGTGATGACGGCCGCAATGACCGTATTGATCCGACTTTCGTTAAAACTGTTGGCCGAGACAATGAGGTACGGCCTACGGTACCCCGGCCCAGAACCTGAGGGCTCCGGTAACGATGCCCACCAGATCTCGCCTCGGCGCACTACCACTTCTCGCGGGGGAACGAGCGCTTCTGGAGCAAGGCGGTCTCGCGATCGAGCGCGGATTCTTCACCACCAGCCCCGTAAATCTCGTTGAGTTGAGCGATGATCAGATCTTCCCGATGTTTCTCAACGAGAGAAGCGAGCGCCTTTGCGTAAAGCCGGCTTCGGGATACACCCAAGCGTGCCGCCAGCTTTTCGGCGGATTCAAATACTTGATCAGGAATGGAGACAGCTGTCTTCATCCGCTTAGTATAACACCAGTCATACTCGCGTCGATCACCATGCCCCGACGGCTAACGATTCTATGCGGTCAGGGTAATCTCCACTGAACCTACCCCATCAATCGTATATTTGTAGTGCTCGCCCGCCTTGGGAAAGCGCGTAGTGACCCAGCTTCCCGTCAGCACGATCTCGCCGGCCTTCAGCGTCTGGCCTAGCGCGTTGAGGTTGTTGGCGAGCCAGCGCAGCGGTTCGAAAGGGTGGCCGAGCACGTCAGCGCCTTTGCCTTCGTCGATCGCCTTGCCGTTGCACTCCAGGACGCTGCGCGCGTTGCCGAGGTCGGGCCACTTCGATACGAATTCACCAAGCACGTTGCCTTCGTTCCAGGAGTTGTCCGCGACCAGCGAAAGCAGGTCGAGCGGATAGTCCGAGTTGCGGTCGTCGATGACTTCGAAGGCGGGGCACACGGCGTCCACCGCGGCGCCGACTTCCTCGAGCGTATACGGCTTGCCGCGCGGATGCAGGGAAGTGCCGAGGCGGGCACAGCATTCGAACTCGATGCCGAGCCGGCCCAGACGGGACAGGGAAAGCGCGGCCCCGCTCTTGAGCAACCGGCTCTCGAACACCACACCCGAGTTCGGATGATTGACGCCGCACATTTCCTGCATGCGCTTCGACGTCAGTCCGATCTTGTAGCCGACGCGCCGGCCCAGCGTTGCTTCCAGCCGCTTTACGTAGGCCGCCTGGATCGCATAGGCGCCGGCGAGATCGGTTGCGCCGTAGTCCCGCGCGAAAGGAACGATCTTTTTTTTCGCTGCGTGATCGCGCATCAGCGCGGTTGCCGCTTCTTCTGTTCTGACATTCATGCGTCCGGCCCCCTCTCGATGGCGACATGATATCGGCTTCGCGGTATCCTTGGTTCAATCTTGAATTTGATCCTCGGTACGGACAGGGAGAAATCAATGCGTCGGATGACGAGGTGGGTGCTGACGGCATTATTCTGGGTCGCGCTGCCGGCAGCGGCGGCGGAGTACCCCGACCATCCGGTGCGCATGATCGTGCCCTTCACGCCCGCCGGCGCGACCGATCTGCTGGCGCGTCTGGTGGGCGAGCGGCTCGGTGAGAAGCTCGGCCAGCCGATTATCATCGACAATCGTCCCGGCGCCGGGGCGAACCTGGGCGCAGGGCTGGCGGCGCATGCGCCACCCGATGGCTACACGCTGCTGATGGGGCCGGCTTCCGTGTACGCTATTTCGGTAGCGCTGTATCCGAAACTCGACTACGACCTGGTCAAGGACCTCGTTCCGGTATCGCTGGTCGCCAATGTTCCGCATGTCCTGCTGGTCAACGTCGATCTGGCGGTGAAGTCGGTACCGGAGCTGATTCAATTGGCGAAGAAACAGCCCGGCGTACTGAACATAGCTTCGCAAGGCAGCGGCACCGTTTCTCATCTCGAAGCCGAGTTGCTCAAGCACATGGCGGCAATCGACATGCTGCACGTGCCTTATCGCGGCAGCGCGCCGGCGCTGATCGACCTGATCGGCGGGCGCACGCAGGTCATGTTCGACAGCATCGCCTCGGCGCTGCCGCAGATTCGCGCGGGCAAACTGCGTGCGATCGCGGTGGCTTCGAAGAGCCGTTCGCCGCTGCTGCCTGACGTGCCGACCGTCGATGAGTCCGGTCTCAAGGGCTACAGCGCGCATTCCTGGCTCGGCATATTCGTCCCCGCGGGAACGCCGCGGCCGATCGTCGAGCGGCTGCAGCGCGACCTGAGCGCGGCGATCGACGCGCCGAAAGCGCGAGCCCGTCTGATGGAGGCGGGCTTCGAGCCGAAGAGCAGCACCTCGGAGGCGTTCGCGAAACTGGTGCGCGACGAAATAGAGAAGTGGCGCCCGATCGTAAAGATGTCCGGCGCTACCCCGGACTGAATTCGGCTCTCCACCCAACGCAGAGGCGCAGAGGACGCAAAGGACGCAGAGGAAAGCGAAAGAAAAACGGGGCGGGTAACGGCCGCGAAGTTACAAGGATAGCCCGTGCCACCATCGTAACCGTTCTTGCATTTTCCCCTCTTATGCATTTCTTTGCGTCCTCTGCGTCCTTTGCGCCTCTGCGTTGGGTGTAAATAGGTTTTGACTTAGTGGTGAAATAAAATGAGTGGGCCATTGAAAGGAATACGGGTACTGGACCTGACGCGGGTGCTGGCGGGGCCGTTCGCGACGCAGATCCTCGCCGACCTCGGCGCCGAAGTCATCAAGATCGAGCGGCCGGGTACGGGCGACGATACGCGTAGCTGGGGGCCGCCGTATGTGAAGGACGCGCAGGGCAACGACACAGCCGAAACGACTTACTTCGTCGGTTGCAATCGCGGCAAGAAATCGGTCGCGCTGGATCTCGCCGATGCGGCTGCGCAGGCGCGGATTCGTGAACTGGCCGGCAGGTGCGACGTCCTGATCGAGAACTACAAAGTCGGCGATCTCGCGCGCTACGGACTCGACTACGCAGCGCTGCACCGGTTGTATCCGCGATTGATCTACTGCTCGATTACCGGCTTCGGCCAGACCGGCCCGTACGCGCAGCGCGCCGGCTATGACCCGATCGCGCAGGCGATGTGCGGCATGATGAGTGTGACCGGCGAAGCGGAGGATAAGCCGGGCACGACGCCACAACGAGTCGGCGTCGCGGTGGTGGACCTGATGTCCGGTCAATACGCGGTGATCGGCATCCTGGCGGCGCTTTTGCACACTAAGCAAACCGGCGAAGGCCAGCATATCGACATCGGCCTGCTCGATGTCGGCGTGGCGTCGATGGCCAACATCGCTTCAGCGTATCTGGGCGCCGGTGTCGTGTCGACAAGAAACGGCGGCGTGCATCCGAGCGTGGTGCCATCGCAGGTATTCGAATGCGCGGACGGCTACGTCATCGTCGCCGCGGCGAACGATGCGCAGTTCAGGAAACTGTGCGAAGCCGCAGGCCGACCCGAAATCGCACAGGACAAACGTTTTGCCACGAACTCGGCGCGCGTACGCCATCGGGGCATTATTTCGCCGCTGCTCGAAGCGATTTTTCGCACGCGTCCAGTCGCCGACTGGACCGAAGCGCTGGCAAAAGTCGGCGTCCCCTGCGGCCCGATCCATTCAATCGACAAGGTGTTCGACGATCCGCAGGTCAGGGCGCGAGGCATGGTGGTCGAAGTCCCTTACACTCCGGCGGGCAGCTTGAAGATGACGGCAAACCCGATCAGGATGTCGGCGACGCCAACGGTCTGCGATCGGCCGCCGCCGCTGCTCGGGGAGCATCAGCAGGAAATCTTGCGGCAACAGGATTGATCCACGGATACCCTCGCGAATACCCTACGTGCGCAGCACGTCGGAGTACCCTTTTAGCGTGGAGTACCCTTTTAGAGTCCCCGATAGGGGATCCCTAAACCCCTCGCCTTTAGGCGACGGGAAAGCATTTCTGTAGAAGAGCGGGAACTGCGAGAAGGAAGAGGGTGCGGTTGTATTGCCTCTCCCTCCGGGATACCCAGGCGCAGCCGGGAGTACCCGTTTAGAGGCCGACGCGATAGCGGCGGGTGAGGGACGATGGCAAAGGATGTGAAATGCTCCCTCATCCCCTGCCCTTCTGCTGCGCTTCAAGTGTTCCCTTGTCCCGGGGGGAGAAGGGAGATTTCGCGAGTCGGCCGCGAGGCCGACTGTTACCGGCTTGAGCCGTAATTTGAAGCCCTCGCCATTAGGCGAGGGTCGTTCACGACACGGAGAACACGGAGGAAAAGCAGAATCGAGGAAAAACAATTGGGGTTAAATGCGAGATGATTGTTTGCGCACCTGTTCGGCCGAATTTTCAACGCAGCCGGTCGCCAACCAATGAAACGCATTGACCGCGTTACTATTCGTTCTCTTGCTTTTCCTCCGTGTTCTCCGTGTCCTAAAAGGGTACTCCACGCTAAAAGGGTACTCCGACGTGCTGCGCACGTAGGGTATTCGCGAGGGTATCCGTGGTTCACGTTGCTCTTTGCACGAAGTGCACCGCGCAGTGCTAGGATTCGGCCACGCGGCAAGTGCCGACAAGAACATACCGGGAGAACGCAATGCTGAGTTACGACGTGGTCGAGTGGGGCAAGCCGCTGCAGAAAGCGGAGAAGGCGACGCCGACGCCGACCGGCACGGAAGTGCTGTTGAAGCTCAAATACTGCGGGGTGTGTCACAGCGACGTCCATATCCGCGAAGGCTACTTCGATCTGGGCGCCGGCAAACGCTTCAACATGAGCGATCGCGGGATGAATCCGCCGGTGACGCTGGGGCATGAGCCTTTCGGCACCGTGATCGCCGCGGGAGCGCAGGCGAAAGACGCGCCGATCGGACAGGACCGGCTGGTGTGCCCGTGGATTGGCTGCGGAAAGTGCGCGCGCTGTCTGGAGGGCATGGACAATCATTGCATGGCGCCGCGTTGGATCGGCATCCAGCGTCCCGGCGGTTACGCCGATCATCTGCTGGTGCCGCATGCGAAGTATCTGGTGGACGCGAGCGGAATCGATCCCCTGTGGGCCGCGACGCTGTCCTGTTCCGGGCTGACGACCTATTCGGCCGTGGCGCAGTTGAAGCCCATCCCGCGCGATGAATGGGTGGCGGTATTCGGTGCGGGCGGTCTCGGTCTGATGGCGATCGAAATGCTCAAAGCCCTCGGCCACGAACGCATCGTCGTCGTCGATATCGACAGCAAGAAGCTCGAAGCGGCGAAGAAAGAAGGCGCCGCCGCAACAGTCAACGGACGCGATCCGGATGCGGCGAAGAAGCTGTTGGAGGCCGCCGGCGGCCCGTTGTACGGCGCAGTCGATCTGGTCGGCGCCGCCGACACGGCGACGCTCGCGCTCGGCGCCCTGCGCAAAGGCGGCAAGCTGATCGTGGTGGGACTGTACGGCGGCGAAATTCCAGTGTCGCTCGTTCTGGTGGTGCAACGCGCCTGGAGAATCCAGGGATCCAGCGTCGGCAACGTCGCCGAGTTGAAGGAAGTGATCGCGATGGCGCGTTCCGGCAAGATCAAGCCCATCCCGATCGAGAAGCGCCCGCTCTCGGAAGTGAGCCGCACCCTCGATCAACTGAAGGCGGGAAGCATCGTCGGCCGGGTGGTGGCGTCGATCGACTGAGGGCGAACCATGATGAGCCAAGAGCTCTGCTTTATCCCGGCGACAGAACTCACTCGCATGATCAGGGAGAAGGTCGTCTCGCCGGTGGAAGTCATGCGCGAGACGATCGCGCGCGCGGAAACGCTCAATCCGCGGCTCAATGCGATCTGCACGCCGACCTACGACGCGGCGATGAACGCTGCCGCCGAAGCTGAAGACGCCGTGATGCGAGGCCGTCCCTTGGGCATCCTGCACGGCGTGCCGACGAGCATCAAGGATCTCGCGTTTACGCGCGGCGTGCGCACCATGGCGGGGTCGCACATCCATCGCGGCCGTATTCCGGATTTCGACCACCTGCATGTCGAGCGCCTGCGCGCAGCCGGCGCGATCTTGATCGGCAAGACGACAGTCTCCGAATTCGGCTGGAGCGGTGTCAGCAGCAGCCCGCTCACGGGCATTACGCACAATCCGTGGAAGCACGGCATGAACGCGGGCGCATCCAGCGCCGGCGCGGCAGTCTGCGCGGCGTCGGGGATCGGGCCGATTCACCAGGGCTCGGATGGCGCCGGCTCGATTCGCATGCCCGCCGCGTTCTGCGGCATTTACGGCATCAAGCCGTCGCACGGGCGCGTGCCTTATTGGCCGACGCCGGCGAATGGCCTGATCTCGCACGTCGGACCGTTGACGCGCACGGTTGCCGACGCCGCGCTGATGTTGCAGGCGATGGCGGGTCCCGACGATCGCGACATGGCCAGCCTCGAATCCCCGCCGGACGACTACGTCGGGCGTCTCGACGAAGGCATTGCCGGCCTGAAGGTCGCCTACAGTCCGGACCTCGGTTATCTGAAGGTCGATGCGGAAGTGGCCGGGCCGGTGCGCACAGCGGCGGCTGCGTTCGAGGAACTCGGTTGCGAAGTCGAGGAGATCAAGCCGGGCTGGGACAATCCGATCGAAATGGAGCACATGCATTTCTCGGCGAACTTCACCGGTCGTCTCGGTCCTTTGCTAGATGAATGGGAGGGCCGCATGGACCCCGGATTGGTTGCGCTGGTGAAGCACGGCATGAAATTCAGCGCCGCGGAATATTGCCGGCTCGATGAGAAAAGACTGGCGTTGTACGACAAGGTGCGTGCGCTGTTCGAGCGTTACGATCTGTTGTTGACGCCGACGTTATCGGTCGCCGCATTCCCCGCCGATCACCTGATTCCACCGCATTGGGAGCAGCATCCTTGGGACTGGCTGCGCTGGGCCGGGTTCAGTTATCCGTTCAATCTTACCTGGTTGCCGGCGGCGACATGCCCCTGCGGCTTCACGCCGGCCGGGTTGCCGGTCGGGCTGCAAATCGTGGCAGGTCGGCATCGCGATCTGCGGGTGCTGCAAGCTTCGCGCGCCTTCGAGCGCATCCGCCCATGGGCGCAGCATCGCCCGCCTTGCTGAATATGAAACCCATTCACCGCAAAGGACGCCAAGGACGCTAAGGAAAAACAAGAACGAGGAAAATTTATGTGGGATTGAGAGCAGCGTGACTGTTCACCGACTCCTATCGCCAATATTCACTTCGATGGATCTTCGGCCAATGAACGGTATTAGCACCAGAGCTTTCTTGCTCTTGTTTTTCCTTCGCGTCCTTGGCGTCCTTTGCGGTGAACATTTTTTTTGGAGTAGATCATGCAGACGGACGCCGAATTGCCTGTCGTCCATACCACCGCAGCGAAACGCTTCGAGATCACGCTCGATGGCGAGATCGCATTCGCGAAATATCTCCTCGTCGGCGGAATGATCGTCATCGAGCACACCGAGGTTCCGATCGAGCTGGAAGGAAAAGGCATCGGCAGCCGGATCGTGCGCACCGCTCTGGATTACGCGCGCGCAAGAACACGCTGAGCTGATCGAGTTGCACTGTTCTCCCTCACCCTCGGTCCCTCTAAACGGGCACTCCGGGCTGCGCCAGGGTATCCCGGAGGGAGAGGGAAGACTACTCCCTTCTCCCTTCGGGACAAGGGCACACTTGAAGCGAAGCAGAAGGGTTGGGGATGAGGGAATGCCGGAAAGCGGTTCGATCTGATCTGACGTTCCTGGGTCGATCAATTCTCAACTATTACAGGGTCGGTCCATAGCAGCCAGGTGATGACGCTGCGCAAACTGCAGAATCTGCGGCATGAACGCGCGGAAATCCGCTTCGAGTTCGGCGTAGTGTTCCACCAGTTCATCGGCTGAGTTGAGCAACGGATTCTCGCGTTTGAGCCGCTGGCCCATGCGATCGAGCGCGGTGTGGATCGAGTGGATTTGCGCGTAGGACGCCAGCCAATCCCATTGCGCCATATTCGGCGCCATCCGTTGCAGTCTTTGCGGAAGCATCGCGTGCTGTCGATCGAGAATCGCATAAATCCTGGTCGTAAATGCATCGAGCGCCTCGTCATGGAATTCGCGCCAGTACTTTGCCAGGAAATGATCGTAGAACATGTCCATCATGATGCCGGCGTAGCGACGGCGCACCGGGCTGATGCGCGACTTGCTCCGCAGCACGACGGGATGCGCATCCGTAAAACTGTCTATCTTCCTGTGCAGCGCGATTGCGCGCGTGATGTCCTTGCCATAGCGTCCGTCGAGGGGCCCCTTGACGAAATCGCCCAGCAGGCTGCCCAGCCACGCCTCTTCGGTCGGCTCGGAAAGGTACAGATGGGCGAGGTAATTCATTTAAGAGCAGGTGCGAGGGACGAGGGACGAGGGGCGAGGGAAGTCAAGATCAGATCGCCGTGGTTTGTCGGAAGGGAGTTTTCTCGAATTTTGTCTTGCCTCTTACCCTCGCCCCTCGTCCCTCGCCCCTCGCACGTGGGAGTCATCGCGCCTGCGATGACTCCATATAGTCCACCGTCAAATTCAGCAGCGCGCGCACGCCGAGCTTCATGGCGGAATCCTCGACAAAAAACCGCGGCGAATGGTTGTAGGCGACCTTGCTCAGATCGGTGCCCTTGGGGGAGCCGCCGAGGAAGATGAACAATCCGGGAGACTGTTGCGCAAAGAAAGAGAAATCCTCCGCGCCGGTGGTCTTGGGACGCAAGACGACGTTGCCCTCTCCGGCCACGCGTTTGAGGGTTGGCAGCATGCGCTCGGTGAGCGCCGGGTCGTTCACCGTGACGGCGTACGGTTTCTCGATCGACACGATGGCCGTCGCGCCGCTTGCGGCGGCGATGCTCTCGGCGGTCAGTTTGATGCGACGATGAATGTCGTCGCGCATTTTCTCGTCGAAGGTGCGCACCGTGCCGACCATTTCGACCTTGTCCGGAATGATGTTGAAGCGGTTGCCGCCGTCGATGCCGCCGATGGTAACGACGGCGGGTTCCTGCGTGACATTGATCTGGCGGCTGACGATGGTCTGCAATCCCAGCACGATCTGCGCGGCAGCCACGATCGGATCCACGCCGGACCAGGGCGCGGCGCCGTGCGTCTGCCGGCCTTGCACGGTGATGCGCAGGATATCGGCGGCGGCCATGACCGGACCCGGGCGATAGGCGATTGTATTGGTCTCGATGATGGACGTGATATGCAAGCCGAACACGACGTCCGGGTGCGGATTTTCCATCGCGCCCTGTTTCACCATGAGGGCGGCGCCGCCTTCCTCGCCGGGCGGCGGGCCTTCCTCCGCGGGCTGGAACAGGAACTTGACCGTGCCGGGTAATTGATCTCTGACCTTCGACAGCGCCTCGGCCACGCCCATCAATATTGCGACATGGGTATCGTGCCCGCAGGCATGCATGACCCCGGTTTCCTTGCCTGCCCAAGTGGTTTTCACTGTCGACGCAAAGGGCAGATCGACTTCCTCCGTCACCGGCAGCGCATCCATGTCGGCGCGCAGGGCGACGACCGGACCAGGTTTGCCACCCTTGAGCAGCGCCACGATGCCGGTGTGCGCCACGCCGGTCCTGATCTCGAATCCAAGCGCCCTGAGATGGTTGGCAACCATGCCCGAGGTGCGGAATTCGCGGTTGCCGAGTTCCGGATTGCGGTGGATGTCATGTCGCCATTCGATCACTTTCGGTTCGAGCTGGTCGGCCAGCCGGTCGAGATCGGCTCTGATGTCGGCGGCGAAAGCGCCGGCGCAAACAACGCTCAGGAGGGCGGCGACAAAGCCTGCTGCGTAACGCATGAACATCTCCTTGCTGTTGCGGGTCGATTTCGGGAAGTTTGGTTGGGTCGGCGCCGTGAGTCAATCGAGACTCGCGCCGGCAGTTGGGGATGATCGAGCATAGCTGCTAGCTGATGCTCCGCGAGAGCGGGCGCTCACACCGATGGATGCAACAGGGTCAGCCGCTGATTCGAGACATGTAATTTAAACCTAGATCCGGCAGTTCATTCACCGCCAAGGACACCAGGGACGCAAAGGAAGGCGATAGGCCTGTCTGATCGACCACACCCAAAGGGTTAAGGCGCTGATAAATCCATGCACTTGTTTTCCTTTGCGTCCCTGGCGTACCCCTCAAGGGGGTATTGAAGTGAATCCTTGGCGGTGCAACTGTTTTCTCGAGGTTAAACATGGCCGATTCTCCCTGACACTCGCGGTGTCATTGACCCTTACAAATCGCCGCTTTACACCGGGCCAATTCAGGAACAGAATTTTATCCGGCGCCCGGGACTGGGTTTCATTCGCTTGGTGACGGCGATAGTAAGGCGATCATGATCGCCTTGATGAGTACGGACCCGATGTTGCATCAGGGGTACCGTGAGCAAATCCCTCCCACCTTGAGAACCCTGTCGGGGTTCAGCCGTGGTCTTAATGATTGCGGCCACAAATTGGACGGCAGCCCCGGCGCCTCCTCTTTCCCGTTTGCGTTGTCGGCGCGACGCACGGCAAGCGCGTTACAATCCCTGTCTGATGGTTCCGAGGATATCCAATGAAACGTTTTATCGTAATTTTTGCTTTTCTATTGCCGCTCGCCGCCTGGGCGGGTCGGGACGAAGGCATCGAAGCCTACACAATCGGGGACTACGCCAAGGCGCTCGCCGAGTTTCAGGCGTTGGCGGACCAGGGCAATACCGAGGGGCAATATTTCCTCGGCTTGTTCTATCACAACGGCTTCGGTGTAAAGCGCGACCAGGCCGAAGCCGCCAAATGGTTCCTCAAGGCGGCGCACCAGGGCGAGGTGCGTTCCCAGTATTACGCGGGCATCATGTATGCAGCGGGACAGGGTGTGGCCAAGGACTTAGCGGTGGCTGACATGTGGTTGTCGCTGTCGGCCGCCAATCCGAAGAGCAGCTACCGCGATTCCCTCTATACCAAAGAGGAGATCGGCAAGATCGAAAAGAAGATGACGCCCGAGCAGATCGCGCAGGCCAAGGAACTCGTCAAGAACTGGAAGCCGAAGAGCTGACGTTCGGACTGGCCATGAAAAAGCCGGGGCGATCCCGGCTTCTTTTATTGTTGCGGCTTTAGCAGGATGGAATCCAGGACTGGCAGGTGGTTCCCGCATTCATCGCGTCAATCCTGTTCATCCCGTTCACTTCGCGCGCAGGTAGGCGTCATCTCCGTTGATCCAGTCCTCGCGCGGCGGCGTGAAAACGTCGTAAGCGACCAGCGTTTCCAGCGCTTCGGCGGTATGCGGAACATTGGCCGGTATGAAAATCATTTCGTTCGCACCGACTTCCACGGTCCTGCCTTCGAGTTTGAAGCGCCAGACGCCGCTGGTCACGAAGGTCACCTGCTGGTTGTCGTGCGAATGCAACGGCACGACGTAGCCCTTCTCGACCAGGGTCTGCCCGATCATGATCTCTCCGTCCCAGGCCAGCTTGCGAACGAACT
>Ga0315268_10005680_pt1 | contig 13357 bp, 8 predicted proteins | sample C1_top_MG_FD_204535 | JGI IMG/M metagenome (GOLD analysis project Ga0315268, IMG submission 204535) | Sediment microbial communities from Yellowstone Lake, YNP, Wyoming, USA - C1_top | ecosystem: Environmental > Aquatic > Freshwater > Lake > Sediment | place: USA: Wyoming | collected 2017-08-01 | reverse complement strand
GCTGCTCGCCAGCCTGACTCCGCCACAATACGAAGTCGAGATTTGGGACGAATTGTTCGGTCCCGTGGATACCAGTGCCGCGGCAGACCTGGTTGCCATCACGTGCATGACGCCCACTGCACGGCGCGCATACGACATTGCGGCCCAGTTTCGCGCTCGTGGCATCCCGGTCATTGTCGGGGGCATCCACCCGTCGATGCTACCAGACGAGGCGGCCCGGTTCGCCGACGCTGTCGTCATCGGCGAGGCCGAGCCCATCTGGACCTCGATATTGGCGGACTGGGACGGCAACGGTCTGCAGCGACGCTATCATGGACACTTCGCGGACCTTGGAAATGTGCCGCGGCTGCGCCGCGAGTTGCTGCGCGGTGAATACTCGATGGACTCCATCGAAACGTCGAGGGGATGCGCAAACGACTGCGCCTTTTGTTCGGTCACGCGGTTTTTCGGAGGTCGCCACCGCCGGCGCCCCATCCAGAGCGTCCTGGCCGAGGTAGAAAGCCTTTCGTCCAAAGTCATATACGTCACCGACGACAACATCATTGGGCCGCGCGGCTTTTCAACCGAGCAGGCTTCGCAACTATTCGATGGACTGCGCGGGATGGGGAAAAACCTGATTGCTGCTGCATGCGTGACCATCAGCGAAGAGCCGCGGCTTCTCAAGCAGGCTGCCGACGCGGGAATCCGCGTGCTGTTCATCGGATTCGAATCGATCGACGTCTCAGCGCTGACGACGATGAACAAGCGCCCAAACCTCAAGCACAAGGCCGAAAACTTTACTGACGCGGTGCGCGCGATTCGCGATCACGGCATCGCTGTCTGCGGTGGATTCATTTTCGGCAGCGACGAAGATCACCCTGATGTCTTTTCCAGGACCGCCGATTTCGTCATGGAGTCCGGGATGGACACCGCGCAGTTCAATTTGTTGGTGCCAATGCCCGCGACCAGGCTCTATGCGCAGCTCGAAGCCGAAGGGCGCCTGCAGCGGACCACCTACCCACACGACTGGGAGTTCTACAACGGCTTCGAAGTCGTCTACCAACCAAAAAATATCAGCGCCGAGCAATTGCTCCGCGGGCAGTTGCAGGCGTACGAGGCGATCGCCCCGCTCTCGCGTTCGTTGAGGCGAGCGGTCGGAACACTTTGGTCGACGCGAAGCCTGGTCAGCTCGTTGCTGACCTTCTCGTTCACTCGCGGATCACATCAATCGATTCGCCGCGCCGAGGAATGGCGGAGCCGGCGCCGCGAATTGGAGGGGGCCAACTCCGCGCCTGCCAGTCCGATCTCATAGTTCCAAAAGCGACTGCCCGACGTCTGCATCAATTATTTCGGCAAAACGCAGCGGGTCAGCCCACGCGCCGCTGGCAGGTGATACGCGCTCGTTATCCGCTGACAAGATGAATTTGGCGTATAACTCGCTGGTGCGGCTGCCGCAGACCGTCAGCACGATCTACGATGTCCTGACGCCGTTGCTTCGCAGGCCGGGCAGCTGCTCGCGCTCTTGCTGGCCGACCGGTCGCTGACTCTCATGCGCAGCTCGGCCAGAAGACTCGACCCCGAGATCGGCGATCGGATCGTCAAGCGCATGGATCGACTCGGCTAGGTGGCAGCCGCTGGCGCTCCCTGCCGCGAGTGCGCCCTGCCCGCAGCGACCCGCTCGGCCACGGTCCTGCGCAGCGCGATCCCGTCGAACGGTTTTTCAATGGTCAGGTTTTCGACCCGCTCCAGATAGTCGCGCGCCCGGGGCGTGAAGACGCCCCCGGTGACGAAGATGACGCTGCGCGCCAGCGCCGGGTGGTGGGCGACCAGCCACTCGTGCATCTCCATGCCGGACATCTTTGGCATCATGAGGTCGCAAATGATCAGGTCGAAGCCCTGGTCGGTGCCGAGTATCGCCTGGCCCTGCTCGCCCGACTCGGCGGTCACCACCTCGTGGTCTCGACCGAGCAGGCGCTTGAGCACGCTGCGGATGGCCGACTCGTCGTCGATGACCAGGATGCGGCCGCGCTCGACCGGCGCGCTGGGCCTGGCGTCGACCAGCGTCCGCCCGGCCAGCGCGTCCGCCGACGCTGCCACCGGCGCGCGGCCGAGCGGCAAGCGGACCACGACGCGGGTGCCGGTGCCGACCTGGCTCTCGACGCTGATGTCGCCGCCCAGCTCCGAGACGATGTTGCGGCAGATGGTCAGGCCCAGGCCCGAGCCGGCGCCCACCGCCTTGGTCGTGAAGAACGGGTCGAAGATGCGCCCCAGGTTTTCCGCCGGGATGCCAGCGCCGGTATCGGCCACCTCGGCGCAGACCCGATCACCCTCGGCCCAGGTGCGTACCCGGATCTCGTTGTGCGCAACGTTTCCCTCGTCGATCGCGTGCGCGGCATTGATCAGCAGGTTCAAGAAGACCTGCGCCAGCTTTCCCTCGGACGCCAGGACGGACGGCACCTGGCCGTAGTCCTTGACCAGCCGGGCCCGGTACCGGATCTCGTTGTGCGCCATGTTGACGGCGTGCTCGAGCGACTGCTCGATGTTGACCGGTTCGCGCTCGGTCCGCTCGACCCGCGAGAAGGTGCGCAGACCGCGCACGATCTCCTTGATGCGAAGACCACCCTCCTGCGCCTCGCGCGCCCGTGCCGACAGCGCGTCGCACGCGGTCGGATCGAAGAGCGCGCGCAGCGACTCGGGATCGGCCGCCACCGGCGCGCCGTATGGTTTGCCGACCAGCGCCTCGGCGCAGCGATGCAGCGTCGCGGATAGCAGAGGTAGTTCGGCCGCCAGGTCATCGAGGTTGTACAGCACGTAGGCGAGCGGGTTGTTGATCTCGTGCGCCACGCCCGCGGCCAGCATGCCCACGCTGGCCAGCCGATCGGCCTGCGCCACGCTCGCCTGCAGTCGCTGGCGCTCGGTGACGTCGCGAAAGCAGGCCAGCAGAAGTCGGCGACCGCCGATCTCGACCTGGGTGCCGCTGATGTGGGCCTGAAAGGTCGATCCGTCCTTGCGCCTGACCGCAATGGTCGGAGCCAGGCTCTGCTCACCGGCGAGCAATTTTTGGAACTCGCCAGTCTGGCCCGGGGCAGCGCCAGCCGGATGGATGTCCGAGATCCCGAGCCCGCCCATCTCCTCGGCCGCATAGCCGAGCATCGTGCACATCGCCGCATTGGCCATCGCAAACTTCGTGGTCTGCGGGTCGGTCAACACGATGCCGTCGGCGACCTTTTCGAAGACCAGGCGAAACTGCTCCTCGGATCGGCGCAGCGCGTCGTCCTTGCGCCGGTCGCGCAGCGCCACCGCGATCAGCTCGCCAAACGTCTCGGCCAGCCCGGCGTCACGCTGCTCAAACCGGCCCGGCTTGTTGGCAAACGCGAGCAGCCCCACGGTCTGACCGTCGACCCGCAGCGGCGCAAACAGCACGTTGTCCAGACGGGCGTGGTCGCCTGGCAGCAGCTGGCGGTCCGGGCTGGCGGCAAAATTGTTGTCAAAGACGGCGCGCTGGCCCTGGCAGGCCTCGGCCAGCAAACCGCCGCACGGTATCGACGCCGGTTGCGGCCCCGGCAACCCGGGCGCGCCCGTCCCGAGGACCACGACGTCGAGCTGCGACCGGTCGGTGTCCAGCAAACCAACCAGCCCGGCGGGCGCACCGATCAGTTTGCGGCAGCAAGCGAAGACGTTGCGTGCCGTGCTCTCGAAGGTACGCCCCTCGAGCACGGCGCGGGTCGCGTCGAGAAAAGCGTTGGCCTCGTCGAAGGCGCAGCGCTCGTCCGTGACGTCGCGCGCCGAGGAGAGCGCGCCGGTCACCCGGCCCCTGCGATCTCTCAGCGCCCGGCAACGCCACGCCAGCAACCGGCGCTCGCCGTCGCAGCGTCGCTGCCAGGATTCGAGGCAGACCAGGTCGGCGCGGCCGTCGAACAGCGGGGCGACCCGCTCATACGTATCCTGGGCGCCATCGAAGTAGTGGGCGGCCGGCTTGCCGACGACGTCGCGACCGAAGAACTCGACACCCTGTTCGTTGGCCCAGGTGTAGGCCTTGTCGCGATCGACCTCCACGACGATGTCCGGGATCGCTGCCAGCAGCGCCTGGTATCGGTCGTGCGCCTGTCGCAGCGCACCCTCGTCGCGGGCGCGCCGGACCGCGACCAGACAGACGTGCCCGATCGCCACGCGGGCGTCGGCCGAGAGCGGCTCGGCACCCTGCGGCATCACGATCACCACGGTGCCGAGCAGATCGGCCCCGTCCACCAGCGCGAGATTGCAAAAAGGTCCGAGACCGAAATTCGCGCTCACCGTGCGCGCGACCTCGGCCGGGATCATGCCAAAGGTCGAATCGTGAAAATCGTCGGCCGTGCGCACCCGTTCGGCCAGGATCTGGGCCAGCATCGCGTTGCTGACCGGAATCTGCATGCCGACCACCGGGAACCCAAGCGTGGCCTCGATCTGGCCGGGCAGCTGGCGATCCTGCTCGCGCACCGCAAGATGCTCGATCACGAGTTGCCGGGCCTGCGGGGTATAGGAGGTGACCGCAACCGCCATCGCGTCGGTCAGCTCGAGCAGTTTCTCGCCGATGCAGCGCCACACATCGGCCGCCGTCGACGATGCCGATAGCTCGATTGCCAGCTCGTGCAGCGCGCGCAGGCGCCCCAGCTCCAGACGCAGTCGGGCGGTTTCGAGCCCGTGCTGCTCAAGTGTCGCCCGGTCCGCCGTCATTGCATCACGCTGTCCACTGCTGCACACCCGCCTGCCAGGTTCGGGAGCTGCCCTGCTCCCGGATATGCACTGCGACCCGACGAGATAGTTTTTAAAGTATACCCTTGGTGCAGCCAAACGCACATGAAGTCGCGTTCGACTTGCGCAGCGTTCAGCCCTGCAGTGCCACCACCCACCTCGCCACATCCGCCGCGCTGCGCAGCATGTGCATGCTCCGCGCGTGGCCATCCAGAGCCACAGCCAGCTCGGCGCAGCTCTGCTGGCGCTTCTTGGGCTTGCGCTGCAGCGCCTGGCGTACGATCGCATCCAGCTCCGGGTGCAGCTCGCGCTCCAGCTTGCGCGGCGCCACGATCTCGGCGTCGCGCACGCGCAGCGCCACGTCGACGTCGAGCTCGCCATCGCGCCGGGCGTACGGCCGCTGGCCCGTGATCAGCTCGTACAGCACCAGCGCCGCGGCAAACAGATCGGTGCGCTGGTCGAGCTCTTCGCCGCGCACCTGTTCGGGCGCCATGTAGGTCAGCTTGCCCTTGACCCCGCCCAGCACCGTGGTCACGGTCTCTAGCTTGCCCAGCTTGGCGATGCCCAGATCGGCCAGCTTCACCTGACCCTGGCGCGTGAGAAAGATGTTGTCGGGCGACACGTCGCGGTGCACCAGGCCAAACGGTTGGCCCGAAGGGCTGCGTGCCTGGTGCAGGTATTCGAGGCCGCGGCACACCTCGGCCACCACGCGGCAGGCCAGCGCCACCTCGATCGGCAACCCGCGCTCGGTGGCGTGGCGTTGCGCATGCGCCAGGTCGAGCCCCTCGATCAGCTCCATCGCGATGAAGTAGTGGCCGTCGATCTCGCCCGAGTCGTGGGCGTTGACCAGGTTGGGGTGGTGCAGCAGCACGGCCAGGTCAGCCTCGGTGAGAAAAAGATCGACCGCCTCGGGCTGCTGCTCCAGCTCGCGATGCAGCCGCTTGATCGCGCAGAGCTCGGCGCTGCCGGCACGGCGTGCGCGAAAAACCTCGCACATGCCGCCGGCGCCGATGCGCTCGAGCAGTTCGTACGCCCCGAAGACCTCGCCCACGCGATCATGGTAGCGCCGGTCGCGGCCAAACGCGCATTTTTGGCCTTCAACACGTCCCTCCCCATGGCATAGACCGGACAGCGCGCCCGGCCGTTCAAGGAGTGGTAAGGTAGGCACACCCGGTCGCGGCCGGGTGAGCCAAGGAGGCAACCGTGATGCAACTGCTGGCGTCGCTGGTCGTGATGGGTGTGCAGGCGACCGAGCCGATGGGCGCCTCGCTGATCGAGGGATCGCCGATCGGGCCGACCACCTCCTCGGGCTTTCTCGAGGTCAACGAGGGCACGCTGCCGGCCGAGCTGGTGATCGACTTCAAGAACGACGTGGCCGCGGATGCGCTGGTCGAGCTGAGCAAGTCGACCGGGCTGGCGATCAAGTTCAACAGCGAGTTCAGCGACGCCGAGGAGCACCTGGCCAAGGTCGACGTGGTCGACCCCGGGACGCTTGAGCGGCTGCTGTCCCTGTTCAAGGCGCGCGACGACGTCGAGCAGGTCGAGCCCAACTACGTGTTGCAGGCGCTCTACACGCCCAACGACCCCTACTACAAGAGCCAGTGGCACATGGACATGATCAACATGGCCCAGGCCTGGGGCCGGGCGCGCGGCCACGGCGTGGTGGTGGCGGTGATCGACACCGGCGTCTCGTCGGGGGACGGTTCGCTCAAACCGGTCGAGGACCTGGCGGATGCCCACTTCGTCAAGGGCTACGACTTTGTCAACGACAAGCCGTACGCCGACGACGATCACGCCCACGGCACGCACGTCGCGGGCACCATCGCCCAGTCGACCAACAACGGCAAGGGCGTGGCGGGCGTCGCCTTTGAAGCCAAGATCATGCCGATCAAGGTGCTCAGCCGCGGCGGCAGCGGCTACGTCTCGGACATCGCCGAGGGCATCATCTGGGCCGCCAACCACGGCGCCGACGTCATCAACATGTCGCTCGGCGGCCCGAGCCGCTCGCTGGTCCTCGAGAAAGCAGTCGCCTATGCGCGCTGGCGCGGTGTGGTGGTGGTGTGCGCGGCTGGCAACGGCGGTGGCCGGGGCGTCGGCTACCCGGCGGCGTACGACGGCGCGATCGCGGTCTCGGCCATGGGTCCGGACCGCAAGCTGGCCTACTACTCGTCGTGGGGACCGCAGGTCGACATCGCGGCGCCCGGCGGCGACACGCGCATGGACCTCAACAAGGATGGCATCCCGGACGGCGTGCTGCAGAACACCATCGTGCCGGGCGATCCTTCGCGCCAGGGCTACTTCCCGTTCAACGGCACCTCGATGGCCTCGCCGCACGTGGCGGGCGTGGCCGCGCTGGTGATCGGCCAGGGCATCACCGATCCGGACGCGGTCGAGAACATCCTGACCAAGACCGCGGCGCCGGTCGGCGACGCCGACCACTACGGCGCGGGTCTGGTCGACGCCGCTGCGGCCACCAGCCGCGCCATCTGGCGGCCAGGTCTGTTGCGGCTGGGGCTGGCCATTGCCTTCGCCTTTCTGGTGACCATGGTGGCGCGGCGCAAGGCAGCGCTCGCCCCGCCGCCGCTCGGCCCCGGCTTCTTCGTGGCGCTGATCGTGGCGGCGTGCGGACTGTTTGTCCTGCGCTTCGTCGAGACCTACGCCTGGTGGCTGTTCTTCGTGACGCGGCCGCTGTACGAGTGGCCGGGCGCGCTGCTCGGTATGAACTGGCACCTGCACGCGCTGGTCGGCTCGGTCGCGCTGCCCTTCGTGGCAGTGGTGCTGGGCGCGAGCTCGCGCCGGCTGCGACCGATTGCAGCGGGTCTGGCCATCGGCAGCGCCGCCTACTTTGTCGCCTGCGCCGTCGACGGCAGCGTCAACGTGCGCTGGGTGCCGGGCCACGGGCTGCTCGACACGATCTGGCTGGGCGCCAACGGCCTGCTCGCGCTGATCATCGGACGCTTCAGCTTGCCCAAGCGCTAGGCTAGATTCACCCCGCCACCTTCATCCGAGAGGTCTGCCGTGACCATTGATCAGGCAGCGCTGGACAACCTGCTCGCGCGACGCAGCGTGCGCAGCTACACCGACCAGCCCGTCGACCCGGCGCTGATCGAGACGCTGCTGCGCGCCGCCATGGCGGCACCGTCGGGCAGCAACGCCAAACCCTGGCACTTTGTCGTCGTCACCGAGCGTCCACGGCTGCAGAAACTGGCCACTGCGCATATCCATGCGACCCTGCTCGAGAGTGCGGCGCTGGCGATCGTGGTCTGCGGCGATACCGAGATCTCGGCCCGCCACTGGGTCGAGGACTGCGCCGTGGCGACCCAGAACATCCTGCTCGCCGCCACCGCGCTCGGTCTTGCCAGCTGCTGGGTCGCCATGTACCCCGAGGAAAGCCGGGCCGCGGCCTGCCGTGCCGCCTGCCAGATCCCCGAGCGCATGCAGGTGCTGTGTGCGGTCGCGCTCGGTCACCCGGCCGCCAGGCTGCCGCCGCGCACCCAGTACGACGCCGAGCACGTGCACCGCGAACAGTGGTGACGCCAGGCTGTCGCGCGCCCGCAGGAGCATTCCGTGACCACGCCAGCGATCGATCTGTCGACCTACACCGTGCATTGCGACGTCGAGGTGCGCTTCAGCGACCTCGACGCCATGGGCCATGTCAACAACGCGACCTACCTGACCTACCTCGAGCAGGGTCGGGTCGACTACTGGCGCCGGCTGACCGGCAGCGCCGACCTGGCCAGCTTCAACTTCATCCTGGCTCGGGTCGCGATCGACTACCAACGACCGATCGAGCTGTGCGAGCGGGTGGCGGTGAACCTGCGCGTCTCCGAGGTGGGCCACAAGAGCTTCGTCGTCGACTACGCGCTGACGTCGGTGGACGGCACCACGCTGCACGCAACTGCCAGGAGCGTGCAGGTGATGTTCGACTACACCAGCCGCCAGTCCTGCCCGGTCGACGAGACGTTGCGCGCCAGGATCGCGGCGTTCGAGGGCCAGCGACGGTCCTGAGTTCGTCGCCACCACACCGGCCAGGCCCGGCCCGCTTGCAGGATCGCGCGTTCTGGCGTACGAACAACCCATGACCGACGCCGCCCAGCCACCAGGCGCCCCGCCCGCACCGACGGCCGATCCGCTGCAGCCGATCGTGCTCATCGTCGACGACGAGGCCGCGCACCTCGAGAGCCTCAAGCACATCTTCGAGCGCGAGAACATGCGCGTGCTGTGCGCGGGCGACGGCGAGCAAGCGGTGGCGATCGCGCGCGAGCAGCGGGTCAACGTGGTGCTGACCGACCTGGTGATGCCGCGGCTATCCGGGCTCGAGCTGCTCAAGGCGCTGCGGCTGGTGGCACCCGAGGCCGAGACCGTGCTGATGACCGCTTACGGCACCATCGAGACCGCGGTCGAGGCGATGCGCGAGGGCGCCTACGACTTCATCACCAAGCCGATCAAGCGCGGCGTGGTGGTGTCGGCGGTGCGCCGGGCGATCGAGAAGCAGACGCTGGTGGTCGAGAACCGCGTGCTGCGCGCCGAGCTGGAGAGCGTGCGTGGAGCGCAGGGCATCATCGGCATCGCGCCTTCGATCCGGCGACTGGTCGAACTGATCGGCCAGGTCGGTCCGACCTCGGCCACCGTGCTGATCCTGGGCGAGAGCGGCACCGGCAAGGAGCTGGTGGCGCGCGCGCTGCAACAAGCCAGCCCGCGCGCCAAGCGGCCCTTCGTGGCGGTCAACTGCGCGGCGCTGCCCGAGACCATCCTCGAGGCCGAGCTGTTCGGCGTTGAGCCCGGCGCCTTCACCGGCGCCAACGAGCGGCGCGAGGGGCGCTTCGAACGCGCCGACGGCGGCACCCTGCTGCTCGACGAGATCGGCGAGATGCCGCTGCACCTGCAGGTCAAGATCCTGCGTGCGCTGCAAGAGGGCGAAGTCGAACGGCTCGGCGGCAAGGCGCCGATCAAGGTCAACGTGCGGCTGATCGCCTCGACCAACCGCGACCTCAAGGCGCTGGTCGACGCCGAGAAGTTTCGCGCCGACCTCTACTACCGACTCAACGTGATCAGCCTGGCCTGCCCGCCCCTGCGCGAGCGCGAGGGCGACCTGCCCGTGCTGGTCGACCACTTTCTGCGCCGCTTTGCCGAGCGCCACCAGAAGAACGTGCGCGGCATCGAGCGCGATGCACTATCCGCACTGGCTGCCCACAACTGGCCCGGCAACGTGCGCGAGCTGGAAAACGTGATCGAGCGGGCGGTCGTGCTGTGCCAGGGTGACGTCATCGACCGCGCGTTGCTGGGCGCGCCGTTCGGCCAGGCCGGCGCTTCGCCTGCGCTGTCCGGCCAGCTGCAGATCCCCATCGGCACTGCGATGGCTGAGATCGAGCGCCGCGTGATCGATGAGACGCTGCGCCAGAGCGGGGGTGACAAGAACATCGCCGCCAAGGTGCTGGGCATCTCGGCGCGCACCATTTACCGCCGCCTGGAAGAGCTCGCCGATCCATCAAAAGAAGACTCATAGTGCATTAATAAACACTCGAAATTATAATTCGAGCTTTGCGCGAGTGTCTCATTTGCGCTAATGAGACATTAGCGGGCTGAATCGCCGAGGTGCGTGGTGACGGAGAATACGCGCGGAGTGAGGGTGCTGTTCGTTGGCGGCTGCAACTCGCGCCGCAGCGCCATGGCCGAAGCCTTTCTGCGCAATCTGCGGATCGAGCAGTTGCACGTCGAGAGCGCCGGTGTCCAGGCGAGCAAGGCTGACCCGCGCGCGATCCAGGTCATGCACGAGCTCGGCCTTGACCTCGGGAGCCATGTACCGCGCGCGGTATCTGAGCTGAGCGGACAGACCTTTGACCTGGTCGTCACCGTGTGCGAGGTGGCGCGCGACTACCGCAAGACTGTGGCCGCTGGCAAAGAGCCCAACATCGATTGTCCGCCCGGCAAGCATCCGCTGCTGGTCGGCGCGCCGATCCACCTCGACTGGTACCTGCCCGACCCAGCCCAAGCGGCGGGCTCGGAGGAAGAGGTCCTGGGCGTCTACCGCAGCGTGCGCGACCAAGTGGCAGAGCACGTCAGCGCGCTGGCCAAGCAGGGCTACCTGGCGGCGTTCATGGTGCAGCGCCGCAGCACCGAGCAGATCATCGACTCGCTGGACGAGGGCATCATCGCCCATGACGACTGCGGCCACATCTATCTCTTCAACACCGCGGCCGAGCGCATCACCGGTTACAGCCGCGCAGACGTGCTGGGTCGGCAGTGCCATACCATCTTCGCGCCGGATGGACTGTGTGGCTCGATCTGCCCCCGCTACTCCAACCTGCTGCCGTCCTCCTGCGTCAGGCCCGACTACCAGGTCACGTTCACCAATCGCAACGGCGAGGCCCGGAAGCTAAGGATGATGGCCAACCCGGTGGTCGACGGCGCCAGCCGGCCGAGCGGCGTGGTGCTGGCGATGCGGGACATCACCGAGGTCAACGAGCTGCGCTGGGAGCTCAAGGAGAAACACAGCTTCCGCGGCATGGTCGGCCACTCCGAAGCGATGCAGGAGGTCTTTCGCACCATCCACCAGGTCATCGCCTCGGACTACCCGGTGCTGATCACGGGCGAGAGCGGTACCGGCAAGGAGCTGGTCGCCAACGCCATCCACGAGGAGAGCCACCGCGCCGGCGGCCCGTTCGTTGCCATCAACTGCGGCGCCCTGCCCGAAAACATCCTCGAGAGTGAGCTGTTTGGTCACGTCAAGGGTTCGTTCACCGGCGCCATCCGCGACAAGAAGGGCCGCTTCGAGCTGGCCCACCACGGCACATTGTTTCTGGACGAGGTGGGCGAGCTGACACCCAGCTTCCAGGTCAAGTTGCTGCGCGTGGTGCAGGAAAAGCGTTTCGAGCAGGTCGGCAGCGAAAAACCCATCACCGTGGACGTACGCATCATCAGCGCCACCAACCGCGACTTGCGCACCATGGTTAGAGACGGGACCTTCCGCGACGACCTGTACTACCGGTTGTGCGTGGTGCCGATCCATCTGCCACCACTGCGCGCGCGGCGCGACGACCTGCCCTTGCTGGTCGAGCAGATCCTGGCCGACATCAGGCGCGACACTGGCAAGAAGATCGTGCGCCTATCTGATGACGCGCTCGACCTGTTGCTCACCTTTCGCTGGCCGGGCAACGTGCGCGAGCTGATCAACGCGCTGCAGTCGGCCGCCGTGCGCTGCAGTGGCGAAGAGATCGAGGCGCGCCACTTGCCGCCCGAGATCCGGTCACCGCTGATCGACCTGGACCTGCCGGTGGACGCGGACACTGCGGCAGCGGCAGAGACCAGGCTGCGGCGGCCGCGCAACAAGCTCAATCGGGTCAGAGTCGAACGCGCGCTGGCGGCCACTGGCGGCAACAAGGTCAAGGCGGCACAACTCCTCTCAGTGGGTCGCGCCACGCTATATCGCTATCTCGAATCGCAGGGCGAGTAGGGTCGCTACAGCAAAAGTCGCCACACATTTAGTGCGCAAGAGATGTATCGATTGCCCACTTCTGTACCGCGAATTGTCTCATATTTGACAATTTGGGACATGTTGATACATAATGCAGATCTGTTCAACTTCGGCAACGGCAGGATATCACTCACTGATCGGATTTCGGCACAGTTGGTACGTGTATTGCTGCATTCCTCCTGTACTTGGATACACCGGGTGGGATGGAGAATTGAAATGAACATGTGGAATCGCAAGCGGCAGCCGTCGAATTCGGACAGCAAACGCGGTCTGGATCGTGCGACCGAGTCTGATCTGGCCATTCGCGCGCGCGAGCATGGCGACATCCAGGCGCGCAACGCGTTGGTCGAGAGCCACATGGGTCTGGTCAAGCGCATGGCCACTGCCTTTGCCCGGCGCGGGGCCAGCTTCGAGGATCTGGTTCAAGAAGGTGGGCTGGCGTTGATGCGTGCGGCTCAGACCTTCGAGCCCGAGCGCAATATCCGGTTTGCCACCTACGCCGCATACTGGATTCGCTCGCACATGCAGCGCTACCTGGCGTCGCTGCGCTCGTACCAGTATGCTGCGCCGGCGTCGGTCGCCTACACCGGCGGCCACACGCGCGGTGCCGAGGGCGTGCGGCGGTTGCTGCGCACCACCTCGCTCGATGCGCCGGTCGGCAGCGATTCGGACCGCACCATGATCGACACCATCCAGGCCGAACAGAGCACGCCCGAGGAATCGGTCGAGCGCGTCGAATCGCGCGACCGGGTGCGCAACGCCCTGGTCAAAGCCTACGAGGAGATCGCCGACGATCGCGCCGCAGTGGTGATCAAGCGCCGGCTGCTCAGCGACGACCCGGCGACCCTGGCCGAGATCGGCGAGGCGCTCGACCTGAGCCGAGAGGGCGCCCGCCTACTCGAGCTGCGCCTGATTCGCAAGATGAAGCTGGCCATGGCCGAGCGCGCTGCCTAGCACCACCCCCCCGTACGCCTCCTCCCACCCTGCGTGACATCCCTTGACTTGGCCATGGGCTTCGCCAATATCCCTCCATCTTCAGGAGGGTCGCATGAATCGTCTGTGGCTCATCGCCAAATCGTCGATCGGCAAGAAAGAGCTGATGGCCCTGACCGGGTTTTGCCTGATCATGTTCCTGGCCGTCCACCTCTTCGGTAACCTCAATATCTTCCGGGG
>Ga0315268_10005679_pt1 | contig 13359 bp, 10 predicted proteins | sample C1_top_MG_FD_204535 | JGI IMG/M metagenome (GOLD analysis project Ga0315268, IMG submission 204535) | Sediment microbial communities from Yellowstone Lake, YNP, Wyoming, USA - C1_top | ecosystem: Environmental > Aquatic > Freshwater > Lake > Sediment | place: USA: Wyoming | collected 2017-08-01 | reverse complement strand
GTCGGTCCAGTCGGCCCGGTGGGACCAATTGCTCCCGTGGCACCCGTGACGCCCGTGGGTCCGGTAGGTCCAGTCGGCCCGGTGGGACCCGTGGGACCTATTGCTCCAGTGTCACCCGTGGCACCCGTGGGACCGGTCGGTCCCTGCGCTCCGGTGGGACCCGTCGGTCCGGTCGGTCCAGTCGGCCCGGTGGGACCAGTTGCTCCCGTGTCACCCTTGGCGCCCTTGTCACCCGTGGGGCCAGTGGGACCGGTAGATCCCGTCGGTCCGGTGGGACCGGTGGGACCGGTAGGACCGGTCGTCCCCCCTGGGGGCATCGCTTCCAATTTGGTTACTCGGTCGTTAAGGCCCCCGGTACCTGTAACATAATTCCAAAGATTTGTTACCTCTGTCCAAAGTTTTTGTACCTCAGCGTAAAGATAATCAAAAGATTGTCCTGGTGAAGGAGGATTACTTGCTGCCTGGGCCACCACCGGGAGGCATAATAGGGTTGCGGTCAAGATGCCAAGAATTAATATCTTCCGCCCGAACACCATCTGGCATTCCTCCTTTTCGCCCCCGCCTGGAACCAGGGCAAGGGGCCTTCACAAAGGGGGTTGGTTAACGATGGGAATCCAATCTTGCCAGCTTCTTACAGGGTTAACCTCGTTCAATGCTGCACCGGGTGGTGCCGCGTAAAGGGTAGCAGTGCCCTACCGAACTGCAAAAAACTAATCGGGAGAACGGGTTATGCCATCTCACGATGTTAAGGAGGAAAGCTGATATGTAAACTTTAGCGATTTCATAATATTCATTTTTAAAGAAAATTCAAGAAAATTTTTCATTAATTCAAAATAAATCATAATTTTGGGGAAGGCTTATATCCTTGGGCCTCAAAAAGACCCTTTCCCAGGAAATGGATCGGGCTTACAAATTGGTAAAGGTAGCAAATCCTGGCCCCATTGAGGGCTCCACGATTACCACGTCGTCCCATCTTTAGTTTGTAAGTTCCATAAGGCAAGGTCCACGGTGAAAAAAATGTCGCAGTCTGGGGCAACGCTAGCCTGCGGCGGTAATTCTTATTTGGTTGATGACCTGGCCGACGCCAATCTGGTCTTGATGGAATGCTCTAACGGAAACGAGGTAATTAATGGGGGAGTTCGGACCGATCGAACCATTAAAGAACTGGCTCAGTTGATTGAGGAAGTGGTGGGGTTCAATGGAAAATACTCGTCCGACAGCAGTCCGGCCTGGGCGGCTTGGTCCTGGATGCGTCGGAAAAAGGCCGCGGCCAAATCCGAGCGGAGAAACCGCTCGCGATTCTTGGAAAAGGTAGAGTGATCCCAAACCGGATCATCCATGGACAAGCCCACAAACCAGCGAAACAGGAGATTGTAATCCAACTGCTCCACCAGCAGGCGTTCGCGGCGGATGGTGTATGGATAATGATTTTCATAGCCGGCGTAATGAGAATTGGGGAAGATAAAAGAATCCTTGATTTTTGCGGTTTAGCAGCTACAATGACCGGGAAAATCCAGGTGGCGAATTTTATCCAGGCATTTATTTGCAAGCACTCCACCGCATTTTTTATCATTAAAGATTAAATCAAAGCGAATGCTCTTGGTGAGCAGGAGCCTTCAAGATTCTTCAGCAGATCATATAAAAGTAATTGTAACCCTCCTTGATGATTCGAATGAGAAGTCGGAAAAATCTATATCAACTGTTGGTATTATTGTTAATTCTGCCTTCTTGCAGCTTCTTGAGCAATCGCGATTATGTGCAGGCGCATTCCGCATACCATGGGACCAGGCGGATAGTAATCTTTATTCAACGTTGGCCGTTTTATTTGCAAAGGCCAGAGCAAAATGATCTTGGGGCAGATTTCATTAAAACCAAGACGTTATTTTATGGCTCATTTGAACCTGCGGCTCATATCAATCCCCGGGCCATCGATATTCAGGATATTGATGATCATTTGATCGGTGAAGTCCTGGTTACGGTTTTGAAGAAGAAGGGTTATAAGCCGTTCATTGCAGATATTCGGCCCCTAGCTTCTGGGGCGGAGACCGTGGCCATGATAATGGCAAGGTATCAGGCGCTGGACCTACAAGTGGATGCCTTCTTATTCTGCTCCTATTCTCCCACCCTTTTTCTTTCTCATGCCCAGTTAACGCCCCAGGATCGCGGCACCCGGTCTTATGGCCTGGAAGAAATTATCCAGATTCTGCAGCCAGGAAGCCGCATGGCGATTTGGGCCGGACCAAGGGCAGCCATGGCGCCCCCTAATTCCATCAGTCATGCCTTTATTTATCTGTCCCTGACCCTGTTCAAGGCCTTGAATTGGCAACCCCTCTGGGAAGTGGCTGATTCGCAGGTAGGCGGCAAGGTCAGGCCGCGGCTACCTGAATGCCTCCCGGCCCCCACCGACCGTAATTATGAGGCCGATGCTGGAATTATCCAGCGTTTGATGGTCCAGAACTTGGAGTGCCGGTTGCGCCACATTATTCCTTACTCCTTTTAAGGCGAATGGTGCATTATGGCCGTTGCTCCATGAACCGAAATTATTGCCAACTCCCCATAATTATTCCATAATGGGACGGACTCAGAGTCTGCCGATAGGTAAAAGGAACGATTATGATTTACCGAAAAGTAGTTAGCCTGCTGTTAGTCTTTTCACTGTTGGTGCCAACCACCCAGAGTTGGGGGCAAAAGACCCCGGACATGGAGGACCAGGCGCGCTTTTATTTGCAGAGAATCGTTCCCGCACCAGAAAGGGGGCAACTGCCGGAGCAAAAACCGCAGCCCTCGCCCACCCCCGCGCCGGAGCCAGCCAAGATCCTGACCGCCGCCCCCCGCCAGCCCGAAGAAGTCTCGGCGGTGGAAAAACGGGCCGAAGCACATGGAATGCCAGTGAAACAGTTCGGTTACAGCTTCTTTTACAAACCTCCTGAGACTTTCCTGCCGGTGCAAAATATCCCGGTGGGCCCTGATTACGTTATCGGCCCGGGAGATACGGTGCACATCGTGTTATGGGGCAGCGTCCAGGGCGAATATAATATCACCGTTGACCGCAATGGCACCATCTCGATCCCCAAGGTGGGGGTGGTTCACGTCAGCGGGCTTTCTTACCAACAGTTGCGGGAAGTGATGGACAAGGAATTCTCCCGCCAATACACCAACTTTCAGATGAATGTTACCCTGGACACCCTGCGCACCATCCAGGTGTTTGTGGTGGGCCAGGCCAGATTTCCCGGTACCTATGCGGTGTCTTCCCTGTCCACTTTGATCAGCGCCTTGTTCGCCTCCGGCGGCCCCAGCAAATCCGGATCCATGCGCCACATCCAGGTGCGGCGAGGCAAACGGGTGATTGTCCATTTTGATATGTATGATTTTCTCCTGCGGGGGGATAAAAGCAGGGACATCCGCCTGCAATCCGAAGACGTTATCTTTATCCCGCCCATCGGGCCCATGGCCGCCATCGGTTCTCCTGGGATTGGAGTCCCAGGAACTTTGGTGGGCGGGCCCATTAAGGTTCCCGGGATTTACGAGCTTAAAAATGAGAAGACCCTGACCGATCTGCTGGGATTGGCTGGGGGCTTGGCGGACACGGCTTTCAAAGGGCGGATGCAGGTGCTCCGGATCAAGGCCGGCCGGGAGATGGTGTTATTCGAAGACGACCTGGGAAAAGTCCTGGCCGGGCGCAGCCCGGATATCTCCCTGGTGGATGGTGATCTGGTCAAGATTTTCCCGGTACCGGGCCTGGTGGAAAGAAGGGTGATGGTGGCCGGGGCGGTCAAAAATCCAGGGGAATTCGGCTTGCGCGACAACATGCGGATCAAGGATTTGATTAATTATGCCGGCGGCCTCCTAATGGAGGCTAACCAGGACGAGGCGGAAATTACCCGGGTCACCATCACCCCGCAGGGGCCGGAAACCACCCGCCTTTACATCAGTCCCCGCCGGGCCCTGACCGATTCCTCCAAAGACAATATTCTCCTGAGACCCAATGACTATCTCTTTGTCCGCACCGTTCCAGAATGGGATTTATATAAGCTAGTAATGATAACTGGGGAAGTTAAATTTCCCGGCACCTATGCGATTAAGAAAGGGGAGACTCTGAGTTCGCTCCTGGCCCGGGCCGGAGGATTTAGCGACAAGGCCTTTCCCAAAGGAACCGTTTTTACCCGGGTGTCAGTGAAGGCGACTCAGGAAAAACATTTAAAGCAGGCCATTGACCGCATAGAGGCCGAGATGCACGCCCTGGCCGCCCAGAAAGCTCAGGCTGAAACCGATCCTGAGGATGCTAAACGACAGCAGGGTTATGTGAAGCAGCAGCAGCTGCTGGTGGCGAAACTAAGGGAGATCGTTCCTTTGGGGCGGGTGGTGATTCGTCTGGACGACCCGGAGCGTCTGCGGGGAACTCCAGGGGACATCGAGCTCCAAAAAGGCGATAGCCTGCTGGTTCCCGAGATTCAGCAGACGGTCAATGTCTTGGGTTCGGTAACTAGTCCCACCGGCATTGTTTATGATCCGTATCTTACGGCAGCAGATTATATTGCTCGGGCCGGCGGAGCTACCAAGAATGCCGATGTTAAGGGAACTTACATCCTAAAAGTCAATGGGTCGGCAATAAGCCGGTCGGGGTTTAAATGGTATGGGGGACGGGTTTGGGGTGACCCCACTACTACTTATCATGTGGGGAGCTTCGATTCCTTGAGATTAGATCCGGGAGATACCATCGTGGTGCCCGAAGAACTGGAACGGGTAGCCTGGCTCCGGGAAATCAAAGATATTGCCACCATTATTGGTCAAATTGCCCTGACCGCGGGGGTAGTGCTGATAGGACTGAAATAGCGGAGCCAGGGCCTAAGATGCGCCGATGCTTGATAATTCTGACGGTAACCATTGGCTTGAGCGCTTCGGGGGCAATTCGGCCAGCAATGGCTAACCCGTTTATCGGTCCGGACCGTAGATTCAATATTGCCTTGTCTTTTATTGTACCCATCGGCATTAGTGCCGTGGCCTATTATATGTGGAAAAATAGCCCGGCCGAGAGGGCCAAAGGCTACCCGGAAAACCTGGGACCGGGGGAGTGGTATCTGGCCGCTTATAGCGGCCTTTCCTACTTGCCGGCGGCGGACTGGAAGTTCCTTCGATTTCCCCCTCCCTATCAAGGAAGGACGGCCAAAAATATCGAATATGAACCAGGAATTCTTGGAGGAATAAAATTCGGGCGTTATCTTGATGCCCTCCCTTGGTTCGGTTTGGAATTTGAGACAAATTTCTCCCGCAATAGGATCCGTGGACGCCAAGGGCCCATATCCCCCCCTGTGCCGGGAGGGCCACCCAAGCTTTTTCTTGGGACTGATTGGTTTATGATCTGGGACATGCAATTCAATCTGTTGGTACGCCATGGCTTCTTTAAAGATAAGGAAGTCACCTTCGGGCGCTTGCAACCATATGTCGGGATCGGTCCAGGGTTTGAAGTGATTTATGCCAGAACCGACTCTGGCAAAAATTTAGCCGTTGAACTGCAGGCCGGGGTCCGGTATATGTGCACCCCAAAGCTCGCCCTCTTTTTGGAGTACAAGTTCAGTTATCAGTTTGAGGTGGAATTGGATCAGGTTATGGTCGGCAAACAACAGCCCGAGCCCCCCCCAGGCACGATGAGGTTCGATGTGCCGCACCACCGGTTTGTCCTAGGTGTTTCATATCATTTCAAAAATCTTTATGGAAATTAAGGAGACCTAACCCCATCATTTGGGTAATCCTTGCCCAGGGGGGCGATTTTTGCCAGGATTGTGGTTGACAGGAAGTGCGTGATCGCACCCCGGCCTTAAGAGAATGGGAAAATAAAAGTTTGGGCAAGTTGGGCATTGGGAAAGCAGTAAGCCTTTTCAACGCCGGGTTAGACCTTGAGGCTCTGGAGAAGGGTGGGGAAAATTGCAATCGGAAGCTGCGTGATGAGTTGCTCAACGGGGAGTCTTCTATACTATGAAGAGGCCCAGATTCTGATTGAGCGTTTAACACTATAAGGCTTACCACAGCGCTTAGGTCAGTTGAGGGGAGAGGATCAAAGGGTTGCTATGGAAGAGAATAAGTGCGACTGGAAATTTTCCAGCTTCATCTTTCTTGTAAAATTTTATCGCTGGTGGCAGAGACAAAAAAAAAGGTTTTGGAACCCCTGGACTCGATGGCCGCCCATAGGCTCCATTGACTTCGGTGATCTGCGGAGGCTCTCTCCCTTCAGCCGCAATTATGGACTCGATCGCGGATTGCCCATCGACAGATATTATATTGAAAGATTTCTCCAGGGACACAGTAGCGATATCCAAGGACGAGCCTTGGAAATCGGCGATTCGCGTTACATCCGTACCTTTGGCGGAGAAGACGTTGTTGCCTACGATGTCCTGCACGTCTCGGTGCGGAAACCGGAGGTAACGATCATTGCCGATCTGACCAGCGCGGAGCAGATCCCTGCCGACCGGTATGACTGCATCATTCTGACCCAAACTCTCCAGCTCATTTACAGGGCAGGTGAAGCAATCAAGACCGCTTACCGCATCCTGAAACCCGGCGGCGTGGTGTTGGCCACCTTTCCTGGTTGCAGCCAGATTAACCACCCCAGTCCTGTAGAGGACTGGAAGGATTATTGGCGTTTCACGAAAGAGGCGGCCCAGCGGCTCTTTGAGGAGGTCTTCCCGCCCGCCCAAATAACCGTGCAGGCCTTCGGCAACGCGCTGGCCGCGGCGGCCTTTCTCTTCGGCCTGGCGGCGGAGGAACTGAGCCCCGAAGAGTTGGACTATCATGACCCGGACTACGAATTGCTGATTGCGGTAAGGGCGGTAAAGAAGTGAGCTGCGCCTGAAGGTACCAGGAGCCGGGGACGGCTCAGGGTTTTTTCAGCCGCCAGGGAGCCCGGAGTAGAAACATCACCCGGCAGAACTTTCCCAACCAGTCGTAGGGTCCCAGGATTTTGCGGGAAAAGGTGTCCAGATCGTCCCCCGCCCAAATGGTGAGGCGGGGGAATACCGGCTGGTCAGTAGGCAATAGGGCTCGACCCCAGTGGGTGCCAAAGATAAAGTCCAGGCCGCAACCTTGTAAAGTCCTGACGATATCCCTATGGTAATCGTCATACCAGCCATAAGGGGGGGCGAAAAACCGGGGACGGTATCCCAGCCCCCCCTCAAAAGCCCTGACCCCGGCGGTGACCTCCGCGTTAAGCCCTCTTTTGCTCAAGCAGGCCAGTTTCCGGTGAGCGTGCCCGTGCAGGCCTATCTGGTTGCCCCCCTGCTGCCAGGCCCTGAGTTCCGGCCACGTCAACGGCCGCCACAGGTGCGGGAACTGTTGCAGGTGCCGGCGCACCTGGGGGGGCTCTTCCCCCAAAGCAGAACCAGCCTCTACTTTTCGGTAGCCGTCTTTTCCCAAGAGGACCGGCTCCGGCTGACCGATGAAGCCGGTGCAGATGAAGATATTCAGACGCATCCCGTACTTCTGGGCAATGGGCCAGGCAACGGCATGGGTGTCGGCCAAGCCGTCGTCAAAAGTTATAAGCACGGATCTCGGGGGTATGGGCTTAACCCCCCGGGCCATTTCTCCATATTCCTGCAAAGAGAGGGAGCGGAATCTCGCGGCGGCCAGAAATGCCATCTGCGCTTCAAACTGCTGGGGCAGGATGGAATAGGTGTATGGAAGGTCTTCGAAAAAATCCGGCAGCACCCGGTGGTAACACAGGACCGGGACGCGCCGGCCGGGATCCCGGCTCTTGAGGGGCAGACGCCGGACAAGGGCCACCACGGCCTTGGTCAAAACCTGCTTGAAAAGGCGGGAATTCATGGCATCTTTAATAGAATGGCCAGCCGCCGCAATTGCCATTGCCGGAGGAAGCGGCGGAACACCTCGTCGTAGTACTGGGGCGAGCCCCGGTAAAATTCCCGCCAGTAGCCGATGAGCATGGCAACTCCCCCCAGCACCAAAGGCCGGTCCGGCATGTGGTACAAGGCGCTGCCCAAGACCCAGAGGGGGTGGGAGCCCATCAAATACGACCCGGTTCCATGCCGGGCCCACCCATGGTATATATTTTTAATAGAGGACCGCATGGGCCTCAGGTGCTTGACCGCCAGGGCCTCATCCTCAAAGCTTTTCGTCTCCCACCCAAGCATCATGGCCCTGAAGTTATCGACGCCCTCCCAACCCAAGCCCCGCACCAGGCCGTCGATGTCCTGGAAGCACTGTCTTCGCCAACCCTTGATGGCACCGAAGGTCATCTCCGGCAACCGTCGCAGCTTCTCCCACCTGCCATTATGTATCTCACAAATAACCCCGGTGGCGATGCCCAGGCGCGGGTTCTCGGCAAACTTGGCCAGGATGCCCTTAAAATAACCGGGGCCCAGGACAATGTCCGCGTCCAGGTTAAAGAGAAACTCATAATCCTCCGTATGCAACTGGGCAAGACCGTGGTGGATGGCGTCCCGCTGCCCCGCGCCGGTATCCCGAAAGCCCCGGTCCGCCAGGCGCACCACCCGAATCCACTCATACACCCGGGCGGCTGCTTCCGCAATGCCGGCAGTACCATCGTTGGAGCCGTCATCCACAATGACCCATTCCCGGGGCCAGACGGTTTGGGAAACCACGGATTCTATCGTCTTTGGCAGAAAATCCGCCTCATTCCTGGCAGCAGTTATCACTACTAATGGTGCCTCAGACATCAGAATCCCTCTTCATGATATTACCCAACTACAAAATCTGCGCTTTAATCACTTTCTCTTTTTTAAACAATATAACTGGTTAATAATATTATTCATTAATGCGGCCTTAAACCTGGGATAGCGGGGATAACCTATGGTGGCGTAGAGCAAATACTGCAGGCACCGCCGGAAAAAACTATAATAATAATGGCGATAAAAGCCCTTGTATTTGTTAATTATAACGAGAATATCTTTTAATTGGGTGAAGAGGCGGCGGGAACAGATATTCCCCGGCCGCATCGTATAGGCCGCCGCCAGCAGGGGTAAGTTCGCCAATTGGCCCCGGGTTCCCAACTTGAGCCACAGGTCATAATCTCCGGCGGCATAATACGAGGTGTCGTAACCCCCCAACCGGATTACCAGATCGCGAGGTGCCATGACGGTGGAATGATAAAAAACGTTGGACCTGAGAATTACTTCCCTTATTTGCTGGTCGGTTTCCGGTGGAAAATAACGAGACAGTTCTTTACCATTCTCATCCATAATAACACACCCGGTCCCGACTAAGGCATGACCCGGGTGAGCATCTAAAAATTCCACCTGCATCTTTAATTTATTTGCATCCAGCCAGTAATCATCGTCGTCGATGCGGGCCAGATATTTCCCGGTGGCCAGCGATAATCCCTGGTTTAAGGTAGCTTCCAGACCCTGATTCGTGTCCCTGCGAAAATATCGGATGCGATCGTCCCGGGCCGCGAATTCCGGCACGATCTCCCCGGTGTGGTCCAGGGAACCATCATTAATGATGAGAAATTCATAGTCATCATAAGATTGATCCAGGACGCTTTGGATGGCCCTGGCAATAAACCTGCTGCCATTATAGGTGGGGAGGAGAACGCTTACTTTCATTGAAGGAGTAACTTTTTTTTATTCTGTCATTTTAACTTTTATTGCCTCCGGCCATCATGGGAAATTCTGAGGAAGTCCAAACAATGCAGGGCCGCCACCAGCAGGTTGCCGGCCAACAGGCCCCAGGCCACCCCCAGGGGCCCGGATACCTTCACCAGCCAGAAACCCAGGGTGAGTACCAGTGCCAGGCGCAGGAGGTTAGCCTTAATTATATAAAATTGCCGGTCCATGGCCCGGAAGCCAAAATGGAATACGTAAGCTATGGCGGCCAAGAGGATATAAAGCGATAAGAGAAAAACCAGCTGGTTTTGTCCGGCATATTGGGGGCCGTAGAGGAAGACCACCAGTTTTCCTCCCAGAAACAGGAGCGTAAGGCTGAATAAGGCCATAACCGCCCCCACGATGACGGCGCTCTTCCCCACGAAGCCGCGCAAATCGCCGATTCCGCCCTGGGCAAAGACGCGGGCGCTTTTGGCTTCCAAAAAAATGGCGCTTCCCTCCAGGAAGGGGGTGGACAGCGCGATCACCCCCTGGCAGGCCGCCAGAATCCCCACCGCGGCCAGACCATCAAGAAATGTTAAAGCCCAGGGGAAGAACTGGTAACTGATAAAGATGGCCAGGTTGCCGGACAGGACCCATTTGCCAAAGGACCAGTTCCGGGCAAAATCGGCCTTCGCCTCCGTGAGGGAAATGGTGAAACTGCGGCGGGCCCACCTGAGCCAGGCCAGGCCCATCAGGGCGCACCCCAGACCCATGACCCCAAAGGCCCGGGCGGCGGACAGCTTCCCCAGGTAAGCCAGTAACAGCAGGCCTGCCACCTGCGCCAGGGCGGCCCCGGCATCCAAAAAAAGAGCGGCCTTCAGGTGAAGGCCGGAGAAACAAATCCGGCGAACATATTCTCGAAAAGTAATGAATGAACCCATGAATATTAGCGTCAATACAATTACATCCAGACCTTGGGGGCCCCGCCCTGGGGACAGATAAATCCAGACCGCGGCCAGGATGATTGCCAGGGTAGCCGAGAAAATCCACTGGTGGAGAAGGGTACTGCCAGTATACCGGGCGCGGGACGCCCCGCCCAGCTGGGGGCTGAACACCGTGTAGGGAGAGCTGATGAAGGCGTATTGCATTTGCAGGAGGAAATTAATGATGCTCATGCCGAGCACGTAAAGGCCCAACTGGTCTTTGCCGCAGCTCCGGCCGATGATTACCCCGGTGCAAAAGCTGGCTAAACTGACCACCGCCTGGTCCGCTAAAGATAAGGCCCAATTCTGGGCGGACGACCCTGAGAGGACTCCCCCCGCTGCCAGCCATTGCCGTCCCCACGATAACCTGCCGGCCTCGCCCCGAACTGTTTCAGTTTCCTTTATCATAGTCCGGGCTGGGCTGCCCTCCCGGGAACAGCGCCCCTTTTCCCGAGAGGGCGGCAAGATAGATTTTGGCCATCTCCTCATGGTTGCGGCTCCAAAGAAAACGGCGGGCCCTTTTCAGGGCGCCGGCAGACAAGGCTTGGAGCCGTTCCCGGTCCCGCGCCAGGAGGTGGATGGCTTTGCTCAGGTGGCCCACCACCTCCTCGGGGGTGGTCACCGGGATTTTCAGGCCGCACTGGGCGGTGACGATGTCCCTCACCCCCTGGTGGTCCAGGCAGACCACCGGTACTCCATGGCTCAGGGCCTCCAGGACCACGTTGCCGGAAGTATCTCTGAGACTGGTAAAAACCAGCACGTGCGCCCAGTCATATTGCTTCATGGCCTCCTGATGGCTCAGCCACCCCAGCCACTGGCAGTGGGGCGCCAGCCCCAGAGAGTGGGCCAACCGGCGCCACCGCCTCCCCATAGGCCCATCCCCCACGATCTTCAGCTCAAAGCTAACTTCTCGGGGCAGTCGGCCCAGGGTCTTGAGCAGCAGGGGCAGCGCCTTCCGGGGGATGAATTTACCGCTCCAGAGGATTCTCAAGGGCACGTCAGGCCCACCCTTTTCCAGTGGGCTGTTGCTCACGGCCCGCACGCCGGCATCCAGGAGAACCGGGGGGGTAAGGCCATAAACCCGGGCAAAGTCCTTCTGCACTTGGGAAGTGGCCGCGATCAGGCAACTGGCCCGGCGCACCGCCCGGCGCACCCGGGGGCTGAAGCGCAGTTGCAGGAAATTGAGGACGTTGCGGAGGCTTTCCTTGATGGCCCCCACCGGCCCGGCCAGGTCCAGAAAGCGCCAGGGATAATTCTGGGTCCCTCCCACCGGCCCCCAGATAAAGGGAACATTCAGCTTCCAAAGATATCCCGGCTCCCGGAAGCCCACCAGGGTGACCTGGTGGACCAGGTCAAATTTCACTTCCCGGTGCAGGTGCGCCGCCACCTTGAAGGCCCGGCGGTGCCACAGGTGATAGGGCAGAAAGTGCGTGTAGTAGAGAGGCCGGCCAATCTTTAGCCGTTCTTCCAGCCACCAGGGCTCCAGGAAGCAAAAGTGGAGCCCGGGGATTTCCCCATGCTCCACCAGATACCGGCTGATGTCCTCTTGGTCCCAGTGGCCGCAGACCGCCCAGGTGTCAAACCGGGCCGCCGCCCCCACGGCTCGCTCCCAGCCCACCGCGAAGTCCGAACCTTTATAAGGGTTACAGGCTGCCGCCAGAAGAAGCACCCGGGGCCGGGAGCCCTCAGGTTGCGGAACCGTGGGTGCAGGTTTCATTAGCCAAGGACCGAGGTTAAAACAGGAGCAAAGCCGGTCGGTTCATTTTGTTCATGGCCTCAGGTCATGGCAGCCAACCCACATAAATTTGCTTGAGAGTTTCCGGAGAGCCAGATCACCTTGAAAGATCTGCCCCCAAACGTGTGGCGGAAAAGATTTTAGGTCCGAATATGGGTGGGCAGGCAGCGGCCCCTCCTTTATTCATCAAAATAATACCTGACCCTAGGGGCAAATGCAAAACTTTCTTCGGGAAACTGAGACAGATGGGGACAACTATGCTGGTAATTTCCAGACGAATCTTACATTATAAGCAGTCAGGCAGGGAGGCAGGAGGGGCGGCGGTATAAGCCAACGCCCCCCTGGAGAGCTGGGAGGTTCTTTTAAGAAAGGAAATCTGAGGGCGGTCTCTGGTCAGGAAATCCCTTTCGTAAGCCGCGACCACAGTTGGCTCGGGAAACCAGATTTATCAATGGGGGATTCGGGCTGTTCAGGGCCCATGCTGCTTGGCATCAAGGAAGGAAAAATGCAGGAGGCAAACATAAAATGATACGAAGCCTGTTAATTGTTTTGTTAGGAACTTTTCTCATTTTCAACCTTGCCTCTGCCGGCAATTGGACCGCCAACGAATTTATCTACAAGCCAGCCACAGGGGCGCGGGGACAAACCGAGAAAAACAGTTACGACTCCGGTATGGACCGACTGGATGCCCGGCTGTCAAAAGAGCGTTGGGTGGGAGATCCGAAATTAGGCGATAGCCTCCAATCAGCTATTAGTGCAGTAGGGAGCAGCACCCCCTGCATCCTCAGGGTGGCCTCGGGGACTCATAGCGTCGTCGCAGACCTGACGGTGCCTGCCAACGTTACCCTGGCCCCGGAGCGGGGCGCTTTGCTGGCGGTGGCCGACGGCAAGACCCTGACCCTGAACGGCGGCATCCAGGCCGGTCCCTGGCAAATATTTTCCTGGACGGGCGCCGGGGCTATCCAGATTAACGGCGCCGACCGCACTTTGCTGGCGGAATGGTTCGGAGCCTCCACCGCCGCCAGCGACAACTGCCCCGCGGTGCAGAAGGCGGTTGCCAGTTTCGGGACCAGCGGCGGTTCCG
>Ga0315268_10005678_pt1 | contig 13360 bp, 9 predicted proteins | sample C1_top_MG_FD_204535 | JGI IMG/M metagenome (GOLD analysis project Ga0315268, IMG submission 204535) | Sediment microbial communities from Yellowstone Lake, YNP, Wyoming, USA - C1_top | ecosystem: Environmental > Aquatic > Freshwater > Lake > Sediment | place: USA: Wyoming | collected 2017-08-01 | reverse complement strand
AGCGCACGGTCGCCCACGAGCATCGCGTCATGCTGAGCGTGCAGCTTCCGTCTTCGGCCGACGCCAAGGCCATCGAAGGCGTCCTCAATGCTTTCAAGATGGAAGATGGCGACAAAGTCAGCATCGCATCGATCACTCTTTACAGCAACCAGGCCGTGTATCTCGATGGTCACGTGATTCGCCCCGGGAAATATCCCTTCCGCCAGGGAATGACAGCCACCGACCTTATTGGCTCCTACGCCAGCCTGTTGCCGGAGCCGGCACAGAACGCGGAACTCATCCGCCTCAAGGCTCCAGACATGCATCCCGAGGTGATGGAGTTCGATCTCCCCAAGGTGCTCTCCGGCGAGACCAGGATCGTGTTACAACCTTTCGACACGGTTCGTATCAACGGACGCTATCAGTACGACGCTCCGCGGGTATCCATCTTCGGTGAGGTGTTACGTCCCGGCGAGTACCCGATGAGCGAAGGAATGTCGGCCGCCGACCTGCTCCGCCTTGCGGGCGGTTTCTCGCGCAGCGCCTACCGCGACACCGTGGACCTCTCGAGCTACAGCATCGTCGGAGGGAAGAAGATCGCCAGCGATCATCGCCTGATTGAGATCCAGAGAGCCTTGGATGGAGCACAGGACACGGACGTTCGCCTGAAGCCAGGCGACGTACTGACCATCCGCCAGATCTCCGGCTGGGATGAGATTGGATCCTCGGTCCAGGTGGCCGGCGAAGTTCATCATGTTGGCACCTACGGCATTCAGACGGGAGAGCGACTGAGTTCGGTGCTGCGCCGTGCCGACGGCTTCCGTGAGTCGGCCTATCCGGCAGGGGTGGTGCTGACGCGGGTTCAAGTTCGTGATTATGAGGTCAAGGCCCGTGACGCGCTGGTGCGTCGTATCGAATCGGCGACCCCGACGGCCAGTTCCGCGACCGGGGAAGCCGCGGCAATGAGTGCGGCCTTTGTCTCGCAGCAGCAGGCGATCGTCAAGCGCCTGCGCGAACAGCCGGTGATGGGCCGATTGGTCATTCACATCACCTCCGATATTTCCAAATGGGAAAACACTCCGGCGGATATCGAGATGCGGCCGGGCGACACCCTCATGGTGCCGAAGATCCCGAACTTCGTCGCCGTTTCCGGCCAGGTGAACAGCCCTTCGGCGATCACGTACACGCCCAGGAAATCCGCCGCGTGGTATCTGAAGCGCGCCGGCGGGCCGACGGAGTTCGCCAACGCAAAGAATGCGTTCATCGTCCGTGCCGACGGCTCCGTGATCGGACGAAGCTCCTCGGGACTCTGGAGCGGCAGCATCCTGTCGAGCGCGATGAGGCCCGGCGATACGATCGTGCTCCCGGAAAAAATCTTGTCGGATAACCCCGTGTGGCGGAACCTGCTGAACACCGCCCAGATCACTTCATCGCTGGCCATCGCCGCCAAGGTGGCGACCAGCTTCTAAGTCGGAATCGATCGGCGCTCCAGTTCCTCGCAGCACGCGAGTTTTAAGGTAAGCAGTCCATGAGCCGTAAGGAAGAACTTCGCAGGAAAATCCTGCAATTGGTGGCAGAGTACTCCGAAGCGGCGTTCCCCAAGGCGCCATTTGTTCCGAGTGTGAGCCCGGTGCCGATCTCCGGGCGCGTCTTTGATGGAACCGACCTGCAGTCGCTGGTCGATTCGTCTCTGGATTTCTGGCTGACCTCCGGACGTTTTTCGGAAGAGTTCGAGAGGGCTTTCGCCCGGCGTATGGGAGTCCGTACCGCGCGGCTGGTGAATTCAGGTTCTTCGGCCAACCTCGTTGCCGTCTCCGTTCTGACCTCCCCGACCCTTGCGGAGCGGCGCTTGAATCCGGGTGATGAGGTCATCACGCTTGCGGCGGGATTTCCGACGACGGTGAATCCCATCATCCAGAATCGCGCGGTCCCGGTGTTCATCGATGTTGAGCTGGGCACCTATAACGCCGAGGTCGATGTCCTGGAAGCTGCACGATCACCGCGGACGAAGGCGATCATCTTCGCGCACACCCTGGGGAACCCATTCAACGCGAAGATCGTGGCGGAGTTTGCAAAGAAACACGGCCTCTGGCTGATCGAAGACTGTTGCGACGCGCTGGGTTCCACCTTCGAAGGACAAAACGTCGGCACTTTTGGAGACATTGCGACGTTCAGCTTTTATCCCGCACACCACATCACGATGGGCGAGGGTGGTTGCGTTGTCACGGAAAAGCCTTCCTTGGCGAGGTTGATCGAGTCGTTCCGCGACTGGGGACGCGATTGCTGGTGCGCTCCCGGGAAGGACAATACCTGCGGCAAGCGTTTTGACTGGCAGCATGGGACGTTGCCGTGCGGTTACGACCACAAATATACGTACTCGCATATTGGCTACAACCTGAAGGTCACGGACATGCAGGCGGCGGTAGGCGTCTCGCAATTGGGAAAACTGGATGGCTTCATCGCATCCCGCAAGAGAAATTTTTCGCTGCTGAAGAAAGGGCTGGAGCCGCTGCAAGACGCGTTGCTGCTTCCGAAAGCGACGGCGGGGTCCGACCCAAGCTGGTTTGGGTTTCCAATCGCGGTGAAACCCGAGTCGGGATGGCAGCGCGATCGCATCGTGATCGACCTCAACGAACGCAAGATCGGCACTCGCCTTCTCTTCGGCGGCAACTTAACACGGCAGCCCGCCTACGAAGGGACGGAATTTCGCGTGGTCGGCGACCTGAAAAACACCGATTACGTGATGAACAACGTTTTCTGGATCGGGCTTTATCCGGGACTGACGCCGGAGATGATCCAATACACGGTGGACTCGCTCAAAGCGGTGGTGGAGCGGCCGCACCGCGTTCACAAGATCTTGGTTTAAGCCCAAGGCATACTCCAGAGAGGACGCTGGCCGTCGGGGGCCCTGGATTGGCGTGAATCTCGTGCTCGAGATGCTGCGTCATGGTGCCGATATCAAGGTCCAGAGATTCCTCGAGCGGGCATTCCTGTAGATGCTGGAAGGCTGGAAAGCGCGGATTCTTCAGGACGAGCGCGGCTCCAATAAAGAAGAGATTTGCAGACATCGAATCCATCTCCGCCAGGCGATCTCCTCGCGCCCGAACAGCCGTCGCGCAAGCCCGGACGGTTGCGGCATTGGCTCGGGCTGGACCGCGCCATCGCCTTCACGGTACTGGCGCGTGCGTGGTCGAGCGCTGCCGGGCTGGTGACCGTCGCGCTGATCGCACGATTCCTCACTGGAACCGAGCAGGGTTACTTCTACACGATCAACAGCCTGGTCGCTTTGCAGATCATCTTCGAGCTGGGATTCTCATTTGTCATCCTGCAGATGGCGAGTCACGAGCGCGCACACCTCACGGTCGATCCGCTGGGTAATATCTCGGGAGATCGCGTGGCGCACGCGCGGCTGGCGTCGGTCCTGCAAAAAGCGATCCGGTGGTACGCTCTGGCGGCGCTGCTGTTTCTTGTCGTACTGCTGCCGGCCGGCATGCATTTCTTCTCGACCCACCAGAGACCGGGCGTGCAAGTGGCGTACGTGATGCCCTGGCTTGCTGCGGTCGTTGCCGCCGCGATCAATCTGCAGGTGAATCCGGTGCTGTCGTTCTTTGAGGGCTGGGGAGACGTAGCTCCGGTGGCACGCTCGCGCTTCTTCCAGGCCCTGGCGGGCAGCAGTCTTGCCTGGGCGGCGTTGGCGACGCATCACGGCCTTTATGCGCCCGCCTTGACGATCCTGGGCCAGGCTTTGGCTGGGCTGGTCTGGATTGGATCGCGCCGCAAGACTCTGCTCCAGCTGCTGAAGCACCAGCCCGGCGAACATCGTATCCCGTGGATGAAAGAGGTGTGGTCTTTCCAGTGGCGCATAGCGCTCAGTTGGATCGCCGGCTATTTCATCTTCCAGATCTTCACGCCGGTCCTATTCGCCTATTCCGGACCGGTGGCGGCAGGACAAATGGGAATGTCGCTGAATATCGTGGGCGCGCTCAGCGCGGTGGCCCTGTCGTGGATCAACACCAAGGCCGCTCCATTCGGCACGATGATCTCTCGCCGGGAATTCGCGAAGCTCGATCAGGTCTTCTTCCGCGCGCTCTACCAATCGCTGGCCGTCTGTGCCGCCGGCGGACTGGCGATCTGGATCGCTTGTCTCTTCCTCAATACCACGGGCTCGCCGTTTGCCTCGCGGATGCTCGCGCCATTTGCGTTTGGACTTCTCTTGCTCAGCGCCGTCATCAATCACGTCTGGTATTCCGAAGCGATCTACATTCGAGCCCACAAGCAGGAGAAGTATCTCGGGGTCTCGGTGGGGATAGCGATCCTCGTGTCGCTCACGGCGTTCGTACTTGGCAAACACTTTGGTTCGATGGGTATGGCGGCCGGTTATCTTGCGGTCAGCGTAGTCGTCGGATTCGGTTTCGGCACCCCGATCTTCTTGAAGTACAGGCGGCTCTGGCATGCCGACTGAATCGCCCTTGCTAACCATCGCGGTCCCGACCTATAACCGGGTAAGTTCGCTGGAAATCCTGCTTCGTCACCTCGCACCTCAAATCGAAGATGCTCCGGAGATCGAACTGATCGTCTGCGACAACGCCTCCACGGACGGCACCCCGCAATTGGTGGAGAGGCTGGCGGCAACGAAGGTGGTCGATCGCTACCTTCGCTCCGAGGCCAACCTTGGCATGGATGGAAACTTCCTGCGATGCTTCGAGAACGCAAGAGGGAAGTATCTCTGGCTTGTGGGGGATGACGACATCGTCGTGCCGGGAGCCCTGGCGCGGGTGATGGAGATCTTGAGAGAGTCCTCACCGGACCTGCTCTTCTTTCGACACTCGGTGTTCGACGATACCTTTCTTCCCAAGCCGGATGACTTGCAGGAGAGGAGTACGCCGAAGGTTTATCACGATGCGAAGGAGTTCTTGCATGCGGTGAATCGCCGCGGCGACTTCGCATTCCTCAGTACGTTAGTCGTCAACCGCGATCGTGCCAAAGCCGAGCTGCAGATCCCTCTGCGTGAATTGGAAGGCTCGCTGCTCACTCAGCTTGGATGGGTGTATTCGCTGCTGGCGGATCTCCAGTCCGGGATCATCCTGGAGGAAAGACTCGTTGCAGGACGCGGCGGCAATTCGGGGGGCTATGGAGCAGCCAAAATCTTCGGCGTCAATTGGCATCAACTTGCCATGCGAGTGCTGCACCGGCGTCCTGACATCCTCCGCGCCGTCGTCGATGATCATCTTTCCACCTGGTTCCCTGCGCACTGGGTGGCGATACGGCGTTCCTCCACGCAGTTCCACATCGAGGAGGCGGAATCCATGCTGCGTTCCTGCTATGGAAACGACTTGAAATACTGGACCCATGTCTGGCCCCTGGTGAAGGCGCCGGTCGGAATCGCGGCTGCTTACGCGCGCCTTTTGCGGGCTCTGAACCGCCTCCTCTAACCTCGATGAAACGTGGGTTCCGAAGGCGAAAATCAACTTCGGATGCCGGTATTCACATGGTATCCTTAGCTGTATATTCGCCGAAGTGAGTGCGTATAATTGCGGGGGTCCCGGCGCTCGAAGCTAGGACGGGCGGATAGGGTTACCGTAGGGATCGTGTTGACCGGGAAGTACTTTCAGCATCGCCCGAATGGGGAGCTGGAATCCGAGCGGAACCCCAAGGTGTTTTCAATCGCGCCGAACTAGTGCAACAGGATGCAGATCACCAATCAGGAAATCGACGCTACTTCTGCTCGGGAGCTACCCGAGGAGCGGCTTGCCCCGTCCCAGGACAGCAGCGGCGCCCATAATTCATGGGACGTTCTGTGGCTTCTCTGGACCGACCGCCAAAGCATATTGAGATTCGCGATCGCCGGACTTCTGCTGGCGACCGCACTGGCCTTCACGATCCCCAAAATGTTCACGGCGCGCACGCAGGTATTTGCTCCTGATTCCACGGGCGGCTCTGCGATGGCGCTGCTCTCGAGCCTTTCGCAATCCGGTTCGCTTGCCAATTATGCCGATATGTTGGGCATGAAATCGAACTCCGGAATGTTCGTGGGGATCCTGCAAAGTGATTCGGTGGCCGATCGCATCATCAATCGATTCGATCTGCGTAAGGTGTACAGGGTCTCCCAGTACGTGGATGCGCGCAGGGTGCTGGGAAAGCACGTTGTCATCACGGCCGACCGGAAGACCTCGATGATCATCGTGAGCGTCGAAGATCGGGACCCACAACGCGCTGCCGACATGGCTAATAGCTACATCGACGAGCTCAATGCGATGCTGGTCGAGGTCAACACATCTTCGGCGCATCGCGAGCGGCTTTTCCTCGAAGAGCGGCTCGCCAAGATCAAGAAGGATCTCGACAGCTCCAATGGCGCGCTCGCCCAGTTCGCAAGTTCCACGGCGACCTTGGACCCGCAGGTCCAGGGGCGCGCGACGCTCGAAGCGGCGGCAGCGTTGCAAAGGGAATTGACGATCGCCGAATCTGACCTCAATGCCATGCAGAAGGTCTATGCTCCGGAAAATATCAGGGTGCAATCGAGTCGCGCCCGCATCGCCGAACTCCGGCGCCAGTTACAGGAGATCGCAGGGAGCTCTGGTATCGAGGGTAAATCCGACCAGATGTGGCCCTCGATGCGAAAACTTCCGATGCTCGCTTCGCAGTATCTCGATCTGGCCCGACAGGCGAAAATACAGGAAGCGGTTTACGAGGTGCTGACCAAGCAACTCGAGATCGCCAAGGTGGAAGAAGCAAAAGAAACGCCGACCGTCCGCATCGTCGATAAAGCTCTGGTACCCGAACGGAAGTCCTATCCTCCGCGCATGCTGTTCATGTTCGCCGGGCTCTTGCTGGGGATTCTTGTGGGCGCAGGGCGTCCCATTCTGGTCGAGGAGTGGAAAGCAAACCAGCACGACGGGCGGATCCAAATGCTCCGTAAGATTGGCGCGCAGATATCAAGGAATCGCGGGAATGCGGCAGCGCAATCCCAGAATCTAGGGTAGAGCGGGATAAGAGGTATCTTGACGCCGATTTCGGTAGCGCTTTGTACTTTCAACGGGGCGGAGTTCCTGGAGCGCCAGCTCGCCAGCATTGCGGCGCAGACGCTCCGGCCAGCCGAAGTCATCGCCTGCGATGATGGTTCCACAGACGCTACCATTCCGATCCTCGAGGCGTTCGCCGCCTCTTCACCTTTTCCCCTGCGCCTGATCCGCAACCCGCGGAACCTCGGTTCGACAGCCAACTTCGAACAGGCAATCCGCAATTGCCAACATGAGCTTGTCGCTCTTTGCGACCACGACGATGTCTGGAGACCAGATAAACTCGAAACTCTTGGGCGGGCGTTACTGCAGGACCGTTCCGCCGGATACGCGTTCAGCGATGCGGAGCTGATCGACAGAGAGGACCGGCAGCTCGGTCATCGGCTGTGGGATTGCAACGTCGTGCGGCCGCAATTGATGTTGGGCTTTCCCAGGGAAATGCAGGGCGCTGCAGTTTTGAAGTGCAATGTCGCGACCGGAGCCACGATGATGTTCCGTCGTGAACTGGTGGAACGCATTCTCCCGATACCCGCCGCGTGGGTGCACGATTACTGGATCGCCGCGGTGTGTTCCTTGACCGGGAGGGGAGGCATCGCCGTTCCTGCGCCCCTGACTTCTTATCGGCTGCATAGCAAGCAGCAGATCGGAGTTCGCAGTTCGATCGTGGCGCGCATCTCGGCTTTGGGCCAGCGGGCGCCGGCACCCTCGGACGAGGTGGAGATGTTTAAGGCGTTGCGCCAGCGCGTGGCTCTCTACGCAGACGCGAAGGGCCTGCGCCAGATCGAAGAAAAGATCCAGCACTTGAAGATACGTTCCGCTATCCGGCAGGAGCACCTTCCCACACGCGTTGTTTCAGCTTTTCGTGAACTTATGCGGGGAGGCTACCTGGATTACTCCAATTCCTGGTCCACCGCATTCCGCGACGTCTGGCGTTGATCGATGCAGGACTCTCCTTACATCTCGGACAGTAGTCTCTACGCGAATCCCGCCCTGGTGGTCACGGTCTCGGCATTGCTGCTGCTCCTCGCGTTCGTTTATCTGGTCCGGCGAAAGCCCGCGCGGATGTTAGCCATATTCTGCGTTGCGCACGTGCTTGTATTCGTCCATAACGAGGCGCTCTTCATCAGTTCGGAACTGGTACTGCCATTTCTCGCCATCGAGATCCTCCGCGGGTCCAAGCGCAGGGAAGGTGATGCGCTCGTCTCGCGCTACCACCGGTACGTGTTCGTTTTTGTGACGGCACTGGTTTTCACGGGACTCCTGGCGGTGGCGAGCGCGAAGTTTTCTTATGGGATGCCGGAGTGGGTGGCGGCCATGAAGTTCCTGGTCTGGATGATCCTCCCCATCGCATTCGTTGCGCGCGTGGACTTTGGCAGCGTCGACGAAGAAACGAGGCTGGTGCTGTACCTACTCCCGATCGTGAGCGCGATCACCGCTGTGCAGCTGATTTTGTCGGCTTTATCCGTACTGTTTGGCGGGGTCTCCTTTCTCGATGTCCTGGCGCAACGCACGATCGGTGGGTATATAAGCACGCCCGCAGGTGCTTCGAATACGCTGGCGGCCTTCATGGCGCTGGGAGTGGTGGCGGCGATGGGACTGATGGCGATGGATTCACGGCATCGGCTGTTGTTGAAAGGACTCGTCGGCCTTTGCCTGGCAGGCATCTTGCTGACCACCTCGCGAGGGGTCCTCGTGTCCTTGCTCTGTGTGTGGCTGTGGCACATCAAGATATGGAAACGTCTGAGCTGGAAATACGCCGTAATCGCATTGCTGTTCTCCGCCATCTTCGTTCCCGTGATCGCGAATTCGATGGGCGACAGCGACAATCCCTTTGTCGCGCGCCTCACCAGTCGCGATATCGCCACCGGCGATGTCAAGGGTTATGGCGAGGACATCAGTTCAGGCCGCTTCACGCTTTGGGGCATCGCCGCGCTGAACATAGCGGCGAATCCGTATACCGGCGTGGGTTTTCACAACGCCAGCGCGCTGGAACTCGCGGGCGCGTCGACGGCACACAATATCTTTCTCAACATGATGGAAGACTCCGGACTCCTGGGATTCATCCCTTTCTTCCTTCTTTTCCTCTTTCTCATCAGGCTGCGCCGGAGAGTCGTTCGAGCGCTTGCGGAGTCTCGCAGCGTGGCGTTCGATACCTTGACCGCTCTCCTGCTGCTCGCGTTGCTGAACATGCAGATAGAGAGTCCTGAAGCCAACGCACAATATATGTTCTTTGTGGCGCTCGTGATGTCACTGTTCGTGATGCTCGGAAGCCATTTGCTATCTTCAGCGGAAGCCCAACGGTCATGACGCCATCGCTTGATATCATCATCGTGAATTGGAACTCCGGGGAGCAGTTGCGCGAGTGCATCCACTCCATGACCGCGGTGGATCTGAAGGGCGTCAGCCTGGCCCGGGTGGTCGTCGTAGACAACGCTTCGCAGGACGGATCGGTCGAGGGCCTCACCGTACCTGGAGTGCCAATCACCGTATTGCGCAACGACCGTAACTGCGGTTTTGCGGCCGCCTGCAACCAGGGGGCGTCGGGATCGAAAGCGGACTATCTTCTGTTCCTTAATCCGGATACGCGCCTCTATCGCGACTCCCTGGCTGCCCCGGTGCATTACATGGAATCCGACGCCGCACCTTCGGTGGGGATCTGTGGGGTTCAACTAATCGATGAATCCGGCGCGGTGGCGCGATCCTGTGTTCGTTTCCCGACCCGGGGCCGCTTGCTGGCACACTTCTTCGGCCTACAATACATGGTTCCGGCGCTGATCGAGCGAGAGCGGATGACCGACTGGGATCACCTATCCACCCGCCCCGTCGACCAGGTGATGGGTGCCTATTTCCTGGTGCGACGCGGTTTATTTGAGTCCTTGAAGGGTTTCGATGAGCGTTTCTTCGTATTTTACGAAGAGATGGACTTCTCACTGCGTTCGTCGCAAGCCGGTTTTACGACCAGCTACTTCGCCGGCGCGCAGGTATTCCACGCTGGGCAGGGAACCACGCAGCGCGTGAAAACCACCGCACTCTTTTACCTGCTGCGCAGCCGCGTGCTGTATGGATACAAACATTTTGGCCGAGCCTGGGGAACGATCTTTCTGCTCCTGACGTTGCTCGTCGAACCGGTGTCGCGCTCGGCCTTCGAGTTGCTCAAGCGGTCGTTGTGCGATCTGCGTCCGGTGGCGAGTGCCTACTTGCGCCTCTGGCGCGAATTGCCGGGCCTCAAGGCGGCCGAGGGAGTGTGGCAATGACGCGCGTCCTGCTGCTCAGCCGTTACGGCGTATTGCCGCCGCCCAGCCGTTACCGTTTCTACCAGTTTCTGCCTTACCTTCGGCAGCGCGGGATGGAATTTGAGGTCGCGCCTCTGCTGAGCGACGAATACGTCAGCGCGCAGTACAGCAGCCGGCGATTTTCGTTGAGCCCCCTGCCTGCGATCTACTCGCGGCGAATCCGTTCTCTCATGAATTCGAGCAACTTCGATCTGGTGTGGCTCGAAAAGGAAGCGCTTCCCTGGTTTCCGGTTGGCCTTGAGCATCTGTTTGGGTTGTCCCGAGTCCCCTATGTGGTGGACTACGACGACGCCACATTTCATACTTACGACCGCCACAGTTCCAAGTTCGTGCGTTGGATGCTGGGTGACAAGATCGCGCGGCTGATGGCCGGCGCGGCCATCGTTGTGGCCGGCAATGAATATCTCGCCGAGCACGCACGCGCGGCTGGCGCGCGACGCATCGAGATGATGCCAACCGTCGTCGACCTGTTAAAGTATCCGTCCGAGCCTGCGCCGCTCAAGGCTGAACCGTTTACGATCGGGTGGATCGGGTCGCCCGCCAACTCTCGCCACTTGCAGATGATTGGGGGAGCGTTGGAGAAGTTCTGTTCCGCCACGGGGTCACGCGTTCATATCGTCGGAGGCTGGAACGCGGATCTGCCTGCGGGGCTGCCGGTCCAATACTTTCCATGGTCGGAGGATACGGAGGTCGAGAGCATGCGCCGCTTCGACGTCGGCATCATGCCGCTGTATCCCGGACCCTGGGAGAACGGGAAGTGCGGATTGAAGCTGATCAATTACATGGCTGCCGGATTGCCCACGGTGGCCAGTCCGGTGGCGGTCAATCGCCAGATCATCGACGAGGACATCACCGGATTCAAGGTGGACAGCGAAGAGGAGTGGATCGCTGCGCTCACCCGTCTTCGCGACGATCCGGCGCTTCGCAGAAGGCTTGGAGCGGCTGGCCGCGCCAAGGTCGAACGCCAATACAGCCTCGCCTATGCTGCGCCGAAGATGGCGGACTGGCTGCTGTCAGTAGCCGGAAAGACCTCGGCCCGAGCCTCCGGAACCAGCACTTGGGTTTCCCAGGCAGGCAAGAATTAGCCGTATATCTACTCTTCGATGCTTGTCCGCTGCGGCATTCGGATGGGAAACTATAGGTATCAATGTTTTGTATTCATGTAGATCCGCGTATGCGCTACGCGAGCGCTCCGTTTTCGCCCGACAAGGTTTATCCCGAACTCGCGGGGTTGTGCGGCGAAACCGATGCCGGCAATCTCGTGTACGCCGGGGTGCGCGACACCATGCAGCAGATGGGCTGGGACGCTGCGCACTTTGGCACTGCCCAGTGGAATCCCATGGGGCACCTGGTGGCGGGCGCACAACGAATCGTTATTAAACCCAATCTTGTCTTGCATAGGGTCGGCGAGCTGCCATGCTCGATCGAAAGCCTGGTGGTCCATGCCGCCGTGTTGCGTCCTATCGTGGACTACGTACTGCTGGCGGCGCGTCGCGCGGGTACCACGCCGAAGCTTGCCATCGCCGATACCCCGCTGCAGAGTGCGGACTTCCGGCAGTTGTGCGAAGAAAACGGCCTGCTCGCTCTCGTTACCTACTATCGGGAGAAGGGGATCGGGCTCGATCTCTTCGATCTTCGTTTTGAACACGCCGTCATCAACGATCACTTCTTGATCCTTCAGCGCGTGCCGCTGCCGGGAGATCCCCAAGGCGCGCGCATCGTCGATCTCGCCGAAGGCAGTGAGCACTTCAGAGCCGGCCAGGGTAAAGCGGAATTTTCGATCCAGGATTACGACGATGAGGCCACCCGGGGGAATCACAGTGGCAAGGTTCAGCGTTACAAGTTTTCCCAGTCGATCCTCGACGCCGATCTCGTCATCAACGTGGCCAAGCTCAAGTGTCATGCCAAGGCGGGCGTGACGCTGGCGCTCAAGAACATCGTCGGCGCCAATGTTTCCAAGGACTACCTTCCGCACTTTCGTTCGGGCGGACCGCAGAATGGCGGCGATGAAGTGCCCAAGCTTTCGTGGTATCCGAGGACCGTGCGCAACCTGCGCAACTGGTTCAATCGTAACCGCCGGCCGTATCTCGCGCCTCTCCATCGCATACTCAAAAAGGTGGCCTACCGTGTGGAGTCGAGCCGCCGTCAACTCGGATACGAGACCGGTTTCGGCGGGGCCTGGTACGGCAACGACACGCTCTGGCGCACCATCGTGGATATCAATCGCATCCTTTATTTTGCTGACCGTGAAGGTTGCATCCACGACGTGCCGCAACGCAAAGTCGCCTTCTTCCTCGATGGTGTGGTCGGAATGCAGGGTGACGGTCCATTGAAGGGTACCGATCTTCGAGCGGGCGTACTTGCCTGCGGCGACGATCCGGTTGAGTTCGACGCCTGCTCCACCTACCTGATGGGGTTTGATCCCAGCAAGGTGCCGCACATCGCATACTGGGGGCGCGCGGCCGGTCTTAAGATCGGCGCCCTGCCGCAATCCTTCGACTTTCCGGGGGCCGAGCAAATCCCCGCCTTCCATGAGCCAAGCGGCTGGAAGGGAAAGCTGCGCCGATGATCCTCGAACTTTCGCGAGCGGGACTCCGCCTCGCGCGCATGGCTTCCTTCTCCGACCACGAAGCTACTCTTTTCTTCCCGGAGAAGTACGCTAGTCAGCTTCGCTTTGCCCCGGGGCTCTCGGTCCCGGAAGCCGAACAGCGGTGCTTTCTTTCGCGTGTGCCGACCGCGGTCCTCCGCGGCGGTTCCCTCGCGCTCACTTCGGACTACATGGGGCGGCACCACATCTATGTTCATGAGCGGGTGGAGAGTGACGGTCCCCGCATAACTTTCAGCGACGACCCCTTCGATTTTGCCGAAGTCTTGCAACCGGACCTCGAGAGCTTGCGCCTCATGCCTGCGCTGAAGTTCATCCCGCTTCCTCTCTCCTGTATCCGAGAGACCTCGCGCCTGATGCCCGGCGCGCGGCGCACCTACGATCTCCGTACCGTTTCTCTGAAGCACGAGCAGAACCTCTTATCCGAGACCTTCGCGCCTCAGGCAGGGAACTACGATGCCTCGGCG
>Ga0315268_10005677_pt1 | contig 13363 bp, 11 predicted proteins | sample C1_top_MG_FD_204535 | JGI IMG/M metagenome (GOLD analysis project Ga0315268, IMG submission 204535) | Sediment microbial communities from Yellowstone Lake, YNP, Wyoming, USA - C1_top | ecosystem: Environmental > Aquatic > Freshwater > Lake > Sediment | place: USA: Wyoming | collected 2017-08-01 | reverse complement strand
TCATCAGAGAGTGAAAAAACTGCAACACTTTACATGTTTGGAACGAGCTGGTGTCCGCACTGTAAAACAGCTAAACCTATTTGGGAAGAATTTGTAAACAATAACCAAAATTTAAAAGTTGGAAATTATAATGTACTTTTTAAAAGCGTCGACTGTGATGCAGATTCCGATGGAAAACAGCTTGCAGATAAACATAATGTAAAAGGATATCCAACATTCAAATTGGAACGAGGGCCTGGCGACATTGTCGATTTTGAGGCAAAGCCGTCGAATGACAATTTTACCAACCTTCTTCAATCATCACTTACGTAAGGTAAGGGGGCATGCTTAAAGGGGGCATGCTGTCCCCTCTGACCCCTTGCCCTGCGGGTCACATGTCAAACGGGGGCGGTGGAGGGGTTAAAGGGGGGCCCCCCTTCTAGTGATTATAATTTTTTTCTTTACAACAGGAGGTTCAGCGCCTGCATTTGCGCTCTTGGGCATGAGTTCGCCAATAATCGACACTTGTTTGTCGTTCAATTCAAACCGCTGACCTATTACGCGGACGCGAATAAAATCTTTTTCATTTACGGAATTGAAATATGAATTGGAAGAATGGTGGTCACGTGATACATAAATAATTACAGGTGATTTTTTTTCATCTAAACTTGTAAATGCCCGTATGCCTGCCTGTGTTATATTTTTTGCGTAACAGTTGATTTGCATACCTTCAACCGGACAACTAATGCTGCATTCGAAAACAACCTCGAATTCAACATATTTACTTGTCAGCGTTCCGCTTGAAAATTTTGTAATGCGGATGGAGTCCGGCTTTACGTATCCTTCTACAATGCATTTTCCTTCCATTTTTGCAGAAATTGTATTTTTTATTGTCGTTTCAACATTTGAACCAACTAGAATAAATGGAATAACAACCTTGGTTGTTAAAACTGCATTTGAATATAACTCATCTTCCACCGATGAAGATTTTTTTTGCATTGATGACGACGACGACGACGACGATGACATTGTATATATAATATACTCTATTATATATTCTTTATTATCTATATTTTTTTTCAATTTTTTTATTTATTGTTTATTCATAACTTTATTATAAACGTTAGAGATTCTTTATTAATTTTATTTTTTTTATGTTTACTATTTATTCTTTTTGATATGCGTTGATGATTCAATTTATGTGTTTGATAATCTTTGTACACATTATGACTTTCGTTATGATTTTTTCTTATTTCGTGATGATTTTTTCTTATTTCGTGATGATTTTTTCTTATTTTTACATTTTTTAGTATTTTTACATTTTTTTTGCCTTTTTCTTCCTCCCTGTCGTCGTTCTTGTTCTTGTTGTTGTAGTCGTCGTTGTAGTCGTCCGGTATCTTGTACTGTAGCAGCGTTAGTTAATTGAGAATTTTGATGAAATAAATCGCTCGACGCATTGATTAATGGAATTAATTCATTCAAATCAGGAATCATTCTTCTATCTACATCTATTTGTCGTTCTCGGAAAAGAGCCAATTGTTCATTTTCTTGTTCCGTTCTTTCTTCTTTAACTTTGAGCATAGTTATAGAACTAAAGAGTCGTCCTTTTAATCTTCCAAGTGCGCTAAGAGCAGAATCTCTTAAATCATGTGACGAATTAAATTGTTCAAGAACAGTATCATATAATTCTTTACTAAAACCTGCTCTACTCATTGTACTCTTGAAAAATTCCAAGCACATTATAAACCTGCTTGTAAGTACATTTATAATATCATCATCAAATTGAAAATCTGCAGTTTGCATTTTTGAAAAATCAATTAATTTTAGTTTTTTCATAATTATTAATTGTGATTTATCCATGAAGATATTGAAGTATTTAATTGCATTTTGAGGTGTGATACCTTGAGGATCTCTAGGACGTGTAAAATCTATAAATAGTTTAAAATATACTTTAAGTGGACACATTAAAAGGTTAACACAAACATTTATACCATCATATTGATCAGTGGTATTTAATAAATCATAAAGTAAATCTTCAATATATTTCGAACCCGATACATCAGTTGAAATAAGGTTAAAATATTCATCAAAAAAGCGTTCATCAACAGACATTCTTTCTATAAACGCTTCAACGTTGGGGGATGCTTCAACATTGGGGAGTAATCTTGGGGGAGTGACTGTACACCCGATTTCCCTAAAAAATATTTGGATATGTCTAATTTGCTCATCTCGTGAGAGTAAGGTATCGGGTAGGGCTCGGGCTTCTTCAACGGCTGGTAGTACATGATCAAAAAATAAGGCACGACTTCTAAGACTTCTACTCATAATAGTAAATATTATATAATTGTATAATTGTATAATATAATATAATATAATTATTCTCTCTTCTCTCTAAAAATGAAAAATGCAAATATAATAAAATAAAATGTTGATACGTTTTTGATTCTACATTTTATTTATACAAGTTTCATAAGTATAAATTAGAGAGATTTATAAAATACAAATTACAAATTCGAAAATCCTAGAAAAGAGAAATAAAAATTATCAAAAATGACTCATATAATTTTTCAGGTGTCCCCACATGCATCAAAACAATAAATTCACTAGACGACAGAATAGATTGATTTTTGCGCATTTTTTAAACGAATTAAATTATGATTAAACAATTAAACAGAATATATAGCTTCAACCATGTTAAGATTCCATATTTTATTACTTAATTTGATGTGATTATAATAACTCAGGATAATTTCTTGCAGTATGCAATATGTTATTTGAGTAAGATTTTGCGGTATTTCAATAGGATGTTGAAACTTATATTGTTCTATTATGTGTTGGAGTGTGCGTTTTTTTGTTGGAGACGTGCTGCATACGCTTCCACGATTTTGACTTTCTTTTACTTTAAACGCAACACCATCTTTTATAGATTGCGTAAATCCCAAAAATTGTGCAAAATCGTTTTTATCAATTTTGAATTTGCTCGTCAAACCATTTCGCTCGTCACTTGTCAATTCACTTTGGTTAAATATTGTCCATTCATCCGCTTGATTTTGTTTATAATAAACCGACACAACCGACACATTTTTTGACGTAGACGATGATGCATTTTTTGAAGGAATAAATAAATACGTACCCAAATCATCTTTGTCGCCTTCTTCTCGTGTGACAAACCGATTGAAATACTTTAATATGTTTTTAGCGCATGTCGGGGCAAAAATATCTGCTGCATACTTTGCCTCCTCATACAATACTTTATTTTTTGAAACGGCTTCATCTTTTATTCTTTTACAAATTTGTTCTATATTATTTAAATTTAAAATTAGAGAATCAGTTTCATCAGACGTCAAACGGTCCATGACATGAATAAAAATGTACCAATGAATTTCATCCAAATCGATTACTCTTTCAAGTGCGTGAATCATTTCATTGCAATAAATATACCAAATTCTATCTCTCGAAATCATGGGTATTGCTCCTGAAATTAATTTCAACGCGGGGTCTTGTGCATCTGCAATGTCATTTTTTGCTTTTTTATTTATTGACGTATTTATAGCTAAATTATATGTGTATGCTATATTCGAAATAATCTTTTTTACACCTTCGTACCCCTTGGTTTCTCTTCTTTCTCTCTCCGCCTCTTCCTCATTTGGTGCATCCACTTCTTTTTCTGCTGCCGCATTACCCACTACACTTGACTTTTTAACATTTACATTCACACTTATTTTATCGCGCTTGAAAGGAATTGGTGTGCTTCTTTCAAAAACGCTAATTGCCTGGTCGTTTAATTCAACCGGTTGAAATAGATAATAGTCTCCAATATTTATCAAGTTTCCATATTTTCCGTAGCAATCAGAAATGTATTCATTTTTATTATTTATCATTTGCGTGAGAGCAAAATTGATTTGAAGTTGCGAATATGTTTTTATACGATTTATAAAATGAATCAAATTTATTTTATTATAAAAATGTTTTTCTTTAAATGCCGATTTTATTATTTTGATTATATTTTCAACATTCATTAAAATAAATGTTTCATTAAATGTTCCCATTTTCACATCTTGTTCTTTTATTTTTGCACCAGGAGCGCACGTGTATTGGCAACTTTTCATATAGTCACACGTGGATGTAAATGGTTTATCGCCTATTCTATAATCAATACTGCCACCTGTAGATAAAGTCAACTCTATTTCAGTATTTATATTTTTCTCTGTAAAATCGCCCTGTTTAATATTCAAAATGCAGTCAACTGAAGATTCTTTTAGCACCCTGCTAACCACTCCCATTTTAACTGCTTTTGTTTCAGAAAAGCGGTACATTGCTAAATCGGCCGACTCTTTCCCGCCTTCTAAAAGACTTGCATGAAGAAATATTTGAACATTTCTTTGGTTGAAGGGTAATTTTTTATGGCTGCACGTTCTAACTCCTCGACCAATAATTTGTTCAATTGCGCTCATATTATACCACGGGTCCATGACGTGTATTTGGCGAATGTTTTTCAAATCAACGCCTTCTGAACCCGATTTTGAAATGATGACAACTTTACACCTTGACCCGTCCATATTTTTATCGGAACGAAGTGCATTTATTTCAATGTCATTGTTAGGAGAAATGGATTGTTTGCCCGTAATTAGCGCATATTTTAGCCCATTTGATTTTATAGAAGACGCGCTTGCGCTTGAAAATAGTGATTTTGATGTTGAATTTTCATTTTTATTTTTATACCTTGTAAATCCCATCTCCTCCAATGCAAGTGCGATTGGAATTACCCCGCTCTCAATAAAATAAGTATATATTAGCACAATCCCTTCGCAAAATGAACTTTTAGATGGCGATTTTTTATTATAATTTAAAACAATGCTGTCGCATATGGATTTGATTTTTGAGCTGTACTCTCCGATGTGTTCCGGTGAAAATATTCGAGTTTTTGTATTCTTGTACGCATACTGACCTTTTTCTTTTTTCATAACATTTAACAATCCCCTCTCTCCGTATGTGTACTCTAAATCCTCTTCTTCTTCATTCTTGTATGGATATGTCATATTTAATATTTGCCGAAACGAAATCAAATCATTTATAGTGTATCCAGAAAGAGCGCTGTTTTCATCAATGTCTTCTTGATAATCTTCTTCTACATCACTAACCGCCGCACCAACATCCGTTGCACCCCTTCGTTCGTGTTCGTGTTCTTCCATTTTCCCCAGTTTTCTCTCGTACACGTCATTTTGATGTTTTCCAATCTTGGTTACATAAACATCCACATGTTCTAATCCAGGAACTGTTGTTTTCCCGTTGAATGTAACCCTGGGATAAGCAATGCTTCCTCTTGTTTTATTTGTGCCATCATAAACTTCTTGCTGTTTTAATGCATTGTCTTTAGAAAATTGTGACGGAAAAATTCGATATGGAAATGTATATGGATTTTCACCCCTCACATATGAAATATATCCAATTGACGCTTCTTTTAATAATTCACTCCCAACCGGTTTCCCTTCTACAACTAAAAGATTATTATCTGAATCGAATAAGTCTCTTGAATAAATTCGAGGGCGTCTGTCATTGATTCGCATAAGATTTAAAAGCCAAACAATTTCTTTTGGGTCGTTGAACATTGGTGTCGCTGATAAAAATAACAACCGTACATTTTCTGCATATTTTACAAGATTCAATAAATAAGCCGCATCCTTGTTATTAGATTTCAAATTATGAACTTCGTCAATAATAATCAACCTGTTATTGAAATAGTTTCTAAGCCTTTTTATTCCTTCGCGACTTATTTTTATTTTGATTTCACCTTCTTCGTCTAGTTCGCCTTCCTCTTCTTCTTCTTCTTCCTGCTCCTCCTCTTCCTCTTCTTCTTCCTCCTCCTCCTCTTCTTCTTCCTCTTCTTCTTCCTCTTCTTCTTCTAGTTCCTCGCCTAGTTCGCCTTCGCCTTCGCCTTCGCCTTCTTCTTCTTCTTCTTCTTCTTCCTCTTCTAGTTCGTCTAGTTCTCCTTTAGCTTTAACTTTAATAGTAGTTTTGGATTTTTGTACACCTTCTCCGCTAGTCAACATTTTTATAATGGATGAAATTTTTTGATATCCAAAAAATAAATATGATTTTTTTATTATTTTATCGATTTGTTTTTTTATTTTTAATTTAATATTTTCTTCTTCTTGCGCATTTCCAATTTCATCATCATTATCAAACAAATGTAAATTTATTTCTTTTAAATACTTATTACCTGTGCAGCCGCTTATAGTCCATTTTCCCGATTCGTTGCGATGCAATTTACTAATGTCAAATAATTCCTTCTTGAAATTATTTTTTACATTTATATTTGAAATAACGATTATTTCTTGTTTTATTCCCATTTGATTCAAATAATCTCTCATATTTTCAGATATTCCAATTGCAGAACATGTTTTTCCAGAACCGAGACCATGATACAAAAGTAAACTGTTATATGGTGTTTGAAATGACATGAAATTTTTTACAAAATATTGATGTTGTTGCAACTCGTATGTTGCATTGCACATTTTATCAGCATGCTCTATTAATTCTTTATTTCTGTACACCTTTTCCGTGTTTCTTGTATCATAAAATTCTTTTTTTTCTGCCAACTTTATATTAAAATTTGCATCATTTAAATCTGGATAAAGAAAATTATTATTTTTACTTGAACTTGGATTCGCATGCGGCGGCGGCATCATCTTTATTTTTTTTTTTACTTGTTCTTGATTTCCTTCCTTTTCTTTTTCCTTTTGATTTGCTTCCACTTCTTTCTCTACAACAACAACTTCTGCTTCTGTCGCTTCTGTCGTGTCTCTTTGTTGTTCCGTTTCTTTTACATTTTTCGGTTTTATTTTGATTTTCCTCAGTTTCTTTTTTTTAGATGCGCACCTATTTTTATCTGTTTTATAACATCCATCTTCATTGGCAGTTGCAGTTGAATCCGGATTAAAAATGCATCTTTGAGTTGCTTCATTGTATTTGCAAAACACTTCTTTTGCATCTTCTGCTTCTTCCGATTCTTTTGTTTCTTCTGTTTCTTGTTCTATTTCTTTTGCCTTTTTCGGTTTTATTTTGATTTTCCTCAGTTTCTTTTTTTTAGATGCGCACCTATTTTTATCTGTTTTATAACATCCATCTTCATTGGCAGTTGCAGTTGAATCCGGATTAAAAATGCATCTTTGAGTTGCTTCATTGTATTTGCAAAATAACCCATCATTTTTCTGCATGTCTTCTTTTGGTTGTTGTTGTTCCTCTTCTGGTTCCATGAATGTTTGTTATGTTTGTTATAAGATTTTTTATAATATATAATATAAACAAATAATATATTATAGATTGATTATACCTATTCAAAATTAAAAACAATAAAATAAATTAACCTCCGTTATTAAATAATATGAAACAAATATATATATACTCATAACAACACCACATCACAAAGCATGAAATTATTAAGAGTATTATTAACACTTGTGATTATATTTTTTTTTTCGATATTATATGGTCGAATAATGTCCATGCACTCTTTGTATGACAACCATTTCATGTTTTTTACTTCTGACTTTTGATATTCATTTTTTTGAATTGTGTCTCTGCTCATGTATGATAAATAATATTTATTTTTATAAGATTTTATGTTGGAACCAATGAATATTTCTTCATATGGAATAACATTGTGTATTTGTTTCAAGCTTAGTTTATCATATCCTGTTTCTTCTTCAAATTCTCTAAATCCGCAATCTAAATCTTTTTCTTGATGGTTTCTGCGCCCTTTGGGAAACCCCCACTCTGCTGTTTCCCAACTTGTTGTGGATGACGAAATTAAAGTTTCCAAGTTGTATTTTACACCTGATGACATCTCGACTCCATTTTTCATATGTAAAAATTTATTTTTAGAAACCTGTTCTTCCCCCCTATATTGTATTCCGGAATACTCGCCCCATAATGATGACCATAATTCATCAAATGATTTTGTTAGTATATTATGTTTTTCGCACACTGTCATTTCATCAACTATATTTTTAATATATTGATAATTGTGCACCGAATATTTACCACGAATAAATTCAACATAACCAAAACTATCGGTTCTTTGAATCATTAAATATTCATATCTATTTTTGAAGTCGTATTCGCATTCGCACTCACCTTTTTTATTTTCTTCCTCTTCGCATTTTTCGTATTCACTAGACTTTCGAAATGCGATAACACCTATGCTTGTAATGGGAACACTGCAATTTGAATACATGTGCCCATTTTTCCCACAATTGTTACAATAACAGTTGTTGCTGTTGTTGTTGTTGTTGCTGTTGTTGTTGTTGTTGCCATCATTCATAATTTTTTGCATATTCATCTGAATTTATTTTTTTTAACTATTCTTGGTTCTTGGTTATTAGTTATATGTAAAAGACGAAATCTTTTTATATTGTTTGAATACAAACACACAAACAATATAAAAATTATGACAACAACCACAAAAAGCAGTTTAGATTCTAACGTATGGGGACCGCACTATTGGTTTGTGTTACTTACAATGGCAACGTCCTATCCTAAACATCCAAACGATGTTACAAAAAAAAAATACTACGAATTTATTCAAAATTTACCATTGTTTATGCCATCCAGCGCAATCGGCAATAATTTTAGTAAGTTATTAGACGCATTTCCAGTTACTCCATATCTTGACAGCAGAGACTCGTTTATCAAGTGGGTTCACTTTATACACAATCGAATCAATGTTTCGCTAAATAAAGAAGAAATATCACTTCATGATGCTTTAGAAATTTATTACAACAACTACAAACCTAAACATGTTGTGGCGAGAGAAAAATATAAACATTGGCAAAAAGTTGTGTTTGTCATTATTGTAATGTTATTTTTGGGATTTATTAAATATAATATGAGTAAGTCAAATTAATTTTTACAACGGCTCAGATATTTTATAATCCAAGGAGATAGTTTGTCCCGATAGGTAGGTTGGTCGACCATTTGAGCCTCAAACTGTCCATGTTTCAAAAGGTAGTTCTTGTAATATTCAGTTATTTGGTTGTTCATATTTTTTATATAAATTATATATTATATCTTGAAGTTCAATTTTTATATATTATTATTTTAATATTTGTATAAATATAGGCAAACCAAATATTAAATTATTAAAAACAAAATTAAATGTCAATAACAAAAAAAAGAAAAATGTATATGACCGGAGGAATTCCAATATATCCAGGAGGATTTAGTTGCGTATTTAAACCACAATTGAAATGCAAATCTAAAAATAAAATTAAGAAAAATAAAACGCGAAGGAATAAGTATTCAGGCAATTTCGATAAAACAGGAATATCAAAATTGTTATTAAAAGAACACGCAAAAATGGAAATGGATAATATTCATTTGTTTTACAATGCTCTAAAAAGTATTCCAAAATCACACAAGTATTTTCTTTTTACAAAATCGAAACTTTGTCCACCTGCAAAACTGTCAAAGCGTGACCTGAAAGGATTTGACAACATGTGCTCGAGTTTCACGAGTCGCGAAATAAATGAATCAAATATAAATGCGAATATTGACAGACTACGATTAATAAATATGCCAAACGCCGGTGTTTCAGTAAACGAGTGGCTGTTAAACACGCGGCTCACAAGTGCGCGAATTATTCTTTTTAATAAATTAATGTCAGAACTGATTGTAAATGCGATTGTCCCAATGAATAAAATGGGTGTTATTCATAATGATATCAAAGAAGACAACATTCTCATTAGCGGCTCAAAAACAAACCCAAGACCCACCATCATCGACTGGGGAATATCCGGTATATCTACATCTCACGACCCTATTCCAGAAATAATTATGAATAGGTATATTTCCGTATCAAATCCGTTTAGCAGCATCATTTTTACATCCGATTTTATCATGAGTTATAGCGAGTTTTTACAAACGCACAATAATCCATCATCTCCTTCATTTCAACAGGAATTGGCATCATTTGCACTTTCGCAATATTTAAAATTCAAAGACATTGGTCACTACTCATATGTTGAACAATTTTTTATTACCGCGTACAAGTTTAAAAAAAGTTTTATGGACCCGAACCCGAATGTTGATGAAGAAGCATATGAAGCCCAAATTATTGAAAACACATACCACAAATATGCAGCCGCGTATATTGCGGACGTGTTATTCCATTTTACCGATTTTGACCAGCAGGCTGGAACAGGAAGAGGTAGATTTGAATACGCGAAATATTTTACTCAAGTTTATATATTCAATTGCGACATATGGGGAACCATGTGTTGTTACAATGTATTTTTTTTAATTGTAAAAGAACCCGCAATGATTCAACACATCAACCCGGTAAAGTATTTCAATTTTCTTACACGACTTTTATCCATATTCACCACAGAAATAATGGTGAATGGTGACAAAAAAATCAATGTTAATAAATTAGTTACGTCTCTTACTAATTCATTTCACTAGAATGGAATGAGCGAATGAGTTTACACAAATTGAGCATAATACGATGAAGTGATAATAGAACTTTTGTGATGAGGCATTCCGTCATCATGATTGAGTGATTCCACACAGGGAACACAAGATGAAGATGAATTTCTAGCAGCAACAATGTCAACCGCATTATTTATAATGTCATTTACAATTGCGTCCACAGTTGAAGACAAAACTGCTTTGTTTATCATTTCATTTACAATTTCATCCACAGTCGCATTCATATTATTATCATCTGCATTATTTTCAAACGTTTTATTCGGAACTGGAACTGGAACTGCTGATTGAACCACTACCGCCTTTCGCATTTTTATGATTACATAGTCATCCTCGTCAAATTCATACTTTTTTTTATTTGCATCTGCGACTATTTCATCGATTATTGTTTTTTGAAGTAAAACTTTTTCCTCTAAATATTCTTTTACTCCAGATGAGTAATTTGCAGAATAACTCAACATGGTATTTACAACATTTACCAGATGATAAACACCTGCAGTCAAATAATATTGAGTATAATACAAATATTTATTTTCTTCTTTTTTTGGTTTTTCAGTTTCTTTTTTCATTGCCTGTCTATATATTATTTTTATAACCCTTTATTTTATTATAATTTTAACTTTATATAATAATAAAATATTAATAAAGAACATTTTGATGAATTGAAAATAAGTATTCAAAAAAATATAAATTGAAAAAAAAATATATATATTTATTTCTTGTAGTTTACAAGATTCAAGATAACATAACATGGAGAGTGTCGTCGCCATCAAGGCGACCGCAGCAGCAGGACAGCAAGAAGAAATAATGACAAAAAAACAGCTTGGACTGTTTCAAAGAGAAATGAATGAAGCACTCAGCAACAAACGCACCGATGAAATGCGCCGAATGGTGTACGGCAATTCCGCTTTGATTGCGACCACGCGTGAAAAGGGCATCATTACCATGGCGTTGCGTTTTGCAATTCAAGAGCGCGACGACGCTTTAATCGCATCATTACTCGGTCGCCTATCGATGAAGCGTGACTTTTTCGAATTGATGGTTTACAAAGGTGACCCAGTGTACAGCGAGCAATTATTTGAAACGCACATTGATTGCGCCGTGTTGGAACCAAAAGATGTTCGGTTCATGATTGAAAACGGCCTCACACACTTGCTTCGTCATTTGGACGGCAAATTTATGCATGATGCAGGCGGCACCAAATCCGAATTTGACAAATCTTCGACTCTGCGTGTTTACTCGCTTCAAAATTGCGGTCACTACATTGAAAAAATCATGAAAGTTGTTGAGAGAAACGTCATGAAAGCCATTGTCGAAGATGAAAAGAAAAAAAAGAAAAGTCACCTTCCTCTTGAGGTTGTGAAAAAACTGCAAACAACTTTCGCCGCTTACGATGTCATAGTTGACGGGGGAAGCGTTTTACACTCGCGAAATGGTGAGCCCAATCCAAACGACTTGCGCAAAATGATTGACTTGTTGAAAATGCGCGAGCATTCGCCACTTGTTGTCATTCACGCATCGCACACCAATGTCAAACTGAACCCGACATATGCCCCGGAAGTGAACAAAATTCTTCAACAAGCTGGTATCACTTTCATTACAACTCCGTCGGGTTTGAAGTTGAACGATGACCTCTTCATTCTGCTGGCATACTTGATTCGCACAGACCACGCGCTCGCGTGCAGCATTGTCACGCGCGACACATACACCGACCACATGGACACATTCAAAAACCCGCAAAAAAATCTGTCGGATGACTTTGGCAAGTATCTGGCAAATGATTTGATTTCATTCACGAATGATGCATTCGGTCGTATGCACGTACCACCCACCCAAACAAAACCATTCTCAAATTGCATTCAAATTGTGGAGCCGCATGCATACATTCCGCTGTTGCCCACAACACCTAATATGCCATCCCCCGAATTTAGTCAAATACGTTTATAGGTTTCACATTGCTTGAAGGGGAACTCGGGTGCAAAGTGTTGCGCCCTAATTTTTTTCTTTTATTCAGCGGAAAAATGGCGCATCGCTAGATGGGCAAAACGCCGGAGCGCTCACAATTGGCGGCTGACTGTTGTTCCCCATCCCGACGCGGTTATATAACAATACATTCGCACTGTTGGCCAGCACATGCACCATACAATGAGCATACGTTGAACTCCAAATGTACTTTTTTTCATATAAATTTACGCTTAAGTGGTAACACCCTATACCGAGACCCATCAGTGTATAATATGTCAGTAATGCTGGTAGTTGTGACGATGAATCATGACTCATCACGGATGATGATGATAATAAAAGATAAGCGCTGTAGTTCTGATATGTTAGCGCGACTGCGACGCAACTCATATCCAGATTGCGCCTCCATCCGTAGACCGGTTTGCGCCAGTAGTTGACAGAAGTCAAAAATACACTTCCGGGCACAGCGGCTAAATCATAACACCCGCAATATAATGCGTATACAGAAGACAAAAAAGAAATAAAAGATACACGAAAAATACAACAGGAATATTTTTCTTCCATAACATATTCTTCTTCTAATCTTTGACAATTATTATTGTTCGCGTCGCACATTATACTATAAAAACTAAAATGGAAAAAATAATGGTAAAGTAACCGAATCAAATACATGTGGCGTGACACCTTTTAATATAAAATAAAATGCCGATTAGTATATAAATATATTTGAATAATTATATTTATAAGCAAAATGCCACATATCTTGTATACTGGAATAGGAGCAAAAGAGTCAGAAATACATTCTATTGAAGAATTTTTAAATATTATGAAATATGCCTCATTTCATTACGATGAAATGACTTCACTCGGTTTCGATATGGAATATAAAAACTATTTACTTCCTGATGATTTTATAAATTTTACATTAGAAGAATGG
>Ga0315268_10005676_pt1 | contig 13364 bp, 8 predicted proteins | sample C1_top_MG_FD_204535 | JGI IMG/M metagenome (GOLD analysis project Ga0315268, IMG submission 204535) | Sediment microbial communities from Yellowstone Lake, YNP, Wyoming, USA - C1_top | ecosystem: Environmental > Aquatic > Freshwater > Lake > Sediment | place: USA: Wyoming | collected 2017-08-01 | reverse complement strand
GATGGTCCCCACCCATCTCCTCCTTAAACGGGGTGGCTGCGGCGGTACCATCTTCTTTAAAGTTTTCATGATTCTATCTCGGTCCCAAACTGGTGCTGGGGGCCGGGTTTCCAAGGCAACTCGACCCGAACTTATCTGGTTCGGGATAAAAAAATCATTGACAAAAATCTCCCCTGCGGCAATTATAGGAAAAAATACCTAGCCCCTATAGTTAAAACTAACTAGTATCGGGAAAATTTCGGATTTACTTTAATTTTTTCTTACGGCAATCAAGAGTTTTCCTCGGCGGGCCTGGCAGCCGTATACCAGGCAACCCCCTTTCACCCAAGATGTCGACCTCCAGATCAAATCAAATTGTCAGATTAAATCGTATCGGACGAGCGGAGAAACCGGCATGCTACAAATCGATCATTAAGTTTATTTTGCTGATTTAACTACAATTAGTATTTTATTCAAACGTAATTTGCGGCGCGGAAGCATCCGCATCTGCCGATGGCGGGATGGGGTTGAGAGGCCCTAAATATTCGCTGCCTTGCGGACCCGCGAAAGATGGAGGAAAGCAATGTCCGCCAGTCTCGCAAACCGCGGTTGGTGTCGGACAATTGTCCTAATATTCTTGGGGTTAGGCCTAGTTGGGGGCTGTGCCAGTACTTCCCAGCAAGCCCTCACGACCCAGGGGTTAGCGAAGATCCAAACCCCCAACCCCAACCAGGAATTACAGCAGCAGCTGATGCTCCAGGCCTCCCGGGATTCGCTGGCCGGCTATCATGACTATCAGGTGGGGCCCGAGGACCAGCTGGAAATCGATATTTACGGCCAGGACAAGCTGTACCGGGAACTGCGGGTCAATGGGCAGGGGGAAATTACCATGCCGCTGGTGGGGGTGGTTAAAGTGGCCGGTTTGACCCCTCAGGAGATTGAAAAGCGACTGGTGAATTTATATGACGCCCGGTTCCTGGTAAATCCGCAGATAACGGTGACGGTCAAGCAATTCCGCCATCAGCGGGTGGCGGTCACAGGGGCGGTGGCTAAGCCGGGTTCCTATGAAATCATCGGTCCCCGTACTTTGCTGGAAGTCTTGTCCCTGGCCGGCGGCTTTTCGAACCTGGGTACGCCAACCGGCGGTGGGGCCCAAGCCGGTGATATGGTCAATGTCATCCGGCATCAGAATGCCCCTGATCTGGCCAAGACGATCAAAGCTGGAGCCGTTCAGCCTTTTGCCCCCAAAACCGAAACTATGGTCATTGACCTCCGCCGTTTGGTAAGCGGACAGGAGCCGCAATTGAATATTATGGTGCGCAACGGCGATGTGATTCACGTGCCCTTTGCCGGGACCGCCTATGTCCTGGGAGGGGTGAGAAAACCGGGGCATATTGCGGTAAAAGAGAACCTGACGGTTTCCCAGGCCGTGGCCATGGCCGGAGGAGTCGATCCCGTTTTAGGCACCAACAGCATAACCATCATGCGTTTTGACGACCAGGGCAAGCCCATCAGCATCAATACCAATCTGAGTAATATCATTGCCAGAACCGATCCGGATCTGCCGTTGAAAGACAGCGACGTGGTGGTGGTCAACGAAAGTTCAATAAAAAAGACTCTTTACATTCTTCGGAGCCTATTGCCAATGCCTAGCGGTTCATATGGCGTAGGATTCTAAATCAAGGTTCAGCAACCTGGAGAAATAGCAAATGACAGATCATGACCAGGATCTCATGGTGGCGTCGCCACATTATCATCCCGCGCCGTCTTTGCCTTCCCCTCCACCTCCGCTGATGGATTATGATTCGGAGATGTATCGGGCCAGGGACCTGGGCGAATATATTCATTTACTATTGAAACGCAAATGGTGGATTATTGGAACCTTCCTCACCGTCTGCCTGGCAACTTCGCTTTACGTTTTCACCCGGACGCCACTATTCCACGCCACCGCGACACTGCAAATCACCCAGGACAACCCCGGCTCCCAGGTGAGCATGGATGACAAGTTTTCCAGGGTCATCAGCATGGACGATAGCCTGGAAAAGTTCCAGCAGACCCAGTACATGATCTTGCAGAGCCGGTCTCTGGCTTATCGTGTCATCGAGGCATTGAATCTCACTGAACATCCTGACTTCAAAACCATCAAAGAGAATAGCTCGGGAAAAACCCAGGCGGATCTCGAAAATGCTATGATTTCCGCCTTCTTAAACAAATTAAAGGTCACTCCGGTCAGAAATTCATACCTGGTTTCCGTGGAGTTTGAATCTCCCGACAAGGCGTTGGCGCAAAAGGTGGTCAACGCTATTGCAGATGAATACATGTACCTGTCCATCGACCGGCGCAATGAGTCCTATGGCTTGGTGAGAAAATGGCTGGATAAGCAGTTGCAAGAGATGGCCGGAAAGGTGCAGGAGGCCCAGAAGAAGCTCTTTAAGTTCGGGCAGAAAACCGACATTTTCACGCTGGAGGACAAAGACAATGTCGTTATTCAGAAATTCATCGATCTGAGCAGTTTACTCACCAAAGCCCAGGCCGAGAGAATAGCTAAGGAGGCACAATTTCAGCAAATTAAAGATAAAGGCCCCAATGCCCCGTTGATTGTGAATCATCCGATGGTGTCCGGGCTGCGCCAACAGTTGGTGTCTCAACAGGCCAAAGTTTCAGGCCTGCAGAAAGTTTATCGCCGCGAGCATCCGGACCTGCAGGGCGAACAGGCTCTGCTGAACGAATTGGGAAACCGCCTCAAAGGCGAGGTCCAGCGACTCCAAGAGAGTGTCAAGGCAGATTACGAAGCGGCCAACCGGACGGAAAAACTCTTGAGTGATAGTTTCTCCGCCCAAAAACAACAGGTTGTCAAGTTACAAGACAGTCTCACTGACTTTCAGATTCTGAAACGGGACGCCCAAACCAATGAGCAACTCTACCAGGCATTGTTGGCCCGGGTCAAAGAGGCCAACATCGCCAGCACCATGGTGCCTTCCAATGTGGCCGTCATTGATCCGGCGCGGCTGCCCAGCAGACCATTTAGTCCCCAAAAGACGCGTGATTTGGCCGTGGCCATGGTGGTAGGATTGACTTTGGGCATTGGCTTAGCCATTCTGGTCGAGCAATTGGATGACTCCATCAAATCCTTGGATGATTTGGAGCGAGTCTCCAATTTACCCTCCCTGGGAATTTTGCCGCAGCCGCGCAGCAACAGTAGCTTTGCCCTGGGAGAACGGCATCGGCCCGGGACATTGGCGGGCTATCTCGCCTGGATGCACCGGGGGGTACAAAGCGATCTTGCCGAGTCCGATCTGGATTTAATCGTCTGCAGAAATCCCAAGTCAATGGTTAGCGAAGCCTTGCGGCACGTCTACTCTTCCATCTTGCTCTCGGCTTCGGATAGGCCGCCCAGTGCCATCATGATTACCAGTCCCACCCCCAGTGATGGGAAAACCATGCTCTCTTCCAATCTGGCCCTATCGTTTGCTCTGAACGGGCAGCAAGTAGTTTTGATCGATTGTGACCTGAGGAAACCGCGGGTGCACAGTATCTTTCAGCTCGATGTGCAACCTGGCCTGAGCAATTTCCTGACCGGCAACGCCTCCTTGGAGAATATTCTCCGGGCTTCTTCGATCCCGAACTTGACAATTATCAGCGCCGGCGCTCGGCCCCCTATGCCCGGCAACCTTTTGAACTCCCAATCGTTCAAGGACCTCCTGCTGCATCTCCGGCAGCAGTTCCGCCATATTGTCATCGATACGCCGCCGGTGTTGGCGTTTGCCGATGCTCGTCTCTTATCGAGTCTGGTTGACGGAGTCTTGCTGGTCACCAAATATCATTCTACCTCCAAAAGCGCCTGCCGTATGGCTATCCAGTTAATGAGATCGGCTCCGGTGTTAGGGACCGTGTTAAACTCGGTGGACCGACATGTCCGCTGTTACGGCCAATATCCTTACAATAACTATTACTACAACTATTATTCGAAATACTATAAAGATGAATTGAGCTAACCAGCAAGATCGGTAACTTTGTGGAGGTTGTTAAGATTGCGGTTGTAACTTAAAATTGTCGGCATCATCATCTCAGCGGTGGCACTGGTTCTCACGGATGATCGCGCAATTTTCTAATACTCGCTTCTACCTCGTCTTATTAGCTGACGGCGTAATTTTTATCAGCTCCTTCTTGGGAGCCTATCTGATCAGGTTTGACTTCAGCGTGGCGCCTCCCTACAGTTCTCAGCTCTTCAGAATGGTGCCTTTGGTCTTACCCAGCAAACTCTTTATATTCCTGCTGTTCGGATCCTACAAGGGAATGTGGCGCTACACCGGCTTAAAAGAACTGTGGCGGTTGGCGCAGGCTAGCTTTTTATCGATGATAGTTTGTACGGCTATCGCGGTAATTCTACATGGCCTCAGTCTCAAAGGTGTGCCTCGATCGGTTTTTCTTATTGATGCCTTGCTAACGTTTTTCTTATGTGCACAATTGCGGGTGATTATTCGCCTATTTTTCCTCTCTAGCCATGCTGCCCCAAGACCCTGGTTTGCCGGCCTCTCAGAGCGCAGGAGAAGATTGGGAAAAACCCCTTGCCTCATCATCGGTGCCGGTCAGGCCGGAGAAAAGATTTATCGAGAAATTCGGGATAACTCTCGCCTCAACTATACGGTGGTGGGTTTCCTCGACGATGCCCGAGAAAAATGGGGTCGGAGTCTGCACGGAGCAACCGTTTACGGCGGCGTGCATATGCTTCCAGAAGTTCTAAAGAAAAAAAGAAAAATCGATGAAGTTCTGATTGCCATCCCTTCCGCCACCGGGGCCCAGATGCGACGCATCCTCGAAATCTGCAAGCGTTGCAATGTTCGTTACAAGACTCTGCCGGAAATCGGCGCCATCATTGACGGCAAGGTCAGCATCAAAAGTCTGCGCGACGTGAGATATGAAGATTTGCTGCGCCGCCCTCCGCTGAATCTGGATATCAGGGGGATCAGGCAGTATCTCCAAGGTAAACGGGTGCTCGTCACCGGGGCCGGCGGGTCCATCGGCTCAGAGCTGTGCCGTCAAATCATCCAGTTTAAGCCGAAAGAGCTTATCCTGGTGGAGGCCAGCGAACTGAACCTTTTTAATATCCAGATGGAGTTACAACATGAACTGAATTTTCCCTACCACAGGTGCTTCCTCAGTCAGGTGCAAAATCGACTGCTGATGAACGATATCTTCAGCGCTTGCCGACCGCAGCTCGTTTTCCATGCGGCCGCCTATAAGCACGTACCCATGCTGGAAAACAACCCCTGGGAAGCGATTTCCAACAACGTGTTGGCGAGCCAGGTAATTATGGAACTGGCGCAAGAATACGAGGTGGAACTGTTTGTGCTGGTCTCTACGGATAAGGCGGTGCGTCCCACTAACGTCATGGGAGCGAGCAAGCGGCTCGCTGAGCTGATTTTGCAATCATTGCAGGGCAATGGCACCCGTTACATGGCTGTGCGCTTCGGCAATGTCATCGGCTCATCCGGATCGGTGCTTCCCTTGTTCCGGCGTCAGTTGGAACATGGTGGCCCGATCACGGTAACCCATCCCGAAGCGACGCGCTACTTTATGACCATTCCCGAGGCGGCGCATCTGATTCTCCAGGCAGGGGGACTGGGGGAAGGCGGTGAAATCTTTATCTTGGAAATGGGAACGCCAGTTAATATCGCCCAGATGGCGGAGGAACTCGTACGGCTTTCAGGAAAAGAACCGGGAGAAGATGTAGAGATTATCTTTACCGGCTTACGTGAGGGGGAAAAACTTCACGAAGAACTCATCAGCGATAATGAGGACATTATGGGCACCAGCTATAAGAAAATCCTGGTGCTCCGTTCCAGCGGCTGGAATGGCAAGAAGACTCAGAAGGAATTTTCCGAATGGCTTTTTGAAGCTCTTGACAGCATCTATCGCATCGCCAGTAATCATGATGGTTCTGCCATCAGAGACAAGCTCCGGGAGATTCTGCCGGATTATGTTCCGGAGCAAGAGGTCAGTTGTTTGCTAAGCTCCAACTCCAAAGACAGTGCCGCGGCCGTCAATCTACCCCCCCGCCGAGCAGTGATTTCTGTGGTTCAAGATGCCTCATGCGCTCCTACGCCTGCAGAACCGTCCGGTGCACCTTCCCAAAGCCAGCCGTCGCTCCAGCTCAAAAAGGCGTGCCTTTGAGAAACAGTCAGAGCCATGTCTTTTAATTGACAACTTAATTATCATGGTTCTGTAATTCAAAAGTGACTAATGCGCCAAATCCTTTTCCACTGCAATCGCCTCATCGGTCTCCGGCACTATGGCCTCTTTATCGGGGCGCACAGCAGTAACAATAAACTCTCATTAAGCTGCCAGCCTGGATGTTGGCGCACCCAGGGCAGGCTGTTGAAAAACTGCCGAATTCTTTAATTGTCATTCTGAGCGGCGCGAAGAATCTAGCCATATCAAGGAGTCCTAGATCCTTCACTTCGTTCAGGATGGCAAAAAACCATTTTTCAACAGCCTGTTAGTGGTATTTTCCCAATTGGTTAAGGAATAATCGAGAGCTGTGGAAACCTCATCCCGCACCCTAAGAGACAGCACCAGGCTGGTGAGCGCCCAACTGACGGTGTCGCTGTTCTCCCTTGGTTACTTCGCCCTGATCACGCACCTCTTTTCCAAGCTCGATATTGCCGCGTTGGCCGTGGTGGGCATCCTGAACGCCATCGGGGGGAGCGTGGGGGGACTGGGCTTGATGACCCTGGCGCAACAGCGGGTGCCGGCCCTGAGAGCGGGAAATAGCCAAGACGAGGCGGCCCGCCTGCTGGGAACATGCATCACTTACTCAGTGGCCGGGGCAACCCTGGTGGCCTTGGCCATCGCGGCCGCCTCCCGGCCCCTGTCGCTAATCTTTTTCAAGACGGGGAGCGCCTCCCACCTCATCGTGGCGGCAGCCTTGCTGGTGATTTCCTACAAGGTGTACGAATCGGTGAATCTGTCCATGCAGGCCCTGGATGATTTCCGCCTGGTCGTCAGAATGCGGCTCCTCAACGACATCGGTGTGCGCCTGGTGGCCCTTCCGGCCTATCTGCTGGGAGGGATCTTGGGTTACCTCTTTACCCTGGCTTGCGGACAACTGACGATGGCGATCACCGTCATGATCCTAAACCGGGAGCAGATGCGCTTGCGGGAATTCTTTAACTGGCGTTCCGCCGGGCATCATATTCGAGAGTCCCTCCCCTTCTATGGGCACAGCGTGGTTCGTTTTGGCACGGCGCAGGCGGACTCCCTGGTAGTGGGCATCTTTCTTCGCCCGGACTTGCTGGCGACCTACTATGTCATTCGCCGGTTTTACGACTACCTGGCTCTCTTCTTCGAGGCATTGCTGGCCCCCTTGATTCCGAAGGTGGCCGAACGGAGACAAGACCTCGGCGGCCGAGTGGCGCAGGCCTTCCGCAAGTCCTCCCGCTATCTGTTGCCCATCTGCCTCCTCACGGTCCTCATGCTGCTGCCGCTGTCCCCGCAACTGTTAACCGCATTTGGGGGAGCCAAGTTTATGGGCGGTCTCACCGGGCTGAGACTGCTCTTTGTGGCCGCGGCCCTGTATGGCTTATTAGGCTTGCATTCCGCTTTTATCCTGGCCGCAGGACGCCCCCGGGACTTTCTCATCAACGAGGTGACGCTCAGCTCAATTAATCTGGGGTTAAGTGCCTTGCTGGTACCCTTTTATGCCGTCACCGGAGGCGCCGCCGCCAGGACCTTGGCGACTGCCGCCGCGGCCTTGATATCGTATGGGATCCTGTCACGGGCCGTCTCCTTAAGGCCTTCCTATGACTGGAGTCTGCTGCGGCGCCTTTTACCGGTTACGGTGGCTGCGGCCTGTGCCATCCTTTTGGTGCAGGCCTGGATGTCAAGCGCCTTAGGAGTTTTTCTGATCTGGGTGGCCATCCTGATAATTCTGTTCTATTGGATAATGCGCTCTAATCCCGAGGACGTCGACTTCATCATGGAGAGTCTTCGATTGCAGCGTTGGTCCTTTGCCAGACGTATGATGAGGCTTGTGCGAAACAATTGTTAGGTGCAGAGAATGCAAACCCAACCGGCATCAAAGGTTAGGGCTCCGCTGAAAGTAAATGATATGCGGGTCACCATTGTAAACCGCGCCTTGGGCATATATTTTGCGGGGGCGGAACGCTTTGATTATGAAATCGCCCTGGCTTTGCAAAAGCGTGGGGTCCAGGTGCAGATGGTGGTGGGCAAGAGGCTTCTCTCGGCGCCGGATCATCTGGTATCCGGAATTTCTACCCACTACGTTGCTACGCCATACCTCCGGGATATTTCACAGCGGGTCGGCGGGCGCGTGGGAAACCTGATCCTGCGCTTTGACCAGTACTTGTTCGAATTCCGGTGCGCCAACTATCTGCGGGCCCGCAATAACGCTGATATCATCCAGGTATGCAGCCTGCCCCGGCTCGTGCGGCTGCAAAAAGAACTGCAGGTGCCGGTGGTCGTCTGGTTTCCGGGTGTCCCGTCCGCTAAACACCTTAGCCAGATTCGGCAAGCGGCGGCAGTGGTATCCCACGGTGATGTCTTCTGGCACGTTCGGGACACGTTCAGGAAAGACGCCGTCTGTGTGCCGCAAGGGCTGGACCTGAATCACTTCCGTCTTCGCCCTTCTACCCTTCGGCAACGTCTGGGCCTTGGGGAGGCACCGGTGGTGCTCTATGTCGGACGCCTGGCGCCCATCAAAAATATCCCACTGCTACTACAAGCATTTGCCCTGGTCAGGGAAAAGGTGCCGCAGGCTCGCCTGATCCTGGTGGGAGCCGGTCCCTTATATGCGGAAGTGGAAAAATGGATACACAAAATGAACCTGTCCTCTGCGGCTCACCTAGCCGGGTTTATTAATGATAATGAGGCGCTGGCGGAGTATTACTCCATTGCCGATGTCTTCGCCCTGTCATCCTCTTACGACGGTGATCCCAATGTCATCCGCGAGGCCATGAGTTGCGGCTTGCCGGTTGTGGCCACCCGCGTCGGCGGTGTGCCCCTACTGATCCAGGATGGAGTGAACGGCTTCCTCGTGGAGAACGGCGATGCCGAGGCCCTGGCCCGGGGGTTGGTGGACCTTTTAAGGGACAGCCAGATGCGGGCGCTCATGGGCGCCAACAACCGCAGTAAGGCAGAGGGCTTCTCCTGGGACCTGGGTGCCCAGCGCCTTATCGAACTTTACGGAGATATTCTGAGGCGGTGAATTCTGGCCCCCAGTTGAGTGGTTTGACTCAGTTTCTTAATGGGCTCGTGTCTTCGAACCCCGGCATAATCTAAGATTTGTTTTTTGGAGTAAAGTATGATTCGGTTCCTGACCGAATGCCTGCTTCGAAATGATCATTCGCTAAGAATCTTAGATTATGGCTGTGGTAATGGCGAGTTTGTCGTCGCTTTGACAAAGGCCGGGTTCGACGTATTGGGAGTGGACATTGATCCTGAGTATGTTCGGCTGGCCAAGTCCTATTGCGAGAAGATGAAAACAGACCCAGGGAGGATCGTTTTGGTTTCGGAAAAGGGTCTCCCCTTTCCAAATGAGTCCTTCGATTGCATTAATTCCAACACAGTTCTGGAGCACGTGGGTGACGTACATGCTTACATGAGCGAGTGCCGGCGTCTGTTAAAGCCTTCCGGAAGTTTTTTCGCCACGATGCCGACGCGGTTCAGCCTGATGGAGGGGCACATTGATTTGCCCATGGCTCACTGGCTGCCGGCGGGCCGGCTGAGAAGATGGTATATCAGAACCTTTGCCCGGCCAGGTATTCACGAGTTGGACGGCGAAGACATCGGGATATTTTTCGATTCTTACATTTCCCGTCTGAATTATTGGACCCCTGCCGTATGGAAGAGCGTCTTTCGCCGATACTTTCGAGAGGTGCGAGACTTTTCTGCGGAGAAAAAGAGATTTGAAGCCGGGCGGAGGTCAACCATGGTAGGTCGGCTTTACCGGGACCTTTCTAAACTGCCGCTTTTTGCCTCTGCCTTGCCATGGTTGATAAAGCAAGCCACCACCATAAATCTGCTGGCCTGGGACCCGCTGCCCTTCACCAGGATTGCCGGTATGGATTGATGATTCGGGCCATTGGTCCATGCCACTTAGCTACCGATGGGCTGGGACAACCCTGTCTGCTGGGAGTTTTAAATGAGCCGCACCTTTAAGCGAGTCTTATTGATAAATCCCGCTTACCAGGCGAGCCACTACCGGACCCCTTCCTTGCTGAGCGGCCTGGGGTATGTCAGCGAAGCGCTCAGTCAGGCGGGCATCGAGTGTCGCGTCGTGGACATGGCGTTGGGATACTCCGAGTCCGACCTGAAGCGCATCGCCCGGGAATATTCCCCTGACCTCTTCGGCTTCTTTTTGATGACCTATCGCTACCGCGATCACTACCGTTTAATGAGCGAAATCCGGCAGAAATTTCCTGAAGCGGCTATCGTGGTGGGCGGTCCGCATGTCTCCACCATGCGGCAGGAGGTCCTCAAGGCGTGTGCGGCAGTGGACTACGGCGTAGTCCGCGAGGGGGAGGAGACCCTGGTGGAGCTTTGCACCGGCAAGGAGCCCGCGATGATCCCGGGCCTCCTCCGGCGTGCGGATAGCGAGGTGCGATACAATGGCGACCGGCCGCCCATCCAGGACCTGGACGGCCTCCCCTTTCCCAATTTCGCCGCCTTCGAGTTGGAGAGATATCCGTACCCGGGAGCTTCCAAAGAGATCACCGCCATGCCCATCGTCACCTCCCGGGGGTGCCCGTATTCCTGCATCTACTGCCCGGTGAAGGCGGCCATCGGCCGGCGGGTCAGATTCCGCACCCCGGAAAACATTTTCCGGGAGATTCAGACGCGCTACGAGCAAGGATACCGGTCGCTCTGGATTGCGGATGACAATTTCACCATCAACCGGGAGCGGGTGGTGCGGCTGTGCGAACTGATCAGGTCCGCCCAGCTCCCCGGCCTCCGCCTCGGCTGCGGCAACGGCATCCGCGCGGATTTGGTGGATCGGGGACTGCTAAAGCTGATGCGGGCCACAGGCTTCTGGTACCTGGCCTTCGGCATCGAGTCGGGGAGCAATAAGGTCTTGAAAAACCTGCACAAAGGCTATCGCATCGAGGACGCAGAAAGGGGGGTCCGGGACGCCTGCGAACTCGGCTTTGAAGTCGTGCTCTTTTTTCTGTTGGGGAGCCCCGGAGAAGCCGAGGAGGATTTCCGACAGTCCCTGGCGCTGGCGGAGCGCTATCCCGTGGCGGACGTCCGCTTTTACAACCTGATGCCCTTCCCGGAGACCGAGTTGTTCAAGTGGGTGGAGGACCACGGCTACTTTTTGCGACAGCCGGAGGATTACCTGAACGACACGATTTCCTGGCAGAACCGCCCGGTCTTCCAGACCCCGGAGATGCCGGCACCGGTGCGCCTGCGGTTGTTCGCGGAAGGCGAGCGCGTCCGGCAGCGGGTGCGGCGGCAGCGTCTGGTGCGGCGTCTGGTGCGGCTCGGCCTGCCGCAATTCCTGGGACGCCTGGTGGCCGCGGTGGCCATGGTGGAGCTTATCGAAAGACTATGGCGCGATACGGGTTTGGTAAACGGGTGGGTCATGGCGCTGGTGCGGTGGAAAGATAACCGGCCCAAGCGGACCTTCCATTGAATGGGCATCAGCTGCTTTGGTAATTGTGCGAATCTACTCTCGCCTTTAACCAGATATAGAGAATTTAGCTGCATGATACTTAGGCCATTAGTAAAAGGGATAATCAGCTTCATTCCTGGAATCAGATTAGTTTTACCAAAGCCGAAAACCGGAGGGACAGACTCCCCCCTATATTGTTACGAACAATGGATGAAGCATCTGACGATGCTATGGGCTAGCGGGATGCGCCACATTCCGAATTCATTGGTCGAACTGGGACCTGGCGATTCGCTTGGAGTTGGTTTGGCAGCGGTGCTTTCAGGAATTAATAATTATGTTGCCCTCGATGTGGTTGAATACTCAGATAACCGCGGCAACATGAGGATGCTGGACGAACTGATTCAGCTTTTTCGGGACCGCGCCGGTCGGCCAGCTAAGGGGTGGCCGGACTATGACCAATACCTTGATGCCCGTCTCTTCCCGAGCCATATACTCACAGATCAAATTCTATCCCAGGCTCTGTCGGAAACAAGAATCACAATGATTCGGGAAATGTTAGCCAATCCTGAAAATAATGCTGCACCATTAAAAATCAAATACCTAGCACCTTGGTCCGATAACGGTGTAATACCACAGGGCACGGCTGACATCATCATCTCTCATTCAGTCCTGGAGCATGTGGAAGATCTAGAATCTATACATCGTGCATTTGGCCGCTGGCTTAAAGCTGGAGGCTTTTTCACCCATCAGATAGATCTTACCTCACATGAAGCTTCGACGGAATGGAACAGGCATTGGGCTTATTCTCAGGGTATGTGGAAGATCATTCTTGGCAAACGGTCTTATTTTATTAATCGGCTCCCATGTTCGGCGCATCTGAAATTGATTAAACAGAATGGTTTTAAGATAGTCTGTTGCCATAAAAGATACCGGCAGGATGGCATTACGCGAAGTCAATTAGCAGCAGATTGGCAGCATCTCTCCGACGACGATTTAACCTGCTCTGGACTCTTCATCCAGGCACAGAAGAACTGAGAAAATCCATGATGAGAAGCTCGCAAATTAGCTTTTTTTCGGCACCCCCAATTCCTGGGACGGGTTTATCGAAAGACAATGGCGGGAGAACGGTTTCCTAAATCGCCTGGTGATGGCGCCGGTGCGGTGGAAAGAGTCCAGATTTGCCGGGAGCCATCGGTAAGCGCGGGCCGGGTGGTTCCAAAATTCAGGTGATGCGAGTCTATAAGGAATAACTGGTCAAATGGCCGGCGGGTTTTAACGAACTCTTCTCTTTTTTCACTTTAATTAAATATGGAACTTATGAATATCGCGGTATTTTTCGTACCTTTGGTCCCCATCATTTGGGTCTTACCGGCTTTCGTCTTGCTGTTCTACCTGACCCTTGCCTCGGACCTGCTGCAAAAGGGCTTCTCGAGGCCGCCTTTGGAGTGGGTGGACGCATTTGTCTTGATCTTTCTCATACTTTGCAGCATCTCCTTCTTCAACTTAGATCTGACCTTCCGCAGTCTGCAAAATTACCTCCGTTATTACTTCGGCACTTACCTGTTCCCCGTATTGGGGTACTTTGCACTGCGCCTGATGCGGTTCTCCAATAAGAGAGCAGGGAGTCTGAGGAAGGCCGTTATTGCGGCTGGATTAATTTTTTCGGTGCTTTGTCTATTTGAATTTGCTTTTCGCCACCCCATTAAGCCTGAAGTTGACCTTCCTGAGCAGTGGACTCGAGGCGGTTTTTTTA
>Ga0315268_10005675_pt1 | contig 13367 bp, 12 predicted proteins | sample C1_top_MG_FD_204535 | JGI IMG/M metagenome (GOLD analysis project Ga0315268, IMG submission 204535) | Sediment microbial communities from Yellowstone Lake, YNP, Wyoming, USA - C1_top | ecosystem: Environmental > Aquatic > Freshwater > Lake > Sediment | place: USA: Wyoming | collected 2017-08-01 | reverse complement strand
TTTGGAGTCTCCCAATCGGTGTTTGGAGTCTCCCAATCGGTGTTTGGAGTCTCCCAATCGGTGTTTGGAGTCTCCCAATCGGTGTTTGGAGTCTCCCAATCGGTGTTTGGGGTCTCCCAATCGGCGTTTGGGGTTCGACAATTTGATTTTGGGGTTTCCCGAACCCGGTTTGGGAACTCCCAAAGGTGGTTCGGGGTCTCCCAATTTGTGTTTGGGGTTTCCCAATCGGCGTTTGGGAGACACTTTTCTGGCTTTGGGAGAACCCGGAGTTGAGATTACAGGCTGAAAACAAGGGTTTTAGGCAAAAACCACGCGAAGACCTCCAAATCGGCCTCCGTGACCGCTCACCCGCACGATTTCACTAGCGCCTTGCACAAAGCCGCGGGGGTCGAGACAGGATGACAGGATTTACAGGATGCTTCTCACCCATCCTGTTCATCCTGTTGAAAAAGCTCTCGGCAGATGCCGGCAACACCTTGAGATTTTTGCCCCGGCAATAATCGTTGACGGAAATTCGCGGTCTGCTTTCATAACCGCATGGTAGCAAGAGCCGTTGTGAAAACCAACTGTGCATGCCCCCGTGCATCCACTGGGCATAATCATAATGTTGGATGAAATGGGAAACGCGAAATACAATTGTGGAGGTGTGAGGATGAAATACATGAGCTATCGAAATATCTGTTGTCTTGGTTTGGCGACATTGATCTGCGCCGCATGGTCAGATAGCGCCTTGGCAGGAGGGTGCGCGGTGTCTGATGGATCGATGTTGCCCAGTGACGACGGTTGCATGTTAGCCTTCGTCTATAACCAGAAGGATGACCATCGGCTCGTCGTGCTGGACGAGAAGAACCGTCGTCGTTACGAAGTGCCGCTTAAACAGCCCAAACAAGCGCCGTTTTGGGAGGGCGGAAAGGTCTATGTTCTTGATGTTTCCGGGAGCGTTCAAGGGTTCAGTATCGTCTCGGACAGATTGGTCGCGGAGAAAGAAGTGACTGTTTGTGCAGGTTTGGTGCGCACGGCCGAATATGTTCGCAGTCAGCACCGCTTGTATTTGATTCGCTCCGGGTATGACGATCAGCGGCGGGTTTTCAATGAGCTTTTGGCCATCGACTTTCCCGCGCGGAAGACCCTTTGGACGAAGAGGATTGACGAGGGGGGCTTGTTGAAGATCTATGACCAACACGTCTGTGTGACAGGCGGGAAGCTAGTGCAGGTATTCAACTGCGACACGGGAGAGAAGATTGCCGGAATTGAAGCAGCAAAGGCAGCGGAGTCAGCTGATGCAAACGCGCACAAATAGGCTGGCAGCATCCAACAAATCGCTGCAGGCAACTCCGATAAATAGCATCGCGAGCTGGGCACGGGATGGCGTCTCCAGTTTGCGTTTGGCTTCCCAAGTCCGCCACAAATTAGTTTCCGAATATACGCCGTTCACTTCGTGAATGGTGGTCACGTTACGGACCTGGCCTTGTCCCAACTCGGCGCTTGGAACTTCACCGGGGCGATTCTAGGCTGGAATCATGTTTCGCCCCTGCATTGACCTCCACGAAGGCAAAGTGAAACAGATCGTCGGCGGCACGCTGGAAGGCGAGCCGGGCCGTTTGCGCACAAACTTCGTCTCCGACCGGTCGGCCGCGTGGTTCGCCGAACTCTACCGGCGCGATGGCTTGACCGGCGGTCACGTCATCCTGCTCGGTCCGGGAAACGAAACCGAAGCCCGCGCGGCGTTGGCGGCGTATCCGGGAGGATTGCAAGTCGGCGGAGGCATCAACGCATCCAACGCCCGCGCATGGCTGGATGCCGGCGCGTCGCATGTCATCGTGACGAGCTGGGTGTTTCGCGACGGGAAACTGGACTCAGAGCGGTTGGACGCATTGGTCAAAGCGGTTGGCAAGACGCGGCTGGTGCTGGACCTGAGCTGCCGGCGGCGCGGGGGAAATTATTTTGTCGTGACCGACCGCTGGCAGAAGTTCACGGAACTGGCGATCTCGGCGGAAACGTTGCAGGCGCTGGCCCGCTCCTGCGCCGAATTCCTGGTTCACGCGGTGGACGTGGAAGGGTTGTGCCGTGGCATTGATTGCGAACTGGTCGAAAATCTTGGCCGATGGTCGCCACTGCCGACGACCTATGCGGGCGGCGCGAATTCAATTTCTGATCTGGAGGAAGTCACGCGGCTGGGTCGCGGGAAGATTGACCTCACCATCGGCTCGGCGCTGGACATTTTTGGCGGCAACGGCGTGAAGTATGCGGATGTGGTGGCGTTCAACCGACGGGTTGGCAAGCAGCTCCAAGCCTAGATTCGGCGCTTAATGAAGCCCGCGCACCTGATCATCCTGCTCGCCCTGAATGTCGTCTGGTCGGCCTCGCTCTCGATTTACAAAGTCCTTGAGCCGTACCTCGAGCCGGGCGGCATCGTGACGCTGCGCTTTGGGCTGGCCGGGCTGGCGCTGCTGGCGCTCTGGCCGTGGCTGCCCGGCAGCGCGCCGCGCGGACGCGACCTGCTCAAAACCTGCATCCTCGGCGTTGTCGTGTTCGTGCTCGGCCATCGGTTGCAGGTGCTCGGCAACAAACTCAGCACGGCGTCGAATTCTTCCGTTCTCATGGCCATCGAGCCGTTGATTACTTCGGCGGCGGCGGCGATTTTTTTGCGAGAGCACATCGGGACGCGGCGGATTCTCGGCTTCGCGCTGGGCATGACCGGCGTGGCGTTACTCAACGGCGTGTGGCGCGATGACTTCAAGTGGGTGAGCTTGGGCGCAAGCGCGATTTTCGTGTCGTCGTTTGTGTGTGAGACGGCGTTTTCCATCGGGGGCAAACCGATCATCACGCGCGCCAGCCCACTCAAATTCGTCGCCTTGGCGCTGACTGCGGCCACGGCGGTCAACCTGTTGCTCGACGGACGCCAGACATTGACCGCCGCCGCTCATCTGCCCGCGCAGGCATGGCTGTTGTTGCTCGTGGTTGCGCTGATTTGCACGTCCTTCGGCTACGGGTTTTGGTTTCTGGTGATTCGCGAAAGCGAAGTGAACGTGGCGGCGCTGACAATTTTCCTGCAGCCGGTTTGCGGTGTGCTGATCGCAAGGGTTTGGTTGGGCGAAGCGCTGCACTGGGGGCAGCTTTGGGGCAGCCTGGCGATTATGGTCGGACTCGTGGTCGGGCTGTCGCGGCAAATTATATCCCCCGCAGAAGTTGAAACGCTAAAACGGTAAAAAGAGCGAACCAGGCGTGCCACTGAAGCATGATTGTTGTTAAGAGGAGTATTGGCAGCCTATGCCCGGGTTTGGGCATCACAATCCGAAACTCACTCTTAACAGCCAGCCCAACTTATTTCGCTTTTTCCGCAATAGTCTTGACCTGCCAGGCGGCGACCTATTAACTTGTTCCGGTTAGGCAAAGTTCATGTTTGCGCAATTCAAAAGCCTGTTCTCCAACGACATTGGGATAGACCTCGGGACGGCCAATTCATTGGTCTATGTTCGCGATCGGGGCATTGTCCTTCGCGAACCTTCGGTCGTCGCGATCCAGGCGGGCACGACCAACGTGCTGGCGGTCGGTGAGGAAGCGAAACGCATGCTGGGCCGCACGCCCGGCAACATCGTGGCCATCCGCCCGATGAAAGACGGCGTCATCGCTGACTTCGAAATCACCGAAGCCATGCTCCGCCACTTCATACAAAAGGTCCATCACCGCAAACTAATCGCGCCACGGGTCGTGGTCGCAGTGCCTTCGGGCATCACGGAAGTGGAGAAACGGGCGGTCAAAGATTCCGCGACTCATGCCGGTGCGCGGGAGGTGTATTTGATCGAACAACCGATGGCTTCGGCCATCGGCGTCGGATTGCCGGTGCATGAGCCGGCGGGCAACATGATCGTGGACATCGGCGGCGGGACTTGCGAAATCGCAATCATCTCCCTGGCCGGAATCGTCTTCAGCCGCAGCCTGCGGGTGGGCGGAGACGAATTCGATGAAACGATCGTGGCCCACATGAAACGTGCCTATAACTTGATGATCGGTGAACGCTCGGCGGAAGAAGTGAAGATCCGTGTCGGATCTGCCTTTCCGCTGGAGCAGGAATTAACCATGGAAGTCAAGGGCCGCGATTTGAGCACGGGTCTGCCGAAGACGCTGACCATTCGCTCCGAAGAAATTCGCGAGGCCCTTCGAGAACCGCTTTCGAGCATCCTCGAATCCATCCGTCTCACGCTGGAACGCTGCCCCCCGGAACTTGCCGCCGATCTTGTGGATCGCGGCATCGTCATGGCGGGCGGCGGCGCGCTGTTGCGCGGCATAGACCGGCTGGTGGCGGAGGAAACCGGCTTGCCGGTACACATCGCTGATGACCCCATGAGCGCTGTGGCCGAAGGCACGGGACGCGTGTTGCAGGAATTACAATTCCTCAAGCGCGTCGCGACCAACTCCAAATAATTCCTGCCCTCGCGTTCGCCTGCACGGCGGTTGAAGTTTCAGCCGCGTGAAGTGCAGCGATGCTTAAACGTCCGCAATACATTGTCCTGGGCCTGGTGGTCCTGCTGGCGCTGGTGGTTCTCAACCTCCCGGCCCGGACGGCTACCCGTCTCAAACTCGCCGTCGGCAGCCTGTTTCTGCCACTTTTCGGACTAGCCGGCGCGGGCCAGCAAACCGCCGCCAAAGCCACCGATGCCGTCCTGCCGCGCGCCGAACTCGCCCGGCAAAACGAATCCCTCCGCCGCGAAAATCAGCAACTCCGTCTGCAAGCCATGCAGGCCGAGGAAACCGCCCGCGAAAACTTCCGCCTCCGCCAGCTCTTCCAATGGCAGCAACAATCCCACTGGAAGCCCCGGCTCAAGCTCGCCCGCGTCATCCTGCGCGACCCGGCCAACTGGTGGCGCACCGTGCAGATTGATCTCGGCAGCAAACACGGGTTGACCAACAACCTGCCGGTGCTCACGACCGATGGCCTGGCCGGACGAATTTCATCCGTAAGCCTTACCCACTCGCAGGTCGTTCTCATCGGCGACCCGAATTGCAAAGTGTCCGCCCTCGTGCAAAACGAAACCCGCGACACGGGCGTCATCGGCGCGAGCGGGCCGTTCGACACCTCGCTCGTCGAACTGAGCCACCTTTCGCGCAGCGCCAACCTGAAGCCCGGCCAAAATGTCGTCACCAGCGGGCTGGGTGGAATTTTTCCGCCGGGCATTCCCATCGGGAAAATCGTGGACTCACGCACCGTTGAATACGGCCTCTACACGGAAGCCCGCGTGAAGCTCGCCGCCAACCCCGGCGCGCTGGAGGAAGTGTGGGTGCTGTTGCCATGACAACTTTCCGCACCACCTTGATTCTGATCGCCGCGTTCCTCGCAGTGTTCTGGGAGGCCGCGTTTCCAGGCACATCGCGCTGGCTCAAAGCGCAGGTGGACCTGCTGCCACCGTTGATGGTCTATGCGAGCCTTTGCACCGGGCTGACGAGCATCGCCCTGCTCACCGTGTGCGGCGGATTGTTCTTCGATTCGCTTTCCGCCAATCCGCTCGGCGTCAGCATCCTGCCACTGTTCGCTGTGGGCATTGGCATCTACTGGCGGCGAGAGTTGATTTTGCGCGACCAACCCTACGCGCAATTTGTGCTCGGCTTGGCCGCGAGCGGCGCGACCCCGATACTGACCGTCCTGCTGTTGTTGACCGCAGGTCATCAACCGTTGCTGGGCTGGGGCACGATCTGGCAATGGCTCGTGATGAGTCTCGGCGGCGCAGTGGCCACGCCGATTTTCTTTTTGTTGTTCGGCTGGTGCGAACGCGCCTTCGGCCATCGTCGCGTAACCGAGACCAGTTTCCGTCCCGACCGCGAAATTCGGCGAGGGCGATTCTGACATGCTCGTTTTCGACCAATTGAAAAAGAACGACCCGCAGCTCCGGCTGCTGGCGATGGTCGTGTTTGGCGGACTATTCGTGCTGCTGGGAGGACTGTGGTGGGTGCAGGTTGTCAACGCACGGGATTATCAGTCGAACCTGGAAACGCAGTCGTTCCGCACTGTTCGGCTCCCCTCCGTGCGCGGAAAAATTCTCGATCATAACGGCAACGTCCTCGCGGAAAACCGCCCAACTTACAACGTCAGTCTTTATCTCGAAGAGATGCGTCGCCAATTCGTAAGCGCCTACACCAACGAGGCCGCGCGCGTGCGCGCACAACGTGCCAGTCAGATCGCCGAACAGGAGAAGAAACTTCACCGCGGACTTACGAAGCGGGAACGCAAACAGTATGCCTTGAATCCCGCCGACAAGAATTTGATCGGGCAGACAACGCGCTTCGCCGTGGCCAACGACCTAGTTACGCAAATCAGCGCCCGCTTGCGACAGCCCCTTTCGCTCGATCCAACCAATTTCAATCGTCACTACGACACGCGTCTCGCGCTCCCCTATCCAGTGCTGAAAAACATTGACGCCATTCAGATCGCGCGGTTTGAGGAACAATTCGCTGGCACCGTCGGCGCGGATTTGGAAATCCAATCCACGCGGGTTTATCCTTTGGACACGGTCGCGTCGCATGTGCTCGGCTATTTGCGTCGTGACGACAGTTCGATGGAGGGCGAAGAAGCGTTTTTTTCCTATCGTCTGCCGGATTTTCGCGGAGTGGTTGGCATCGAAGGCGGCTTCGACGCGGAATTGCGCGGGCGCGCAGGCGCGAAGTCCGTACTCGTGAACAATCTCGGTTATCGCCAGACCGAGAACATCTGGAATACCGCCGAACCGGGCCATAACATCGTACTCACCCTCAATCTGCAAATCCAACAGGCCGCCGAGCGCGCGATGCGCGGACGGCTTGGTCCACAGGCGCGTGGCGCGGTCGTGGTCATGGACGTGCGCAGTGGCGACATTCTTGCGCTCGCTTCGTCGCCGGCGGTGAACCCAAACGATTTTGTGCGGGGTTTCACGCCAACGGAAATGGCACGGCTCAACGACGCGACGCTCCGGCCGCAAATCAACCGCGCGACGCAGGAGAACTACGCGCCTGGCTCGATTTTCAAACCCATCGTCGGCCTCGCTTGCCTCGAAGCGGGACTGAATGAGAAGGAAACGATTTACAACCCCGGCCACATCTACGTTGGACGCCGCTACATAAATGACCTGGCGCCGCCGGGCGATTATGATTTTCGCCGCGCTATTCTCAAATCCTGCAATACCTACTTCATCACGAACGGCCTGCGCTACGGCATCGCAAACATTGTCACTCTGGGGCACCGTTTGCATCTCGGCGAGCGCGCCGGGCTGCCGACGCGGCAGGAAACCGGTGGAAGTTTCCCCGACCTCAAGCGCGTTAGTTCAGCGTGGCGCGACGGCGACACGGCCAACATCTGCATCGGCCAGGGAGAAATCGCCGTCACGCCGCTGCAAATGGCGGTGATGACTTCGGCGCTCGCCAACGGCGGGAAAGTTTTCTGGCCGCGCCTCGTCGAGCGCATTGAGTCGCAAGACCCGACTGCGATGGAAGCGCCGACGCTTTTTGAAAAAGCCCGTGTGCGGGACGAACTGGGCGTGCGCGCGCGCCACCTGGAGATTTTGCGCGAGGCGATGTTGGCCGACACCGAAGACCGGGAGGGCACGGGGCGCGCCGCCGTCGTGCCCGGGCTGCGGATCTGCGGCAAGACCGGCACCGCGCAGGTGAAGGACGAACACAATCGGACGACCGGCCAGAATCTGTGGTTCATCTCGTTCGCGCCGTATGAAAAACCGCGTTACGCCGTGGTGGTGATGGCCGAGGGCGCCGGTTCGGGCGGCGGCACGTGCGCACCCGTGGCACACGACATTTACGCCGCGATCCAGAAACTCGACGCCGACACGCCGGCGACAACTTTGGCACGAGGAAACTAAATGCTTTCATTCACGCTCAACGGAGGTCAGGGACGGTTCGACCGGCTACAAATTGCGGCCCTGGTCGGCTTGATGTTCCTGGGCGCCGCCTTTGTTTACAGCGCGACAATGGTGAACGAGTCGCTCACGTCACTGCCGCTGCTAAAACAAAGTTGGATGCGGCAGATTGTTTGGTACGGACTGGGCATTGGTGCGGCGTCGGCGCTTTGCGTCGTGGACTACCACACACTGGCGCGATGGTGTTACATCGCGTATTGGACCTCCATTCTGACGCTGTTGGCGGTGCTCGTGCCGGGCATCGGCACCACGCACGGTTGGGGCGCGATGCGGTGGATTGACCTCGGACCGTTTCAATTTCAACCGTCGGAATTCGCGAAGCTCGCGTTCATTTTGACGGCGGCGCATTACTTGAGCCGGCCACCCGACGAGTTGCGTCAACCGGCAATTTTCTGGAAGGGCATCGGAATGATGATGATGCCATTCGCGCTGATATTCAAAGAGCCGGATCTCGGCTCGGCACTGGTACTCCTGCCGACGGGACTGATGATGATGTTGGTCGCGGGGACGCCGCGAAAATATTTACTGCGCCTGGCCGGCGTGGTGGGACTGCTGGCGGCGTTGTTCCTCGTGGACGTTTTGTTCGCGCCGCCTGGCTGGTGGCAGATTTCACTGCAACCCTACCAACGCAACCGGCTGATGGTTTATTTTGGCCGGGATTACACTCATTTCGCTTCGCCGGGCGCCACCCCGGCGGAGTTGCAACGCCTGCGTCGGCAACAGTTCGACGATTCGCACAACGTGCGGCAGGCGTTGATTTCCGTCGGCTCAGGAGGGCTGACGGGCAAAGGCTGGCGGCAGGGCACGCAAAACGCCCTGGGTTACCTGCCGCGGTCAGTGGCACACAACGACTTCATCTTCTCCGTACTTGCCGAGGAGACGGGATTCGTTGGCAGCGTGGTTGTGCTCACGCTGTATGCGGTCGTCCTCTTCACAGGGCTGAGGATGGCCGGCCAGGCGCGCGACCGCCTGGGGAAATTGCTGGCCGTGGGCGTCGTGACGCTCTTGTTCAGCCATGTGTTCATCAATATCGGCATGAACATCCGAATCATGCCTGTGACGGGCGTGCCACTGCCGCTGTTAAGTTACGGCGGGTCTTCAGTGCTCGGCTCGTTGATCGCCATGGGCATTCTGCAAAACGTTCACATCCATCGAAAAGGGTACTAACATGAGTGACAGAAATTTTGGGCGCCGCCGACGCGGCATGAGATTCCGTCCCCACGGCGGCCTCGGTCAGGGACCGCAAAAGTCTGACCGCGAGGCCACCCAGGCCCGCGCCGACGCGACGGGCGCGCAGGGCGGCCCCGAGCGCTTGTTCGAACGCCGGCACGTCAGCGAAATCGAACGCGCGGAAAACATCGCCGCCGGTCTGCCGCCGGAAGGAGCGCCACAGGAACAAGCGCCGCCGCGCGAAGAGAAAAAAGGCAAATTCCGCGAGCCGCACCCGCAGACGCCGGCCCAAGTCGAGGAGGAAAAAGTCTTCGAGCCGGTGACTGTCCCCGAGCAACCGAAAGGCATCGTCGAATCCATCAAGGTCGCAGCCACCAACTTGGTCAAGAAAGTCCAGCGCCTCATCCGTCCGGTGAAGAAAATTCACAAGGAAGTAATCATCAACGCGGAGACGCTCGAAACACGCGTGGCCGTGCTCGAAGACGGACGGCTGGAAGAATTCAACATCGAGCGCACGACCGAGGAGCGCCTAGTCGGCAGCATCTACAAAGGCAAGGTGCGCAACCTCGAAGACGGTCTCAAAGCCGCGTTCATTGACATTGGCTTCGAGAAAAACGCGTTCCTGCATTACTGGGACATCGTGCCCAACCAGTTCGACAGTGGCGTGGAAATCGTCGAGCGCGAAGGCGCCCGCCGCCGCGACCGGCCCAAGATCACGCAGAAGGACATTCCGCGCCTTTACCCGTCGGGCAGTGACATCATTGTGCAGGTGACCAAAGGCCCGATCGGCACGAAAGGCCCGCGCGTTACCACCAACCTCGTGTTGCCGGGACGCTACCTCGTGCTGTTGCCGAACTCCGACCAGAGCGGCATCTCGCGAAAAATTGAAAACCAGGAAGAGCGCAAGCGGTTGAAGCGAATTCTCCGCGAACTGACCATTCCCGACGGCATGGGTGTCATCATGCGCACGGCTGGGGAAGCCCAGCAGACGCGTTATTTCGTGCGTGACCTCGCGTTGCTGCTCGAAGAGTGGCACGGAATTCAGGAGCGCATCAAATCGCAACCGATGGCGACGTGCGTGTTCCAGGAGCCGGACTTGATCGAGCGTACCGTGCGCGACTTCCTCACCGAAGACGTCGAGCGCATTGTCGTGGACAGCCAGAAAGCCAACGACCGGATGCGCGAGATGATTTCCAGAATCTCCAAGCGTTCGGCCAGCAAGGTGAAGCTTTACGCCGACGCGCAGCCGGTTTTCGACCGCTTCGGCATCACCAAGCAACTGGAAAACGCCTTCGCGCGCCAGGTGCATTTGAAGAGCGGCGGCTACATCGTCATTGATGAAACCGAGGCGCTGGTGGCCATTGACGTGAACACGGGACGGCACAAGGGTGGCCGCGATCAGGAAACCTCCATCCTGAAAGTGAACCTCGAAGCCGCCGACGAAATCTCCCGGCAACTGCGCCTGCGTAACATGGGCGGCCTCATCGTGCTCGATTTCATTGACATGAAATCGCGGCGCGACCAGCAGACGGTTTATCACCGAATGAAGGACGGATTGCGCCGCGACAAGGCCAAGACACACATCCTGCCCATCTCCCAACTCGGCCTGCTTGAAATGACGCGCCAGCGCCACACCGAGAGCGTGCGTGCTGCCGTGTATGACGATTGCCCGTATTGCCAAGGCCGCGCCAAGGTGAAAAGCGCGCTGACAATGAGCGTGGAAATCCAGCGCAAGCTGCAGGAAATCCTGAAGAAACGTTCACGCGACGAATCGGACTTCCAGTTGCGCATCGTGGTGCATCCGACCGTGCTGGAACGCCTGCGCACCGAGGACGAGAAACATCTCATCGAGATGGAGAAACGTTACTTTGGCAAGCTGTCGTTTCGCGCCGATCCCGGCATGCACGCCGAGCAGTTCAAAATCCAGAACGTGACGACGAACGAGGAACTGGCGAGCGTTGGTTCATAAGTTCCCGCGACGAAAATCAAAACGCCCCGCTCTGGCTTGCAGAGCGGGGCGTTCATGTTTCAATTATCTTGTCACTCAAGCCGCTTGAGGATCAGCAGCCATGAAGTCGCGTTGGGCGCGTTGCCGCCGAGGACCAGCATTTCGCCTTTGGCCAACGGCTGCTTCTGCTTGCCCACCACTTCGCCCTTCTTGCCGAACCAGACGACTTCGACCTTCTCGCCTTCGAGTGATTTCACTTCCACCGCGCATTTCTGGCTCAGCGCCGCTTTGGTCGTTTCGCCTTTCGCCACGTCGAAGCGCTTGCGATTGACCTCGAAATAATGCGACCATTTCAAAGGCAGATCGGCCAGTTTCTTGCGCACGTCTGCTTCCACTGGTTTAAGTTTTGGGTCGGGAGATTTTTCGTCGTTGGTGCCCCAGACGAGCTGGACTTCCAGTTTCAAGTCGCCGGCCCGCACAACGACCCCGGTGAGGACGAAGATGCTTGCAAACACCGCGAACCAGCACCGCCGGCACGCGCTTGTGGTGGAAATATTCATCATCAATCGAGTGTATCTTCCGAATCCTTATCCGCAAACTCGTTTTCGGCCGGGTAGGAGAGCCAGACCAGCGTGGTGCCGTTGGCGTAATCGTGGTAGGTAAAGGCCTCAGAGTCAGGCAGGGTAAACTCTGACTCCGCCGACTCCGCCATATGCGGGCCGTGGAGAAGAGGGAATATCAGAAAACCCGCGAGTACCAGCACCGCCAGCGCTCCAGCGGGAACCAAAAACCGCCGCCAAGCCGCGAACACCGAAGGTTCCGGACGCGAGGTTCGCGATGTTTCCAGCCGGCGGATTTCGCGTTCGATCTTCGACCAATAAAATTCGCGCGATTCGGGCAGCTTGATTTCCGCCTCGAAACCGGCGAGGGCGCTGCATGTGTTCTTCAACTCTTCGACCAGAGCGCGGGCATCAGTGTCTTTGGCGAGCAGATCCGCCACTTCGCGGGCTTCCCGCTCGGATAACTCGCCATCGGCGTAAGCCTGCAACTTCAATGATAGTTCTTCGTTAATTGCCACAAACTCAATCTTGTTTCTTCAACTCTGCCAGCAGCACCGCCATTTTGCGGCGCGCATAAAACAACCGCGACATTACTGTTCCAATGGAACAGCCCATCGTCTTGGCAATGAGCTTGTATTCCATCTGCTCAAACTCGTGCAGCACCAGCACCGTGCGGTGCGCTTCCGAAAGCTGGTTCAGCGCCCGGTCAATCCGCGCGCGCAACTCGGCCCGCTCCAGCCGCTCGGTCGGGTTCACCGTCACGACCGGCATCTGACGTTCGACGCCGCCGGATTCCTCGTCCATCGCCTCAATGGATTCGGCGCGCTGGCGCTTCTGCCGGCGCAACTGGTCGAGGCAGAGATTGATGACGATGCGCGTCATCCACGTGCTGAAGCTGGATTCGCGCTGAAATTGTTTCAGCCGCTGCCAGGCTTTGACCCAGGCTTCCTGGGAAAGATCAATCGCGTCCTCCTCATTCCGCATCATGCTGTAGGCGCGGGCGAAGATTTTATCGCGATGCCGGGCGACCAACTCCTCAAACGCCGTCATGTCGCCCCGTTGCGCGGCCCGCACCAACGGCTCATCGTCCGCTGCGGAATGAGCTATTTCAGACATGGTTTTGACGAGGTGGCGTCACGCGCTATTCAACGCGCTTAAAGTTTGCCTTTGGTGGAGGGCAGCCGTCCAGCGATGCGCGGATCCCGCTGGCAGGCAACGTCCACAGCCTTGGCAAACGCCTTGAACAGCGCCTCGACGACGTGGTGAGGTTCTTCGCCGTAGGACAGTTCCAAATGCAGGTTGCAACGTGCCTCGTTGGTGAAACCTTGAAAAAATTCGCGCGCCAGACCAAAGCGGAAGGCACTGGACAAGTCCTGCTTTCGCTCGGCCTTGGTGAGTTTGCGGTAGGAAAAATCCTTCAGGCCACGCCAGACCAGATGAGGCCGTCCGCTGAAATCAATCACGCACCGGGCCAAACATTCATCCATGGGAACGTAGGCTTCGCCCGTGAACGGATTACGCGGGTGAAAACCCGCGCCATAACGGCGGATCCCGCGCTTGTCGCCAAGCGCCTTGGCAAATGCCTGCCCCAAAGTGATGCCGCAATCCTCCACAGTGTGATGCGCGTCCACCTCAAGGTCGCCGACGCAACGCAATGTCAGGTCCATGACCGCGTGCTTCGCAAAGAGCGTGAGCATGTGGTCAAAAAAGGGGATGCCGGTACTGACGGACGCCTTGCCGGTGCCGTCAAGATTCAGCCGGACGGAAATCCGCGTCTCACTGGTCGCGCGT
>Ga0315268_10005673_pt1 | contig 13368 bp, 8 predicted proteins | sample C1_top_MG_FD_204535 | JGI IMG/M metagenome (GOLD analysis project Ga0315268, IMG submission 204535) | Sediment microbial communities from Yellowstone Lake, YNP, Wyoming, USA - C1_top | ecosystem: Environmental > Aquatic > Freshwater > Lake > Sediment | place: USA: Wyoming | collected 2017-08-01 | reverse complement strand
CTTGATCAGGTCCACGGCCTGCTGCATGAGCGCGTCGAGGGCAAGAATCGTACTGGCTGATTTGGAGACCTCGGCCGCAGTTTGCAACTGGGTCGAGCGATACGCCAGGTCGAGCAGGAGGCGCTCGCGCTCTGCTTCTACTTGTTTGCGCTCAGTGATGTCGGTGTGTGTGCCAGCCATGCGCAAAGGCTTGCCGTGTTCGTCGCGCGCGACCACTTTGCCGCGATCGAGCATCCACTTCCACTTGCCCGACTTGGTCCGGAACCGATACTCGCATTCATAGTACGACGCACGTCCATCCAGGTGAGCGTCGAGCGTTTGCTTGGCCATGGACCGATCTTCTGGATGAACCATCTGCTCCCACGTGCGCATGCTTGGCTCGAGTTCTTCTTGTGTGTAGCCGAGCATTTCGACGTAACGGCGGCTGAATTCAAGCATTCCGGTGGTCAGGTCCCAATCCCAAAAGCCGTCCTTGTTGCCTTCCAGTACGAGGCTCAGGCGTTCTTCGCTCTGACGCAAGGCTTCTTCGGCGCGTTTCCGTTCGGTGATGTCGCGAGCAAAGACATGCTGGTATCGTTTGCCGCTAAAATCCAGTCGGCTGGCTGTGATCTCGACCGGAAAGGTCCGGCCGTCTTTGGCGCGATAGAGAGATTCGAATGTCATGGAACCACGCTGTTCCATTGCCTGCCATTGCGCTGCCCACCTGTCCAACAGAAAGAGTGGCTCAATGTGTGGCACGGACATGGACAGCAACTCTTGCCGGCTGTAGCCAAGCGCCCGGCACGCCGAGTCGTTGACGTACACGAACCGCGCAGTCGAGTCTATCCAGAACACGGCCTCGGAGGCGTGATCGAGCGAATACTGGGTCATGTGCAGCGCTTCTTCTGCCTGCTTGCGTTCGGTGATGTCGAGCATCACACCCTGCCAGAATTGGGGGCGGCCAGTGCTGTCGTGCAAGGCCACAGCCTCGTCACGAATCCACACGATGCGCCCGTCGCGGGCGACCAGGCGATATTCCATCCGGAATGGCTCGCCCGTTATATTGGTGCGGGCGTTTTCCGCCAGTGCCCGCTCGCGGTCGTTAGGATGGATCAGCTTGACCCAGAATTCAGGGTCGGCTGTCCATTCGTCCGGCGAGTAGCCGAGCACCGCTTCAACCTGGGGGCTGATGTATACCGTCGAGCTGGATTCATCCAGCCTGTCTATGTAGACGATGGCCGGCATCCTCTCGACGAGTGTGCGATACCTGGCTTCAGCCTCGCGCAGCGCCTCCTCGGCCCGCTTGCGCTCGGTAATATCGGTGACAAAGCCGATGATGGCTTCCAGTCCGCCCTGTGGATCGCGGATTGGCGTGGCATACAGACTGACCCAAAAGAGGCTGCCGTCCCGGCGTATGTATCGTTTTTCCATGACGATGCGGTCTGTTGCATCACAGGTGAGCGCTTGCATGCGTTCTAGGCTCAACACCGCATCGTCTGTGTGAGTGACCTGCAGTTCCGTCTTTTGAACCAACTCTTCCGGCGGGTACCCCAGCATCTCGGAGAGGTGATCGTTGACCTGGACAAAGTAGCCGTTGTGATCCATCACGCAGATGCCCACGCCGGCATTGTCAAAGATGGCTTTCAGTCTCGCTCGTCGGACCAGCAACTCGGCTTCGGCTCCGATGCGCTCGGCGATGTCTCGCGTCAGGCCGATATAACCAGCGACTTGGCCATCCTTGTCTGTGATGACCGACACGCTGATTTCGGCTGGAAAGCGCCTGCCGTCTTTGGTCAGCAGGTTGAACTGCATTCGCTTGACCGCGCCTGATTCGCGGGCACAGCGAATTTCCCGTATGGCACGCCGCCGGTCTTCGGGCACGATATAGTCCAGAATGTTTTTGCCGATGACGTCTTCGACTCGCTCGAATCCGTGGAGCGTGGCGGCCTGTTGGTTGCCGAGTAGGATGTTGCCCCGCATGTCCGTAAGCAAAATCGAGTCGGGCGATGCAGTCACCAGCCTGCGGTAGCGCTCTTCGCTTTGGCGCAGCGCCTCCTGCATGGCGGCGGCCTGGACGACGGCATCGGACAGGGAATAAGCCATCAAGAGCACCATTCCCATGAAAGCGTACTCAAACACATAGGGGAAGGAATACAGTCCATTCGCCACGGCGGCATCGTTGAATACGCCCGCAAAGAGGAGCACGGTGGCAAGTAACAACGGTACAGCCCGTCTGCGTTGTCCTCCCTTAAAGTATCGTACTCCAACCCAAAGGACATACACAAAGACCAGCACCCCCAGAAGGCTCTGGGAGTTTGTGAGCGGACCGGGGGCGACTTCGTAATAGGTGATTTGTCCTGCGATCGGCAAGCGGACGACTTTGATGGAAGGCTGGTTGGGGCGCCACATCCATCCGTCGTGATCCAGCAGGCCGATGATGGCGAGCGCCATAAAACACACCGAAAGGCTCAGGAGTATTCTTCTTGGCTGATGCGAGGTATAGTCGGCAATGAACCAGGCAAATGCGGCCGTGATCAAGGCAAGTATGACGACCTGGCCGCGCAACCAGGGCAGGCTGGCTTCTGTGAAAGTCACACTGTACAGGCCGGCGCAGGATATGTCGTAGAGTCCAACGACAAAGCACATCAATGCAAAAGTCAGGTTTTCACGATACTGTCTCCGCCGCAGATAGACGATCAGGTGGTACAAGCCAACGTAAAAAGTGATGCTGGCAATGACGATAGAAGGAATGGACAGGGTACTCATCTCTGCATGACCACGAAATCAATTCGGACAAAAAAGCCGCAGGCCATGATGAACCTGTGGCGAAAAAGGAGGCAAAGGCCATGTTGCGCAGGTTGCCATGTTCTGGACGGGACACGCTGACGTCGCAGTGCGAAAAACAGGTTTCATGACGACGACTCGAGACTGGACGGGCATGTGAAAGAGTTCATGACACCTGCGTACTATGGAAATATTGTACTCCCCGCAGTAGAGATGTCAACTGCTTTCCGTCTATGGATTGGGCCTGGCCGGCGCCGCTGTGGCTGCGGGCGGGCTTGAGCTGGGCAGGCCCGGGCGGACGCATGGATCAAAGTCTGCGCCGACGATGACACGATACGCAGCGGAACTGGTCGCGTCGGGTTGGACGACGATGTTGGACGGCGACACGCGCAAAATGCCTGCGAGGGCCTGGCGGCGTGAGCCTTTGGGGCTGGTGGTCATGTCCACGATTTTGGTGCGCGCATAATCAGTCCGATCCGCCTGGGCGACGCTTGTCACGAGATAGCCTTCTGACCGCAAACGGTCGGCGGCGAGCAGCCCTTGGACTGGATCCGGCGAACCGTTCCACACTTCCACTCGCACTGGCGCTTGGGCTGCGACGTTCGTCGGCGGATTGAACATTGCTTGCAGGGCTGGGCCGGTTCGCCCTGGCACGGGCGACAGGACCCACGCGCGCGTATCGGGCGTGGTCCAGCTATAGACAAGGTTGCCATCAAGGAGATGGCCTTGGATGTTCGTTGCGTCCAGCCTTGCGGCGATGGACACCAGCCACAGCAGGTCGTTGAGTTTGAGATCGGTCTTGACGGTGGTTGTGAGGTCGCCCCACAACTCTGGCAGGCGAGCGACCCAACCTCCTTCGGCGGCTTTGTTCCACATGGCGCGCAATACGCGGTGCTGGCGGAGGCCGCGATCCCAGTCGCTCGTCGTCTCTCGACTGCGCGCATACCACAGTGCGCGTTTGCCGTCCAGGTGAACGAGACCCGGCCGCTCAATTGCAAGTGTCCCAGTGATGGCAGGGTTTTCGGAGATGGGGTCATCTGGAAAAACATCTTCCAATGGACAGTTGGCCAGGACGTCAATCCCACCCAACGTGTCCACAATTTTCATAAAACCGGCAAAGTCCACGCGCGCGTAATAGTCCACGTGGAGGCCCAGATTGTATTCAATGGTCTGCCTGAGCAATCCCGCCCCGCCGCCTGGAAAGCGGCTAAACTCGCCTTGTTCGTCGGCCACATTGATCTTTTGGAAGTGGTAGCCAGGGATATACACCCACAGGTCACGCGGAATCGAAAGGAGAGTGACCGCAGGCGGGCCAGGGACGATGTTGGCGAGAATGATGGTATCGGTGCGATAGTCGTTGTGGCCCGGGCGTTTGTCGCTGCCCAGGAGCATGATCGTCACCGAGCCGCGTGGAAGCTGGATCGTCGGGACTGGCGGAGGGATAGGAGTCGCGTTGATGACAGTCGTACCGTTAGGAGTTACACTCGGAAAAATCACGCCGCGTGTTTCGAGTTCTGGCGTCTCGGTCGGCAGTAGAGTCGCACTGGGAAGGGGTGAGGGCGTTGCCGTCGGACGTGGTGAAGCAGTTGGCCGTGGCGTGGGCAGTCGAGTGCGAGTCGGCGAGGGAGCAGACGCGTACGTGTGCGTCGGCTCGGGCGGCGGCAACGTCACTGGCGTGACCGGAGCGATGGCTGCGGCTTCCAGAACGTTGTTGATCGCAACACGGACGATCATGAGCGCCACGACCAGGATGCCGGCCAACAGGACAAGATCAATGAAGGCGAACCAGTACCTGTGCATGAGACTTGTTCGTGTCAGGCGGATACGCTGATTAACATTGTACCACGAAGTGAGATAGAAGCGGCGCGTAGCGTGTCTCGCTATGGTATAATCAAATCACCATCCTTCTAGGCAGGAGGCAAACTGTGCTCAAGACTCACAATTGCGGCGATTTGCGCGCCGAACACGCCGGGCATCAAGTGTTGTTGGCGGGATGGGTTCACAAGCGGCGCGATCACGGCGGGCTGATCTTTGTAGATTTGCGCGACCGGAGCGGACTGGTGCAGATAACCGTCAGTCCTGAGGCTGCCGAAGCGTATCAAGTGGCAGAAGCAGTTCGCAACGAATATGTGCTGGCTGTCCGTGGCATGGTGCGCCTCCGGCCGGAAGGATTGGCAAACCCAAACATGCCCACGGGTGAAATCGAAGTGGTGGCCGAATCGGTCAAGTTGCTGAATGCGGCCAAGCCGCCTGCCATTCCCGTGGATGGCGACGGGCGCAGCGTCTCGGAGGACATGCGACTCAAGTATCGCTACCTCGATTTGCGCCGTCAGCGAATGCAACGCAACCTCATGCTGCGTCACAACGTCGTCAAGTTTATGCGCGATTACCTGAGCGCACGTGGTTTCATCGAAGTCGAAACGCCGGTCATGATCAAGTCCACGCCGGAGGGCGCGCGTGACTATGTCGTGCCCAGCCGCGTCCACCCCGGCGAGTTCTATGCTTTGCCGCAGAGTCCGCAGCAGCTCAAGCAATTGCTGATGGTCGCGGGCTATGAACGTTACTTTCAGATTGCGCGCTGCTTCCGCGACGAAGACTTGCGCGGCGACCGCCAACCCGAATTTACGCAGCTCGATCTTGAGATGTCGTTTGTCGAGCGCGACGACGTACTGGCGCTGGTCGAGGGCCTGTTCACCGAAATGATGCCTGCCGTGTCGAACAAGCGCATTCTGTCTCCGTTCCCGCGCATGAGCTACGCCGAGGCGATAGATCGTTTCGGCTCGGACAAGCCCGATTTACGCTTTGGTTTGGAACTGGTTGATTTGACTGACTTGCTGGGTCGCAGTGATTTCCAGGTCTTTCGTGCGGCTCAAGAATCGGGTGGCAAGATCAAAGCGATATGTGCGCCGGCCTGCGCGGGCTATACGCGCCGCGAGCTGGACGAGTTAGCTGTCATTGCAAAAGGGCAGGGGGCCAAAGGACTGGCGACGCTGGCATTTGCCTCCGACGGCGTCAAAGGCCCGGCCGTCAAGTTCCTCAGAGACGGCGAGTTGAACGAAATCCGTCGGCGTGTGCAAGCGCAAGAGGGTGACTTGGTGTGTATTGTGGCCGATCTGCCCAGCGTCGTCGCCAAATCACTTTCGTCGCTGCGGCTTGCGTTCCGCGACCAGCTCAATCTGGCGGCCTCAGACTTGATGGCTTTCGGTTGGGTTGTGGACTTTCCGATGTTTGAGTGGAATGAAGAGGAGAAGCGTTGGGACGCGGCGCATCATCCGTTCACCATGCCCAAGCGCGAACAGCTCGACCGGCTGGAAACTGATCCGGCGTCGGTGCTTTCCGACGCATACGATCTTGTGTGCAACGGCTACGAGTTGGCGTCGGGCAGCATCCGCATCCACGACCGCGAGATTCAACGCCGCATCTTTCGCATGTTAAACTACACTGACGCCGAGATTCAATCGCGCTTTGGTCACATGCTGGATGCATTTGAGTACGGCGCACCGCCTCACGGCGGTATGGCGCCCGGCATTGACCGCATGGTCATGTTGCTCGCTGATGAGATGAGCATTCGTGAGGTGATCGCGTTCCCCAAGACGGCGAGTGCGACTGACCTGATGACGAACGCTCCCTCGCCGATTGATGCGCGGCAACTCGAGGAGCTGCATCTGCAAATCGTCGAACAATAGCAGGCCGCCGATATTTGCGAGTTTTTTCAAACTGTGCTAGTATATAGTTACCCTGCTGTGTACGTGATGTCGCTACAGCGTTTTGAGCCAACACCTATAAGAAGGGAGCCGCTTCTCTAGAGGGAATGCGTTAGCCATCCGGCAAGGCTGAACCAATAGGTCAGGTTCCCACCTGCGAAAGCAGGTTCAAAACTTTGCGACGCACGGCACGGCGGGGATCGCTTTTTAGCCGCTGGGTGAAAGCCCGGCGGTTTTTGTTTGGCCGGCGTTAACAGCTTACTCTTTTTGTCAGGCCTGTGGTACAATCCCCACGCTTGAGGGAGCGTGTGCAGACGATCGCTTTTTTCGACATGGACAAGACGATTCTGAGCGAAAGCTCGGGCCTCTTGCTCATGCGCTACTGGCTTCGCACCGGGCAAATCACCTGGCGAAACGCGTTCTACGTCTTGTGGCTGGCCGCCCAGTACAAGCTAGCAGTGATGGACTATGCTTCTGCTACCGCCAAGTTGTTGCCTACCATTATCGGGCAGACTGAGTCGGATACGTGGGCCATGTGCCGCCGTTGGTTCCACGAGATGGTGGCGCCGTGCGTCAACGAGCGGGCTATGGAACGCATGGAAGAGCACCGCCGTCAAGGGCACATCGTCGCTATCCTCTCGGCGTCCACGGTCTATGCAGTCAAGCTCCTGGCCGAATACCTGGGGCTGGGCGATAATTTTCTTTGCACTTATCTCGAAGTTCAAGATGGGCAATTCACTGGGCGTGTAGTCGAGCCGTCTTGCTTCGGTACAAACAAGGTCTATTGGGCTAATCGGTTCGCCAAAGAGCATGGGGCTGACCTGAGCCGCGCCTTCTTCTACACCGATAGCTACATTGATCTAGCTTTGATGGAGCGGGTTGGTTATCCTGTGGCGGTCAACCCAGACTTGCGGCTGCGGCGAGTGGCTCAGCGGCGCGGCTGGCCGGTCGAGCGGTTCTATTGATCGGCAGTCATTCAATGGTGCGGATATGATTCTCGTTACCGGGGCTACCGGGTTCATTGGACAACACGTCGTAGCGCGCCTGGCAGGCGCGGGGCATGAGGTGCGCTGCCTGGTTCGCCCGGCATTCAAAGAACGGACTTTGCCGCCCGGCGTGCGTGTCCACATGGTGGCAGCTGACCTGGCCGATGTGCCTGCTTTGCGTGTTGCGATGCACAACGTGGATGCGGTCATTCATCTCGCCGCCGTCTGGACGGAACGCGGTCAGCAGACGTTTGATGCGGTGAATCGCCAGGGCACAGCCAATCTCATCGAGGCGGCGCGTGAAGTTGGCGCCACTCGTCTGATCTTTTCGAGTTTTCCCGGCGCAGACGGCAACAGCGCTTATACTTTTCTGCGCGGCAAGGCCCTGGCTGAGGAAGCGGTTCGGTGCAGCGATCTCAAGTTCACGATTCTGCGTCCGTCCTGGGTTTATGGCCCCGGCGATGCGTGGACGACTCGCATTGCGATGACGCTTCAAGCGATCCCGTTCTTTTTCCCGGTCATAGGCAATGGGCAGACGCGCATCCAGCCACTCTGGGCGCAGGACCTGGCTCTATGTATTGAGCGGTGCCTGGACAATCCAAGGACCTTTAGCCAGACCATTGCGCTCGGCGGTCCGGGCTATTTGACTTTTAATGATGCGCTGGACGCGATTGCTCAGACGCTCAATGTCCGGCGGCGCAAGGTTTTCATTCGCGCGCCGGTGGCCTACGAGTTGGCAGAAATGATGGAGCGATTGCTGCCCAGCCCGCTGCTGACTATGACGACAGTGGATTTGCTCAACGTGGACACCACCACGGACCTTGGTTCCGTGAAAAGAAATTTCGGCTTTGAACCGGCGCGCTTTGCCGCCGCGCTTGATTATTTGCGCGGCCAACCCTGGCGTCGGCGATTCTGGGGATGCTTGTTCGGCCGCGCGTGATGATGACTAGATCGCTTGTAGGGTGAGTCCAATGTCAGAGTATACCATCCGTCCATTGGAATCCATTGAGGATTATCAAGCTTGTGAAGAGATCCAGCGTCAGGTGTGGGGGCCGGGCGATGCCGAAGTCGTACCGCTCAATATGCTCGCCGCGGTGACTCGCAACGGCGGAATCGCGTTGGGCGCGTTCGCCAGCGGCAAGCTCATCGGCTTTGCTTTCGGTTTTCTTGCCACGAGCGGACGCTTTGGTCCGGAAGCGCCTGCCACGGTCAAGCTCAAGCATCACTCGCACATGTTAGCTATCCTGCCGGAATGGCGCGATAGAGGCGTGGGCTATGCACTCAAGCTGGCGCAATGCGAAGCGGCCCGCGCTCAAGGGCTGCGGCTGATGACGTGGACCTACGATCCACTAGAAAGCCGCAACGCGCTGCTCAACATCGCCAAGCTTGGCGCGGTGTGCAGCACCTATTACCGCGATTATTATGGACAGATGCGCGACGAGTTGAATGAAGGCGTTCCGAGCGACCGCTTTCAAGTAGATTGGTACATCGCCAGCAAGCGCGTCAACACGCGCCTCGTGAGTGGTCGCGGGCGGCTGGAGCGCGGACATTATACAAGCGCCGGGGCGGTGCTGCTGAATCCTGCCACGTTTGACTCGCCGCTGCCGCGCCCGGCTGAGCAGGTTGCCGGGCTGGTCACCGACATGGCGCTGGTCGAAATACCAACTGATTTTCAATTGATGAAAAGCACTGACCGCGCACTTGCTCTTGCGTGGCGCATGCAAACGCGCGAGATTTTTGAGTGGGCGTTTGTGCACGGCTTCATGGTCACCGACTATGTCTTCGAATCGAGTTCCCGGCGTGGGTTCTATGCCCTGATCCATACGGAGCCAGATGAAGACTGGAGCATCTTTGCCGATAAGATCGTACAGCGTTGATCGGCGACAAACACCAGTGAAAATGCGTCTGCTTGTGCCGCTGACGATTGTGTTGGCGGCATTGTTCTTGCGGATGGGATACATCGTGATCGCGCCGCGTGGAATGCAGTTTGAAAATGTTGATGCCCAGGGCTATCACTGGCTGGCCGTCAATTTAATCAAGCGCGGCATCTTTTCGATGAACACCGAGCCGCCGTTTCGCTCCGACGATGTGCGCGCACCACTTTATCCGCTGTTCGTTGCGGCGCTGTATTCGGTGGGCGGTATTGACCCTCGTGTTGTGGCGCTGACTCAGGCCATGCTCGACTCTGTGACAGTGGCCCTTGTGTTCCAGTTGGGGCAACGCGTTGCAAGTCGGCAGGTTGGGTGGGTGGCATCGCTGTTGTACGCTTTCCACCCGGCGTCGTGGCGCTTTTGCAACGAAGTGCTGACCGAGATCCTCTTCGGGTTGCTACTCACCGCGTCGCTGTGGGTGTTTGCGACCTATATCCTCTCGGGTCGCAACCGCGATGCGCTGCTGTGCGGGCTGCTCGCCGGCGCTTCGATCCTGTGCAAGCCGAATGTGCAGTTTCTGCCACTGGTGTTGCTGGGCATCCTGATCCACGGGCTGTATATGGGGCGACGGGCATGGTGGCAGGGCGCTGTCATTGTGACAGCCGTCATCGGGCTGGTGATCTTGCCGTGGGCGATTCGCAACCGAATCGTGTTTGGCCGCTGGTTTTATACGATGACGTTTGAGGATAACCTGGCGCATGTCAGCGCGGTGGCGACGCTGGCGCGCGCAAGGAGAGTCGGTCGCTCCGTGGACACCGCGCTGGGAAGCGATCTATGACAATGTCATAGCACAGGCGGCAGCCAAGTATGGCTGGACATCGCGCGATCAGTCTGAGCTTTCCGCGCGCGAGCGCGACATGCGCTTGCAGCAAGTCACCATGGTAGCCGGCGATATTGTCCGTGCGCATCCAACCGATTTCATTTTCAGCCACACTCTGGGCTGGCTGCGGTCTTTTGTGCCTCAAGAATATCGCTTCTGGTATGAGCGTCTCGCCGGGCAACGGTGGGATGCATTGCCCGCGTTTCAAGGCGATGCGTTCGGCCGTGCATTGGACGCCGCCCGGCGCGGGCAGATTATTGCTGCGGCCAATATCGTCATCCGGGAGCGGCTGTTGGCGTTGCCCCCCCTGGCGTTGATTCTGTGGCTGGGATGGGGAGCTGCCTATTTGATTGGGGCGATTTTGTTTTGCCTGGGCGCGCTGCGGCTCAAGCCGCGCGCGTTGGCGTTCGTGTTTGTCGCTGCCGTGTTCTACGTCACGTTCCTGCCGGGGCCGATCAGTCAGATTCGGTTTCGGCTGCCGGTTATGCCTGTGATGATTTTGCTGGCTGTTGTAGGGGCGATGGGACAGGGCAAGCTCATGTTGGGGAGGTCAAGAGAAAATGAAGATTGAGCAAATTGAACTGCGTTATGTGGAAATGCGACTTGTCGCGCCGTTCGAGACGAGTTTTGGCGTAGAACAAGATCGGGCTTGCATCATCGTGGCGATGCGCGCCGGAGGCTTGACAGGTTATGGCGAATGTGTGGCCTCTGCCGAGCCGGGCTATAGTTACGAAACGACGACGACGGCGTGGCACATCTTGCACGACTTTATCGTTCCGGCGGCGCTTGGTGAAGAGTTGGCCGACATGCCGAGCCTCGTCGCGCGTTACGCCGGCGTGAGAGGTAACCCGCTGGCAAAAGCCGGACTGGAGATGGCCGCATGGGATGTGCTGGGTCAAGCGCAGGGCAAATCGCTGGCACAGATGTTGGGAGGAGTGCGCGAACGCGTTGAGGTCGGCGTCTCGGTCGGCATTCAGCCGACGACAGACGCGTTGGTCGAGCGGGTAGGGCGGTACATCGCGGAAGGCTATGCCCGCATCAAGATCAAGATCAAGCCGGGCCGCGACTTGGCCGATGCGCGCGCAGTGCGCATGGCGTTCCCGAACATTCGCTTGCAGGTGGACGCCAACTCGGCTTATCAGCTTGCGGATGCGCCGCTGTTCCAGCAGATGGATGATCTGAACTTGCTCCTCATCGAACAGCCGCTAGCCGAAGACGACATCTACGATCACAGCCAGCTTCAGCCGCAACTCAAGACGCCGATCTGCCTCGACGAGAGCATCCTGTCTGCCGATCATGCGCGCGCGGCGATTGAATTGGGCGCGTGTCGCATTATCAATATCAAAGCGGCGAGGGTGAGCGGCTTGTTCGAAGCGAAGAAGGTGCATGACCTGTGCCGTGAGCGCGGCGTGCCTGTTTGGTGCGGCGGAATGCTGGAGACGAACATTGGCCGCGCGTCCAACGTTGCGCTGGCCTCGCTGCCCGGTTTCACGCTGCCTGGCGACATCAGCGCAAGCTCGCGCTATTACGCCGAGGACATTGCCGATCCGCCGTTTGTGCTGAATCCCGATTCGACCATCAGCGTGCCGACCGGGGCTGGGCTGGGCGTCAGGGTTAATCAAAAGAATCTTGAGCGGTTCACGGTGAAGCGAGAGGCGTTCAATTTCACGCAGGCTAAGAGGAGATAACTTAAATCTGAATGTCGGGTCGCGCGCGTCGAATCGCTGAAACCAAGTCCGGCAAACGTCTACGCCGTTGCAAATGGTCAATTAGTTCGAGTGTCTTGTTTGCTTTGGTTGCACCACCTAGAGACTCCCACTCTATTCCGAGGTCAAAACACAACGCTGACAGCTCATTCAAGTCGAAGCGCGAGATTAGTATCTCGCGAAGTTGTTGTGGTGTGCCACCAGGCCACCCCGTTATTGTTTCTGGAATTTGTATCACTTTTTCAGCTACATGCTGCGAAAGTGCGCTCAAAGTCGCTACATCGGGCGAAGCAAGAACCATGCGGTGGCCCATTTCGTCTACTGCTGATAACTGTTCAGACCTTGCCCAGCCGCCCAGTTGCAGCACATACAATACGAATTGGGCTGCATTGCGTGCCGCTAGTGGCTGGGCGTCGTTACTCTTTATGCCGTCTGCCCAGTCGCAGACTGCCTTGACCATGATCCAATCCACTTTGGCATCGCGGGCCGCGGCATATAACCCCGCACCCTCCATCTCGCCACCAATAGCTTCCGGCTCAGTTTTCAGAAGCCATTCCCTGAAAGCAGGATCGTTGACTAACTTCTCGCCAGACAAGACCAATCCAAAGTGCGTCGTGGCACCTTGCCAATCGATGTCGCCACTACGAAATTGGCCCAGCAGGCGTTCTGAAGCCGTAGTGCGATCTCCGCGCGGCATCTGGCCTCGCTGGAGATCCACTTTCTGAGGCTCGTAATATTCGAGTTGCTTCGCAACGAGGATATCCCCCAACTTTTGCTTGTCTGGACGCAACCCGAAGGCGATCCCACACATGATAACTGCCTGGGGACGCAAATCCTGGATGGCTTGGCGCACAGTCAATAGCGATCCACCCGGCGTGGCAGTGCCCATTTCGGGCTGTACCATGAATATTGGTGTCCCGCCGTGAACACCCAAATTGTAGTAGATCTTGTTCCCGATCGGCTGTCGGGTCCATTTCTCGCCTGCCGCCTCGGAGAATGCTGCCAGAACCGCCTGGACTTCCACCTTCGTGACTGTGACAATCAAAATGCTGTCGGATTGGGTGTTGGGCACACTGGTTCTTTGAACCGAGATAATCTTTTGGTCCAATAGGCGCTTTAGTTCGATACGGTCTTCTGGCAGCATTCGATAGGTTTTCTGTAGTTCGGCCAAAATACGCCAACCCCGGGCGATGTCTCTCCGTTTTGCGAATAGCACAGCTTGTTTTGCGTTAGCTGCTTGTTCGAAATAGGTCGCCAGTGTTTCATAGATTTCGAGAGCTGGATTATACATCCCTGCGCTGAGATACAAATCAGCCAAGGGGGAGAGCAGGCTGAAAATCTGATCGCGATTGCCTTGCTCGGCGGCGTGCTGGACCCGTTCTCGATGATACTGGATTCTCTTGGCAAGCCCAGGCTCGGTCCCATCCGTAGGGATAGGAAGCCTAGGAATTTCGGTTT
>Ga0315268_10005672_pt1 | contig 13369 bp, 8 predicted proteins | sample C1_top_MG_FD_204535 | JGI IMG/M metagenome (GOLD analysis project Ga0315268, IMG submission 204535) | Sediment microbial communities from Yellowstone Lake, YNP, Wyoming, USA - C1_top | ecosystem: Environmental > Aquatic > Freshwater > Lake > Sediment | place: USA: Wyoming | collected 2017-08-01 | reverse complement strand
GCATACATGAGTTTCTTCTGCAGCGGATCGACCGGTTGCGGGTTCAACCACTGCTGCGCGAGCATGGTCGCGCCCATGAGAACCGGCAACACAAAGAATGGGTCGGGCGCGGACAGATCCTTGAGCCAAAGCTCCCAGGGCGCCTGGCGCAGCTCAACGCTTTCCAGCAGCACCCAGTAGAGCGAAATAAACACCGGGATCTGGACCAGGATCGGCAGACAGCCGCCGAGCGGATTGATCTTCTCGGTCTTGTACAGCTCCATCATTGCCTGATTCAGCTTCTGCTTGTCGTCACCAAAGCGTTCTTTGAGGGCCTGCATGCGCGGCTGCATCTTGCGCATGTGCGCCATGGAGCGGTAGCTCGCTACCGACAAGGGATAGAACACGGCCTTGATGAGAATGGTGAGCAGGATGATCGCCCAGCCCCAGTTGCCGACCATCTTGTGCAGCCATTCAAGCACCCAGAAGAGCGGGGCGGCAATGACGGTCAGCCAGCCGTAGTCGACGGTGAGTTTCAGGCTCTCGTCCATCTTCTCCAGGCGGTGCTGTTCCTTCGGGCCGATATAGAGGCGAGTGCTGAGTGTTGCCTTCGCGCCCGGTGCAACCTGCGTCGGAGTTAGCGTCTTGTATCCAATAGCAAACAGGTTTCCTGGTTGTGCGTCGGTATAGTACTGGTTGTTGTCCTTCGCACCCGGCAACCAGGCACCGAGGAAATAATGCTGCAACATCGCCACCCAGCCACCCTCGGCGTCGCGCGTCAGCGGTTTGTCGCGCATGTGGTCGAAGTCGATTTTTTCGTAGTGCTTTTCCTGGGTATAGATCACACCACCGGTGTAGGTCGGCAGGGCGGTGAGTCCGCCTTTGGCCTCTTCGTGGCTGCGTAAAAACTGTGCGTACAGGTAGATATCGCGTGACTTGCGTCCGGCGTTGGACACTTCGTAACTCACGTCCACCTTGTAGTCATTGCGATGGAAGGTATAACTCTTGGTGACACGCATGCCTTCCGGGCCCGACCAATTCAGTCGTACCGTCAGTGCATCCTGATCTTTGGCCAACTCATAGTGGCTGGCTTCGGCGGTATAACGGCTCTTGTGGCTGGGGAGCGCGCCCTCATGTCCGATAAGACCGGACTGGGCAATAAAAATACGTGGGCCACGGTCGTCCAACAGGCGGATTGGTGTCTTGAGCTGGTCGAGAGAGACCGAGTGCTTGAGTAATTCGGCCACACGCAGGTCGCCGCCTTGCGTATCGATCTCCAGGCGCAGCAGGTCCGTGTTTACAAGAATGCGTTCACTGGTTTCGAGTTTGGCTGCGCCCGGTGTCGGCGCAATGGTCTTTCCAGTTGCGCCTGGTTCTGTCGCCGTTGCCGGCGCAGATGGTATCTCGCGCTTTGCAGTTGTCACGGCGGTGGGCGTCGTGCGCTGCTCGGACTCCCACGCCGACCAGAGCATCAGAATCAATACCGAAAGTATTGCGAACATGAAAATGCGTTGGTTATCCATGAAGGGTCTCTGGTTGTTTGCGCGGCGGAACTGGGTCTACGCCCCCAGCGTGCCAGGGGTGACACTTTCCCAGGCGGATCACGATCAGGCCGAAGCCTTTCCATGCGCCATGGGCATGAATAGCCTCCTCGGCATAAGCTGAGCAGGTCGGATAAAAACGGCATTGGCTGCCAAACCAGGGGCTCAGCAACAAACGATAACCACGGATAAGGAAGAGAAAAAGGGCTTGCATAGCTATCGGGCGTTTATCCAGTGCCGCTGCAGCGATTCGCGCAGGGCGACCGAGTCTGCAGCACCTGCGTTAGGCTGCGCGATGACCACCAGATCCAGACCATCCAGCGAACTCTGCGTGCGCCGAAAACTTTCCCGGATACAGCGTTTAATCCGGTTACGAACCACCGCTTTGGTTGACACTCGGCGCGATACTGTTAAACCAAGGCGTGCATGCCCAAGGCTGTTGGCGCGGGTGTGTACACTGAACAAGCTGTCGCGGATACGTTTTCCCGTGCGACTGATTTCACGCAACACAAGGCCGGATCGCAAGCGCCGGCTCTTGGATAATCCGAGCCGCGGAGGAGACAGCAAGCTCAGGCGCTAAGACGCGCACGGCCCTTGGCACGACGGGCACTCAATATCTTGCGGCCGCCTGGTGTGCTCATGCGAGCACGGAAGCCATGGTTACGTTTGCGCTTGATAACGCTGGGTTGATAAGTTCTTTTCATCGGAGTGCCTTGGGGTTACCGCTCTAGCGCGGGAAAAGGACCGGAAAGTTACTGATTTCGCGAAGATATGTCAATCAGTAATATCAGATGTTGAGAAATGTGCAGCTGTGGATAACTCCTTGCTTGCGCGCTAGACTCGCTGCCCCGTTATGTTTCAGGTTATGCCGTGGACCAGGTCTCGGTTTGGAAAAAATGCCTCGACCGGCTTGAGGATGAACTAACTCCACAACAGTTCAATACCTGGCTGCGTCCCCTGCGCGCGGTGCAGGAGGGCGGGCGACTCCGGCTGTACGCCCCGAACCGGTTTGTACTCGATTGGGTGAAGGACCGTTTTCTGTTCCGCATTGTTGCCTTGGCTGAACAGGAGGCCGGTAGAGCCTTGCCGGTGATCCTGGAAGTTGGCTCACCTTCTGCGCCAGTGTCAGAAAAGTCTGTGTCCGCCGTACCCATTGCTGACACCCAACCAACCAACAGTGTCCGGCGCCCGAACCCATCCGGAAGCAGACTCAACCCGGACTTCACTTTTGACAGCCATGTTGAGGGTAAATCCAACCAGTTGGCGCGCGCCGCCGCGCGCCAGGTGGGCGAGAACCCGGGGGGCTCTTACAACCCGTTGTTTATTTATGGTGGTGTGGGGCTGGGGAAAACCCATCTCATGCAGGCCGCAGGGCACATTATTTCGGAAAAGAACCCCGGTTCACGGGTTATTTATGCCCATTCTGAGCGATTTGTCGCGGACATGGTTAAAGCACTGCGGCACGGCACGATCAACGACTTCAAACGCTATTACCGCGGGGTTGATGCGCTGTTGATCGATGATATCCAGTTTTTTGTCGGCAAGGAACGCTCCCAGGAAGAATTCTTTCATACTTTCAATGATTTATTAGAGGGACAGCGACAAGTCATCATCACGGCTGACAAATTTCCCAAGGAATTAGTTGGGCTTGAGGAACGGCTAATTTCACGTTTCGGCAGCGGTCTGACGGTCTCTCTGGAGCCGCCTGAGCTCGAGACGCGCGTCGCAATTCTCATGAAAAAAGCGCAACACGAAAACATCGAGCTTCCTGAAGAAGTGGCTTTCTTCATGGCTAAGCGTGTGCGCTCTAACGTCCGCGAGCTTGAGGGTGCGTTACGCCGGGTTATGGCGAGTTCCGCATTCACGGGGCGACCGGTTGACATGGCGCTGGCAGCAGAAAGCCTGAAAGATTTACTCGCATTTCACGAGCGCCTGGTTACCATTCAAAACATCCAGAAGACGGTTGCGGAGTATTACAAGATTCGTGTTTCGGATCTGCATTCCAAGGATCGTTCTCGGGTTGTGGCGCGACCCAGACAGGTTGCCATGGCGCTTGCGAAGGAGCTCACTACACACAGCCTGCCTGAGATTGGTGATGCGTTCGGTGGGCGCGATCACACGACCGTGCTACATGCCTGCCGGAAAATTGTTGAGCTCAACCAGTCCGATGTGCGTATCAAGGAAGATTATTCCAACTTACTGCGGCTCTTGAGCTCCTGAATAACTTTTGAGAAGTTACAGAAATTTGTGTGTCCATGCAGAGAACAGAGAAAGTTCACATGGTTATACACCGCGACTACATGGAGCCGTACACACATGTTCACAGTCTTTTGAGTCAGCTATAGAGCTGATTCATAATGATAGAATGTGGTTATGCACAGTTTGTGCCCGACTCAATACACTACTACAACAAGTTTTGTTTTTAACAACATAACAGCAGGCACGAAACAATCATGCACATTACCGTCAAACGCGAAGAGCTGCTGAAACCTTTAAGCATCGTTGCGGGTGTTGTAGAGCGCCGACAAACATTGCCGATTCTTTCCAACATCATGTTGCGTTACAACGGTAAAGAGCTCGCGCTTACCGGCACCGATCTGGAAGTAGAAATTAGTGCACAAATTTCCTGCAAGGGCGGCGATAGCGGCGAGATGACGGTGCCTGCTCGCAAATTGCTCGACATATGCCGTGCGTTGCCGAACGAAGCGCTCATCGAGATTAGCCTCGAGAAAGAAAAGGCGCTGATCAAGTCCGGCAAAAGCCGTTTCCGTTTGTTAACCATGCCAGCCACGGAATTCCCGGCCATCGAAACAGCGCAATGGGACACAAAATTCACACTGCCGCAAAGCAAGTTGCGCTGGCTGTTGGAAAAAACCATGTTTTGCATGGCACAGCAGGATGTGCGCTATTACCTCAACGGCCTGTTGTTTGAGGTCAGCGGACAGCAACTACGTGCCGTTGCCACCGATGGTCACCGACTTTCGTTAGCTGAAGTTGACATAAGTGATTCAATCAATGGAGAAAAACATGTAATCCTGCCACGCAAGGGCGTACAGGAAATGATTCGGTTTCTGGACGACTCGGACGCGGAAGTGCAGCTACAAATTGGCGCTAACCACATGCGTGCCACCCTGAAAGGCCTGACGTTCACTTCAAAACTTATTGATGGACGTTTTCCCGACTACAACCGGGTTATCCCTGCTACACAAAGTAAACGACTCAAGGTGCAGCGCACCTCCTTTCGCGAAACCTTAAACCGCGCCGCTATTCTCTCGAACGAAAAATACCGCGGCGTGCGCTTCGGTTTAGGCAACAGCCTGATGACCATTACCGCCCACAACCCCGAACAAGAAGAAGCCCAGGAAGAAGTGGTCATCGACTATAACGGCGAAAATATGGAAATCGGGTTCAACGTGAATTACATCAGCGAAGCAGTCGGGGCGCTGGATAACGACGAGATTGAATTTTGTCTCAATGATCCAAACAGCAGCTGTTTGCTGCGTGTTCCAGGAAACTCCAAGCACTTATATGTTGTCATGCCGATGCGGTTATAGCCGCTGGGCGTGAAATGTCGCTGGTTTCATTAGAGCTTTGGAATATCAGGATTTACGAGCGCACCAAACTCGAACCAAATCCACATCTGAACCTGATCTCTGGGGCGAACGCCAGCGGCAAAACAACGCTGCTAGAAGCGATATATCTGCTTGGCACCGGACGCTCGTTCCGAACGGCGCAAACCGATCAGCTGGGAAGAAACGGGTCTCCCGACCTGAGTGTGGTCGGAAGATTGCGCAAAGATGATGGTGAAACTGTACGCCTTGGCCTGGTCCATAGCATCGCTGGCAGAAGGATGAGTATTAATGGGCTTGAACAAAAGCAGGCTTCAAATTTAGCCCTACATCTGCCATTACAGGTTATTTCTCCCGATACCCATTACGACTTTCAGCAAAACGCCAAACACAGGCGCGGTGTTCTGGATTGGGGTCTGTTCCACGTGGAACCAGATTTCAACAAACTCTGGATCCGTTACCAGCGAATACTTCACCAGCGCAATGCCGCCTTGAAAGACCGTAGCCAAATAAAGGCCCGTCATGCTTGGGACGACGAATTGGTTGAGGTGGGAGAAATACTTCATGCCGCAAGAGCCAAGCTGATTGCGCAACTACAGCCCCACTTTCAATCGTGCTGTCAGCAACTACTGGGTAATCATCATCATGTCGACCTTGTTTTAGAATCGGGTTGGAATGGCGAAGCGGGCTTTGGTGCGAGTTTGCACCAAGACCGCGAACGCGACAGTGCGCGCGGATTTACCCACAGTGGCCCACAGCGCGCCGATCTACAAATTGTCCTGAACGCGCAGGCAAGTAGGGTGAGCGCGTCCCACGGCCAGTATAAAATGCTGGTGATTGCTCTGCGTTTGGCACAAATCCGCTATTTGTTTGAATCCAAAAAACGAAACTGCTGTCTGTTGATAGACGATTTAGCAGCTGAGCTTGATCCTGAGCATCGTGCCCGCCTTACCGGCTTTCTGGCGAGCCTGCCAATTCAAGTATTCGTTACTGCCACGGAATCGTCGTTAATCGACCGCGATTCTTGGTTGAGCCACAAAACGTTTCACGTGGAACATGGAGTTGTTACAGGCTAGTTTTTTGCCCGGATTTACCGCGCAGCAGGACACAGAAAGTGTTAAAATCCAAAAACTTATTAGCAGTTGTCAGGAGCGCGTGATGGAGAAGAAAACCGCCTATGATTCCAATAGCATTCAGGTCCTGAAGGGCCTGGACGCTGTTCGAAAGCGTCCCGGCATGTATATCGGTGACACGGACGATGGAACCGGTCTGCACCACATGGTGTTTGAGGCTGTGGATAACTCCATCGATGAAGCGTTGGCTGGCCACTGCAATGAAATTCAGGTCAGCATCCACACAGACAACTCCATTACCGTAACAGACAATGGCCGCGGTATCCCGACCGAGATGATCCCGGAAGAGGGGAAATCAGCGGTTGAGGTGGTTATGACGGTGCTGCACGCCGGTGGCAAGTTCGACCAGAATTCCTACAAAGTATCGGGTGGCTTGCACGGCGTAGGTATTTCGGTGGTCAACGCCCTGTCTGAATTTCTGGAAGTGACGGTCCGGCGCGGTGGCAAGATCCATCATCAGGAATTCCGTCTGGGCGACCCGGTTGCGCCGCTCAAAGTTATTGGTGATACCACCGAAACCGGCACCAGCGTGCATTTCCGGCCCAGCACGGAAATCTTCACCGACACGCTTATGCACTACGATTTGCTCGCCAAGAGATTGCGCGAGCTCTCATTCCTCAATTCCGGTGTGCGCATTGTGTTGCGTGACGACCGCGACGCCAAAGAGGATATTTTTGAGTACCAGGGCGGCATCGCCGCCTTTGTACAGCACCTCAACCGGAATAAAACGCCGCTGCACCCAAAAGTCATTTACATGACGGCGGAGCGCGACCGCACCAGCGTAGAGCTCGCCATCCAATGGAATGACTCGTACCAGGAAAATATTTTCTGCTACACCAACAATATCCCGCAGAAGGATGGTGGCACCCATCTCGCCGGCCTGCGCGCGGCCATGACGCGCACGCTCAATCACTACATTGATTCAACCGGTCTTGCCAAAAAGGAAAAGGTCGACATCAGCGGTGATGATGCCCGTGAAGGCCTGACCGCGGTGTTGTCGGTCAAAGTTCCCGATCCCAAGTTCTCCTCGCAAACCAAGGATAAGCTGGTTTCCTCGGAAGTGAAGGGCGTTGTCGAGTCGATTGTTAACGAAAAACTCGGTGAGTTTCTGCAAGAGAATCCGCAGGATTCGAAAATCATCGCACTCAAGATCATTGACGCCGCGCGCGCCCGCGAGGCGGCGCGCAAGGCGCGCGAAATGACGCGCCGCAAGGGCGCGCTCGACATGGCTGGACTGCCCGGCAAACTTGCCGACTGTCAGGAACGCGACCCGGCTAAATGCGAGCTCTATCTGGTGGAGGGCGACTCGGCCGGCGGCTCCGCCAAACAGGCGCGCGATCGCAAGTTCCAGGCGATATTGCCGCTCAAAGGCAAAATTTTGAATGTCGAGCGCGCGCGCTACGACAAAATGCTCACGTCCACCGAAGTCGCTACCCTGATCACGGCACTCGGCACCGGAATAGGTAAAGATGACTTTGATATCAATAAGTTAAGATATCATCGCATTATCATCATGACGGATGCCGACGTAGACGGCTCGCACATCCGCACGTTGTTGCTGACCTTTTTCTTTCGCCAGATGCCGGAGCTGATCAGTCGTGGCTACATCTATATTGCCCAGCCGCCGCTCTACAAGGTGAAGCGTGGCAAGAGCGAACGCTATCTCAAAGATGACAGCGAACTTAATGCCTATCTGCTGGAGGCGGCGCTCGATGGCGCCGCACTCAGCGGCACGCCCGGTCAGGCGCCGATCACGGGCAACGCGCTGGGTCAGCTTTGTCAGGATAATCTCACGGTCGAAAATACCATCAAGCGCCTGGCGCGCCGTTACGACACGCGCCTGCTCAAGAACATGGTGCACTTGCCGACCCTGAGCGCAGACACGCTTAAGGATTCGAAACAGACCGAAGGCTTTGTACGCGAACTCCAGGGGCGCCTTGCCAGCCATGCCAACGGCGCGCGCTATGAAGTGTCGCTGGGAGTTGGCGCGGTCTCCGGGGTGAACGAGATTCTGATTACACGCAGTGAACACGGATCCATCACTACAAGCCGTATCGATGTCGAATTTGTCAGTTCAGGCGAGTACCGCGGCATGCGCAGCCTCGGCAGCAAACTGCATGGCCTGATCCAGGAGGGCGCAACCGTGCAGCGTGGCGACAAGACCCAGGCGGTGGCGAACTTTGATTCGGCATTCGAATGGCTCATGGAGGAGGCGCGTCGCGGCCAAACCATTCAGCGCTACAAAGGTTTGGGCGAAATGAACCCGGAGCAGCTGTGGGAAACCACCATGGACATCACCGCGCGGCGGCTGCTCAAGGTGAACATCGAAGACGGCGTGGCGGCGGACGAGGTTTTCACAACACTGATGGGCGACCAGGTTGAACCGCGCCGCGAGTTCATCGAAAAGAATGCGCTGGCGGTGAGCAACCTCGACGTTTGAACGGCGGAGTGTGTCAGTGCAGCTGGCGCGGTGTGGTCAGCAGAAACGGCGGGATGTCGGCATCGAACTGGGTGCCGTCGTCCGCCAGCATCTGATAGCTGCCGTGCATAGTGCCGATCGGGGTTTCCAGCACCGTGCCGCTGGTGTACTCAAAGCTCATGCCCGGTGACAGGTGCGGCTGCTCGCCGACCACGCCGACGCCGCGCACTTCCTGTACTTGTTCATTGCCGTCCGTGATGACCCAGTGACGATTGAGTAGTTTCGCCGGCACCGATCCGCTGTTGGTGATGGTGACGGTGTAGGCAAAGACATAGCGTTTGGCGTCCGGCGCAGACTGCGCATCGACATACGCTGCCCGTACCAGAACATCAATGTGGTGCTTGTGCAGGTCCGTGTTCATGGTTTAGTCATGCTCGTGGCTATCGACATTATGCCTGTATTTCGACCCGCCTTATACCCGCTCGGTTCAGTGGCAGCATTTAGCCTGTAGGTTTATCCGGGAATTATTCAGCCTGTAATCGGCGCAAGTATCTGCGAACAGGGCACCTCGGTGAATGGATGCGCACCGGCATCCAGGCGCACGGCCGTGAGTTTTCCGCCCCACAGGCAACCGCTGTCGAGCGCGATGACGCCATCGGCATTCCACACGCCGAGTGTCGACCAGTGACCAAAAACAATGCGCGTATCGCGCATCATTCGTCCTGGCACCTGAAACCATGGCACCAAGTGCAGCGGCTGTTTGCCCGGCCGTCCCTTGGGACGCAGGTCCATGCGGCCGTATGCATCACAGTAACGCAGTCGCGTGAAGGCGTTAATAATAATGCGCAGCCGCGCCCAGCCACCCAGATCATCCTGCCAGTGGTCCGGTGAGTCACCATACATATGCGTGAACAGTTCATTTCTATCGGAACGCCGGATGTATTCGCCCACTTCGGTGGCGAGCTGCAGCGCCGTCGTAAGCCCCCATTGCGGCAAGACACCCGCGTGAACCAGCACACAGCCAAGTGCCGCGTCATGATGCAGTAACGGGCAGGCACGCAGCCAGCCGAGCAGCTCATCGCGGTCCGGAGCAGAAAGCACATCATCAAAGGTGTCGCGTTTCTTGCGCGGCGCCTGGCCGGAAGCGACGGCCAGCAGGTGCAAGTCGTGGTTGCCGAGCACGACGGTCACATCAGGCAGAGATTTTACGAAGCGCAGCACGGCCAGAGACTGTGGGCCGCGGTTTACCAGATCACCGGCAAACCAGAGGCGGTCTACGCCGGGGTCATAGTTGAGCTTGTCGAGCAGGGCGCGCAGCGGATCGAAACAACCCTGCACATCACCGATCGCGTACACCGCCATGGGCTCAGGCCCCGGTCAGGCGGTGATGCATTTCCATGGTGGCCTGGATCAGCGCGTGCACGATTCCGGGTTCGCTCGCCGAGTGGCCGGCATCCGGTACGATCTCGAGTTTCGCCTCCGGCCAGGCGCGGTGCAGATCCCAGGCGTTTTCGAACGGGCACACGACGTCGTAGCGCCCATGCACAATCACACCCGGGATGTTCTTGAGCTTGTAGGCGTCGTGTAAAATCTGATTCGGTTTCAGGAAGATGTGGTTGACGAAGAAATGCGCCTCGATGCGCGACAGGCTTAGCGCCACGTGCGGGTCGGAAAAAAAATCCACCACCTCTTTTTTCGGCGTAAGTGTGGCGGTGCGTCCTTCCCAGATCGACCAGGCCTCGGCCGAGCGCATACGCGCCACTTCATCGTCGCCGGTCAGGCGCCGGTAGTGCGCATGCAGCAAGTCGTGGCGCTCCGGCTCCGGAATCGGATGGACGAAATCCTGCCAGTAATCCGGAAAGATACGATTTGCGCCTTCCTGATAGAACCAATGTATTTCCTGCGGTCGGCACAGGAAAATGCCGCGCAGCACCAGCCCAAGTACCCGCTCTGGATGGGTCTCGGCATACACCAGGCCCAGGGTCGACCCCCAGGAGCCACCGAACAACAGCCATTTGTCAATGCCGAGCTCGAGACGTATGCGCTCCATGTCCGCTACCAGGTCCATGGTGGTGTTGTGCTCAAGCGCGGCGTGCGGGCGTGAACGGCCAGCGCCGCGCTGGTCGAACAAGACAATGCGATACAGGTTGGGGTCGAAATAGGAACGATGCTTTTCCTCGCAGCCGGCTCCCGGGCCGCCGTGCACGAACAACACCGGCAAGCCTTGCGGGTTACCGGATTCCTCGACGTAGATTTCATGCGGCGGATCGACCGCCAGCATCAAACTGCGATTCGCCTTGATCGGCGGAAAGAGTTTATGCATGTGTCAGAACGATGCTTGCTCGACCTGTAGCCAGGCGAGGCTGATGAGTTTGCCGATCTCGCTGTCAAACGTGGCCCACTTTTGATAAGGCTTGAGGTCGGCCACCACCTTGTCCTTCATGTCGAAATCGCTCATGCCTTTCGCATAATATTTCTTGACCGATCCGTACAGCGCCTTGAGCCAGTCACGATAGGCCGTCACCACGGCGCGCCCGTTGGACTTGCCGTGGCCGGGCACAAAGTGTTGGGCGCTGGTGCGGAGCGCCACCTCACAGGCCTCGATACTACCGAGGAAGTGGCCGTCATCCAGGCGCGCGGTGCGTTCCACCACCGCATTGTCACCCATGAACATCACCTTGTCCTCAACCACCTCAATCATGATATCGCCGTCGGTGTGGGCAACACCGGTGTGATAAATGCGGAAATGCAGACCGCCAAGCGCCAGAGTCTCATTGTTCTCAACCCCGAAGCCGGGGGGCACCGCCTTGGTGCCCTTGATGCCGTCATCCGTCAGTTGATTCATGAGTCTGATCCAGTTCGCGCCTTCGCCCTGGGTCTTTTCCATCATCTTCGGGTGGGCGTAGATCACGGCTTTGGGATACGCGCGGTGTATGGCATCGTTGCCAAGCCAGTGATCGCCATGGATGTGGGTGTTGAATACCGCAATCACCGGGTCTTTGGTCACGGAGGCAATTTTCTTGAGCAGCATGTCGCCGACCTGGACACTGGAGCCCGGGTCAATCACGACCACACCTTTGCGGGCCAGCACAAAGCCGGGGTTGTTTATGAAGCCCTGGTTGGCCTTGTTCGGAATTTCGTTTGGGCCGTGAATGACGTACACCCGCTCGGTCAGTTGGGTGAGCGGGAAATCGGTCTGAATGGCTGGGGCCTTGCGGTCACAGGCACCGAGAAAGGCAGTCAAGGAGAGCAGGGTGCAAAGGACGGCAATGCGCATGAAGTATGTCCGGTGACGGTTCAGGTGCCGAAATTATAGCTGCCAGCACGCAGAATAAGCATGCCCGGGAACCAATGCACGCGGCTGGCATCACAAGGGCAGACCCTGTATCCTGCGCCCTTTTCCGCAGTCCCCCACATGTCCAGCGAAATTGCCCGCGAAGCGGCCCGGCGCCGCACCTTCGCCATCATCTCCCACCCGGATGCCGGCAAGACCACGCTCACCGAAAAGCTACTGCTGTTCGGCGGGGCGATCCAGCTCGCCGGCAGCATCAAGGGGCGCAAGGCGGCGCGCCATGCGACCTCCGACTGGATGGAGCTGGAAAAGCAGCGCGGCATCTCGGTGACCTCGTCGGTGATGCAGTTCCCCTACAAGGACAAGATCGTCAACCTGCTCGATACCCCCGGCCACGAGGACTTCTCCGAGGACACCTACCGCACGCTCACGGCCGTGGACTCGGCGCTGATGGTGATCGATATCGCCAAGGGCGTGGAAGACCGCACCATCAAGCTGATGGATGTCTGCCGGCTGCGCGCCACACCCATTACCACCTTCATCAACAAGATGGACCGGGAAGGGCGCGACCCGATGGAAGTTATGGACGAGGTCGAACGCGTGCTCAAAATCCAGTGCGCACCCATCACTTGGCCAATCGGCATGGGTAAACGCTTCCGCGGTGCCTACCACCTGTATGAAGACAGCGTGCACCTGTATGCCGCGCACCACGGCGGAAAAATGAACGTCGGCGAGACCATCCAGGGTCTCAACAACCCGCGTCTCGACGAGGTGTTGGGCGAACAGGCCGCGGAACTGCGCACTGAGGTCGAGCTGGTGAAGGGCGCCGCGCACGTCTTCGATAAAGAAGCTTACCTTGCCGGGAAGTTGTCGCCGGTGTTCTTCGGCAGCGCCGTCAACAACTTCGGTGTGCAGGAGCTGCTCGACAGTTTCGTGGAAAACGCCCCGGGTCCGCACCCGCGCGAGAGCGCAACGCGAGTGGTGCAGGCGGAAGAAGAGGCATTCACCGGTTTCGTGTTCAAAATTCAGGCGAACATGGACCCGAATCATCGCGACCGCATCGCATTCGTGCGCATCGTGTCCGGTTGCTACAAGCCGGGCATGAAGCTGTTCCACGTGCGCATCGGGCGCGAAGTCACCATCTCCAACGCCATCACCTTCATGGCCCGCGACCGCACCATGGTCGAGGAGGCTTATGCCGGCGACATCATCGGCCTGCACAACCACGGCACCATGCGCATCGGCGACACCTTCACCCAGAAGGAGCCGCTGCGCTTCGGCGGCATCCCGAACTTCGCACCGGAAATCTTCCGCCGCACCCAGATCAAGAACCCGATGAAAATGAAGGCGCTGCAAAAGGGACTGGAGCAGCTGACGGAAGAGGGCGCCACTCAGCTGTTCCGCCCACTCGCCAACAACGAGCTCATTCTCGGCGC
>Ga0315268_10005671_pt1 | contig 13369 bp, 9 predicted proteins | sample C1_top_MG_FD_204535 | JGI IMG/M metagenome (GOLD analysis project Ga0315268, IMG submission 204535) | Sediment microbial communities from Yellowstone Lake, YNP, Wyoming, USA - C1_top | ecosystem: Environmental > Aquatic > Freshwater > Lake > Sediment | place: USA: Wyoming | collected 2017-08-01 | reverse complement strand
GCTAGGCATTGTCGGGCGATCTGGACAAGCCCGAACTGCTACGGGTGGCGCAACTGGCTTACCGCCAGCTCAACCCGTAGAATTTCAGGGCATCCGGATTCCGTGATTGAAACGGGCTTCAAGTCCGACAGGCTGCTAGACGATGAAAAAAAAGGCGGATCAGCGAATGGAGGCTTTCTGGCAAATTATCTACATGGAATGGCCTTCGGTTGGGTGTCATAAGTGCCCACTGGTTGAAGGGAAATCTTGTGCGGCCTGGCGCAAGTAATCAAACTCCATGGAAATAAAATCCATCACCAATTGCACTTTGGGGAGATGGCGATGCCGTTTATGGCATACCAAATATAAATTACCGACAGCACTCGGTCCCAGCTCGATATCCAGTTCATACAGTTCCTGCAATTCACGCAAACCCGCATAATGATGCAAGACCAGAGGCAATATCATCGCGCCCACACCTGCCTTGCAGGCGGCCATTTGTACAATAAAATCGTCTGACGTAAACGCTGGCTTGAAGTTGGGAATCAACGCGCATAATTCCTGGTTGGTATGCAGCTCGTCGTTGGATGCCGGCCAGCATATCCAATCCAGATCGGCGATACTCGGATGCGATGGGAGTTTTGCGGCATACGCTTTGCTGGTGTACACGCGCATGGCGCTTGAAACTTCGTCCAGGCACACCAGATCCGCATCGGTGGGCTTTAGTGTTCGTAGCGATAAATCTGCTTCACCGCGCCCAAGGTTTAAAGTTTCAATGCCCGACAAAACTTCCAATTGTATCTGCGGATGTTGCTGCCGTATCTTTGCAGCCAAAGGTGCGACCACTTCGTAAGCGATGCCGGGCGGCGCCGCGATCCGTACTTTCCCTTCTGGCAGATAAGTTTGTTTTTTTATGCTCAGCGCTGCCTCATTGGCCCATTCGGCCATACTCTGCGCTGCAGGCAGCAATTTTTGTCCAGCCGCAGTCAGGCTCGCACCCTGTTTGTTTCGATCAAACAGCGCCTCGCCGACAGCTTCCTCAAGCTCAGCTATGCGTCGGCTCAAGGTGGGCTGGCCTAACTTCAGCGTGCGGGCCGCGCCACTCAGGCTGCCTTGCTCATGCACCGCCAAAAACAGTTTCAGATCATCCCATCTCAAATTCATATTTACATCCGAAGTAACGAATCCATTCCATCCGAAAATGGATGGCAATATCAATATATTGTCAATTGATTAACGATATGTGGATATGTGAGTATAGAGAAAATTTCTGGAGTACTGCATGACAACCCACCACAATCTTTTGCTCACACTGAGCTGCGTGCTCATCCTGTTATTGCCGGGCTGCACGCTTACCGACCATCCGCTGGGCAAGCCTGCGCTTGGCAGGGCATCCAGTAGTGCCGAAGTGGAGCGCCTGATCGATCAGCCGGGGCCAATTCAATTGGAGACCATCAACAGCGCAGACTGGTCGGTTTCACTCGCTGGCCTGGTGAATCTGAAAAGCCCTGCGGCGATTCAAGCCGGACTGAAAGACCGTGATGAACCGATACAGGTGTATGCACATCTACTGAAACATCCGCAACGCGGCAATTATCTTGTGGACACCGGTGTGTCCAGAAAACTGGTGGATGATCCCGGCAAAGAAGGTCTGAATTGGGTGATTCAAAAAGTGATGCACATCGAAAAATTGCATATCAATAAAAGCACTGCCGAGATACTGCAAGGCATCGATGGCAAATTGTCCGGCGTGTTATTTACGCATCTGCACATCGATCATATTTCCGGCATGCCCGATATTCCAAACGATGTACCCTTATATATCGGCGCATCAGAATCTTCAGAAACGAATCTGAAAAATATGTTCGTGCGCGGCGCGACCGATCAACTATTGAAAGATAAGCAGCCGCTACTGGAATGGCATTTTCAGCCTGATCCGCAAAACCAGTTTGAGGGTATCGTGGATGTTTTTGAAGACGGCTCGGTGTTTGCCATCAGCGTACCGGGGCACACCCCCGGTAGCGTCGCCTTTCTGATTCGGACCACGCATGGCCCGGTGCTGCTGACCGGCGATGCATGTCATACCCGCTGGGGGTGGGATCATACGGTGGAGCCCGGCGATTTCACAGATGACCACGAACGCAATCTGAAAAATTTGAAGCGCTTGAAAACTTTGGTCGCGAATCATCCTCAGGTCGAGGTACGCTTAGGACATCAACGCTAACTGAAAAGAAAATCATGGCAGCGCTGCTGATCGACAAAACGGTCAATCCTGGAATCAATGGCTCCACCCAGCAAATCCGCATCTGCGCCGAACGTGGCGGATTACCGCCAATCCTGATCGTACAGGCCGGGCCGGGTTTTCCATTGCTGCATGAGGCGGCGAAGTTTCGGCAGCGTTTGAATCTGGAAAAAGATTTCATGGTGAGTTACTGGGATCAGCGTGGCTGTGGTATCGCGTCGCAACAAGATGCAAAAAGCGTTTCGCTGCAACTGCAGGTCGATGATCTGCGCGCCGTCTTGCACTGGTTGAAAAATGAAAGCGGACAGACGGCCATCGTGTTTGGCATCTCCCTGGGCGCAATGTTTGCCCTGCAAGCGGCAGAACATGAACGTGATACCGTAAAAGCGGTAGTCGCCATTTCACCTGATGCACATACCGCCAGCAGCGATGCCGCCGTCTCTTCATTCCTCAGAGCGCAAAGCGTCATTGAAAAAAAACGACGATTAAGCGCAAAGCTGAAGAAACTCGGCGAGCCGCCCTGTACGGATTCGGCGGCATTCCAACTGCGCGCCCGCATATTGGCCGACCTCGGATGTATCGAACGCGGCAAAAAATTTGGCCCCTTGTTAAGAGAAACGCTGTTGAGCCTGATTGCTACTTATGGCTTCCTGGGTGCGGCTCGCGCCATGCGAAACATGAATCTGGTTCAGAACAAGCTTCTGCCGCAACTGGTTTCGTTGAACTTGCTTGCCAACCCACTCCATTTAGCGGTTCCTGTGCATTACCTGTTTGGCGAGCAAGACCCTTTGGTTTCAGCCGAAATTGTTCAGCAATTGCCGACAGCAATTACCAGCCCGAAGGCTACGGTAACATTGGTGTCAGGCGCTTGCCATATGGTGCATTTTGACCAGCCTGATGTTGTGCGCTCCATTGTTGTGAGGGCCGGTAATGAAAAATAATGTGAATGGCATCGCGGATGCTTTATGCTGCGACTGGCTATACGGGAATACTGATCGCTGAGGAAGCCGTTCGACGCGGGCACAGACCCATCTCGTCTTTCACATAACGCGTTTAAACTGCCTCCGATACTGGGCCGGTGAAAGCCCGGACGCGCGCTTGAACAGCCGTCGAAAAGAAGATGCATCCTCGTAACCCACCTGCGCAGTAATCGTCTCGAAATCATCGTCCGCACCTTCCAGCAATTCCTTCGCACGTTCGATTTTTAGCGCCTGCAGATAGGCGAGCGGTGCCATGCCGGTAATTTCGGCGAAGCGGCGGTTGAGGGTGCGGTAACTGACGTGCATGGCATTGGCAAGGTCATCGATGGCGACGGGTTGCGAGAGGTGTTGGGTCATCCACTCGATGGCGCGCTGGATCAGCGGTTCGGAATAATCTTTCTGCACCGACATGAATGGGCGCTGCGAGGTACGTGCGCCATCCACCAGCATGATGCCGCTTACGCTGCGGGCCAGCGCCGCGCCGCCCAGTCGGCGCAATACATGCAGCGCAAGGTCGGTATGTGCAGTCATCGCGCCTGCGGTGATGGCGCGTCCGCTGTCGACCAGTGTCCTGTCTGCGTCGAGTTTCACCTGCGGATAGCGCTGGCGGAAAGCGTCGGCGAACCACCAGGTAGTCGTTGCCGGCACACCATTCAACAGACCTGCTTCGGCCAGAACGAAGGTGCCGTAGCAGCTTGCCGCCACCAGCGTGCTGTCGGGCAGCTTTTGCAAGCGTGAGATAACGCCGCGCCAAGTGGTTTGCAAGCATTCGGCAATGCGTTCGACGGATTCGGCAAAAAAACCCGGCAGTATGATCGCGGCGTAGCCGCCGAGGCCGGCGGGCAATCGTTTGGTTTCTACCGCTATTGCATCGGTGAGGCGCACCAGTCCTCCATGCGTGGAGAACAAATGCGGCTGCCAGTTCGCTTCGGGCTGGTAGCGTTGCGCGAGGCGAAACATGTCCAGCGTGGTGGCGACGCTGGATGCCGTCGAACCTTCCTCCAGCAACAGGGCGATTTTCATCTTGTCAGTTTTCGCATGATTTTAGGCAATTATGCCACTGACGGTAGATTGATGCAGGTGACATGATGTGTGCCATCTCAACCATGAAAATGATTGCCATGACACAAGAGATCGCATCGGAAATTATCGCACTGGAGCGCGCGGCACTGGATCGCTGGGGCGCGGGTGACCCATCCGGTTATCTGGAGATTTCCGCGCCGGATGTGACGTATTTCGATCCATTCCTCGAACGGCGTCTGGATGGACGGGAGGCGCTGGCTGCATGCTATGAAGCGTTGTGCGGCAGCATCCACATCGACCATTACGAGATGGTAGCGCCAAAGGTGCAGGTATGCGGCGAAGCGGCGGTGCTGACGTTCAATTTGATCTCATACACCGGCGCGATAACGATGCGCTGGAACTGCACCGAGGTATACCGGCTGGGCAAGGCAGGCTGGCACATCATCCAGACGCATTGGTCGATCACACAACATCTGAAAAATTAAGGAGGATACGATGAGACTTGCCATACCGATGTTAGCGGGGCTGTTGAGCTGTGCGGTTTCCGCGCAACCGAGTGAGATGCCGAAAACCTTGTTCGAAGTGGCGGGCGCGAAACCCGTGCCAGCAAAACTCTCGAACAGCGTGCTGGTCATCATTGACGCACAGCACGAATATGTTGACGGTGCATTGCCTCTGGTAGGTGTGGAAGCGGCGATTGCCGAAACTGCGCAACTGCTGGCGCGCGCCAGAAAGTCTGGCACGCCGGTCATCCACATCGTGCACAAAGGCAATGGCGCTTTGTTCAATCCTGGCGGTCACAATTTTGAGATTGTCGCACCGTTGCGTCCGCAGGCTGGTGAAACGGTGATCGAAAAGACGAGGGTGAGCGCTTTTGCCGGAACCACACTGGAAAATGTGGTTCAACGCACGGCCCGGAAGAGCCTCATCATCGTGGGGTTCATGACGCACAACTGTGTCAGTTCGACGGCGCGTGCCGCACGCGACCTGGGCTACGGTGTGACCGTCGTCGCCGGTGCCACAGCAACGCGCGATCTGCCGGACGGCAAGGGCGGCATCGTCCCGGCTTCCGTGCTGCAAACCGCCAGCCTGGCCGCACTGGCTGACCGGAACGCCGTGGTGGTTGCGGCGGCAGGCGAGGTGCAGGATTGAAGCGCGACGACTTTTTATCGTGGCCGGGTCTGTCAATCAAACTGTGTAACTGAGTCATTTCTCTGCAACGCCGAGACCGGAACGCGGTCTTCTCCGAACAGGATTTGGACGGTTTGCAGCGCAGGTTTCCAGTGATGGATCTGCTTCCAGTCGCGTGACGCCTGCTCAATGGCTAGATACAACGCTTTCACCGCAGCTTCGTCGTTCGGGAGGATGCGCCGGTTGCGGGTCAAAAATAGTGGTTGTCGGACCGAATTCGACCCACAAGCGACTGTCATGGCCTGGTTATCGACGGTCCGTTCAGCAGCAGAAAGCAGTTATACGAAGCTAACAACCTGCATAAATGAGCCTCTTGCAAAACTATTTTTGATAAAAAATGCTTAAAAAAGCAGCGGTTTTCCTTGGTTAGAATGCGGAATATGCACTTTTTCTACTTCCGCAAAACTTGGAAAAAGTCGCAAATACTTCCAATCGCGTCAAACGGGCTTTGGGAGCGCTTTAGGTTATTCTGGCCTCCCAGGTAGCGGTAACGCTGTTGCGACGCTACAGAGGGTTGTTTAAAAAATTGTCGCGACTTTTGCAAGAGGCTCAAATGCTACGTTTCTAGACCTGGCACCGAGGTTTTGCTTCCTTCCGGCACAACCCGATATTAGGTCAGAACGGTTCATACTGGTTGCCGTTATATGTGATGGCATTGATTCTCACCGAAAACACAATTACCTGCTCCGCTTCCAAAGTTCCTCGCACGGTGCCGGGTGATCTCGGATATCCGATACCTTTTCCCCTCCGAATCCCCATTTGCCTTCCGCCGCATAATCCATTAATTGTCGTCGACGATTTTTGCAGGCTAATATGCCGTGCTGGCCTTTGGTATCCGGCTTGAGGTAATCGCGCATCAGGGCCGCCACGAATTCCGATTCTGTCTGCGTATTCGCTTCATGTCGCAAAGCCAAGTCATGTTCAAGTTCGCCCGCTGGCGTGAAATAGGCATGGTTATCGAATAGAAGGGCCGATAATCTCAAGAGATCGTCGATGACCGTATCCTCGGTCAGCAATGTCAACACTTCGTCGATGTAAGCAGTGTCCGTGCGCTGGAATACGATGCGGCCTCGCTTAAAATCGGCCTCGGTCGGAGGAATTAGCTTCCCTTCGTCGTCGTTCAAATTGAATTTAGCCTGCGTCGATAGGCTCGCGAATGACGAGGTCGACACCAGCACGCCGCGCACCCGGAACGTCCACTGCGCGCCCTCGAACTCGACCTTCTGATTGCTCGCCGCCAGTTGTCGCTCGACCATATGAGGCATGTACTGGGTGGAAACGATTTTATAATCCGACCAACCGCCGCCGGCACCTATGGTCAGGCCCTTGGGATCGACGAAGCCAAAGGTCTGGGTACGGGTTTCGTGATCCAAAATCCAGACGATAAAATCGGGATAGAACCAATCCGAATCATCCATGCGCAGCCGGAATGACTCGTCCTTTTTCTCTATGTTGCGCTTTAGCCAAATCTCTTTCTCGCCCCACTTGAGCGGCGTCTTGTCGCTCTTTGGGTGATTACCGGCTGGATACAGGCGGCGAATAAGGTCGCGGACGAATGCCTCCTCATGCTCATCCAGTTTGCCCGGACCGACATCGATGTCATCCTGGCGAGGGGAGAGCAGCAAGGGCTGATACACACTACCCGGCGCAAGCACCTCGATGGAGCCTTGGGGCTCGACGATCAGCGGCAGATTGTCAATGTTCGGGCAAGATAGCGATGCCCCAAATAATCCGCTCTGCACAGGCTGCGCTGGTTTTTTACTGGGCATTCAGGAAGTCCTTGTAGTAGTGGTCAGGAATACCGCTCTCGTGTGCCGCAATCAAAGCGTAGCGACTCTTCCGGTTTTCTTGTTTTCGATAGGCGCCTTCGAACAGGCGACGAACTACGGTGGAAGCCAAGCGATTGAGACGTCCCAAATCGGCCTCCTTACGCACGATCAGCATTCCTGGCAAGCCGAGAATCTCGAATTTCTCGCTAGACAGCGCACTATCGATGGCCTGGCGGTCGAAGGCAAAATTCCACCAGCGTTGGGTGCGCTTCCACTCCACCATTTCCCGATACACGGCATCGCTGTCCAGCAGGGCCGCCCATTGCTTGAATTCGGCGGTGATGTCCTGGCCGACTACGCCATGCTGTGCCGACACATTGCCATCTTTAAGTTTGGACGTAGCAATCGAGGCCGTGAGTGATATCTTTACCTTGTTAACCCCGGTCAGCCAGTTTGCGCCATTGGCCGACACTTGAAAATCACGAGCTGGTGGTGCAATGGCGCGAACCGACTGCAGCAGGGGTGGCGTGTGCATGCGTACATCACACTCGATCCGCTTTGAGTCCGGCACTCCATTATCGATAAGGCCCTGCAAAAAAGCATCGAGATAGCCCGATTTCAGACCGAAAACATAAGCAGTCTGCAAGGGCGCAAGTTCTGCCGGTGGCTTGTCCAGCCGTTTTCCATCGCCCCCCACGCCGGCAAATCGCACCACGCGACCAAACATCTGAATGATGAGCGAACCCTCACCCTGGCCGAGACGCAGCAAGGTCAGGCTGGAGGCCCGGAAATTATCCCAACCCTCCGCAAACCTGCGGGAGCCAATGAGTACGTTGAGGCCGCTGCCGGGCGCATCAAGTGCGGCGAACAGCGAGCTCGACATCGCATCGTCCTCAACTGGCAGCTTGGCCGATTCCAGTGCCTTCTTCAAACCGGCGGCATCACCGACGTTGACCACTCCGTAATAGTGGGAGGTATCGCCGCGCAGCAGGCCCAACCCAAGTTCGCCGGTGGCAGATTTGATGAGGCGCAAGACGGGCTTATCGCCTTGTTGCCAGCCGAAACAATCGGCGAGTACACGCTCGGCCAGGGTATGGGCATTCCAACCGACGGTTGCCTGCCGCACCTCGGCAGGCAACATGTCGGCACCCACGGTCGTCGCTGCCAGCAACTGGCTCACGCTCTCGGTCAGCTTGGCGGGTTGCGCCAGCATGGTCGACAGATAGGTCAGTACATCGACCACGTCCGACGTCTGTTGCTTGTCGTTTTCGTTTTTCAGGCTGCCAATAACCGAGAGGCCGAGCAGCACCCACAGCGGTGAGGCCACCTGCAAACCGAGGCTGGTCGCTGTCTGCTTCCCCTCGGCCGAACGGAAGCACGCCACCTGGTGCCAGTACGCCAGCAGCGCTGCTGTCATGGTCTGCCGTTGTGCCGTGACGCTTGCATCCTCCTTGGTCTGCACCCGCACATGCCAGAAGTCTTTGCCGTACCGATCCTGGTGGAAGCGGTCATAGGCATAGTCAAAAATCACTGCCTTGGCATAACGATCGAACGCATGTTCGCCTTCGGCAACCTGACCGAAGGTAGCGGAAAACTCAATCAACAGGCCCCGATGCGCCGGCATTGGCGCATCAATGCCTGCCAGGTCGGCTTGCAAGGCCTTCCACACACTGGCCTCGGATTTTTGCCCCTTGTGACCCTCGTCGACAAACACCAGATTGCGTCCGTCGGCGAACACCGAGGTCGGCACGGTAACGCCATCGCCTTTCTTCTCGGTCGCCAGCTTGTTGATGTCCAGAACGATAACTGCATCGGGCGGCAAACGACCCATGGATGATGCGTCGCCATCCATCGGGTAAGCGAATACCTCCCAGGCCGACAGCTCGCGCAACTTATCGGCGTGCTGACGGGTCAGCGATTCGGAAGGCGTAATGACAATCAGTCGATCCCAGGACCGGCGTTTTTCCAATAATGCCAGGCAGGCGTGCAGTACATGGGTCTTGCCCGCCGCCGTCGCCATCCAGAAAGCGGCCAATTGCAAGTCGGCCTCGACGAATTCCGTCACTGCCTCGCCCTTGGGTTTGTGCTCCTCAAGGTAGGCATTCAACCGCACGAGGAAGGCCGCCGCATCATCCAGCTGGGCATGCACCCAATGGGAGAACAGCACAAGTGCCAGATACTGGGCATACCGGGGAGCAAAGCGCACCCGGCTACAGGCTAGGCGTACCTCGCCGTCCAGTGCCGATAAATGGGCAGCATCCCCAGAGCACACCGAACTGATGGCTTCCAGGTATTTGCCATCGGTCAAGCCATGGGCTGCGCCGATGTTGTTCTCAACGGTGCGCAACTGCGTCATCGCCGCCGACAAGGGAATGCCCAATTCGGCCGCCAGTGCATCGCGCAAGACCAGTGCCGCTTTCAGCCGGGCATGGCCAGATCGCTTCGCCGCTGCCATTACGGCCTCCCGAACTGCGCCGCGAACACCGACTCGATAGCTTCCAGGCTGTCGCAACCTTCGAAGCTGAGGCCAGCCGGGTCGTTGGTATAAACGCGGTCAGCCGGATGCTGCGCCAGCTTGCCGGCCACCCAGTGGGCTGAATCCTTGGCTGTGCAGTCGCGGAAGAACACCGCCACTGATTGGCCGCGCCGATTGCGTCCGAGGATCACCACGCCCTGCGATTCCCGATACAGGCGGTGCACGTCCATGCCCAGCAAGTAGGGTATGCTCTCCACCAGGTCGACCTCACATGGCTGCGCTTCGCCGCCGCCTTCGGCACGCTTTAGCTGATAGCCGAAGGGCGAGGAGAAACGATCCACGCCGCAATACAAGGCACGGGATGTCTTGTCCAGGCGGTAGCGCAGCGCGAAGGCTGGATCCTGAAACAGAAGCTCGCCGGATTCCCCCTCGCTGACGCAGGCATCCAGACTTTCTAGTGTGTCGTCGTACTGCTCCAGTGATTGCACACGAACGAATGCCCCAGGGCCGCTTATCGTTTGTGCTGCGCCGCCATCCCAGTCCAGCGATGCTGAAACTTTCTTGATACGCGGCAGCGTGACTGCCTCGAAGTATTTGTTGACCTCGATGACGATGAAGCGAGTGTTAGTGTCCGAGGTGGCATTCATTTGCAGCACTGCGTGTGCGGTAGTGCCTGACCCTGCGAAGAAGTCGATCACAAGAGCATCGTCCTCTGCGGCTCCGGAAACCTTGAGTGATTCCTCCACAGCGAACACGGACTTTGGATAGGAGAAAGCATCGTGCTGTTTAAACAATTTCTTGAGCACACCCGTGCCGTGCTCGGTAGCCGAAAACTTCGAATCAATCCACATCGTGGTAGGTAGGACGCCAGAGTTCGCTGGACGGTATTTATAGTAAACAGTCCAAGTACCAGCCTCGTCTTTGGTCGCACGAAAGTTCTTCGGCTTTTTATTTACGTCATCATGCTTGTAACGCCACGTGCGCTCAATCTGGTTATCGTCGATTGGGTATACAAGTGTTTCTCCTGACTTGGGCTCTTCCTGCGCTATCCAACTACGGGTGGATTCATCCCAAGCCATACGCGGAACACGGATACCCGTCTCGCTCACGAATAGTGGGTAGTAAAGGGTGCGGCGTGCTCCTCGTTCGGAATTGGAGCCCCTTTTTCTGAATAACTCCCACATGTAGGAGCCATCCTCGTCCGTTTCCTTGTAACGCTTCATCTGAGCAGCAGTGCGATCTAATCGATCCAGAGAGCTGTCCGGCGAGTTCTGGACGAAGAAACCGTATTCGTGTGAAACCGCAAAACCACTTGGCTTCGGTCGGCCCGATGGGTTGATGCGAATCGAAACTACGCCGGCAATAGAGTTTTCACCAAAGACTCGTTCCAGCAACATCCCCAATGGCTTCTGTTCGTAATCGTCAATGGTGCAGCAGAGCACACCGTCATCCCGCATCAATCGCCGCCCCAGCTTGAGCCGGTCATCCATCAATGCCATCCACGATGCGCTGCGGTAGCCATTCTTGTAGTCGATCGGGCCAGCATCCGTGTTGTAAGGGGGATCGATGTAAATGCTGCGCGCCCGATCTCGATATTTGTCCTGCAACGTGTTCAGTGCCTGCCAATTGTCTGACTGAATCGCCACGCCATCTAGCGCATCATCCAGCGGCGTTGCCGCCGTCACCGCTTCCAGCATTGACCATTTAAACGCGGCATCGAAGTTCCGCGTATCGATGGGTAGTGGCAAATATTGCTCGGTGGCCGCCGTGGCCAGGTCGCCCTCGGTCTTGCGGAGACAGGTCGATGCTTTGGCGTAATCGCCGAGGCCCAAGTCCTTCCACTCCGTTCGCTGCTTTTTGACGATGGCGTCAATGTTCTGCGCCAGCCATGCCGGTGCGTAGCGTTCCAAACGGTCGAGGGTGATGACATAGCGGGTTTCAAACACCAGCTTCTTCTTTTCCCACAGCGCCTTCTGGAAATCTTCCAGCGCGGCCAGGAAGTTAATGATGTGCCCACCAACCTCGCGCACAATGCGAGCCACCTTCATGGCGCGTTTGGGCAGATCAGTTTGCTGGTTGGCTCTGGAGAGCAACTGATCGATATCCAATACTTCGGTCTTGAGGAAGATATCGAGGTCTTCGGACAGCGCTTCTTTCAGCCGTTTGTGGATGAAGAAGTCACTCTGGTTGCGGACCATGAAGCGGCCTAGCCAGCGGCGGATGTCCGCACCGCTTTCCGCCGTCCCGCCAGCGCCGACTTTCTGCACGGCGGCGACAATCTCGTCCTTCTGTTTCTCGGTTTGCGCACCCTTGAGATACTTGAGGCGAACCTTAATGACTTCGCCATCCTTGGTCGCGGCATCCAGTTCGTAGTGAGCCTTGTCATTCGGCTTCAAAGCCGACCGGGTGGCTTGCAGGCTCTCTGGATCGACGGTGAGCAAAATTTGCTGGCCGTTGGCAAGGCGCACCGGGAAGTCGGTGAAGATGTCACCCGACTTGATGTAGTACATGTCCTCCGTGGCCCAGTGGAACTCGGTGTCCTCGCCCGTGGATTTGACGTAGCGAGCACCGCCTTTGCCGTAGCGCCGCTCGACGATGAAGTCACCATCCTGGTAATGCCGGGAGAAGAATTGGTAGAGGCGATTAAGCACCTCGGCCCGATCTTGCTGCACGGTTTGCTGGCTGACCTGGGTTTCGGTGCGGCTACGGTATTCGGCGACAAGCCCCTTGATGGCTGGGAAACCCTCGGCTTGCGCGAGGGCGGCATCACGTTGATCTTGCGTCATGCCGGGCTTCAAGCCCAGCTGCTGTTCCAAATCCTTGAGGCGGAATTTGTCATTGGCCTGCGACTCATGTCCAATGGTCTCAAAGGCAGTATCAAGCAACTCGGCCAGCCGCCCGCCTTGCAGTGCCTTGGACTCCTTGTCGGAAATAATTTCGCCAAGGAAGGCTTTGACCTCGCGGTTATGTCGGCGAATAACGCGGTAGAGGCCAAAATCGAGAGCCGCGGCTTCGTCGAGTTGGAAGAGTTCCATCATCAACTCGACAAAACGGGTTTCCATTTGCTGCCGTTGGGTCGGCAAGGTGGCTATTTTGGAGTTTGCATTCGCCATTGGCGTTCCTGTTTTTTTCGTAAAAATCCGGCCGCCATTCGCTGACACCGAATTGCACATGGAATAATGCCGCTATTGTGGCTCAAAAATTAGAAATGACACAGTTCTGCAGGTCACATTATTGATACGGTAATTAAATGTTGCACACGCAGTCATCCCCACTAAAGCGTGAATCCATAGCCGATTAAAATACTGGTTTCCCGTTTTCACCAAAGGTAGGCAATCCACTATCCGCTGAAGCGGATGTGGAATTGACGCCGCGAGAATGACGATTGAGGTGTTCTCCGTAGGCGAGTTAGCTGATCTTCACCACGATGTCGTGCAAGGTGTTGGCGCAATGGGCCATGTTGTGGGCGGCGTTGGAGAGGTGACGATAAATTTCGCGGCGCTTGAACATGTTGATGTAGTCATCGCCCTTGAACAATTCGGCCAGGGCGATGCGGTATAGCCTTTCGACCCGCCGCTGCGCCTTGCGCGCCGTATCGGCATCGTCCGCCGCCGTCAGGGGGGCAACGCCCAGCTTGCCGAAACCCGCCACCAGGGCGTCTACACCTTCCTGCAGCAGCTTGGATTTTTCCACGATGAAGGTGTCCGGC
>Ga0315268_10005670_pt1 | contig 13371 bp, 8 predicted proteins | sample C1_top_MG_FD_204535 | JGI IMG/M metagenome (GOLD analysis project Ga0315268, IMG submission 204535) | Sediment microbial communities from Yellowstone Lake, YNP, Wyoming, USA - C1_top | ecosystem: Environmental > Aquatic > Freshwater > Lake > Sediment | place: USA: Wyoming | collected 2017-08-01 | reverse complement strand
TATCACCAATATTAATCCTTTCTGTTTTTCTTATCTGACGATCACAGGCTTAAACTTCTTATGCTTTAATTGAACATGTTCTGTAACTATTCAGGTAGACACAAAAGAGGCAAAGGCAAAAATCAGGCACAGAAGGGGGAGACAATAAACCAAGGCACAAAGTTGTCTTGCCTATTTTGCTGCTTAACTTCCTGTTAGAAATCTTATATGCTTCAGTACTCTTATCAAGGGAATAAACAGGGAGCAAAAGGAAATAAGATCCTCTTTTTTTCTCCTTCACATCCCATTGACTTTGTTGCAAATCGATTGACTTTGTTGCAAATCGCATCTAAACTTTGTATCAATGTACTACGGATGCTGAAATTGAAATCTCTTACATCACTATAAAAAGAGGAGGGACATTGGCTCAATCAAACCAAATTCAGGCATCTTACTTAATCATAACTGAAGAAAATCCAGAAAAGATTGCCACTGAAATTGCCCTGGAACAAACCGTAGAGATGCCGATGCATTTGATATCGGACCCATACATTCTGGAAAAAATTGTAGGCAGAATTTCGGAAATCCATGAGGAAGCCAAAAATCAGTATCGGATAACCCTGGAATATTCACCCGATATTCTCACTGGCTCAATGGGTCAGTTAATGAATCTGGTGTTTGGTAATATTTCACTGAAAAAGGGTATCAAACTCATCGATTTAACCTTACCCTCCGGCTTTCTCCAGAATTTTTCCGGTCCCGCCTATGGAGTTGAGGGACTGAGGAGCAGGGTAGGTGTCTGGGGGCGTCCCCTCACCTGTGCAGTTCTGAAACCGCTGGGATGCAACGCCTTGGAATTGGCCCAAATTTGCTACGAACTTGCCCTCGGCGGCATCGACATTATCAAGGATGATCACAATCTGGGGGACCAACTGACGACTTGCAGGTACCAGGATCGGGTTTATCTGTGCAGGCAGGCCATCATGAGGGCACAGGAAAAAAGTGGCAGAAAAACGCTGTATTTTGCCAATATCAATGAGTGTCCGCATATCATGCAGCAGCAGATCGAATATGCCCTGGAATCAGGTGTAGACGGGCTGCTGCTTCAGCCTGTTATCATGGGGCTGGACCTTTTCCGCTCTATTGCTGAAAATGAAAACTATCCTTTCCTTTTAATGGCTCATCCATCCCTGTGCGGAGTTTTCTTTACCAGCAACAGTGAAGGAATTGTACCGGAAATTCTTCTGGGAACCATCTTGCGTCTGTCTGGAGCGGACGCAGTGATCTTCCCTGATTGCAGCGGTCGGTTTTCTTTTGATGAAGCCATATGCAGGAGGGTCAGCCAAAAGCTCCTGACCCCCTTAGACAAAATTTCACCCTCCTTTCCGATCCCTGGTGGAGGCCTTTCTCTCTCCACATTACCTGGAGTCAGGGAGAATTACTCCGATGATACCATCTTCCTGGTTGGGTCCAGCCTTTATGAATCACGAGGCCAGAGCTTCAGGGAGAATGTCAAATATTTCCTGGATGCATTGCTGGCAAGCCGCAACTGTTCCAGAGAATACCCATAGCTCAGAGAGTGAAGTTAGCGCCCTTCAGAGGACAGACTGTTTCGGACAGATTGTTATTGAAAAAGGAACTCTATCTTCTAAATAGATGTGGAGATAAAGAGTATGACTTCTCGGATAAAAGGTTTTCTTGCTGTTTTTCTCGTATTGTTAATCTTTTTAACCATTCTCATAGGAGGGATCGGATATTTTTACGGAGTGTTCAGCCCGGTCAAGATCACTACGGGAATCCGAGGCCCTTATTTGATGGTGTATATGCTTCATCGAGGGGCATATCACCAGATAACTGAAGCAATCGAAAAGGTAGGTAAGTTACTGGATGAAGAAAAGATTTCAAAAACAATTTCCTGTGCCATTTTTTACGATGACCCAAGGGACGTGGCGCTGGAGGACTTGAAAAGCGAGGGCGGATATCTGGTGGATCAACGGCCATTATCCCTGAATCACCCCTTTGGACTGAGGGAAATTCCAAAGCGCGGTGTGATTCTGGCCACGACCAAGGCACACCCCCTGATTGCGCCATTCAAGACTTATGCCAGGATCGTGGATTTTATGCAGATGCACCACCTGGAGCACGATGGCCCGGCCATGGAACGGTATCTCCCTGGTGGAATTGTGGAGGTTGAGATGCCTTTTCGGTCCCCAACCCTGGATCAGCTTCACGATTCCATAAAGGATATGCGCTTTCCTGCTCGTCAGGCACCTGGCCATCAGGCTTCCACCAATCAGATTCCCGGCCATCAGGCTTCCACTAATTTAACTCATCCGGCTCACACTGGCCTGGCTCACACTGGCCTGGCTTCAGCGAATCCGACTCCAACTCATCAGATTCTTACTCATGAGGAATAAGGAGGGGTTAGGTGATGGATCTGGCAGATGATGGAATGTGCTTTGTCTGTGGTCGAAAAAACAGGGAGGGATTGCAGGTTTCATTCGAACTGCTCGAATCAGAGAAGAAGATTCGGGCCAGCTTCATTCCCCAGAAAAAGCATCAAGGGTATACCAATATTGTTCATGGTGGCATTATCAGTACACTGCTGGATGAGGCCATGGTTAATCTGGCCTATCGCCTTGGATTTCAGGTTGTTACCGCCCAATTGGAGGTCCGGTTCAGAAAGCCTGCCTGGGTGGGAGAACCGCTGTTGATCGAAGCCGAAATCATGGGCACCTTCAAAAGGATTATCCAGGCACGGGCCTTTGCTTTAAACAAAGAAGGAGTAATGGTGGCGAGCAGCACCGGAAAGTTAATGCTCCTCTCTTCTGAAGCCGAAGAAAGACAGCCTGTGAGGATGGATAGCCTGAAAACAGATAGCCTGAAAACGGATGGCTCAAAAACGGATGGCCCAAAAGATGAGTAAAGACACGAAAAAGATACGTAAAGACACCAAAAAAATAAGTAAAGACGCCAAAAAGATACGTAAAGACGCCAAAAAAATGAGCAAAGACACTCTGAAAATCACTAAGAACGAAATAATGCAATTTCTGGAGCAGACCGAGCAGGGGCCGATATCTCTTCGTCGGTTGTTATCTGCCTTCAAGGTAAATGGAAAGACCGGGCAGGAAATGAAATCTCTTCTTCAGGAACTGATCGCGTCCGGCCAGATTATCCGGATCAAGGGAGGAAAATACGGGCTTTCCCAAAAGATGAATCTGGTGTCCGGCCATATCAAGGCGCACCCTTCCGGCTTCGGTTTTGTCATCCCGGATGACGAAGGGCAGGCCGATATTTTTATTCCCCCTCAGGGAATGCGGGAGGTCTTTGACGGGGATGGGGTCATGGCCCGTGTAGACCACCTGGATCAGAGTGGCCGAAGGTCAGGGAGCGTTGTCCGCATCCTGGAGCGAGTCCATAAGTTTGTGATCGGGCGTTTCGAGAAGACCAGGCATATTTCTTTTGTTGAACCGAGTGATCCGTCACTGACCCAGGACATCATTATTCCCAGAGATTGTAAGGATGAGGAAGGATTGAAGCCCCAAAAAGGGCAACTGGTAATGGTAGAGATCCTGGAATACCCCAGCAGGTACCGCAATCCGACCGGCAGGATCGTGGATGTGCTGGGATGGCCTGATGATCCAGGCATAGATGTGGAAGTGGTCATTCGTGACTGCCAACTGCCGGACGCCTTCCCTGAAAACGTACAGAAGGAAGCTGAGGATTTGCGCCCTGCATTGTCTGACGCAGACCTGGAAGGGCGGCGGGATTTGCGTGACCTGTTGACTATCACCATCGATGGTGAGACAGCCAGGGATTTCGATGATGCTATCTCCTGGCAGTCCCTCGAATCAATGGAGTTCCCGGAATCCATGAAATCAATGAAATCCCCCAAATCAGTGAAATCAGTGAAATCACTAAAACCAGTGAAATCACTAAAACCACTAAAACCAGAAAAACCAGAAAAACCAGGTGAGGTAAAAACCGGGACAAAAGCCACGGAGCGGTTGTGGGTCCATATCGCAGATGTCAGCTTCTATGTTTCGGAAGGATCCCCACTGGATAAAGAGGCTTTTTTGCGCGGCACCAGTGTTTACTTTCCGGAAAGGGCCATTCCCATGCTGCCCCCGGAACTTTCCAACGAGCTTTGCAGCCTGAAGCCCAGAGTGGATCGGTTGACAGTCTCCGTGCGAATGGACTTTAGTGCTGAAGGGCATCTGTTGGACTATGAGATTTTCCCCAGCATAATCAACAGTAATGAGCGTATGACCTATACCCAGGTGCGCGATATTTTATCTCCGGAGGCAAAAACGCCAACAGAGTTCCAATATCTGGAGCCAACTATCAAGGCTATGGGAGAACTTACCACGAGGCTTCGCCGGAATCGAATGGGGGCAGGCAGCATTGATTTCGATCTCCCTGAGCCTGAAGTAATTCTGGATTTACGCGGCGATGTCCAATCCATTATTCGGGCGGAAAGAAACCCTGCCCATATCCTGATCGAAGAATTCATGCTTATGGCCAACCAGGTCGTGGCCGAACAGATGAGCAGACTGGAGGTTCCATTTATCTACCGTATCCACGAGGAACCTGAAGAGGCGGATGTGATAAGACTTATGGAGTTCCTCATTGACCTGGGCTGGGATGAGGAAGTGCCCAGGGATGAGGAAGTGCCCACAGAAAAGCCGCAGCCAAAGAAAGAAAAACGAAAAATACCCGAAAGTTTCAAGACAAGGCTGGATCATGCGGACTTACAGAAAATCCTCACGCATTTTCGGGAAAAGCCCGAAGAGGCTGTTATCAACTACCTATTGCTGCGCACCATGAAGCGGGCCAGATATTCAACCTTGAATGTGGGGCACTTTGGCCTGGCCATGAAGGAATATACCCATTTTACCTCCCCTATTCGCCGGTACCCTGACCTGGTGGTCCACAGGCTGCTGAGACAGGTCCTGAATAAAGAGACTAAAAGGCTGCCGCAAGAGCAAACGCCAGACCAAGCGCAAGAGCAGATGCAAGACCAAGTGCAAGAGCAAACGCCAGACCAAGCGCAAGAGCAGATGCAAGACCAGATGCAAGAGCAAACGCCAGACCAAGCGCAAGAGCAGATGCAAGACCAGAGTTCCCCTGAAAGACTCGCCACAATAGCCAACCATTCTTCCCTGCGGGAGCGGATCGCCGAGGATGCTGAGAGGAAGATCATTGGTCTCAAGCGAACCAGGTACATGCAGGAGAAAATTGGCGAGGAATACACCGGTATTATCAGCGGAGTCACAGCCTTTGGCTTTTTTGTAGAGCTTGATGAGATCTTTGTCGAAGGGCTGGTTCATATCCGAAATCTGGCGGATGATTACTATCAGTTCGATGAGCGAAAGCACCGACTTGAAGGGATCAGGACGGGAAATTTTTTCCATATCGGAGACCGAGTCAAGGTCAGGGTATCTCATGTGGACCTGCCAAGAGTGCATATCGACTTCACCTTAGTGACGAAGTTACACTGATTAGTGACGAAGTCAAGCTGATTTTCCTCCGATCTAGATAACAGGAGTTTTCTCTTAAGCAACTCACAGACAAGGAAGGAAAAAAAATGTTTCCGTATAGCTAGATCCCAACCATCGTGCCCAGACCAGGGAGCATTTATTGTAGGATTATTATGAAGAGGATTATTATGAAAAGAAATAGAGGTACATCCCTCTCTCTGCGAAAACTTATTACCCCTTAACACGAGAAAAGCAAATAATCTATGTATGAATTCAGCGAATTTAAAGCCATTCACTATATTGACCGACTTCAAGCCATTTGCCGGGGAGAATTACCGCCGCCGGTTACCGTCGAAGTTGACCTGACCAACGCCTGCAATCACCGCTGCATCTGGTGCATGGATTAGTCTTATAATATAAGGATCAATGCTACCCTTAAAGAGATCTCTCTTTTGGATTTCGCTGCCGACATTGCCAGCCAGGGGGTGCAGAGTGTTGTCTTTAAGGGGGGAGGAGAGCCTCTCTTATATTACTCGTTCAGCAAAGTGGCCCAACACTTTCGAAGCAAGGGACTGCATCTTGGGTTGATTACGAATGGCGAGGCCATTAACCGGCATATAGATGCTATCCCCCACCTGAGCTGGGTGCAGGTGAGTTTGGACGCAGCTACGGCAGAAACACATCAAAAACTTCATAATCCCTTTAAGACGAACGTATTTCAGACTATTGTCGATAATCTGTACCAGATCTCAACCTCCGTATTTACGGGCGTTATTTATATTATCCATCCGGACAACTTTCAGGAACTGACAGCCGCGGCCCATCTGGCCAGGGATGTGGGATGCCGCTCCATTACCTTTAGGCGGGTCATCGGCGAGGAGTCCAGGCGATTTACTCCACCGATAGTGGAGAAAGTCAGAGAGCTTGTGGCAAGCGCCCACTGGGAGTCACTCGGCCCCGGTGGCAGGGAATCTGCCAATTTTCAGGTCCTGGCCCCACGGCTCCATTATTTTGATCAGGGATATAAATACTCACCATATCCCCTCTGCCTGGCCCACCATCTGATCGGGATTCTAGGCTCTGACGGCAACCTTTATCCGTGCCGTACCCTTCGGGGCGAATCGGATTACATCTATGGGTCCATCTACCGGGAGACTTTTCAGGATATCTGGTATGGAGAAAAACGTAAGTCTGTGCTGAAAAAAATCAGCCAGAAGGAGTGCACAGATAAGTGCCTTGGCTGCACCTCTTATCTGCGCTATGATCACTATAACCAATGGCTGGAATACCTGAGCCACCTGAGCCAGGGCAAAGATAAGGTGGAGCATGGAGAGTTTTTATGATCCTGCGCACCTCTTAAAAATGGGAAAGATGAGTCAACCAGAGAAAAATCTTTACCGCGAACTATGGAATTTTCTTTACTTTTGAAGACTTCTGGCTCCTGGCTCCTTTAGCCGAACAAAGCTCTCAGGTTCACCTGGTTAGGGATCACAGGGATAATAATTTACCCATAATTACTATCCAAGATAACAGTAGACCGATGCTATTCTCGTGATAATGGGTAAACTATTTATCGGGAGTTCCCTTAGTATTTTATCCCATATTAATTTTAAGAGACCTTACAAAAAACCAAGAAGCAATCAATACATTGATGATCACATTTCTTTGGGCGATAAGAAGGGGAGGCAATACGTCGATTATTATTCCCCTTATTCAATTCCTTTGCTTCTCCAGTATAATCTTTAGGACATGTTTCCAGAGATTCTATAAGGGAATATAACCTTCTTTCCATATCATTTTTTCCTTCCTTATCTGTAATCAACTTGATCGGTATCTTTTGTATAATTTTTATTTGGACGATAGATTATAAGTAAGTATTACGGCACATTGATGAAAATTTTTATGTCAGAAAATCTCATTTTGTTGTAGACTTTATGTAAGGCACTGATTCAGTTTGGTGGTGGTTACTTTGAAACCATGAGACCCTGTGGCAGTGGACACATTTCTATCTTTTTTGCCTGCCCTCTCTTCCTCTAATACTTCCTCAAATATCTTCGCCTCTCCAACAAGCTCTTCTTTTTTTTAATCCAGTCGCTCATATCCGATAGCCAACATCCTTGAAGGCACAAAGGCACAGAGGAAGTGGAAAGATCGAGATCAATCTGTTATAACGTATTGGGAATAGCTTGTTATTGGAAACAAATAGTGTATTTCTCTGTTGACAGAACAGTATCTTTGATATACAAAAGGAAAAATGTTAGAATAATCCAGGATTGAAAAGCAATATTCCATAAGACCCCATCCGAAAAAATAGGTGCGGATCGGATCTCATGCTGGCGGAAGCCGAAACAGGGCACGTAGGGAAAAGCCGACGAAAGCTGAAAAAAGCATATGCAGAAGCCGAAGCCGGACAAATGCGGAAGCCGAAACCGGCGGGCATGTGTGGAAGATGAAGATGAAAGTGCATGAGCCTATCCCAAAATAGAGGTCTTATGTTAAAAATTCCACCATCCCCCCCTTAGAAAAGGGGAGAGAAGGTATTTTGGGATAGGCTCATTCTTTCCTGCTGTACTGCTGCACAATGGAGGGTAAAAAGGGTTGGCTGGAAAACAAGTAAGTGTCACAGATGAGTTGGATCTATTGCTTGGCGTAATGCCCTCGCGCATTCGGGAGGCAATCGAATCCAAGGAGCATGGGGACTTTCTTCTTGAAATTGTGCTTGACCTTGGAAGACAGCCGGAAATGAGGTTCCTGGACCACATGCAGGACCTGCCGGTTGAAAATATCTCACGGGAGGACATTGACCATGTGGTATCCGGGGTTGGAAAATTCGGAGAGGACAACCGGGCCGGAATCGAGCGGACCTTGCATCGCATCTCGGCGATCCGCAACCGGACGGGCAAAATTATTGGTCTCACCTGCCGCGTCGGCCGTGCCATATACGGCACGGTGGACATTCTGCAGGATGTTATTGAGCGCGGCGAGTCCATTCTGCTCCTGGGTCGCCCCGGAGTAGGAAAGACCACGCTGTTGCGAGAGGCTGCCAGGGTGTTGGCAGACGATTTGGGCAAGCGTGTGATTATCGTCGATACCTCCAACGAGATAGCAGGTGACGGCGATATTCCCCACCCCGGCATTGGCCGCAGCCGGCGCATGCAGGTGCCATCGCCGGATAAGCAACATGCGGTGATGATCGAGGCAGTGGAAAATCACATGCCCGAAGTTATCGTGATCGATGAGATCAGTACCGAGGCTGAAGCAATGGCTGCCAGGACCATTGCCGAGCGGGGCGTACAGCTCATTGCCACTGCGCACGGAAACAGTCTGGCCAATCTTCTGCAAAACCCCACCCTCTGCGACCTGGTCGGGGGTATCCAGGCCGTCACACTCTCCGATGAAGAGGCCAGGCGTCGCGGCACCCAAAAGACGGTCCTTGAGCGCAAAGCTCCTCCAACCTTTGATGTTCTCATCGAAATCCAGGAAAAAAACAGGCTGGCCGTGCACCATAATCTTTTTGAAGTGGTGGATGAATTCCTGGCCGGGGTGCCTATCGAGCCGGAGATCAGAGTGCGCAAGGAGGATGGTGAAATCGAGATTATTCAGCCCTCACCACCACCGGTACAGGCAGGCCCCACCATGACGATTCCTGTGCCGCATGAGCACACAGCAGCCGCCACGCCCAATTACCAGATGCAAAGAAACGTAAAGAGCTTACGGAACGTCCGGATCTTCCCCTTCGAGGTGAGCCGGAGTCGGCTGTTGCGGGCCATCCATAAGTTCAAGGTTCCTGCCCTGGTGGTCGATTCCATCGATAACGCGGATATGCTTCTGGTCCTGAAGTCCTCAAAGCGGGGCCAGCCAAAACGGGTGCGCGACGCACAACTGCGCGGGGTACCCATTCATTTCATCAAAAATAATACCGTGACCCAGATTGAAGGTTTCCTGCGCTCGCTCTACGGTTTGGGCGGCAAGGGGCACCCAAATGGGGATGATGCCGCTCTGCAGGAAGCTGAGGCAGCCATCGGCGAAGTCTTTAAGCATGGGCATCCGGTAGAGCTTTCTCCGCAGAATAATTATGTGCGCCGTCTACAGCATCAACTCGCCGAGCGCTATGGTCTCCCTACGGAAAGCAAGGGCTTAGATCCATATCGCAGGGTGGTGATTTATCCCTTGTAGACAGTTCTTCTCAGCGTAGACAATTCGTTCAGCGCAGGTGGCTCGTTTCAGCGGTGACAGCTCTCTTCAGCGTAAGCAGTTCTTTTTTTCAGCGACGTAAACAGCTCGTTTCAGCGGTGACAGCTCTCTTCAGCGTAAGCAGTTCTTTTTTTCAGCGACGTAAACAGCTCGTTTCAGCGGTGACAGCACTTTTCAGTGGTGACAGCACTTTTCAGCGTAAGCAGTTCTTTTTTTCAGCGGCCTAAACAGCGCTTTTCAGCCTGGCGGTTCTTGACAGTGTAACAGTTCCTTTCAATAGAGAGAGATCTTTTTTTCACAGATGCCCATGCTCAACAAAAATCAAACTTACTTTAAGCAAACTTACTCTCAACTTACTTAACTTATTTCATCAAACCTACTTCAAACTTACTTAATCAAGGCCATGAGGGGCGAAGTATGCCCGTATTCCCCGGCCACAGGCAGTGGCGCCTGCTGGCTGACATCAGCGGCACCTTTCGTCTCAGTATCCATCCGTTTTACTACACTGCCCAGATAATTGCAAATTCTGGCCCGTTCAATATCATCCAGCCGATAATGATCAACCAGTGCCTCTCCGATGGCATAATTGGCTGCATTCGTTACGCTGAGTAAACTGGTGGCATAGAGACCGGAATCCGGAGCCAGGATATTGATCCTGTATATATAAGGCCCCATCAGGTCAGCCAACAACATCTTGGGAACGCCATCAGCTTTCAGTTTGACTGCCAGATTCCTGAGATCGGCTTCAACAGTAATGTTATATTCGGAGACAGACAAGGTGGCTCTATATCCCTGATTTTCACAGGGGCAGGTACCATATTGGGGACTAATCTTAATACTCTGCCTAGAATCAAAAGATGCATAGATGACGATATTGGGTTTGTCAGGTTTGTCCCGTGGATTATCGGTACTCACCATGATCTGATTACCCAGCCTGAAAACAGAGCTTAGATCGTACCATCTCTCATGTGACCCGGCGCTGCTTCCGAATCCTAATCCTATCTTCACGCTGGATTCATCGCATAAGTTACAAATATCATCATCTCCCCAACCCGGTAAAGCTACCAGTAGCACAAGGCCAAAAGCTAATAAGATCAAACCGTTTTTAGACCAGATTCCTTTTCGCTTAATCATGGCTATTCCACCTTTAATCATGGCTATCCTACCTTTTTTGGTTCAAGAGTTCATTGGTTCAAGAATTCAAAAAAATTATAGTCTTCCTCTGCTGCTATTTGAGGCTGCTTTGCACACTCCGAGATTTCTGCCAGGCCTCCGAATCTCCATATATTCTTAATATATTCTTAATATATTCTCAATATATTCTCAATATATTCTCAATACATTCTCATTTTTCTTTGTGCTTCTTTGCCATTGCGCTTCTGTGCCTACCTGAGTGGCAGCAGGGATTCCCTGTGGCAGGGCCGCCCCTACAAAACTGGTTGGGTAATTCCCGCGCCGTGTACTAAGCTTGAGTAAGCTACTGCTTGAAAGGGAACAGATTTCAAATCTGTCCCCTACCTCATCGGAGTGCTTGTAGCATACACACCTTTTGAACCGTTATAAATTAGATAAGCAAATTCCATGCCCTTAACAGAAATTATGAGAGTAACCTGGGAAAATTGTCTGGAAATGCAGCTCTGGTGGGGATTGCCATAGAAAAACAAAAAAGTCCTCTGGAGAGTAAGTCCATAAAAAAAGAGGTCGAATATAATGCCCGTGAAAAAGAAACATCATAAGGGAACTCCCCAAAAATAGTTTACCCATGATTGCTATGGACGGGTTAGATTACATTATAGACCTATAGTCCCCGCTGTGGTGGACACGCAACGTCCCGCTGCTTAGTCCACCCTACCTGTTATACACTACTACTAACAGGTAGGGTGGACTAAGCAGATGAAATCTGCGTATCCACTGCCACAGGGGATCCCTGCAACATGGCTCATACCAAAAATTTTAAAACGCAACCTTTCACAGCATATCTATGGGTAAATTATTATCTGCGACTTCCCTAAGACTATGCTCCATCTTATGGCATTAACTTATATGATTACCATAATATATATGGAGTAATACTGAGATTATATGGACACTTGTGGGCCATTCTATCGTATTGTTTTATATATTAGTAACTTTTCATAAAAATACCATTTGACTTTTTTTATTGATTATACTATGGTATCTAAAATAGTTTATGATAATGAATTTTGTACGCGAATGGCTGAGTCATCAATTCTCATTATGGGAACTGGCTAATTTTAAAATTATAGTTCACTAAGTACAGGTCGCCATAAATTCGCGGCCAGATGTAGGGGCAGGCACAAAGAGCTTTGCCCCTACAATTACTTAAGAAAACTATAAGTTATGTCTTTGACAAATTCTAAAATGAGAATTGCTGTGGCCAAGTTTTGGACCTTTATAAAGAATGTTCTCCTTGCTGTCATTTCGGTGAGCCAAAGCAGTATCATCCCAAACGAAGAGAGAAGCTTTGAGCAAAGCGAGAGAGGAGCCTTGAGCCAAAGCGAAGGGTAAGGAGAAATCAATCCTAACAGCCTGATTCTTCTATTATTTGAGTGATCCTGTCAGAGGCTATTGAGGAGATTTCTCGCATTCGTTCGAAATGACAAGCGCGGGTCCTGATAACTTACCCCCTTACCTATTTTCGTAGAGTTCCAGGAAACGAATAAGTAAATCCAAGATTCCTCGCTTCGCTCGGAATAACAATTAGGTGAACAGTTACCTTACGGGAAACTTATCAACTGATCACGGGACAGGATTATCAGGATCATGTGGTGACTGAATTCATGAGCAATTCAAACTTAGAGGGAGGTGCTTAACATGGCAGTACTGAAGGATATGTCCAATGGATGGATTCCAGGTATTATGGTCGGTGTTGGCATTACCCTGGCGGCCCCCGTTATCCTGCCTGTGCTGGGGGCTGCGCTTCGTCCGCTGGCCAAATCAGTGGTCAAGGGCGGCATCGCCGTCGGTGACAGGATCAAAGAAGTAAGTGCCGAGGCCAGGGAGCAGTTCTATGATCTCGTGGCCGAAGTCAAGGCGGAACAAGCGGCCTCACTCGATGCTGTGAAACAGGCAGCGGAAAAAACAGCCGCCTCTCCAGTCGCTCCGACAGGGGGAGTGGAATAGGTACACTCCATGGGGAAGACGTGGCCTTGCAAGGAAAGAAATATGGCTGTCTTATAGCGGTTCCCTATTGGATGTGCTACAGAAAGGGGACAGATTTCAAATCTGTCCCCCTTTAAGCAGTAGTTCACTCAAGCTTAGAACCGCTATAAGGGTCCAGCAATTCTCATTATGGAAACTGACTAATTTTTAAATTATAGTTTAATTAGATTCCAATATGGAGGGGGGCGGCCCTTGCCACAGGGGGCTTCTCTGCTGTGGCCGCACTGCTCCGTAGCAAGGGCAGGCACAAAGACACACACCCGTTATCCGTTGACCGTTATCCGTTGACCGTTATCCGTTGACCGTTATCCGTTGACCGTTATCCGTTGACCGTTATCCGTTATCCGTTAAGGACTTAACGGTCAACGGATAACGGTCTTTGCCCCTTTGTGCCTGCCTACCTGATATCTGTAGTTCATCTAAGTACACGGCGCGGGAATTACCCGACTGGTTGAATGGTGTTTTTATTTAAGAGCCGGCTGGAAGCCGGCTCCACAGTGGGGGCGGCGGCCACCCCGCCCCAAACACACAAAAG
>Ga0315268_10005669_pt1 | contig 13373 bp, 14 predicted proteins | sample C1_top_MG_FD_204535 | JGI IMG/M metagenome (GOLD analysis project Ga0315268, IMG submission 204535) | Sediment microbial communities from Yellowstone Lake, YNP, Wyoming, USA - C1_top | ecosystem: Environmental > Aquatic > Freshwater > Lake > Sediment | place: USA: Wyoming | collected 2017-08-01 | reverse complement strand
CCAAACACGTCATGCAAGCAATGGATTTAGCCAAGCCGATTTTTGCCCGGCATGAATTTGACTTTTTTGTGGAAGTGATCATCGAGAGTGCGCGCTCGGTGATTTTTCTAGCGGGGGTGTTCTACGATAGGGATGACAGCACTGAAGCAGATCGCGCAAAAGCATGGTATCAGGACATGCACGATGCCTTTTTACAGAACGGCTATCCACCCTACCGTGCTACAACCATGAGCATGGCAGAAGCACTTGATGAGAACCCCGTCTCGAAGGCGCTGCTCAGCGCAATCAAGCAAGCGTTGGATCCGCAAAATCTGATCGCACCTGGGCGCTATGGCACGCCGGTGCGTGACGAGGACCGAGGTGCAGAGGACATCGCCACTCTTTAGCGCTACGAACAACGGTTCAAGTAATACGTGACGAGCCGATCCACATAGTCTTCGACCGGCGGTAGCTGGATGCCCGCCGCCGCGAGCAGCGCCCGCGTATCGGCATTAGCGAATGCCTGATCTTCTGCGAGATAGTCGAGAAAGATTGGTAAGGTACGCAGCGCCTTGCGTGTCTTCTCCGGCACCAGCCACCCGATGACGGGTATCGTGCCCTTGAATACGGCGAGCGATACTGGCAACGACAGCGGCAGCTTCATCCCGTGTGTGCGGAACAAGCGCTGTACTCGTTCGCGCAAATCCATGAGACGGATTGCTCCGTCGGGTCCAGAGCACAGGTGAAGGATGCGGCCCACGGTATCGGGGCGGCCTGCGGACCAGGCCAGAGCGTCGGCCACGTAGTCAACCGGAATGATGTCGAGCGTGGCGCGCTCGAGCACGGGGAATACGCCCAAGGTGCGGCGGCCGGAGAGAAACTCGCACAGGTGATAAAAAATCTGGAAGTGGACGACCTTACCTTCGCGCGAGTCGCCCACCACCATGCTCGGGCGATGCACGGTGATGGGAACGCCAGTGTCGATTTCGCGCGCGATGAAAAGCTCTGCTTCTGCCTTGGACTGCTCGTAAGTGTTGTGGAATTCGCGTGGGTTAGTGATCCACGTCTCGGGAATCACGCCCGGATTTCTCCCGCCTACGCCCACCGTGCTGACGAATTCTACTTTGCTAAAATCGCCGCGCGCGATGCAGGCTTTCGCTAGGTCGGCGACATTGCGCGCGGAGCTCACCGCTGCCTGCCGCGCCGCTTCCAGGGGAAGATTCATGCGCACTTTGCCGGCGCAATGAATAATGTGGGTGCAGCACTCACTCAGGCGCCCATAGTCCTGCTCTGTAAGGCCGAAATGGGGCAGCTCGGCATCGCCGCGCAGGGCGGTCATGCGCGTGCGGCGCGGATCATCCGCGCCGATGTTCCAGAACGCCAGCAATGACTCGAGGCGTTCGGTCAGTTGTTCCGAAGAGGCAGCGCGGATAAGCAAGCGCACTTCGGCAGCCGGCTCCCGGAGCAGCACGGGCACCAATCCGCTGCCGATGGTGCCGGTCGCGCCGGTCACGAAATAGGTATTCATTCCGGTATCACCACGATGCTGTTCTCACTTTTATTCTGAAGCAGGCGATAGAGTTGCTCGATTTCCGCAGCATAGTTCGTTTCGATCTGTTTGCGGCGCAACTTGAGATTGGATGTCATCTCGCCGCGTCCGATGGCGGGCATCCTGCCGCTCAAAATCAGCCCCGCAGGTTGCTGGTAGTCCGGCAGTTCGGCGACAGCGGCGCGCACGTCCGCCCGAATGCGCACGGCAGCCTGTAGTAGCCCCCCCTCGGCCACAAAGCGATCGCTCGCGATCCAGGCGATAGCGATCAGAAGCGGCTGGTTCGCGCCGATGACGACAGCCTGCTCCACATAGGGCAACGGGGTGATGCGGTTCTCGATGCCCACGGGCGCAATGCGGCGGCCAGTGGACGTCTTGAATATCTCGCTCTTGCGGCCGGTAAGTGTGATGAAGCCGTGGACATCCTGTTGCGCATAGTCGCCGCTCGGGAAATATCCATCCGCTGTACGCGCAGCAGGCGGTTCTCCCAGATAGCCGGAAAAGACACCAGGACCTCGCACCAGTAACTCGCCATCTTCGGCGATGCGAATCCTGTTGTGGCGTAGCGGCTTGCCCACGCTGCCCGGTTTGACCGCACCGGGACGGTTGGCGCTGATGGGCACGATGTTCTCGCTCATGCCATAGGCTTCGTACACCGGCATGCCCAAGGCGTCGAAATTTTCCAGCAGCCAGTTGGGCATGGGCGCGGAGCCGCTTACCAGGAAACGGATATGCCCTCCGAGCACAGCTCGGACACGGCGCAGTACCAGCGCATCGAGCAGCGCATGCGTCAGCCGCCGCAACAACGATCGGCGCGATCCGGTGTGTCGCGCGACGGCCAGCGTGCGAGCATTGTCCATGGCCATGTCGAACAGCCGCCGTCGCCAGCGTGGGCCGGATTGCACGCGCTCCTGAATGCCTGCATGAAATTTCTCATAGAAACGTGGCACAGCGAGGAACACCTGCGGCGCAATGCGCGGCACGTGCCGCATGATGTCGCGCGGGTCGGCCACGTAATAGGTTTCCCCGCCGCGGGCGATGGCGCAGAAATTGATCATGCGCTGAAACAGGTTGGACAGCGGCAACCAGCACGCGAGCCGGCTGCCGGCCTCGATGTCCGAGAAGGCTTCCAGAATGGCGTCGCAAGCCAAACATACTTGTCGATGCGTATAGGCGATCGCCTTGGGCGCGCCGGTCGTGCCGGAGGTAAAAACGATGAGCGCATGATCATCCGGAGAGGCATGGTTGACCCACTCCGCACCGGCGAACGCGCGCTCCATCAACGTGTCCCAGTGGACAGCACCGGAAGCGCCGGCCACTGGTGCCAGACTGATTACAAAGCGCAGCCGGTGGCGCGTCGCCACGGGAAGTCGCGCCAACACGCTCTCCTCGCTGACCACCAGAGCCGTGAGATGTGTCATATCCAGCATCTCGGCCAGGCGCGCATCGTGCTCATGCATGTCGATACCGACGACGGTGGCACCTGCCGCGAGCGCGCCCATTTGTGCGATATCCCATTCGACCCTGCTGGGCGCCATAATGCCGATATGGTCGCCGGGTTTCAGCCCCAGCCCCCGCAACAACGAAGCCGCGCGGGAGGCCGCGTTGAAATAGTCGCGCCAGCTCGTCGCGCGCCACGCGCCGTTCTGGCCGAGCGCCCACTGCGCCGGGCTTGCCGGCGTACCTTGGGCGCGCTCCGCCAGCAGGCTAGGCAGCGTATCGGCGTTAATGGGGGGGGCGGACTCGCGCCGGGTCATGCTTGATTCGCTTACTCGCAACGACCGACGACCGGGTCGTAGGCGCCTTTGGGCAGGGTGATGCGCAGATCGCCGGCAGTGAGCCCCAGCCAGTCGAGGTGTGTGGCGACATTGCGCCCGAGAAACAGTTTGCGGCGAATCATGAAATCGACGAAGGGCCCCATAAAGCGCCAATAGGTGCGGTTCGCCTTGCCCTCACGCATGAGAGCGGAGAACTCCGGTGCATAGGGATTGTAGCCGAAGTTGAGCAGGTCGGAATACATCAGCAACCAATTGATCGGATAGTTGCTGTAGATGGGGCTCGCATGTGTCTTGTTGCGCACCAGATCGAGGCTCACCACCTGCTTCATGGTTTCATCCTGGTCATAGCGCCAGGCATGAAAAGGGGCGAGATAGCGGGGGAATGTGGTGCCGGCCGGGTAGTAGCGGGGATTCCAGAAGCGGGCAAGCTCACTGGCATCAAGCACACCGGCTTCGTGCAACGCGGGGGGCGTCCAATCGGTAGCACAGATCAGCTCACGCGAAAACTCGTACACCATGCGCTCCGGTTCCGGCTGACCGGGCGAGTACCCGGCAAGCACCAGCGGGATGTTCTTCTCCAATGCCACCGCGAGCGCATCCCCTTCAAACAACGGCGCATAGACGTAGGAAACGGTATACACCGCGCCGCGCGCTTCCTGATTCATCAGCAAATACCGGAACAGTTTGCGGTAGAACCCGCCGGGGGGACGATACACCAGGTGGTCGACTTCGAGCTTGGCGACGGTGCGCCGGATATTGTCCCAGGCCACGTCCGGAATGTTGACGTCGGTAGTGAAGGCGAGCACGTTCAAGCCGTAGTCGACCTTAGCCCGGTGCAACAGGTAGATGCTGTCCTTGCCGCCGGAAAGGCAGACCAACGCATCGTAGCGCCCCTTGCCCTTACAGCTGCGCAAGGTATTTTCTAGGTCGGCTTCGCGTGCCTGGCGAGCGCTGTCGTCGTCTCCGCGCGCTGCCATTGTGCCGCGGTTGCGGCAAAAGGTGCAGACGCCGCTTGTATCCAGGTTAGCGCCAGGAACCTGGTCGGGCAGGAGACAGTTTCTGCATCGGGCCAAAGCGGGACTTCTCCGGTTTCATGGATGGATGGCAAGGGCGTATGGACAAAGTATGCCATGAGTTACGCCTGGCTTGGCATAACGCGTGATCGCGGATGAAGCGCGCGCGTGGTTAATGCCCGAACATCAACCGATGGGTAATGCCCGCTTCTTCGTCGGGGCTGAAGAAATAGGGATAGAGCGACCTCTCGCCGCGCGCTTTATCACCCAGCCCACCGAACTTTTGAATCTGGCGGGTAATAAAATCGGCCTGCAAGCGTAGGAGTATGGCGGGCGCATTAGCGCGTGAGCACGTTTTTTCCTCACCCAAGCGCTCGAAGCCCAGCATCTTTTTGTAGAAACCGACGTGGCGTGGATTGACCTCGATCACCGCGTCGGTGAGGTTGTGGATATTGCGGCCGTAAATGTAGGCTAGGTGGAACAGCGCCGCCAGCACCTGCATGGAGCGCAAGTCGCGATCCACGGCCAACTTGGTCAACTCGCCGACCTGCCGGCCCTGGGCTCTGAGCACATCGATTTCGGATTTGTATATTTCGTCGGCTAACAGACCGTCGGCGGGAGAATCGAAGCCAATACTCAGGGTGCCAATCATCACGTCGCCTTGGCCTGCCACCAGGGTAATATGATTGGGGTTGGCAGGAGCGGTGGGCGCATCCGTGGTGTAGCCGCGCCAGGAGTACATTTTTTGGATCAGCAGGCTGGCCGATTCCCGGCGATCATTGGACGTCGCCAGGCGAATCTTGAATATTTCCTCCTCCGGGGAAACCTGGCGCGTGCCTTCCTTTTCGTCATGCTCTATGGAAAGCGCTGCAAGCGAACGTACCCGGCTGATCGGCGGCAGGCCTATGATGGTGCGCGCCCATTTATCCGGGTCTATGCCGGTCTTGGCCTCGGCCGATTTAGTGCCGGCCGATTTGGCGCTGGGACGTGATGTGCGGCGAATTTCCATTATGTTCTTGGTATCGGCATGAACTGGTGAACTTTGAGTTTGGGAGGCAATAGAACGGCACAGCGTGCCTTGCTGGGCGACAAAACTATCTTTGTGATCAGCCTAACAGCATCAAATCCCAGTTTAGCACGGCGCCTTTAGAATATTATTGATTTTAGAAGTCATTTGGTCTTCCGCGCATTGCTCAGGCGCAGCTAAGGGCTGTTCGCGAACAGGGCCTATAAACCGGCTTTAAACCAGCGCGCCACATCCAGCGCGAAGTAAGTCAAAATGCCATCGGCCCCGGCGCGCTTGAACGCCAGCAGCGATTCCAGCACACAGGCCCGCTCATCCAACCAGCCGTTTTGTGCGGCGGCCTTGAGCATCGCGTATTCGCCGCTGACTTGATAGACGAAGGTGGGCGCGCCGAATTCATCCTTCACCCGGCGCACGATATCGAGGTAAGGCATGCCCGGTTTCACCATCACCATGTCCGCGCCTTCTTCGAGGTCGAGGCCGGCCTCCCATAGCGCTTCGTCCGAGTTCGCGCAGTCCATTTGATAGGTATATTTATTGCCCGTGCCCAAATTAGCGCTGGAGCCCACCGCATCGCGGAACGGGCCATAAAAACTGGAGGCATATTTGGCGGAATAAGCCAGGATGCGGGTATGCATGTGGCCGGATTGATCCAACGCGGCGCGAATCGCGCCGATGCGCCCGTCCATCATGTCCGAAGGTGCGACAATGTCCGCGCCGGCGTGCGCGTGACACAGCGCCTGTTTCTTGAGCACCTCCACCGTCGCATCGTTTTGCACATAGCCCGCGTCGTCGATCAGCCCGTCTTGGCCGTGGCTGGTGTAAGGATCAAGCGCGACATCGGTAATAATGCCTAAGCCCGGCACCGTTTTTTTCAGCGTAGCCACCACCCGCGGTATCAGACCGTTCGGGTTGTAGGCTTCTTCCGCGCCTAGGCTTTTTAGGGAGGTGTCAATAACTGGAAAAATGGCTAGCGCGGGAATGCCAAGCGCCACGCATTTTTCGGCAAGCGGGATCAGCTTATCCAATGACAAGCGATCCACACCCGGCATCGATGGTACTGCCTCGCAGCGATTTTCGCCGTCAAGCACGAACACCGGGTAGATTAAATCATCGACCGTCAACCGCGTTTCGCGCATTAAGCGGCGCGAGAAATCGTCGCGGCGCATGCGGCGCATGCGGCGGACGGGAAATTTTCCAAGCGTTTTCATGGGCTGAATTATACCTTGCCGCGGATAGCGATATGCGAGTGACGGATCGCGCCGCGCATATAACCTTATAAATTACATGGGCAAAATTTTTGCATAGCTCTGGAACTTAAGCAAAACCTGCCTATCATAGAGGTAGATGGTAGTGATACCGTCTCCCGCTTCTCCTCCCTGAGCGGGTGCCTTAATCCCCATTAAGGCGTTCCACCCCCGGTTTTTGCTCCCCTTTAACCGGGGGTTTTTTATTGTGCGGCGGAAAAGTTCAACCAGCTCCCGATAATCGTTTCCGCCTCTGCCGTGCCAACTTTCTTTAAACTGGAAAACAATTGCACGGTGCATTGCGGATAGGTTTCTTGTAATGCCGCGCGTACTTCGCGTAAGGCCGCGCCCGCTTGGCTTTTCGAGAGCTTGTCGGATTTGGTGAGCAAAATATGAATCGGCCGTCCAGTGGGGCCAAACCAATCCAGCATTCTCCGGTCAAGCGGGGTCAACGGGTGGCGTATATCCATAATCAGTACCAGCCCCGCGAGTTCAGCACGAGTTTCAAGATATTGTGCCAGCACCGCTTGCCAGTGTTTACGCACCGCTTCCGGCACTTCGGCATAGCCGTAACCGGGTAAATCGACCAAATAATTACCCGCGCTAATGCGAAAGAAATTGAGTAATTGTGTGCGCCCCGGCGTCTTGCTGACATAGGCCAGCTTATGCTTGGCCAGCGTATTGATTGCGCTCGATTTCCCCGCATTCGAGCGCCCGGCGAAGGCGATTTCCCGCGTTGTCGGCGGCAATGTGGCGAGGTTGTGCACCGAGACCTCAAAGGTGAGTTGGCTAAAAAGCGACATACGAATCCATTTTGGGCTTGGCGAGAAGGGGAATAGTTAGGTAGAATAAGGGTTTACTAATTTACACCGACCCTATCTACTTTGGAACAAGAACAGTTTAAGGAGCTTTCCATGAAATCAATTCTGGCGCTGGTTTTGCTCGCGGGTATTGCCGCAACCGCCCAAGCCGAAACGGCACTTACCCAAGGCGATCCCGCCAAAGCACAGCCCATCGTGACGCAAGTTTGTGCCGCATGCCATGCCGCGGACGGTAACAGCATTACGCCCGCCAACCCTAAGCTGGCCGGGCTGGACGCGGAGTATATCATCAAGCAATTGCAGAACTTTAAGGCCGCGGTGAAAGACCCGAACAAAGATGGCGTGCGCAAAAGCGCCGTGATGGGCGGTATCGCGTCCACATTGAGCGACGCCGATATCTTGAATCTCGCCGCCTATTTTTCCGAAAAAACCATGAAGCCGGATAGCGCCAAGATACCTTACGATTTAGGCGAAAAAGTTTACCGCGGCGGGGATGCCGGCACCGGTGTGCCGGCGTGCGCGGCGTGCCACGGTCCGACCGGCGCCGGTATTCCCACGCAATTCCCGCGCCTTGGCGGCCAGCATGCGGATTACATCCTGGCGCAACTCAAGGCATTCCGCTCCGGCGACCGCGCCAACGATGCCGGTAAAATGATGCGCATCATCGCCAACAAAATGTCCGATCAAGAAATGCTGGCGGTGGCGAATTACGTGTCGGGCTTGAAGTAGGCCGTTCGTTTAATCCTGAAGTTAAAAAGGGAGGCGTGCCTCCCTTTTTTATTTGGCGCGCAACCGCGTAAAGGCGCGCGCCGCCGCCTCGATACTGAAGGCAATATCTGCATCGCTATGCGCGGCGGACACGAAGCCCGCTTCAAACGCCGAGGGCGCGAGATACACGCCGGCATCAAGCATGGCGTGGAAAAAACGATTGAAAGTGTCTTTGTCGCACTGCATTACTTCAGCGTAGCTCGCGGGCGGCGTGGCGCTGAAATACACACCGAACATGCCGCCGATGGATTGCGCGCTAAAGGGGATGGCGTGCGCTTTGGCCGCCGCGCATAAGCCTTCTACAAAGGTTTTAGTGCGTGCGGCTAATTGCTCGTAGAAGTCTGGTGCTTGCACGAGCTTTAATGTTGCCATGCCCGCCGCGAGCGCTACGGGATTTCCGGACAGCGTGCCGGCTTGATATACGGGGCCGTTGGGCGCGAGTTTTTCCATGATGGCGCGCTTGCCGCCGAAAGCGCCGACCGGCATGCCACCACCGATAATTTTGCCCAGCGTGGTCAAATCGGGGTCGATGCTATAGAGGCTCTGCGCGCCGCCGAGCCCCACGCGAAACCCCGTCATCACTTCGTCGAAAATCAGCAGCGCGCCGTGTTGCGTGCATTGCGCGCGCAAGGTTTGCAAAAACCCGGGCGCGGGCGCGATGAGATTCATATTGCCGGCTACCGGCTCGACAATCACGCAGGCGATGTCGGCACCGAGTCGCGCGAATGCGGCCTCGACAGCGGCGCTGTCGTTGTAAGGCAAGGTCAGTGTAAGCGCGGCAATCTCCGCCGGCACACCGGCGGAGCTAGGCTGGCCGAAGGTGAGAGCGCCGGAGCCGGCCTTTACTAACAACGAATCGGCGTGGCCGTGATAGCAGCCTTCGAATTTCATGATCTTGCCGCGGCCCGTATAGCCGCGCGCGAGGCGAATCGCGCTCATGGTGGCTTCGGTACCTGAAGATACCAAGCGTACCTCTTCCATGCTCGGCACCAGTTTGATCAGCAGTTCTGCCATGTCCAATTCGCGTGCGGTGGGCGCGCCGAAGGAAAGGCCCAGCGCCGCAGCTTCTTGAACCGCGCGCACCACGTCGGGATGGGCGTGGCCGGCGATCATCGGTCCCCAGGAGCCGACGTAGTCGATGTAGCGCTGATCATTTTCGTCCCACACATAAGGCCCAAATCCGCGCTTGAAAAAGCGCGGAGTTCCGCCCACCGAGCGAAAGGCACGCACCGGCGAGTTGACGCCTCCGGGGATCAGTTGCTGGGAACGTTGGAAGAGATCATCGTTGCGCGAAGTCATGGTTTTTCTCTTAATGTTTGGCTGCGAACAAACTCGCGAAATGTTGTGCGGTCATCTCGATATCCGGCGCGTCGAATAAGGCTGAAACCACTGCCACGGCGTCAGCGCCTGCGTCGATTACGGCGCGCGCATTATCAGGCGTGATGCCGCCAATCGCAACTATCGGCACGCGCAACTGGGCTTTCGCCGCGGTGAGCCGCGCTAGCGGGCACGGCTGCGCTTGTGGTTTGGTGGGCGAGGGATAGAAGCTGCCAAAAGCAACATAATCCGCGCCTTCCGCAGCCAAGCGCAAGGCCAGATCAAGGTCTTGGTAACACGACACGCCGATAATTTTATCCGGCCCGAGATTAATGCGCGCTTCTTTGAGCGGCGCGTCGTGCGCGCCCAGGTGCACGCCGTCGGCATCGGTGAGCGCGGCAAGGCGCACATCGTCGTTGATGATCAGCGGAACGCGAAATTGGCGGCATAGTGTGAGCAGTTCTGTGGCTTGCTCGTGCTTGCGCGCCACGTCCTTCGATTTGGTGCGGTATTGCACGGCTTGCGCCCCGCCTTGGAGTGCCTGCCGGACTTTGGTAAGCAAGACATCGGTAGCGGCGATTTCGGGCGTGATGGCGTACAGCCCCTTAATCGCGATTTTCATTCGGTTCGCGCGCCCAGAATAGACGGTCGGGAATGAATTGGCCCATGCCGGGGCGAAACCCGGCTTGCAAGGTATGCCAGGTGAAATCCTGCGCATCCTTGGTGGCGTCGAGAATATCGAGCCCGTGGGCGATCGAGGCGGCCACGGCGGAAGCGAGCGTGCAGCCCGAACCATGAAAACTGCCCGGCAGACGTTGCCAGACGTTGCTCGCCAGCACGCCCCCGTCGCCGTAGAGGGTGTTAATCACTTGCGGCGTGTTCTCATGCGTGCCGGTGATCAGCACGAACTCACAACCCAGGCTAATGAGGCGCGAGGCACAATCGTCCAGGCCGGGGTCATCCTCGTCATTATCCTCGTCGCGCGCCAGCCGGCGCGCTTCCATGCTGTTGGGGGTGAGCAATGTGGTCTGCGGGATCAGCATGTCGGTCAAGGCCGCGATCATGTTTTCCGAAGCCAGTTCATCGCCGCGCCCGGAAGTCAGCACCGGATCCAGGATCAGCGGGATATCGGGATAATCCGCGACGATTTCGGCAATGGCTGCGATGTTTTCCACGCTGCCCAGCATGCCGATTTTAAATGCGGCTACGGGCATATCTTCCAGCACCGTGCGCGCCTGATCCATGACCCATTCCGGATCCAGGGGAAAAATATCGTCCACCCCCAAGCTGTCTTGCACCGTAATAGCGGTGATGACCGAGAGCGGGTGGCAACCCATTGCGGCGATAGTCAGCAGGTCGGCCTGGATGCCGGCGCCACCGGAGGGATCGCTGGCGGCAAAGGCAAGAACGATAGGGGGAGTGTCGGCCATAGAATGAAAAGGCGTGGTTGTGCAGGCCGGAAATCGCGTCAAACCGGCAATCGCGGTTAAAATGGAATTTTAACCCAATCCAAAATCCCTTCCCATGAAAACCTATATGTGTTTGATCTGCGGCTTTATTTACGAAGAAGAAAAAGGTTTGCCGGAGGAAGGTATTGCTCCCGGTACACGCTGGGAGGATATCCCGCCCAACTGGACTTGCCCAGATTGCGGGGCAAGGAAGGATGATTTCGAGATGCTTGAGATTTGATACCCCATTCCGCTATTGCGGGAATTGGACACATGGCGCCTATGACCGGCACCCTCGGTCTTTAAGGGTGCCGCTTTGAATCCGTTGAAACTTCGGCGCCAACGTCGGGTAATGGTGTAAATCTCCCCCGGTACTTCGCATTAAGATTTCCGACAAACCGCCGATATTCCCAATTAGGCATGCAATTTAGCGTCAAAAATTAATTTGGCATAGTTATTGCCAGTCTTAATCACGCAACACCCGTAATGTACCAAGCTTAGCTGCGCAACTTCGGGTGGTTTATGAGAAATATCCTGTATCTTTGTTGATTTTATTTTACAATACCCAAAAGGGCCGGAGTTTAGAACGGCTAAGCGGGTGTATTTTTGGGGGTAACGTGGCAGATCAAAATAATTTAGCTGGCATTAAGGTAATGGTGATCGATGACAGCAATACCATACGCCGCAGCGCCGAGATTTTTTTGGTGCAGTCGGGGTGTGAGGTCATCCTGGCGGAAGACGGTTTTGATGCGATGTCCAAGATTGCCGATCACCAGCCAAACGTGATTTTTGTCGATATCATGATGCCGCGCTTGGACGGATACCAAACGTGCATGCTGATCAAAAAAAATCAGCGCTTCCGGGATACGCCAGTAGTCATGTTGTCGAGCAAGGATGGTCTGTTTGATCGGGTGCGTGGACGTATGGTGGGATCGGACGAATATCTGACCAAGCCATTTACGAAGGATAGCCTGCTGCAAGCTGTCAAAAAACATGTGTTGAGCCGCAAAGCGGCGTAATGGAAGACTGAAGAGGATTAAACTAATGTCGATTAGCAAAGTTATGGTGGTGGATGATTCACCCACAGAGCGTCATTTTTTAGGCGAATTGCTTTCTAAGCAAGGCTACCAAGTGGTGATGGCGGAAAGTGGCGAAGAAGCCATGAGCAAGGCCAAGCAACTTAAGCCGGATTTGATCTTGATGGACGTGGTGATGCCCGGATTGAATGGTTTTCAGGCGACTCGGGCGATCACCAAGGATGACGAAACCAAAAACATCCCGGTCATCATGTGTACTTCCAAAGGGCAAGAGACCGACAAGGTTTGGGGTATGCGCCAAGGTGCCCGCGATTACGTGGTGAAGCCGATTAACATTGACGAGTTGTTGCGCAAAATTTCGGCGCTAGGCTAACGAGATTCCCAGCGTCATGGCGAAAAAAATCAGCCTCAGGCAATTTCAAGAGGGCGTCGTTGCCCGGCTCAAAGAGGTGCAGTCCGGCGTTGTGACCCAGTCGGCCTCGAAAATGGGCGTGCAGGTTGGACGCGAAAAGTGGCTGGTGAATCTACCGGATGTGAGTGAGGTCGTACCCTTGCCGCAATTATTGCCGGTACCGTTGACGCAGCGCTGGTTCGCCGGCGTGGCGAATGTGCGTGGCGTGTTGTTTAGCGCGGTGGATTTCTCCCACTTTCTGGGTGGCGAGCCGACACAGGCAAACATCGATAGCCGCTTGTTGTTGGCGAATAGTAAATATCATGTTAATGCCGGCATCATCGTGCATCATATGTTGGGCTTGAAAAATCCGGATCAACTGCAGCCGGGCGAGGCGAACAATTTGCCACCCTGGATTGCCGCGGAGTTTATTGATAGCGACGGCAATATTTGGAAAGAGCTGAATATGGCGGGGTTGATTAACCATCCCGATTTTTTGAACGTGGGCGTCTAACCGGCGCCTGTATTTCGTTAAGCGTAAGCAACAGCCTGTAAGGGCTAGGAACGGAGAAGACAATGGCACTCTTCAAGCTTCCCCAAAAAGACAAAAAGTCGAAGAGCGGCGGCGCCACCGGCGTACTGCACACTACCCTCATCATGCAGGGTTTGCGCAAGCTTTCCGGGAAGGGATCCGCGCAAATCCCGGGCATCGGCAAATTAGCGCCGGAAAAACAGATTGCCTATACCGCGTTGGCTACCTTGGCCTTCGTATTGCTGACCGGCGCGCTGCTTGGTTATAGCAACTACCAGGTCGGGCGCAAGGCGGATTTCGTGGGAACGGCAACCGAGATGCAGATGTTGTCGCAGCGTATCGCAAAAGGCGCTCAGCTTGCCGTGTTGGGAAACAAAGAAGCCTTCGTGCAATTGCGGGACAGCAAAGGCCGTTTTGACTTCGACTTGGCGCGGCTGACATCCGAGTCACACGCATCCGCGCAATCCAT
>Ga0315268_10005668_pt1 | contig 13373 bp, 12 predicted proteins | sample C1_top_MG_FD_204535 | JGI IMG/M metagenome (GOLD analysis project Ga0315268, IMG submission 204535) | Sediment microbial communities from Yellowstone Lake, YNP, Wyoming, USA - C1_top | ecosystem: Environmental > Aquatic > Freshwater > Lake > Sediment | place: USA: Wyoming | collected 2017-08-01 | reverse complement strand
TTACAAATAGTGAATAATAGTTTTCGAGCAAAACATCTGTAAATTTTTGTAATTGATGTTGTGCTCAAATTTTATCTGTGAGAAGTAATAGTTTCTAACAACAATGGCATAATGCAGAGTTGAGTTTAATGTCTGGAACTGAAACCTTAATTCCATACTTAAAAGAAAAGAAGACAGATGCACAAGAACCAACAATAATCGTCGACAGCCGAGAAGCTAACACTGCTACAAAAATTGTCAAAGGACTCAGAGAACGCGGCGTCAATGTAAAAATTGCCACATTAGAGAAAGGCGACTACATCCTATCAGATGAATGCGCAGTTGAAAGGAAAACTGTTCACGATTTTGTTTACACTCTCACACGCAGATACCTCTTCGAACAACTATTCCTACTAAAAGAAATTTACCCAAAATCGCTAATTCTCCTAGAAGGTTATTTGCCGATAATTTACAAGTTCAGCAGAATCCAGCCCGTAGCCGTCTGGGGAGCCATGTTCAACCTAGCAAAAAACGGAATAGCCATAGTAAACACAACCTCATACAAAGAAACCATAGACTTTCTCTACACAGCAGCAAGACAAGAACAAATCGTAGAAAAGCGAACACCAACAATTCACCCAGTCAAAACACGAGAAACACTTGCAGACACCCAAGTATACTTCGTTGCAAGTCTGCCAAACATCGGAAGAGAAAAAGCTCTATCAATTCTCAAAACCTACCAAACCCCAATGAACGCTTTAATGAACGTTGATGAGTGGCCTAAGACCGTTTATGGGCTTGGACCAAAAATAAGCAGCAAAGCAAAAGAAGTGTTAAGCACACCCTTCAAGGAGTGACTATGCATGCATGTTGAAATTTCGCCTACAAGAAAAGTCACCATATTAGGCTTAGACAAACGCGCAGTCAGCGACATTGCTTGGTGCGCAACAACCTACGGCGTAAACAGGCTTTACTGGACGGACGGCTATTTGCTATGCCTAGAGGTTTATGAGAAATCCTTCGAGCATGAAATAAAAACCAAGGAGTTTCCAATAAGCCAAATCTGCTATGCGCCATTTCCAAAATACGAGAAAATCTACGAGATTGACAAAAGTCTCCAAATTCCAATAGTGAACATTTCAGACATGCAAATATTCCAAAGCATACTGAAGGCAATCTTGAAAAGCGAGAAAGAACACGCTAAAACTTAACCTTGCCTTTTCTCACAGAGCTGTAGCCAAGCTTAAACGCTTTAATATTCATGTCCAAATGCTTTTTCAGGACAAGTTCCTCAAGTGCTTTCATAATTCTTTTATCCTTCACTGGCATTTTTCCAGTTGCCGCTAAAGCGCCAACCAAAACAACATTCTCTGTCAAAACATTCCCAGCCTTTTTAGCCAATTCAGCAGTTTTTACGAGAATCAGTTTTTTTGTGAAAGGCTTTATCTTCGCCTTTATCTCCTCCAAACTCGGATACTTCCTCATTTTAGCAGAAAGCTCGGTTGGCTGAATCCGCTCATCACTCATAATGACAAGCGTCTTTTCAGAAACAAACTTCAAATTCCGCAAAGTCTCCAATGGCTCAAAACCCAAAAGCACATCTGCATTTCCTTCAAGAACAGTCGGCGCCAAAACATTATCGCCAATCCTCACATGAGAAACTACAGCACCACCACGTTGAGCCATCCCATGAATCTCGCTAACCCGAACATTCAATCCTTCCTTAACAGCAGCCGTGCCCAGAATCTCAGCAGCCAAAAGTATCCCTTGTCCACCAACACCAGCCAAAACAGCTTCAAATTCTCTCATTTTATACACTATCCTATCCTATTTTCGCATATTCAATAGCCTTGTAAGGACAAACAGAAGCACAAAGCCCACAAGCAGTGCATAAGACTTCGCTTATGCGAACTTTTCCATCTTCAACCACCAATGCTGGACAGCCTAAAAGCTTAATACACGCCATACAATTCGTGCAATTCTCAGTAATCTTGTAAAACCCTATCGCAGCACCCTTACGCCTTCGCTCTCTCACAACCATCAAAGTGCATGGTGAACGAAAAACAATCACAGAAGGACCAGAATACTGCAACGCCTCTTTCAAAACCGCTTCTGCCTCTTTGACCTTGAAGGGGTCAACCACCTTAACGTATTTTACACCACATCCCTCAGCAACCTTTTCTATCAGAATTCTTTCTGTTGGATGTTGCATGCCAGTCATGCCAGTGCCTGGATGAGGCTGATGCCCAGTCATAGCAGTCGCAAGATTGTCTAAAACAGCAACAACAATCTTGTGATTATTATAAACAGCATTAACAAGCCCAGGAACCCCAGCATGGAAAAACGTTGAGTCTCCAATTATTGCCATAGTGCTTTCGCTTATCACCTTGCTTATGCCTTCAGCAGTGCCTATACTTGCACCCATACAGGTCATGATGTCGCCAGCGCTTAACGGTGGAGCACATCCCAAAGCATAACAGCCAATATCACTTGAATAAACTCCTTTTTCGCCAGCAACCTTTCTCATAACATAGAAAGAGGCTCTATGCGGACACCCAGCACACAAAATTGCAGGTCTAGGCGGCAAATCCTTAGAAACTTCAGCATATCTTGCATCAACCTTCTCAAAGGCAATTGGCAACTTTTTACCAGTTATCTTTGCTAAACCAGTTGCAACAATTCGTGTTGAAAACTCTCCATCCCTAGGAAAATATAGCCTGCCCATTTTCCCATAAATCTCAACAACAGGCGCATAATCCTTAGCAATAGCCTTCACCTGCATCTCCAAATAAGGCTCAAGCTCTTCAATAACAATTATTTTCTTATGCCTTTTCAAAAAATTGCCAAGCATTTTTTCAGGAAGCGGATACGTCATGCCGAGCTTCAAGACACTGGCATCCAAACCAATCAAATCTGCAGCTTCAATTGCATAGTTGTATGCTGAACTTGAAGAAATTATCCCAAATTCTCTACGCTTTCCTTCATGCACAATTCTGTTGTAAGGCGATGTTTCACTGATTTTTTTCGCTTCTTCCAGCTTCTTCAAAAGCACAGTATGCTTCGGTCTAGAATGCGCAGGAACCATCACCAAACGCCTTACATCCTTAATGAATTTACCCTTCAAATTTGGTTTTGCAATCTTGCCATACTCCACTGGTCCACAAGTGTGGCTTACACGAGTCGTAGTCCTTAGCAGAATAGGCAATTCCAGCTTTTCAGAAATTTCAACCGCAGAAACTGTCATGTCTTTGGCTTCTTGAGAATCAGACGGCTCCAAGCATGGCAAATTTGAAAGCAAAGCATAATAGCGATTGTCCTGCTCATTCTGCGAACTATAACATTCTGGGTCATCGGCAGTAACTATGACAAAGCCGCCTCTCACGCCAGCATAAGCCAAACTCATAACCATATCCGCAGCAACATTCAAACCCACATGCTTCATAGCTGCAAGCGCTCTTATTCCACAGTTTGCTGCACCTGCAGCCACCTCAACAGCAACAATCTCATTAGTGGAGTATTCCATGTACAAGCCTGCTTTAGAGGCAATTTCCGAGATAGAATCGCCTATCTCAGAAGCTGGCGTGCCCGGATAAGTGGTAACTACGCTTATTCCAGCTTCCAGAATCCCTCTGGCTATGGCTTCGTTACCAAGCAGAAGCACACGCTCTTTCAGTCTATCTTTTAGCAGTATTTGCATATCAGGCAACAAGTCTCTCTCCGATGCTTAAAGAGAACTTTCATTCCTTGCCCTTTCACATATAATTTTTGGTTAAAAAACGAATTAATGTTGAATAAACTGCACATATCCTAACCGAAAGCATTATTAAAATGCATATCCGATAACACCAGAATCCATGAGGTTAACGTAAATGTCCATAAAATTAACTTCAGGTAAAGAAATCCCAATAGAAATGCACAAAACGCGAATGGTGCAGAAAATTTGGCTACCACCAATAGACCAGAGACTTAAGGCTATAGCGGAAGCAGGCTACAACACATTCCAGCTTAAAACCAAGGACATATTTCTTGACATGCTCACAGACAGCGGCGTAAACGCCATGAGCGACAATCAACATGCTGCCATGATGAGAGTTGACGATGCTTACGCTGGCAGCATGACCTTCTACGAATTTGCTGACGCAGTAAAAGACGTGTTAGGATACAAGTATGTGATGAATGTTCACCAAGGAAGAGCAGCAGAACATTTACTCTCTAAAGTTTTCTCGAAAAAAGGCGACGTAGTCCCAACGAACTATCATTTCACCACAACTAAAGTGCATATCGAACTGACTGGAGGAGCATTATGCTTAGAGATTTATGCTGATGAAGCGTTGAAAACTGCAAGCACTCATCCGTTTAAGGGCAATATGGATCCGCAAAAGTTGAAGAGCACCATTAAGAAGTATGGCAAGGACAGGATAGCTTTTGTTCGCATGGAAGCAACAACCAACCTGCTCGGCGGACAACCATTTTCAATGGCGAATTTGAAGGAGATCAAGCAAATTTGCAAGGAGAATGGCTTACTTCTTGTTCTTGATGGAAGCTTAATCTGTGAAAACGCCTATCTTGTAAGGCAAAGAGAAAAAGAGTATCAAAACAAGACTGTTGCTGAAATTGTCAAAGAAATGTGCAGTCTTGTAGACATTTTCTACATGAGCGGACGCAAAAACACAAGCGTCAGAGGCGGCTGTATAGCAACAAATAACAAAGAGCTTTTTGAGAAGATACAGCCTTGGCTTCCAGTATACGAGGGCTTCTTCACTTACGGCGGCATGTCCCAAAGAGAAGTCGCAGCAATGGCTGTGGGAATGCGGGAAATGGTTGACCCAGACGTGGCTGGATGCGCAGTAGAGCAAATTAAATACTTCGTTAATAGGCTTGCTGAAACTGGGATTCCAGTGGTTACGCCTCCAGGCGGATTAGCCTGCCACTTGGACGCAAAGAAATTCTTGCCACACATTCCTCAATCAGAGTATCCTGCTGGGGCTTTGACGGCTGCACTTTATATAGCGTCTGGCATTAGAAGCATGGAGAGAGGCACTATTTCCATGGAGAGAGACAAAGATGGAAAAGAGGTTTTCGCAGATTTAGAGTTATGCAGAATTGCACTGCCGAGGAGAGTTTATTCAGTGTCGCACATTGAATATGCTGTTGACCGTATAAATTGGCTGTATAAGCATAGGAACTTGGTGAAAGGCTTGAAATTTGTTTTTGAACCGCCAGTGCTGAGATTCTTCATTGGAAAACTGGAGACCATCGGCAATTGGGAGCAAAACCTCGCTGAAGCTTTCAAGAAAGAAGTTGGAAATCAATAGAATTTTCCCTAATTCTATTCCTTCTTTATTTTAGAAGAAAGATTGTTTATTTACCTTTAAATGCAGGTTTCCTTTTTTCAGTAAATGCTGCTACGCCTTCTTGAAGGTCTTCTGTTGAGGCTACTACGCCGAAGCCTTCACGTTCAAAAGCTAATGCAGCGTCTAGGCTTATGTCTGCACCTTTGTTGATTAGGGCTTTAGCAACCTTAAGCGCTATAGGAGCCTTTTGAGCCAGTTCTAAAGCAAATTGCCTAACGGTTTCTCTGAATTTGTCTGCTGGAGCCACCATGTTAAGTATTCCTAGTTGCTCAGCGGTTTTTGCATCAATTATTTTTCCAGTGAAAACAAGCTCTTTAGCTTTTGTCCTACCTATTAGTCGTGTAAGCCTCTGTGTTCCGCCCCAACCAGGAATCAAGCCTATATTAATCTCTGTCTGTCCAACGCGAGCGTTTTCCGATGCTATGCGTATGTCACATGCCATGGCTACTTCCAAGCCGCCGCCAAGAGCATAACCGTTTATTGCTGCAATGACTGGTTTCTCCAAATTTTCTAGCGCAACGCAGAGTTTCTCGCCCATGAGTGAGAGTTCTCTTGCTTTTAGCGAATTCATTCCTTTCATGGCTTTTATGTCTGCCCCAGCAGAAAATGCTTTTTCGCCAGCACCAGTCAATACGACCACGCGAACGTTTTCATCGTTTCTAATATCTTCTAGTGCCTGCACAACCTCGTCTACAACTTCTTTGCTGAAGGCGTTTAATGCTTCTGGACGGTTAAGCGTTATAGTGGCTATTCCTTCGCTTTTCTCATAAATCATATACTTAAATTCCATGGGCATTTCTCCTATTTCTGTGTCCAATCATAAAACCCCTTGCCAGTTTTTCTCCCAAGCATTTGCGCCTTAACCATTTGCTTTAATCCTTGAGAAGCGTGAAATTTGGGGTCCAACTCTTTTTCTAAAACTTCTGCAATGGCCAATGTCGTGTCCGCGCCTATATAATCCAAAAGCATCAGGGGTCCCATTGGCCAGTTTAATCCAAGCTTCACAGCTTTATCAATATCATCCCTATCAGCGACACCTTCCCAGTAAAGCGCTACAGCTTCATTCAAGGCTGGGATTAATATGCGGTTTACGATAAAACCTGGCGAATCCTTCTTCACAAGAACTGTTTCCTTCTCTAACTGTTTTGCTACTTCAAGAATTGTTTGTTTTGTTTCGTCTGAGGTTTTTGCGCCCCTTATGACTTCAATTAGTTTCATAAGTTGTGGCGGGTTAAAGAAATGCATTCCACAGACTTTTTCTGGACGTTTAGTTGCTGAGGCAAGTTCTGTTATGCTTACGGAAGAGGTGTTTGAGGCAATTATGGCATGTGCCGGCGCATAAGTGTCTACTTCGCGGAACATTGCCTTCTTCAGTTCTACGTTTTCTGGCACGGCTTCAATTATCAAGTCTGCTTTTGAAACTGCTTCTTTAAGGTCTAAGGTCGGATGGATTCTTGCGAGAACAGCGTTCATTTCAGCCTCGGTTATCTGTCCTTTAATGAGAAATTTTTGGAGGCTCCCACGTATCATACTCATACCATTATCAATAAAACGTTGCTCGATGTCGCGCATGTTAACCTCATACTTGCCGACTTGGGCTACTACTTGGGTTATGCCATGTCCCATTAAGCCTGCGCCTAAAACTGCTATTTTTTTAACTTGCATGATTGTTTCACCTTCTAGCGGAGAATTAATTGTTTTTTGTTTCGTTAAAAAGGTTTTCAAATGTAAACTGAAGAATTAAATGGTTATTTCTTTATTTTGTTTTTAGCATTGCGAGGGCGCTTAGGAGTATTAGGGCTACGCCTGCATAGCGTATTGGTGAAATGTATTGTTGGAATATGAGTATTGCCCATATATTGTGAAGAGTCGGGTCTAATAGCAGGATTGTGCCCTCGGTTGTTGGACTAACCTCGTTTGGTTTGATGTAGTTTAGACAGCCATAAGGCAAAGCGGTGCTGAAGAGTGCGAAAAGTGTGAGTAGAAGAAGCTGGTATGGGTTTAGTGCTGAGAAGCCTGTAAAATTTGGGTTTTTGACGAAGCTTTGCAAAGTGAAGCCTAAGATTAGAGCCCATAAAATTGCGAAGATAAATGTGTTGAATAGTGCTTGCAGTGGTGTGTATTGTGTTTTGCTTGTTCTTTTGAAGAATAGGTATAATGCATAGAGAAAACCAGCAAGTAGGGCAATTGAGATTCCGCTGACATTGAGGGTTGAGTATTGTTCTGTGGCAATGCCGCTTACGAGGAAAACTCCCAGTATTCCAAAGGCGATTATTGCAGATTTTTTCTTGGTTATTTTTTCTCTTTTTGAAGCTGCCGCAAGGATTGCTGTGAAAAAGGGTTGGGTGTAGATTAGGGCTGTTGCAGCTGCTATTGGGCATCCGAGAATTATTGATGATAGTGCTGATAGTAGGAAGGCGGAGAAAACAAAGCCTGTAATGGTGAAGTATTGCAAGTCTTTCATTTGGAGTTTGACTTTTCCTCTTATTAGGAGGAATATTAGTGGAAGGGCTAAAGCGATGCGGAAAAATACTTGTGAAAGGCTTGAAACTCCAGCATCTTTGAGCAGTGTTGAAAAGATGAGTATGAAGCTGAAGCCGAAGCTGGCAAGCAACAATAAACCATGACTTCTCGAAAGGCTCAGCTTCTCTATCCCACCATTAATAATTCTTTGCTATGTGCTCACTTGTTTGGTGTTTTGTTAAAAAGTTTTTCAGAAGAGAACATGGCTTTGCATGAATAGAAACTCGGTTACTAATCTACGATGGCGAGATGTAGTATTGAAGATTCCCGACTTCGATGGCATACCTAGCCCTACTTTTTTTTTATAAAAAGAGGTCAAGTAACCATTTTGAAGTTGCCATTGCAGTGGCTACGACGCTTTATGGCATTGGGTCAGGTGCAGCGTTGGCAACTGTTATAGGACCTTTGATGGAGGTTCCATTGATGCTTTCATTGGTTAAGCTTGGTTTGCGAACAAGAAAAAACTTCCCAAGAAAGAAAAGTTATAGCTGAATTAATCTACTCAATAGGCATAGGCAGGAACAACCTATGCAAGACATTGAGAAGGTTCGTGAACAATTTCCAATAACAAGGAACAAAGTGTTTTTGAATCATGCTGCAATGTCCCCTCTTCCAAAACTAGTTGCAGATGCAATTCGCAAATGCACTGACGACTTCTCGAACTTCGGGGAAACTTCGATTGAATGGCTCGACTTTGGAAAACCCCTCTTTGCGAAGCTAATCGGCGCAAAAATGGAAGAAATCGCTCTAGTCGAAAACACATCCACAGGCTTGAACATAGCTGCAAACGTGCTGCACTATCCACATGACTCGAAAATCGTCACTACTGACTTGGAGTATCCTTCAGTAGTTTATCCTTGGCTACGCAAAAGCCTCGGCACAAAAGTTCACTATGTGAAAAACATTAATGGAAAAATTTTGTTGGAAGATGTGGAGAAGATTGTTGACGACAAAACCGTAGCAGTTGCCATCAGCCATGTTGAATACGTTAACGGTTTTCGCAATGATCTGCGGGCTTTAAGTGAAATAGCCCACAAACACGGAGCTTACCTAATCGTTGATGCAATACAATCCGCAGGCGTCATACCAATAGATGTGAAAAGAGATGATGTTGACTTTCTAACAACCGCATGTTACAAGTGGCTTCTAAGCCCACCAGGAGCAGGCTACCTCTACGTGAAAAAAGAGTTAATAGAAAAATTTGAACCGCCATTTCTCGGCTGGGCAAGTGTGAAACCGCAGGTTTTCGAAACAACAGACTTCTGGGACATCTGGAAACTAAACCTATCAGAAACTGCAAGTCGTTTCGAAGTCGGCTCACCAAGCATAACAAGCTTCTTGGGCGCCAAAGAAGCAATAAAAATGCTTTTGAATTTCGGCATAGACAACATTGAAAAGAGAATATTGAAGCTGACAAGCCATTTGATAGAGTCTGTTAAGGATTTGGGCTTAAAATTGCAAACACCTGAAGAACCGCAGTATCGCTTAGGCATAGTCAACTTCAAAATAGACAAGCCAAAAGAAAAAGCGGAAAACCTAAAACAAAGAGGCATAATCGTCTCCGCAAGAGCAAATGGCATAAGAGTTTCACCACACTTCTACAACACAGAAGAGGAAATTGACAAGCTAATAAGTGAAATAAAATGCTCAAAATAGTGAAAGTCGATGAAAACAATAAACAAGACATAATTGATTCACTTAAATCAGACATTATCAAGCATGTTTTCGCTTTTTATGACATTCAATATGAACCAGAAAAAACAATCATGCATGCCGCTTTTGGAAACAGAAAATTAGAAGGATACATTCTTGCTTATACTGCCTTAGATTTTCCAAGCATAATCCTCGAATGCACCAAAGACACAGCAGAAAAACTGATAGCCTATGCACCAGAAAACCACTTCATCATGCATACTCCACCAAATCTTCTGCCAACAATAAAAAGAAAATTTCCAGATGCAAAGCATTATGTTGAAAATTGGATGCTGGTTAAGAAAGGGCAAGCAAACTTTTTCAAATCAACAAATGTGCACAAATTATGCACAGAAGATGACGCTTCAATGCTTGGTCTTCTTCTCTCGTCACGTGAGGAACACCCAAGAGGAACCGTGAATAGGTATAAGGATATGATTAGTAGCATGCCAGTCTACGGCGTATTTGTAGATGGCGAATTAGTTTCTTATGCTGGCTCCTTCATTCAGCTTCCACAAGTCTGGATGATAGGCGGAGTTTACACTCATCCAAACTATAGAAGCAAAGGCTATGCAACAATAGCCACTTCCGCAGTAACCGAAGAGGCATTGAAAAATTCAGAAGCTGCAGCGCTTTTCGTAAGATCAGACAATTATCCAGCAATTAAAGCCTATGAAAAAATCGGTTACAAGAAGATAGGCGAGAAACTTTGGGTAGACGTAGGCACGGGACTAATGCCCTAAAAAGCTAATACTCGCTTATGAAGCTGATTTCAGGAATCTCTGGAACTTGCCTGCCTTCGCCTTTTGCTGATAGGATTTCAAGCTGTGAAATTTTGCAGGTTCCAACGATGTCCTCTTTGTTATCACTGATTATGCTTGCAAAACTGCTCTTTCCAGCATAGATTTTCACCCTCTTTATTGGCGTGTTCAATGATTTCCTTTTCTCAGCTTTTTCCTGCCTAATCTCTGCTATTACAGCCATCACCAAATCGCCCTTCTTCTCAGCCTCTTCATCAATTTTTACAGCGTCAAATTCTGGCCAAGACGTCAACTGCAGACTCCTCTTGTCCACATCCTCGGCATACATGGCTTCGTAAATTTCCTCTGTAATGTGCGGTGCTATTGGAGCTAACAATTGGATTATGCGGTATAACACTGTATAAAGCGTTGATTGAGCAGCTTCAGTTTTTTCTTTCCCATAAAGTTCTGGCTTGTAAAGCCTATCCTTCACAGCTTCAATGTATTGGTCACAGAATATGTGCCAAGTGAAATTGCGTATCTCCTCTAGAGCCAGGTTGAATTGGCATTTTTCGAGAAACTCTGTCACTCGCTGCGCAAGTTTCTCCGCCTTGCTGAGAATCCACCTGTCCAAAAGCTGAAATTCACATTTTTCGTTTAGTTCGCACTTTTCTAGTTGACTCCTGACAAATTTTGCTGCGTTCCATAGTTTGGTTAAGAAGCGTTTTCCATATTCGACATCGGGCCAACGGAAGGGAATATCTGACCCTGTCGCGCCACCACCAGCCGCCCATTGACGAAGAGCGTCAGCACCATATTTGTTCAACACATCAACAGAAGCCACATAATTGCCAAGATGTTTATGCATCTCGCGTCCATCTGTGCCCAGCACCATTCCATTTATCAAGCAGCTTTTGTAAGGTTTCTCGCCGAACAAGGCTAAGTGCTTAACCATCAAGTAATAAGCCCAAGTGCGAATAATATCCACTCCTGACGGATGAACGTCAGCAGGAAATCTTTTGCGCCAATCCTTCTTATCAGGCCATCCTGCATGAACTGCACATGTTAAGGACGAATCCATCCATGTGTCCAAGACATCTCGTTCTGGAACAAATTCACTTCCACCACACTTCGGACACTTGTCAGTTTTGGGTTTCTCGATGCGTGGGTCTATTGGAACCCAATCTTCCTTGGCAAGGAGAACCTCACCACACTTTTCGCAGTACCATATGGGAATAGGAGTCGCAAAGACCCGCTGCCTTGAAATGACCCAGTCCCACTCGAGAGATTTTGCCCAATTGATAAGCCTATGCTTCATGTAATCAGGATACCAAGTGATCTCCAACGTATTCTTTACAACTTCGTCAGTTAGGATGCGTGTCTTCATGAACCATTGTTCCCGTTCCAGAATCTCGATTGGAGTGTGACAGCGCCAGCAGAGACTAACTTCTTGGTTCCACGGTTCCACCTTCGTGACTAGTCCTTCGGCTTTCAAGTCTGCAATTATAGCTTTTTTTGCATCTTCACTCTTCATTCCAGCATATTTGCCAGCGTTCTCCGTCATCTTTCCCTGCTCATCAATGCAAGTTATTATCGGCAGCTTATGCTTCATAATCGTCTTCACATCCGCCTTATCGCCGAAAGAACAAATCATAACTACACCAGTGCCAAACTTCGGATCAACCATATCATCAGCCAACACGGTGACTTTCCGATTTGTAGTAGGAACATGAACCTTCTTGCCCAGATACATCGCATAACGCTCATCTTCAGGATGAACAGCCACCATCACACATGCAGGGATGAGCTCAGGTCTTGTCGTCGCAATCTCCAAAAAACCATCATTTTCAAGCTTGAACTTTACATAATAAAGTTGAGCAGCACGCGTATCATACTCAACCTCAGCATCAGCAATAGCCGTTTCACATCTCGGACACCAATTCACAGGATGCTTACCGCGATAAATGAAACCCTTCTTATACAATAGAATAAACGAAAGCTGAGTCCGCCTCCAATAATCCGCATTCATAGTTCGATATTCAGTTGACCAATCAATGGAGCAACCTAGCCGAATAATAGACTCCTTCATACCAGCAATATTCTCCTCAACAAGCTTCATACATAATTCTCTAAACTTGTCAGGCGGAATATCCGTCTTCTTAATGTTATTTCTCCGCTCAACCTCCACTTCCACTGGCAGACCATGACAATCCCAACCCTGCGGAAAAAGCACATTGAAGCCTTTCATTCGTTTATACCGAGCCAGAATGTCAAAGTAAGTCCAGTTCAAAGTTAAACCAGTATGAAACTCACCAGAAGCATAGGGCGGCGGAGTATCAATGCTAAAAATTGGGCGTGTATCATCCTTCCAGTCGAAGCGGTGAACGCCCATCTCTTCCCATTTTTTCTGCCACTTCCGCTCAATTTTGACAATGTCAAATTCCTTAGGCAACAGCTTCATGCATCAACATCCTAATTTTACTTTAACTTTAGGAAAGATAAATATACAGCTAAATAACATTATCCCCAGCAAGGTTTAGGGGAGCTGGGAACTATGACCCGGCTGAGAGGACGACTGAATCGTCGTCGACCCATAGAACCTGATCCAGACAATACTGGCGGAGGGAGAAACCATGGAAAATATAAAAACTATTTCGAAAGCAGCAGAAACAAAGATATTCGCTGAAATGATAGTTTTCATTGCTCTCGCAGAGGCGCTGTACATTGTTAGCAAACTTTACTTGCCTTTCTTGCATCTGCCACAAGGAGGCAGCATAACCATAGGCAGCATGGTTCCACTAATATGGTTCGCCTTGAGAAGAGGACTTAGGTGGGGATTAGAAGCTGGAATAGTCTATGGATTGGTTCACATAGCCATTTTTGGCGAAATATATTATCCCCCACAGATATTGCTTGACTATCCATTGGCTTTTGGAGCATTAGGACTTGCAGGCGCTTCCCAAAAACACCCCATGACCGGAGTTGGAGTGGCAATCTTCGGAAGATTTGTCTGCCACTTCATTTCTGGTGTCGTATATTTCGGTCAATACGCTTGGGCAGGATGGAACGTCTATGCATACTCAGC
>Ga0315268_10005667_pt1 | contig 13375 bp, 13 predicted proteins | sample C1_top_MG_FD_204535 | JGI IMG/M metagenome (GOLD analysis project Ga0315268, IMG submission 204535) | Sediment microbial communities from Yellowstone Lake, YNP, Wyoming, USA - C1_top | ecosystem: Environmental > Aquatic > Freshwater > Lake > Sediment | place: USA: Wyoming | collected 2017-08-01 | reverse complement strand
GGCGAGCAGGTTATGATCGATAAGTTCGCACGTGGTGTGGGACAAGTAGCCGAAGCATTTTTCCCCCGACCAGTAGTTTATAGATTTCTTGATTTTAAGCCCGATGAATTTCTTGAGCTGCCAGGTGGTGAAAAGTATGAGAGGGAACATGTGGGCCCTAACCCGATGATTGGTTATCGGGGAGAGTACAGATACACGAAGGAAGATGACATCTTCAGGCTTGAGCTGAAAGCGATCAGGCAGGCAAGGGAGAAAATGGGACTCACCAATATATGGGTTATGGTTCCCTTTGTCAGAACCCTCGAGGTTTTTCAAAAGACAATCCAGATTATGCGTGAAGAGGGATTAGACCATCGGACTGACCGAAGTTTTCAACTCTGGATCATGGTGGAAGTTCCCAGCGCTGTTTTTATGATAGAGGAATTCTGTAGGGAAGGAATAGACGGTGTGAGTTTTGGTACCAATGATTTGACCATGCTTGTACTTGGCGTAGACCGAAATGACACATCTGTACAAGAAATTTATGATGAGAGGAATCTGGGTGTCCTCAGGGCTATTGCGTACACTATGGCTGTATGTAAGAAATACGGTGTAACCACATCTATCTGCGGACAGGCCCCCAGTGAGTATCCAGACTATCTTGAATTCATGATCCGTTGCGGATGCACCTCGATCTCGTTGAATCCTGACACAGTGGTCTCAGCACGAAGGGGTGTGGCCATGATAGAGCAAAAGATTCAAATGGAAAAGGCTCTGGGGATGGTATGCAAACCCAAGATAGCCAAAATCCCCATGGAAGAATTCTTTTTTTGGAGACATGTAGAAGATTGAAGTATATAAACTCTCTTTTCCGAAAGAGAAAATATCCCCCTTTGGTAAAGGGGGATAAAGGGAGATTTTAAGAACAAATGCTACCATTCATGATTCATAAAATAAAAAAGCTATGAATGTGAATCAACCAAGACTGAGCAGTTCTCATCGTTATAAAGGTCTAGTAGACTATATCGTATCCAGATATAGCCATGCAGTAGAGATAGGCGTAGGTCATTTTCCTGATATAGCCTTTGCATTGCTTCAGAAAGGTATGCGGGTTCTTGCGACTGATATTCGACCTTTCGAGTACAGTAGGCTTAAGGTCATCATGGACAATATCATAGAGCCGGATTTTTCATTATATATTGATGCAGATCTTATATATTCCCTGAGGCCTCCTCCAGAACTTATTCCTTACATGATAAGGCTGGCAAAGATAATTTCAGCCGACTTGATTGTAAAGCCCCTATCCTCTGAACACATAGGAGAACAATTAATCCGCCATGAAAACACTACATTTTTCTTATGGAATTACGTGTAAAACATGCATACCAAAAAAACAGAACAACGGAAAATGAAAATTAGTAATCCCCCTTAATCCCCCTTTAGAAAAGGGGGAATTGAAATAAGTGAAAACCTTAAAAAAGAAAGACTTGTTGAATTCCCCCCTTTTTTAAAGGGTGGTAAGGTGATTACTTAAAATAATCAGATCAATGAGCTATAGGAATTTTCAAGTGAAAAGAATTAATCCGAAGAAACGCCTCCTCAAGAAAAAATTCATTTACCTTGTTGGCGAAGGTACAGGGGAAACGATCAGCAGGATTGCAAGGGCATCTCTTGTGCAGTTCAACCGCGAAAGTGTTGAGGTTAAGACATTTTTTATGGTTACAGATAAAAAATATATCTCACGTATTGCTAAACAAGCAGCAGATGATGGAGCTTTATTAGCATTCAGTATAATTGAGCCAACTTTAAGGGATTTTTTAATCCAGGAAACTGAGCGCCGTGGGATAAAGGCCATTGACGTCATTGGTGACTTCATCGTCCAGCTCTCCATCTTTTTGGGTGAGAAACCAATGGCAATTCCGGGAAGACAGTATATCCTGGATGAAGAATATTTCCGCAGGATCGAAGCGATTAACTTCTCAGTTAAACATGACGATGGAAAGTTTCCCCATAGTTTGAAACTTGCTGACATGATACTTGTCGGTCTTTCACGAACAGGCAAAACTCCTCTCTCTACATATCTTGCCAACCAAGGATGGAAGGTTGCTAATATGCCTATCCATCCAGATATGCTTCCACCAGAAGAACTACTGCAGGTAGACCCACGCAAGGTTTTTGGCCTGATAATTAGTGTCGAAGGTCTCGTGAAGCTCAGGGAGGCGAGACTTGAGCAATTGGGTCTTGAGCCCTATGCCAAATATGCAGATCCTGTAAGAGTAGCTGATGAGATCGAGTGGAGCAAGGAATTTTTCAAAAAACATCCCCGCTGGCGGGTTCTGGATATATCTAACAGGGCTATTGAAGAAGCAGCCGCAAGCATCGTGAATGCATACCGGACAGGCAAAAAACCTACTTAACGTAGGAAAGTGAAAGGTATTTAAGGCCTGTAATATTTCTTTTTCTTAAGCAGGTAATCTTGCTCTACATACCCGCTATAATTATGAGGATATTTATAACCTTTTCCATGCCCTAATTTTTTAGCACCCGGATAATGGCTGTCTTTTAAATGGTCAGGAACTTCCATAGTTTGTTCTTTTTCAATATCTTCAATCGCTGCCTCTATGGCTTTATAGCTGGCGTTACTCTTTGGAGCCTTTGCAACATAGATGGTTGCCTGTGCGAGGGGAATTCTTGCCTCCGGCATACCTATGAACTCTACAGCCCTTAGAGCAGAAGTGGCAATTACAAGTGCCATCGGGTCGGCATTTCCTATATCCTCTGAGGCGCAGATAACTATTCGCCTTGCAATGAAGCGAGGGTCTTCGCCTGCATAGATCATCTTTGCAAGGTAATAAACTGCTGCATCGGGATCTGAACCCCGCATGCTCTTTATAAAGGCAGAGATTGTGTCATAGTGTTGGTCACCCTTTTTGTCATACACTATATGCTTTTTCTGAATCGACTCCTCTGCTATCTCAAGGCTTATCCTTATCTGACCATTGTCATTTGGTGGTGTCGTCAGGACTGCTATCTCTAATGCTGACAAGGCTTTTCTTGCATCTCCATCAGACATTTCTGCCACATGATTTAGGGCATCCTTATCGGTTACTATGCTGAGATTTCCGAATCCACGCTCTTTATCTTCAATAGCTCTCCTCATTATTTCCAAGAGTTCTACTTTTGTGAGTGGCTTGAGTTGGAAGACCTGGCTCCTCGAGAGTAAAGTCGAGTTTACATAGAAAAAAGGGTTTTCCACTGTTGCTGCTATGAGCGTTATATTCCCTTCTTCAACGTCAGGCAAGAGAGCGTCTTGCTGTAGCTTATTAAACCTGTGAATCTCATCGAGAAAGACAATACTGCGAAACCCCTCGGCCTTTCTCCTTCGGGCATTTTGTATAACTTTTCTCAATTCATCAAGCCCTATAGTAGCTGCATTGAGCCATTCAAAGTCAGCCTTTGTCTTTTTGGCAATTATTTTCGCAAGGGCTGTTTTTCCTGTGCCAGGCGGCCCATATAAGATTACCGATGTAATCCTGTCTGCCTCGATAGCCCTTCGCAAAAGTTTTCCTTGACCGAGGATATGTCTCTGCCCTACATATTCATCAAGAGTTCTTGGACACATGCGGTATGCAAGGGGAGCGGTAAGATTTTTTTCTTCAAATAGTTCCATGTTTTATGTTTGCTGATATTGTCAGAATTTTTCAACCTCCCCTTTATTCCCCTCCTTGGTAAGGAGGGGCTTAGGGGAGGTTTCAAAAGATTTGCTGCTTTCAAATATGTTAAAGGGTTTATGGAAATGATATACTATTTCAATTTTTAGAAGTAGGAGTGCAAAAACCCCAAGTTTATTAGGAGGATAGAAGATGTTCCATACAGCAGATTCTAAAGAAATTATTGAAGGTAAGATCACCGATGTATATTTTGAAAGGGCATTAAGAATTCTTAAAGCTAAAGGGATAAATCCGACTGTAAGGGCAGAATTTATTGCTAAAAGTCTTCCTGAAAATTGGTCCTGGGCATTATTTGCAGGACTTGAAGAAGCAATGTATTTAATGAAGCACTTACCCATTAAAGTCAGGGCCATGAAAGAGGGATCAGTATTTTATCCCTACGAGCCTATAATGGAAATAGAGGGGAGATACCAGGACTTTTGTATCTATGAGACAGCAATCCTCGGTTTAATATGCCAAGCATCAGGAGTTGCAACAAAGGCCGCGAGGTTTAAAAAACTTGCTGGCGAAAAACTTATTGTCAGCTTCGGTGCTCGCAGAATGCATCCAGTTCTTGCCCCAATGATTGAAAGGAATGCATATATAGGAGGATGTGATGGTGTTGCAGTCATCAAGTCAGGTGAATTGATAGGCGAAGATCCTATGGGTACTATGCCACATGCCTTGATTATATGTTTTGGCTCTACTGTAAATGCTCTGAAGGCCTATGATGAGGTTTTAGAGCCAAAACTAAAAAGGGTTGCCCTCATTGATACATTCCTTGATGAAAAATTTGAGTGCCTTAATGTAGCCTCAGCCCTCGGCAAAAAATTATTCGCAGTCAGGTTCGATACTCCTTCATCAAGAAGGGGCAACTTCTATAGGATTCTCGAAGAATGTAGATGGGAGTTGGATACAAGAGGATATACGCATATAAAGTTCTATGTAAGCGGTGGCATAAAAGAAACAGATATATCTGTTTTGAATCCTGTTGTTGATGGATATGGTATTGGCACATCTATAAGTAATGCGCCTGTTGTTGACTATGCTATGGACATCATGGAAGTTCAAGGAAAGCCTTTAGCCAAAAAGGGAAAGTGGTCCGGCAGTAAAAGGATTCTCGCCTGCCGCAGGTGTGGAGAAAGAAAAATTGTACCTAATGATAAAAAACAACACATCAGCTCTTGTGGTCAAAAATTCGAGGATATCCTTATACCCGTTCTTGACAGAGGAAAATATCTTATAAAGCCTGATCCTCCTTCAAAAATCAGAAATAGGGTTCTGGATACTGTCAAATCTCTTCCCCTTGAATAATGTTTTTGTCTTATTTTAATGGCAGAATAAAAGGGGGATATAGTATTTGAGAGAAAATGAATTTTCAAATCCCCCCTCACCCCCCCTTTTCTAAAGGGGGGACGGGAAGATTACTCATTTAAACATGGGTTCTATTTATATACTCATCGCTATTTTTTTATGGAGTTCTCTCGGGGTAGTCGTAAGGCTGTCAGGAGTTGCAATTCACATTCTTATCTTTTATTCACTTGTAATCTCTCTAATTGTTCAGGGAATAATTTTATCCTGTAAGGATCATAGAAAAGAGATTCCTGACATCAAGAAGCTTAAGTATCCTATGATACTTGGCTTTTTTTCACTTTTAAATACCTTTACTTATTTTTATGCGTTCAAAAATACCACAATAACAAATGCAGTACTTACACATTATACAGCACCAATAATTGTTGCTTTTCTTGCACCACTATTTCTCAAAGAGATAATTACAAGAAGGACTATTAGTGCGATAATTTTAGCTTCAATAGGCCTCTGGATTATGCTTGATGGCTTCAGCCTCAAAGAAAGCCAAATGGCAGGTGTCATGGCTGGTCTTGCTTCTGGACTTGCCTACGCAATAATCATTATCTTTTTGAGGATTCAAGCACAAAATTTCAATCCCCTTGTGCTTTCTTTTTTTACAAATCTTTTTATTGCAATCTTGCTGTCACCATTTATAAGAGAGATTCCCTTCCATGCCTTATGGAGCTTTCTGATCATGGGAATAGTTCATTCAACAATTGCACCTATTCTATATTACAAAGGGCTTCAATACGTCACTGCTAACAGGGCTGCTGTTCTTGGTTACTTAGAGCCTGTAAGTGCTATATTCTTTGCAACGATGTTTTTAGGAGAGTATCCAACAGCCGTCTCCTTTATCGGCGGCGCTTTAATTATCTTTTCAGGTTATCTCACCTTGAGAGGCTGAATTCATTCGTCCAGTTTTAAAGTCTTTTACTATTACAAACCTCATAATCTATCCTTAATTTTAAGCAACTTCTTAGGCATCTCCAAGGTATATCACAATTTTAAAAATCAACATCTCGTCTTATTTCTGAAAAAGTGAGATATAATAAATATGAATTGAGGAAGGGCATTCTCAAGTGAAGGTCTGCGAGATATTTACAAGTATACAGGGAGAGTCAAGTTACGCAGGTCTGCCATGCACATTTATTAGACTGACAGGCTGTAATCTCAGGTGTTCCTATTGTGATACAAAATATGCTTATTACAATGGTAGAAATCTTTCAGAAAATGAGATTATAAGCAAAATCAGGAAGGCTGGGCTAAACCTTATTGAGATAACCGGCGGTGAACCTCTTCTCCAGAAAGAGGTACATCATCTCATCAAGAGGCTCCTTGATGAGAACTATATAGTATTAATAGAGACGAATGGGTCACAGAGTATACAAGACATTGACAAGAGGACAATCATAATACTGGACATAAAGACACCTGGTAGCGGGATGAGTGGAGAGATGGATTTTTCTAATCTGGATATCCTTAAAAAAACTGATGAGGTAAAGTTCGTAATCACAAACAGGATAGATTATGCATGGTCAAAAGATATAATTGAAAGATACGGATTAATGGATAAGTGCAATCTTCTCCTTTCTCCTGCATTTGGTATTATTCCCCCTGAAGAACTTGCAAAATGGGTGCTTGAGGATAGATTAGGGGCTAGATTGAACCTTCAACTTCACAAGTATATTTTCACTCCTGAACAGAAAGGCGTATAACAGAAAGGCGTATAATTTAAAAGGGCTAATTGTAAATATTTTTCTCTGATTGCTCCGCAACTCTTTCCCTGTGATAAAAATCACAGAATTAGGTATGCTTTTTCCCCCAATCTTAAATTGAAAATATTGACAGGTAAGGTTTTTAATGGTATGATTACTTTAATGAAAAAAATCCTGATAGTATGCGGGCTTATGTTGGTTTTCTTCTCAATTTCTTATTCTCATGCTAATGTTTATCAATACATATCTGAAGATGGTACGGTATGTTATACGGACTTACCTTTTGGCAAAAAAGCAAACATAGTTATTAGAGAAAAGGTAGATGCAAACCCTTTTCAACAACAAACCGGCAGAACAAATTTTAAAGATACAACAAGTTACCATAGTATTGTACATGAAAAGGCAACAAAATATAAGATAGACCCTTCACTTGTCAAGGCTGTCATAATGACAGAATCTAATTGGAACGAGAGGGCCGTCTCGAGAAAAGGTGCTATGGGTCTTATGCAGCTTATGCCTTCTACAGCAAGCGACATGAACGTTCGCAATCCTTTTAATCCTGAAGAAAATATAGAAGGTGGGGTAAAATACTTGAGACATCTCCTTGAAAGATTTAACGGGGATTTGACCCTTGCACTTGCTGCGTATAATGCAGGCCCGAAATGGGTTGAGAAGTTTGGGGTAATCCCTCCAATTACCGAGACGAGGCGATATGTTAATAAAGTTCTTTCCCTCTATAATGGCAAAACTACTCACCCGTTAACAGCAATTGATACAGAAAAAGAGAAAAGTTCTGAACCAATTTATAAAGTCGTATTGAAAGACGGCACCATGCTTTTTACAAATTCTTCTTACCTCCTTAAAGATGCCGTCAGGTTCTAAATGCCTTTTGACGATGGCCCTTTTCTGCGGGAAGAGATTCTAAAACTAAAGACGCAGAAGCAAGCAATTATACTTTCCCATAACTATCAAAGAGACGAGGTTCAGGAAATTGCTGACTTTGTAGGCGACTCTCTTGAGCTCTCGAGAACAGCAGCCACTATAGATTGTAGCGTCATTGTGTTTGCAGGCGTTACCTTTATGGCAGAAAGCGCATCAATCCTCTCTCCTGATAAAATAGTTCTAACAACAGAAATTGATGCAATCTGCCCTATGGCAGATATGATAAAGTTAGATTCACCCAGGTCTCTGAGAAAAAGCTTTCCTAGTTTTAGCAATCCACCTTCTTTTGTCTTCCCAACGGATTTTACTCTGCAGGATATTAAGAACAAGTATAAAGGGGTACCTGTTGTTGCCTATGTAAATACAACTGCTGATGTGAAGGCAGAAAGCGACATCTGCTGTACATCAGCTAATGTCGTTAGGGTTATAGAGTCCCTTGCAGATGAAAAGGTTATTTGCATTCCAGATAAGAACCTCGCTCTCTGGGCAGCAAAAAATACAAAAAAGAGGGTTATCGCATGGGATGGCTTCTGCCATGTTCATGAAAGGGTAAAGCCACAAGATGTAAGAAAAGCAAGGTCAGAACATCCAAAGGCCCTTTTTATGGCTCATCCAGAATGCAGGCTTGAGGTACTCGAAATGGCTGATCACGTAACAAGCACATCTGGAATGTTAAGGTTTGCTAAGGCCTCCTCTGAGAAAGAGTTTATTGTAGGCACTGAAATAGGACTGCTGTATCGACTTAGAAAAGAAAACCCTGATAAGCTCTTCTATCCCCTTAGGGAAGATATGGTATGCCCGGAGATGAAAAAAACTACGCTGAAAAGTCTGCTCAGAGCATTGCAAGAGAACACTTATCTAATAAAATTGCCTGAAGAGATAAGAATTCCTGCGAAAAGAGCACTTGACAGGATGCTCGAGATAAGATAAAGATATCATCATGGATATCTTTGCGAGAATTGCTGAAAGACGTATCACAGAAGCAATAGAAAACGGTGAGTTTGATAACCTCGAAGGAATGGGTAAGCCCCTCACTTTTGAGGATGAAACTTGGATTCCTGAAGATTTACGAACTGCTTATAGGATCCTGAAAAATGCTGGCTGCATTCCGCCTGAGCTTGAGCTTAGAAATGAAATAATCAACCTCTCGTCGTTACTGAATACAATTGATGATGACAAAGAAAGGTTGAAGAAAATCAGAGAACTCAACTTTAAAATCTTAAAATTAAATATCATAAGAAAAAAACCCTTTAACCTTGAAGACCTTCCAGAATATGAATTAAGACTGATAGACAAATTTATGGAAAATTGTAAATGAATTAGAACAACCAGAACTGTTTCTTCAATAATTCCTCACATTTTTAGTATTTCATAAAACTAACTATAAATAATTTTTTTAGAGCTCTTTTAAAATCTATATCCTATAGAGATTATTGCTCCCTCCCTGCGTTTTTCAATGCCAACTTGAATTCTGTTATTTACATAATTAGCAACAACTGAACCAATAAATGCAGCAAGAGCATCGTAAGCCACCGAGCTTGCATCAAAATAATTATCATGGTGAGTACTGTCAATTACTTCCTTTGCAAAACCAGGTACAGTTCCAATAATAGTCCCATATACAATCCTTCCAGTAGTTCCTAAATTAGTATTATGATGCAAAACAGTCTCACCCAATGCCCCAAAAACTGTCGACAATCCCATGTGTAAAGGAATATTATCATCATTATCAGCAAAAGAAGATACAGGACCTAACAGAAGGATACCAACGATAACCATTACTATTTTTAACTTATTCTTAAATACCATTCAAATTACCTCCTTGCTTAAAATTTTATACTGATCAAATGTGAACAAAATCTATACCAGTAAATTTATTCATAACATTTTGATCCTAAAGAAAAATTAAATCTTAGATTAACTATATTGAAGGGATATCGACAAATTTTGTCAACTGAGACTACAAAGAAGAGTTTTTTGAATAAGTTACGCCATCATCTTTATTTTCCACTTATTTGCTCCAGTGCTTTTGCTGCAACATCTCTAATGTAAGAATCTTTATCATTCAATGCATCACGCAATGGTTCTACTGCACGGGTATCTTTTATCTTTCCAAGTGCCCTTGCTGCCTCAAAACGCAACACCCACGAATCATCTTTAAGGGCATCGATTAGTGGGACCACTGCTCTATTATCCTTTATATCTCCGAGTATTGATGCCGCTGTTGTTCGAACACCTATATCTTCATCCTTAAGAGCTAAAATCAACGGCTCTACAGCAGGGCTTCCGATCTTCTTCAACGCTTCTGCCGTACTATCTCGGACATGAATATCTTTATCTTTAAGAATAGCAACAAGGGGTTTTACTGCTTGGGCATCTTTTAATTCCCCAAGGGATTCTGCTGAATTTCTTCGTACATTAGACTCTACATCTTTAAGGGCATCGATTAGTGGGACCACTGCTCTATTATCCTTTATATCTCCGAGTATTGATGCCGCTGTTGTTCGAACACCTATATCTTCATCCTTAAGAGCTAAAATCAACGGCTCTGCAGCAGGGCTTCCGATCTTCTTCAACGCTTCTGCCGCATTTTTTCTGACACCCGAATCTCTATCCTTAAGAGTTACAATAAGAGGCTCTACCGCCGTACTTTCTTTTATATCGCCGAGGGCTTCTGCTGCATTTTTACGGACATCCGAATCTTCATCCTTAAGAGCTATCATCAAGGACTTCACTACCCGGACATCTTTTATCTCTCGCATTGTTTTAACAGCCACTTGCCGCACAATGCGCTCATTACTCTTGAGGGCAACAGTCAGAAGTTCAATTTCATTACTGTCTTTTAGCCCTCCCATTACTTTACTTAGTGCTTCAAATGCTGCATCTTGGACATTAGATTTTTTATCTTTAAGAACAATACTTAATGGCCCTATTGATCGTGCATCTTTTATGTTACCAAGAGCCTTTGCTACATTTTCTCTGACATGCGGATCCTCATCTTTAAGGGCATCGATTAGTGGGACCACTGCTCTATTATCCTTTATATCTCCGAGTATTGATGCCGCTGTTGTTCGAACATCACTATCTTTATCTTTAAGGGAAGCACTAAGTGCTTCTACAGCAGGCTTGCCTATCTTTCCAAGTGCTATTGCAGCTTCTTTGGAAGGTGAAGTAGTTCCTGAAATTTTGTTTTCAGTATGCAATACAATTGGATATCCATCATCTAAAATGCCAATCAGGAAAGGTACTGCAGAAGCAGCTTGTGTGCCTATTTCCCCTAATTTTGTAGCAGCCATTGCGCGCTCTGCTGGATCTTGGGAATACAATCTCTTAATCTGTTCTTTTACTTCAAGAGGTATGTTTGCAGGGATACTTTCCTCTGGAATATTTGGTTGCGCATAACTTGACTTTAAAAAGTACATTATAAATAACATCGTTAGAAACAGCTTTAAAATTTTCTTTGTGTTTTTCATATCTCTACCTTCCCTCTATATACTGATATTCTATTCCTATCTAATTAGGTCTAATTAGATTAACCTAACTTATATTGAAATATACATAATTTTATAGAATCTGTAAACTATTTGCATATTGTTTAATCTCCATATTATTCTGCCGATGAGCAAAGTGGAAAGCTATTATTTACTATATTTGAAGCAATATAATTCATAAAATAAATTATTGGATAAAATAGGACTTTGCACTAAAATACAGGGGCTGGTTTAAAATGGTTAAAAGATCTGCATTAATTATGATTATAGGGTTGGCTCTGGTATCTTGTATTCCCTCCGAATATGAAATACAAACTCATCAAATCACATCGATTCATCGGTATGAATTACTCGTCAAAGATATTAATGGTGAACCAATGGAAGGAGCTGAAGTTGAATACATTATTAAGAAAGAAGGTAAAGTTTATAATCAGGGCAAATTTATCACAAAATCCGATGGTAAATTAGAGGTTGAGGTTTCTCATACAATTACTTATACAAATGAGAATTATTTCTCAAAAACTCATAAATTCTCTTCAGATCTTGAATATAAAGTTTCAAAAGATGGAATCAGTACAATCAGCTGGGCTGAACATATAAGCAACGAAGCGCATAGCCGAATGAGGGTGTCGGTGGTTTTAGTTAGACCAATCGATTATATAAATCCAAGTTTTATAGCTTCATTTACAGGCAATTTATTGAAATATCCGATACTTAATTTTATAGATAAAGTTATTTCAGAAAATTTATTGACGGATACAAAAGTCAAGCTTCATTCAATTGATTTAATCAAATTCAAAGAGAAAAATTACCTCCAATTCGAATTTACATCCAACACAATTTACAATTCTACCGAAATGAACAAATACGATATCGGAGTGAGACTTTATAATGACATTGTAAAAAAAGTTTTAAGTCATCTCGATAAATATGTCAGCGATCCAAAACTATTTGATGGCTATGATTTAATAATCACAGGATCTATTAGTGATGCTACCGACAAAAATACTTTAAATCACCCGATACGATATAGATTTATTATTCCACAAGAAAAAGTAAAACAATATGCAAATAAAGATATATCAGAGCAACAGGTTCTTGATTCTTCAGTTATCCTTATGGGCGATGAAAAAATAGAGTTAAAACTGAGGTAATAAACAACTGTCCTTAAGGACAGTTAATATTATTCGAAACCACGTAAAAGTAGACTAATGCCTAAATTCGGGATCCCTTTCAAAATATGGCAATTGCCAAGTTTTGCTATAATAGAAAAATAGGATTATGAAAAAATTTGTTATTATTTTGATAATTTCTTCTTTTTTGGGTTCTCAGATAACTGGTTGTGCATTTTTGTCTGAGACAGAAAACAGACAAGCAATAGGAGCTGTTTCAGGAGGTGTCTTAGGGTTAGCTATTGGAGGAAATGCGTTAGGAGCCATAATAGGCGCCCTTTCTGGAACATTAGTTGTGCCAGCTATTGGTTATTTTTATGATAAAAAGATAGCGCCAAGAAAAAAGGCTGCCGAGAAATACAAATTACGAGAAAGAGAAGAGAAGCTTGTTATAGAAGAATCATCAATAGTGCCTCAAAATGTGGCAAGTGGTTCAGCAGTAGAGACCAGTGTTCAATATACAGTTCTTGCACCTATTGATACGCAACAGATAAAGATTACTGAAACAAAAATGCTTACCAATCATAATGAAGGAGTAATTCAGATAGCTAAAAGAGAGGTTCTCAAAACGCAGGGGACACATATCTCTAAATTTAAGTTCACTGTACCCAAAAAAATATCTAAAGGCGATTATACCTTCATTACCATAATCTCCAATGGGAAACAAACAAAGTCAGTAATGTCCCCCATAAGAATTTCTGGTAGGGTGGACGGGACTTGAACCTTTCAACTATCGAGAGTAATATTCTTTAAAGTCAATAAGTTAGCTCTCATAACTTTACATAATATCTGCACCAGACCGTCACCAAAGATACCAAAAATAGATAACTCAATGCCCTCTCTTTCTTCCTCTTCTAAGGAAAATGTCAAGATATTTTTTAAAAGCTGTCATTTACGAATTAAAAGTGAACCGTTTTTATTGAATTTACGAATTAAAAGTGAACACCTAAGAAAGTGTAATATGAGCCTCAAAAAAGGAGGCTCACATTTTGACACAGCTACACAGGAAGTTT
>Ga0315268_10005666_pt1 | contig 13379 bp, 25 predicted proteins | sample C1_top_MG_FD_204535 | JGI IMG/M metagenome (GOLD analysis project Ga0315268, IMG submission 204535) | Sediment microbial communities from Yellowstone Lake, YNP, Wyoming, USA - C1_top | ecosystem: Environmental > Aquatic > Freshwater > Lake > Sediment | place: USA: Wyoming | collected 2017-08-01 | reverse complement strand
CTTGATCTTCTTGAGGTTGAGAACGATCTCGGTGACGTCCTCGACGACGCCCTCGATGGTGGTAAACTCGTGCATCGCGCCGTCAATTTTGACCGAGGCGATGGCGGCGCCCTCCAGGGAGGAGAGAAGCACGCGGCGCAAAGCATTGCCGATGGTGTAACCGTAGCCGGTTTCAAACGGCTCGGCGGTGAACTTGGCGTAAGTGGCCGAGGCGGTTGACTCTTCTTTGACCAACCGTTTCGGCATTTCGAAACGACCTAATCGAACTGGCATGTGACTTAGAGCAGCAATTTTAACCTGACCCGCGCTTTCCATTCCCGCCGCGCGGCGGGTCCATATAATTGCGCCGGCTCCCACCCGGGAGCCGATTGGCTAGCGGGAATAAAACTCGACGACGGCCTGCTCATTGGCAATAGGCTGGATGTCCTCGCGCGTGGGCATCCGCAGCAGGATGCCCTTGAAGGCTTCCTTGGTGAAGCTCAGCCACGCCGGCACGGCGCGGCTGGTGGCCAACTCCAGGTTCCTGGCCGCCATTTGCCGGGACTCTTTGCAGTTCTTGACTTCGACAGCGTCGTTGACCTTGAGCTCGCAAGAAGGGACGTTGACCTTGCGGCCGTTCACCTTGATGTGGCCGTGGGTCACCATCTGGCGGGCGGCGGGCCGGCTGTTGGCCAAGCCCAGGTGATAGACGACGCTGTCGAGGCGAGTCTCCAGGAGTTGGAGGAGGGTTTCGCCGGTGACGCCGCGCTTGCGCAAGGCCCGCTCATAGACGCCCCGGAATTGGCGTTCGAGCAGCCCGTAGTAATAGCGCAGCTTCTGCTTCTCCGCCAAGCCCAGCCCGTAGTCGGTGGTCTTGCGCCGGCTCTTGGGGCCATGGACACCCGGCCCATAATTCCTGCGCTCCAGGTACTTGCTGGGCCCAAAGATGGGGAGGCCGAAACGGCGGCTGATGCGAACGCGCGGTCCTGTGTAACGAGCCATGAACCAGTAGCAGGTTGAGAGTCCAGGTTGACTAGCGGCCTTAGACGCGGCGCTTCTTGCGCGGGCGGCACCCGTTGTGGGGCACGGGGGTGACGTCCCGGATGATGCCGATGTCCAGCCCGATGGCCTGGAGGGCGCGAATCGCCGACTCGCGCCCGGAGCCGGGGCCTTTGACTTGGACCTCGACTTCGCGCATGCCGTGGGACATCGCCTGGCGGGCGGCGTCCTGGGCGACCTGCTGGGCAGCAAAGGCGGTGCTCTTGCGCGAGCCTTTGAAGCCCACCCGCCCGGCGGTTGACCACCCGATGAGGTTGCCCTGCATGTCAGTGATGGTGACCTGAGTGTTGTTGAAAGTGGCCAGGATGTGGGCGATGCCGTTGGTGATGTTCTTGGCGCCCTTGGCGCGAATGATCTTCTTGGCGCTCAGGTCATCGGCCGAGAGCAACTCGGCGGCCGTGGGGGCCGTGCCGGCCGCCGGGCCGGCGCCCTCGGCGGGCTTGGCGGCGGCGCCAGGAGCGGCGCCCGGCTCAGCGGCAGGCCGGCGCGGCGGCTTGGCGGCCGCCTTTTCGGGGCCGGCGGGTTCCGCTTTGACTTCCTTGCCGGGCGGCGATTTTGCGAGCTTGGTCTCGTCAGCCATACGTGCGAGCAAAGATTAGTGGATGCCAGCCTTGGCGTGCGGATTGCGGACGACGCCGACGGTCTTGCGCGGGCCCTTGCGGGTGCGGGCGTTGGTTTGGGTGCGCTGGCCGCGCACGGGCAAGCCGCGCAAGTGGCGGATGCCGCGGTAGCATTTGATGGCTTGGAGGCGCTTGAGGTTCAAGCCCAGTTCGCGGCGCAGGTCGCCCTCGATGACGTACTTGCCTTCCTGGATGGCGTGGGCGATCTGGGACAGTTGCTGCTCGCTCAGGTTCTTGGCCCGGAGGCTGGGGTCAATCTGGGCATGGTCCAGAATGACGCGCGAGTTGGCGGGGCCAAGGCCATAGACGTAGCGGAGGGCGACGTCAATGCGTTTTTCGCCGGGAATGTCCACACCGAGAATTCGTGCCATAACTTTGCTTTGGTTCAGCCCTGGCGCTGCTTGTGCCGGGGATTGGTGCAGATGACGTGGATGACGCCTTTGCGGCGCACCACTTTGCAGTGCTCGCACAGCCGCTTGACGGAAGCGCGTACTTTCATGTTGTCTCTAACTGCTCTTCAAAACGATGCTGCCCTTCGACAGGTCGTAGGGCGACAATTCGACGGTCACCCGGTCGCCCGGCGCCAACCGGACGAACATCAGCCGCAAGCGGCTGCACGGGCGGGCCACAAAACGGTGCCCGTTGGCCAACTCCACGCGGAAGGCCCGCTCACCGAGCGTTTCCACAATCAGGCCCTCGGCCCTGATGGCATCCGGTCGCGACACGTCAGTATCTCCGGTTCCGCCTCGGTAATCAAGACCGTGTGCTCGAAGTGGGCTGACGGCAGCCCATCCTCGCTCACCACCGTCCAACCGTCGCCCAACAAGCGGACGGCCGGCCCGCCGGCGTTGACCATCGGTTCGATGGCCAGGGTCATGCCCGGCCGGAGCCGGGGCGAGGCCTTGCCATCCACGTAGTTGGGCACCTGCGGGTCCTCGTGCATCGAGCGGCCCACGCCGTGGCCGACAAACTCCCGCACGACGCTGAACCCGTGGGCCTCGACCCACGACTGGATGGCCCGCGAGACGTCCACGACCCGCTGGCCGGCGCGCGCCTGCGCGATGCCCATATACAACGCCCGCTCGGCAACCGCAAGCAGTTTTTGCGCCTCGGGACTGCACCCGCCCGCCGGCACCGTCCGCGCGGTGTCCCCCACAAAGCCGCGGTAGAACACGCCCACGTCCAGGCTCACCAGGTCGCCAAAGCGCAGGCACCGGTTGCTGGCCAGGCCGTGGATGACCTCTTCGTTGACCGAGATGCACAAATGGCACGGATACTTGCGGTAGCCCAGGAACGCGCTGCGCGCCCCGTGCTCCTTGATCCGCGCGGCGGCGAACATCTCGATGGCCTTGGTGGTGACCCCCGGCGTGACGAAGGCCGAGACCTCGTCCAGCACGGCGGCCGCCACCGCGCCCGCCGCCCGCATGGCCTGCTGGTCACGCTCGTTCTTCAAAATGATCATGCCCGGCTCACCACCTCCGCCGCGGCCTCGACCCCGCGGGCCGCTTCGCTTCGACTGTAAAAGACCAAACTCAACTGTGACGCCAACACTCAGGCCGCCCCGCGGTCAGAATCGCCCGCGGATACGCCCTTTCTTCAAGAACCCGTCGTAGTGCCGCATCAGCAGGTGCGACTCCATCTGGCGCATCGTGTCCAGCAGCACCCCCACGGTGATGAGGATGCTGGTGCCGCCGAAGAACTGGCCGACGGCGAAAGGCACGTTGGCCCAATTGTACATCATGGTTGGGATGACCGCAATCACGGCCAGGAAAATGCCCCCGGCCAGCGTGATCCGGCTCATGGCCCGGTGAAGGAAATCGCTCGTGGCCTGCCCCGGGCGGACCCCTGGGATGTAGCCGCCATACTTTTTGAGATCATCCGCGATCTGGATTTCATTGAACTGCGTGGCGACCCAGAAATAGGAGAAGAACAGGATCATCAGTCCTTCCAGCGTCATGTAGGGGATGGAACCGTACTGGAGCGCCGCGTAAAGGGCCTTGCAGAGTTTGAAAACGCCCGGCGCGCCGCGTTCGGTCAGCCCCATCAAGGTTTGGAAGAACTTCTCCGGGAACATCAGGATCGCCTGGGCAAAAATGATGGGCATGACCCCCGCGTAGTTGACGCGCAAGGGCATGAACGAGGTGCCGCCGGCAAACACCTTCCGCCCCACCGCCCGCTGGGCATACTGCACGGGGACTTTGCGCTGGGCCTGGGTGACGGCAATGACGCCCGCCACCACCGCCAGCATCAGCAGCACCAGCACAACGCCGTGGAAGGCGTTGTATGTGGTTTCAACCCTCTTGCCGGGGAAGAACATCGCCCACAAGCTCACGAACGCCATCGGCAGCCGGGAGAGAATGCCGATGGTAATGACCAGCGACACCCCGTTGCCAATGCCGCGCTCGCTGATCTGCTCGCCCAACCACATCAGCAGGAGCGTTCCGGTGGTGAGCAAAAAAGTGGTCTGGATGCGGTACCACCAGAGGTTCTCCGTGAGCACGAGCCGGCCCGGGAAGTTGGCGCCAAAGACCTTCTCCGGAAACTCCCAGCCCAGGGCCATCACAAAGCCCTGCCCCAGGCACAGCAACACCGTCAAGTAACGTCCATACTGAATAATCTTGACCCGGCCGCCTTCCTCGCGCATGAGCTTGCTCAGTTGGGGAATCACGGCGCCGAGCAACTGGAGGATGATGGTGGCGCTGATGTAAGGCATGATGCCCAGCGAGCCGACGCCGCATTTCTCCATGGCGCCGCCGGTGAACAGGCTGTACATGCCCAGCAACCCCTGGCCCTGGCGGCCTTTCTCGGCGAACCACTGGGCCAACGTGGCGCCGTCCAAGCCCGGCAGCGGGATCAAGGCAACCAACCGGCAGACCCCCAGCAGCAAGAAGGTGAAGATGATCCGCGATTTGAGTTCAGGGATCCGGAAGCAGTTGGCGAAGGTGTCGAGAATTGCCTTGAACATACTCTCCCCTTGGCGCTCAAGCGGTCTTGGCGGCGCCGGCTAACTCGCACGTGCCGCCGAGGGCCTCGATCCTGGCCCGCGCCGCGGCGCTGAAGGCATGGGCGCAGACGATGAGCTTGCGCTCCAGGCTGCCCCCGCCAAGGATTTTGACGCCCTCGGCCCGGCCGCCGGCCAGACCGGCCTGGCGCAACTGCTCCTCCTCCACGCGCGTGCCCTCCGCGAAGCGATTCAGCGCCCCCAGGTTCACCGGGATATAGCGCGTGGCATGGCGGGCGTTGTTGAAACCTCGTTTGGGAATCCGCCGGATCAGTGGCATTTGGCCGCCCTCAAAGCCGATGCGGATGGAACTGCCCGAGCGGGCGGTCTGGCCTTTGCCCCCGCGACCGCTGGTTTTGCCGTGGCCAGTGGCCCGGCCCTGGCCCAGACGCTTGCGCGGGTGCCGAGCCCCCGGACGAGGTTTGAGATCGTGCAGACGCATAAGTTCAGGGAGCCGCCGGAGCGGCCGGTTCGGCGGGCAGGGCGGCCGGTTCGGCGGGCAGGGCGGCCGGTTCGATGGGCAGGGGGGCAGGCTTGGCGGGCAGGCGTGCAGGCTTGGCGGGCAGCGGCAATCCCCGCTGCCGGTAGATGTCTTCCCGCAAGCGCAGTTGCCGCAAAGCAGCCATGGTCGCCTTGGCCACGTTGGCGGCGTTCTTGGAACCCAATGACTTGGTGAGCACGTCTCGGACGCCGGCAGACTCGACGACGGCGCGGACGGTCTTGCCGGCGATGATGCCCGTGCCTGGGGAGGCGGGCCGGAGCAGGACCCGGGCGCCGCTGTAAGTGGCCAGGACCTCGTGCGGAATGGTGGCGCCGAGCGTGGCGACGTTCACCATGTTGTGCTTGGCGCCCTCGCCCCCTTTGCGAATGGCGTCCGCCACCTCGCCGGCTTTGCCCAGCCCCAGCCCAACCTGTCCTTTCTTGTCCCCAGCCACCACGAGGGCGCTAAAACTGAAGCGCCGCCCGCCTTTGACCACCTTGGCGGAGCGATTGATATAGACGACCTTCTCGCTTAACTCCTCGCCCAGTTTGCCGTCGGCGCCCAGCTCCGCCGGCTCCCCGCCGGCCCGCAGACGCCGCCCCCGCCAGGGCCCCCCCCGGCCAGGCGGGCGCGCCTCGGCACTCGTGGTTTTGGCTGGCTCAGACACGCTTTTTTCCTGCATGGGATTAGAACTGCAAGCCGCCCTCCCGCGCCGCGTCGGCCAAGGCTTTAACCTTGCCGTGGTAACGGGCGCCGCCGCGATCAAACACGACCCGGCTGATCCCTTTGGCCCGCGCGGCCTCGGCGGCCAAGGCGCCGAGGCGTTTGGCGCCATTGACGTTCGCCTTCAACTGGCCCCGCTCGGGCAAAGCCCGGCTCCGCGTGGACGCCGCGGCCAGGGTGGCCCCGGCCACGTCATCAACGAATTGAACGTAGATGTGCTGCCCGCTGAAATGGACGCTCAAGCGGGGACGCTCCGCCGTGCCTTGCACGCGCTGGCGAACGCGCCAGCGGCGCCGCTGCACAATTTCTCGCTTCTTGTCCGGTCTCATGGTTTGGCGCTCGGCCACGGGGCCCCGCGGCAGGGCCGCTCCTGGCGCAGTTACTGCACCGTCTTGCCTTCCTTGCGGATAACCTTCTCGCCGACGTAACGGACGCCCTTGCCCTTGTAAGGCTCCGGCGGGTAAAAGGCCCGCAGGTCCGCCGCCACTTGGCCCACCAACTGCCGGTCGGGGCCTTGCACGGTCAGCTTGGTGTTGTCTTCGACCGTCACGGTGATCTGCTCCGGCAACGGGTAAATGATCGGATGCGAACGGCCCAAGGTCAGGTTGACCGCCCGGCCCTGGACGGCGGCCTTGAAGCCGACGCCTTGGATTTCGAGCTTTTTGACGTAGCCTTCATTGACCCCGCGCACCATGTTGTTGAGGATCGCCCGGCTCAGGCCGTGGAGGGCTTTGGCCGCGTCGTCGTCACCTTCGCGGCTGACGACCAACTGGCCAGCCGTCAGCGCCGCGTTGGTGCGCGGGGGCAACTGGAAGTCCAGCCGGCCCAGCGGCCCCTCGACCAGGACGGTGCGGCCGCGCAGCTCCACTTTGACCTTGGGCGGCACCGTGATGGGCATTCTGCCAATTCGCGACATAACCACAACCTCCCTTCACCAAACGTAACAAAGCACTTCGCCGCCGAGGTGTTGCTTGCGCGCCTGGGCGCCGGTCATGATCCCGCGCGGGGTCGAGAGGATGGCGATGCCCATGCCGCCGAGCACGCGCGGGATGTCGTCGGCGCCGGTGTACCGGCGCAAGCCCGGGGTGCTCACGCGGCGCAGGCCCGCGATGACGCCCTTGTGGCCCTGGAACTTGAGCTTGAGCTTGAGCCGCTTGTGGGGCGCGCCCTCGACCGCGCAATCGGCCAGGTAACCTTCCTGCTTGAGGAGCCTGGCGAGGCTCTCCTTGAGCTTGGAGTGCGGCATGTCCACCATGGGCAGCAAGGCGCGGTTGGCGTTGCGCAGGCGGGTGAGGAAATCAGCGATGGGGTCAGTCATACGCTTACCAACTGGCCTTGGTCACCCCGGGGATCAAGCCCGCCAGCGCCATCTCGCGGAAGGTCAGGCGCGAGACGCCGAATTTGCGCAGGTGGCTGCGGCGGCGGCCGCTGACTTTGCAGCGGTTGACCAGGCGCACCGGGCTGGCGTCGCGGGGCAACTTGGCCAGGCCGGCGTAATCCTTCTTGGCCTTGAGTTCGGCCCGCAGGGCGGCGTACTTCTTGACGGTTTCCCGTTTGCGCCGGTCGCGTTCGATCCAGGATGCTTTGGCCATAGGTTACTTGGTCTCCACAAAAGGCATGCCCAGGAGCTTGAGCAAGTCCTGGGCCTCCGCGTTGGTTCGGGCCGTCGTCACAATCGTCACATCCATGCCTTGATGCCGCTTTATCTTGTCCAGGTCAATCTCGGGGAAAATCGTCTGGTCATTAAGCCCCAGGGAGTAACTGCCGCGGCCATCGAAGGCGCGCAGGCTCAGGCCCCGGAAGTCGCGGATGCGCGGCAAGGCGGTAGCCACGAGGCGGTCGAAGAACTCATACATGACCTCGCGGCGGAGGGTGACGTGACAGCCGATGGGGTAGCCGCGGCGGAGTTTGAAATTGGCGACGCTTTTGCGCGACTTGTCCACGACGGCTTTGCGGCCGGTGATCAGGCCCAGGTCGCGCACGGCGTCCTCGACGGCCGCTTTCTCCAGGGCGGCGCTGACGCCCATGTGGATGACGATCTTCTCCAGGCGGGGCGCCTGGTGGAGGTTGCGGTAGTTGTGCTTGGCCATGAGGGCCGGGCGCACCACCTCGAGGTACTTTTGTTGCAGCCGGGGTTTCATGGGTGGATCAAGCCGGGGCGGGCGCGCCGGCGCGCTTGGCGGCGCGGGCGTCGAACTCCTCCGCCTTCATGACGTTGGAGAGATGGATGCTGCCTTCGCGTTCAAGGATTTTGCCTTGGGGGTAGTCGCGGCTTTTGCGCATGTGTTTCTTAATCATCTTGACCCTTTCGACGATCACCCGCTGTCTGTCGGGCGAGAGCCGGATGATCTTGCCGCGCTTCCCCGTTTCAGTGCCGGCAATGACCACCACCAGGTCGCCGCGTTTGACGTGAGACTTGGGCATAAAGCTAGATGACTTCCGGAGCCAGGGAAATGATCTTGGTGAACTTCTTGTCGCGCAGCTCGCGCGCGACCGGGCCAAAGATGCGGGTGCCGCGCGGATTCCTTTCCTTGTCAATAATCACAATGGCGTTGGTGTCGAAGCGCACGTAAGAGCCGTCGGTGCGGCGGATGGCCTTGCGCGTGCGCACCACCACCGCCTCCACCACCTCGCCTTTCTTGACCGTGCCGTCAGGGGCCGCCTCCTTGACGTGGGCTTTGATAACCTCGCCAATGCGCGCATAACGCTGATTGCGGCCGAGGACGCCGATCGCGGCGGCGCGCTTGGCCCCGGAATTGTCCGCCACCTCAACAATGGAACGAACCTGCAACATAAAATCAGGCTTCGGCGGCGGCGGGTGGCGGCGGCTCCGGCCCCGCGCGCCGTTGGATGATCTGCGCCAACCGCCAGCACTTGAGCTTGGACAACGGCCGGGTCTCCTGGATGCGCACCTGATCGCCCACGCGGGCCTCCTGCTTCTCGTCGTGCGCGTAAAACTTGCGATAGCGCGTAATCACCTTCCGGAAGCGGGGGTGGCGGAAGCGCCGCTCCACGCGGACGACGATGGTTTTGGCCATCTTGGCCAGGACAACCTCGCCGACGCGTTCCTTGCGCTGCGGGCGGGATGGAATTGGGTCGGGCATAGGCAAGCGGCTCAGGCCGGTTTTTTGCGCAGAGCGGCCAACCGGGTTTGGACGCGGGCGACGTCGCGGCGCAAGACGCGCAAGCGGGCCGGCTTCTCCAACTGGCTGCTGGCCTGCTGCAAGCGGAGGTTGAAGATTTCCTGGCGCATGTCGCGCTCCAGCGCGGCCAACTCGACCGCCGTCTTGTCCTTGAGTTCAGAGGTTTTCATGGCTCGCTTCGCGCCGTGGTCTAGCCCGCCCGGTGGCGGGAGATGAACTTGGTGCGGACGGGCAGCTTGTTGGCGGCCAAGCGCAACGACTCCCGCGCCGTGTTTTCGGGCACGCCGTCCACCTCGAAAAGCACCGCCGCCGGCCGCACCACCGCCACCCAGGAGGCCACCGCCCCCTTGCCGGTGCCCATGCGCACTTCCAGCGGCTTCTTGGTGATCGGTTTGTCCGGGAAGATGCGGATCCACATTTTGCCGCGCCGTTTGAGAAAGCGGTGCATGGCCACGCGGGCCGCCTCCAGTTGGCGGGTATCGAGCCAGCCCCGCTCCATCGCTTGCAGGCCGTATTCGCCGTAAGCGACGGCGTTGCCGCGGCTGGCCAGGCCGGCGCGGCTGCCGCGCTGCTGCTTGCGGTACTTCACTCTGGCGGGCATCATCGGCATAGGCAATCCTTCGGCGCTAAAGCTCTAGCGGGCCGCCGCGGCCGGGTTGCTGGGGGCGGCGGGAGCGCCGCTTTTGGCGGCTTTGGTCTCGCCCCGGCAAATCCAGCATTTGATGCCGAGCTTGCCATAGACGGTATTGGCCTCGGCGAAGCCGTAGTCAATCTTGGCCCGCAGGGTGTGGAGGGGCACCCGGCCTTCGTGATAGGACTCCGCGCGGGCCAATTCGGCCCCGCCCAACCGGCCCGCGCAACGGATCTTGATGCCCTCAGCGCCAAAGTCCATCGCGGTCTGGACGGCCTTTTTCATGGCGCGGCGGAAGGAGATGCGGCGCTCCAATTGCAGGGCGACGTTTTCGGCGACCAACTGGGCGTCCAATTCGGGGTTTTTGACCTCCTGGATGTCCACGTAGATTTCCTTGCCGGTCAGGTGGCTCAATTCCTCCTTGAGCTTGTCAATCTCGGCGCCTTTGCGGCCGATGACGACGCCTGGGCGGGCGGTGAAGATGGTGATGCGGCAGCGATTGGCGGCGCGTTCGATCTGGACCTTGGGCACGGAGGCCGACTCGAGCCGCTTCTTGAGGGCCTCGCGGATGCGCTCGTCTTCGGTGAGCAGCCGGCCAAAGTCCCGCTTCTCGGCATACCACTTGGAGAGCCACTCCTTGTTGACGGCCACCCGCAGACCGACTGGATTGGTCTTCTGTCCCATAACGCTTACTCGTCCGACAAAACGATCTTGATATGGCAGCGCCGCTTGATGATTGGGCCGAAGGAGCCGCGGGCTTTGTGCACCGCCCGCTTCAGCGGGGTAGCGACGCCCGCCACTGCTTGCCGAATCCACAATTTGTCCGGCTTGACGTTTTTGTTGTTCTCGGCGTTGGCCATGGCGCTCTTCAAGGTCTTGCTGACCAAGCGGGCCGACTTGCGGGGCACGGCGGCCAGCAGGGCCACCGCGCGCTCCGCCGGCAGCCCTTGGACTTGCCGCACGACCTCGCGGACCTTCTGCGCCGACGCGCGCGCGTTGCGGGTGATGGCCTGAACTTCCATAAGGCTACTTGGCTTCGGCCTTGGCCGTGTGCGCCCCGTGCTTCCTGAAGGTGCGCGTGATGGAGAACTCGCCCAACCGGTGGCCGACCATGTTCTCAGTGATGAAAACCGGGTTGAAGACCTTGCCGTTGTGGACGTTGAAGGTCAGCCCGACAAAATCGGGCGTGATCATCGAGCGCCGCGACCAGGTCTTGATCGGCACTTTGGAGTTGGCCTCTTTGGCCTTGAGGATCTTGTCCAGCAGGTGAAAGTCCACAAAAGGCCCCTTTTTGATCGAGCGTCCCATAGGTTGGCTATTTGAGTTTCATTGGCCGGCCATCGCGGCGGACAAGGATGAACCGGTTGGAGTATTTGCGCTTGTTGCGGGTTCTGTAGCCCTTGGTAATCACGCCCCAAGGGGTGACCGGGTGGCCTCCGCCGGAGGTCTTGCCGGCCCCCCCGCCCATCGGATGATCCACCGGGTTCTTGGCCACGCCCCGGCTCAAGGGCCGGATCGCCCGGTGCCGCGCCCGGCCAGCTTTGCCCAGGACGACGTTCTCGTGCTCCACGTTGCCGACCTGGCCGATGGTCGCGTAGCACTCTTGGTTGAGCTTGCGGATTTCGCCGGAGGGCAGCCGCACCAAGGCGTAGCCCTCGTCGCGGGACATGACCGCCGCCGCGCCGCCCGCCGTGCGCACCAACTGCGCGCCTTTGCCTGGGGTCAACTCCAGGTTGTGGACCGGCAGGCCAATGGGAACGGCCTTGAGGGGGAGGCTGTTGCCCACTTCCGGGGGCGCCTCGGCCCCGCTGATGACTTTGGCGCCCACCTGGAGGCCGACCGGGGCCAGGATATACCGCCGCTCGCCGTCCTTGTATTGCAGCAAGGCCAGCCGGGCGGAGCGGCGCGGGTCATACTCGATGGCGGCTACGGTGGCCTCCACCCCGCGCTTGTCGCGGCGGAAGTCAACCCAGCGGAGCTTCTGCTTGTGGCCGCCGCCAATCCCGCGGCTCGTAACCCGCCCGTAGCAGTTGCGCCCGCCGGTCTTCTTGCGGATGGAGACCAGCTTCTTCTCCGGCTTGGTTTTGGTGATCTCGTCGAATCCCGCCACAGTGATGTAGCGGGTGGACGGGGTCAACGGACGGAAAGACTTGACAGACATAGGCGGGCGTGGGCTTAGGTCAGGACGATCTTGTCGCCCTCCTTCAAGGTGACGATGGCCTTCTTCCAGTCGGGGCATTTGCCGGCCTGGTAGGTGCGCTGGCGGCGGGCCTTGCCGCGCACGTTCATGGTTCGCACCTCGGTGACCTTGACTTTGAAAAGCTCCTGCACGGCCCGGCGGATTTGCGTTTTGTTGGCCCGGCGGTCAGCCACCAGCACGTAGCGGTTGTGCTTATCGGCAAGGATGCTGCCCTTCTCGGTCAGGCGCGCCGTCTTGATGATGTCGAAGGAGGTCATGCTATTGGAGACGTTGCTGGAGCTTGGCAAAGGCCGGGCGAGTGAAGAGCAGCTTGTCGAACCGCAACAGTTGGTAGGGGTTGAGCGTGTCGGCGCTGACCAGTTCGACGCCGGGCACGTTGCGGGCGGCCAGGGCCAGGTTCTGGTCCGGCGTGGCATAAACCAGCAGGGCGCTGCCGGCCATTTGGAGCGCCGCCAGCACGCCCAGGAACTCCTTGGTTTTGTGCGAAGCCAGCTTGAGGTCTTCGACCACGGTGACCTCGCCGGCCTTGAGCCGCTCGCTCATGGCCTTGCGCAGCGCCAGCAGTTTGGTGGCTTTGGAAACCCGCTTGCCGAAATCCCGCGGTTTGGGCCCGAAAACGACCCCGCCCCCGCGCCAGAGCGGTGACGCGAAAGAACCGGCCCGGGCGCGGCCGGTGCCTTTCTGGCGCCAGGGCTTCTTGCCGGTGCCGGCCACCTCGCCCATGGTCTTGGTGCAAGCGGTGCCTTGCCGTTGATTGGCCAGGTAGGCCACGACGGTGTCGTGAACCGCCTGGGTGCCGCGGCCGTCCTCGATCAGCGGGAAGCTGACCTCCAACTCGCCCGTATCGTTGCCGGTGAGGTCTTTGACGGTCAGTTTCATGGCAAATCGGCACTACTTGGCGGCCCTGGCCCCCGCTTTGCCTTCCTTGGCCTTGGCTGCTTCCTTCGCCTTAGCCTCTTGGGCGGCCTTGCGGGCGGCCACGGCAGCTTTGTTGAGTTTCTTGGCCTCGCGGATCACCACATAGTCGCCATTGGCGCCAGGAATGGCGCCTTTGATGAGCAGCAAGTTGTCTTCGGGGCGCACCTGGATGACTTCGAGGGTTTGGACCGTGCGGCGGACCTGGCCCATGTGGCCCGGCATCCGCATGCCGCGCCGCACGGTGCCCGGGAAGAGCCGCTGGCCGATGGCTCCTGCCCGCCGATGCCAGCCCTTGGAGCCATGGGTGAGGTCGCCGCCACGGAAACGGTGCCGCTTGACCACGCCCTCAAAACCGCGCCCCTTGGTCAGTCCGATGGCGTCCACGTACTCCCCCGCCGCGAAGAGGCTCGGCCCCACCACGTCGCCCGGCTTTACCGGCAGCGAGAAATCGCGAAATTCCCGGATGCGTTTCACCGGCGGGGCTTTGAACTTGGCCAGGTGTCCCGCCAGCGGTTTGGTCAAGCGGTGTTCCTTCTGCGGGCCGAAGCCCAACTGGACGGCGTCGTAGCCGTCGGTGGCCTTGGTCTTGCACTGGATGACGTGATTGGGGCCGGCCAGCACGAT